>Ga0307515_10013180_pt1 | contig 15466 bp, 1 predicted proteins | sample 17_EM_MG_FD_194513 | JGI IMG/M metagenome (GOLD analysis project Ga0307515, IMG submission 194513) | Populus trichocarpa ectomycorrhiza microbial communities from riparian zone in the Pacific Northwest, United States - 17_EM | ecosystem: Host-associated > Plants > Roots > Unclassified | place... | reverse complement strand
AAGCCTTAATTTCTTAAATAGGGCGTTAGTAGCTTTGCCCTTAATCTCGTTAACTATTCTTAACTTAAAGGTGCGAACTTTATCAAACTTAGTAGGGTTATACTTCTTGAATTTAAAGACTCCTCTTATAATAAGACTATTAATCTCCTGCTTATTAGATGCTTAGAAAGAAGCTCTAGGGGTTATAATATAACCTTCCTTTTGGAGCTGTTTTGCGAGCTTAAAGTTAGCCTTCTCCTTAGCTGTTATAAAGGCTATTAATAGCTCGACTTTATTCTTAATGGCGATAACAAGTTATTCTTTAAAATTAATAAGATATTAGTAATTTTATAATCCCTTCGGGCAACCTCTACCGCGTTATAGTTGCGGCACATCTACTACAATTATATTAGGGTCGTAGTCGCCTTCTAGAGCACGTTAATTGTAGTTCTCCTCTAGGGTATCTTTTAGGGTATCCTATAAAGACTTAGAACTGTTATTTTTATAGTAAGGCTTAATAATAGTTAAACGGAATTAAGTAGGTTTATAAGGCATCTAAATAGTATAAGTTTAACCATTAATTACAATAAGTTAATGTGGGCCTAACTATCCTCCCTTTTTATACTATACGCGTACCTTAGACTAGAGTGACAGATCGAGCGTAATTAAGGTATTTAGGCTATTTTTTATTCCTAGTATATTGTTAACCTAATATATAGCGTAGAGACGTCGCACCTTCTTTATTGCCTTGCGAATAGCCTTAGCTTATTACATAACGGAGGGAGATAGTAGAGAGTCGTCAGTTATTTAAGGGTAGGCGCTAAAAATAAGCAATATAGGTACGAGTCTATCCGGGCTAGTGGAATTGTTAATAGCTTTAATAGCCATTTATAAGGTAAGTTCTTCGCTAGCGTCCTCTAGTTCTAAAGAGATAATCTTATATACGCGGCGTAATAGCGTATAATATCGCTCTACTTTTCTAATACTATTATATGCCTTAACGGGGACTTCCTTAACCTTAATTGCTATTACCTTTATCTATTATCAAAACTCTATAGATAAGAAGTTCTTTCCTACGTTATAGACGATTTAATTAGGGGGTCCTAAGTAGATATCGATTTAGTATAATTAAACGGTATCCTATACGTTTCTAGCTAATATATCCTTTAAGAATTATACGGCTTAGAAGGAGGTTAAGAAGTTAATAACTTAGAGTACTGGCTTGCCGCTAAGATATATAACGTTAATAATAATACAGAAGTTAAAGTTATAGTTATCTTTAAGGGTGAACTTAAATTAGCTAGGGGACTTCTGGTTTATTTAGTAGTAATAGTAATACTTTATAAGATGCTTAATTGCCTTAATTTTAACTTTATGGCCTACTTGCTGAAGAACCCTAAGCAATTAATAAATAGATAGGTGGCTAAAACTACGGTGTAGTTAGCGTAACTCTAACTTAGTTAAGTAGCTTTAAGCAATACTCTTTTCTAGTTAATAAAGGAGTAACTAGGGGTAACCCTACTTGCGTATAACGGGCACCTAATTATCTCCCTAAATAAGTACATTTTTAAGGTTATTAAGCTTAACGCCTAATTTATTTATATCTCTAATGCAAAATAGAAACGGGGTGTTTATGGGAATAACGTGGAAAGTAATATATCCTAAGGAGGTTTGGACCGTAATTGTGCCGAGAAAAATCGCGGTACCCTTGCTAAAACGTATTATATATTGGCCTGCCGTTAATTAGTTAATCTGGATAGAGGTATTAAGTTATTAAAGGGCTCGAACTTAAGGTTTTCCTACTATAAATACTTCTGCGGCTTTAGTATCTGGTATAATACTATAAAAGACATTCGCCGAGTATTTATCGTTAAAGGAGAACACGGAGCTCTCTTTTAGCTTATTAAAGATATCTAACTTTATAATAGAATGGAGCGTAGATTGGTTATTAAGAACAGTAATAGTTTGTATACTATCTACCTCACTATACTTAGTAAAGTATTGGTTAGGTAAGTAGTCCTTAATTTCCATATCTATAAGGAGCTGTTTAGCCTTATTAACCTTACCCTTAAGATCTTCTATACCTTTATATTAAACTAGGAAGCTTTAGAAGTAAGCCGTAGTAGCCTTATAATTTCTAACATTTCTTATACTCTAGCGAAACTTGTTATATGCCTCCTTTCGCTTATTAAGAGAATGCCTTATTAACTAGCAATTTGGTTTCTTACAAACATAGCATTTCTTTTAGCGATTACTTTAAAATAAACCTCTATAAGGACCTCTACCTTTACCTTATAGTTATTAATTATACCCTCTGCCGTATTGCCTACTACGGCCACTATATATTTAATTAGTTTAGTTATGGTTATATTAGTTAGGCGGGTTAATTAAAGTAGGTTAAAGTTAGGCGTTAAATTACTATACTTCTTAAGAGCGTAGAGCGGTACTAATAGAAGACCTTAATTAAGTATATACTCCTTTATAAGTATTTACAGGATTAAAGAGAGTAAGGTTATATTCTTTAACGCCTTAGTATACGCTAATAACTTAATTATATAGGCTGAAATCCTCTTAATATAATTTAGATAAACTACGCTAAATTATCTAAAGTTAATTAAAGAGCTTTTAAAGGCAATTAAGCTAAGGGACACCTGGGTTTATAGCAATAATCCTTAGGAAGGTAGTCTCTCTCTATTCTAATATATACTGCTACTTATTCTCTTCTATTTTAAAGTGGCATCTTAATATATATATTATGCGGTTAAAATCGTATCCTTTTCCTACTAAACAATCGTAATAGAAGGTACTAGCTTGGCCCTTAAGCATAACGGAATAGGCGTTGTGGTATTAATTAGACTCTATTCCTACCTTTTAGCAATAGTTATAGAAGATACGTAGTTTCGAATTAAGAATATTATATAATTCCCCGCTAAACTTCTTCTCCTAATCTAAGTAGAGCTTCGTAAGCTCTATAAGTAATTTTAAACTGCCTCCGATTTAAGATTAAGATAGAGAAGGTAGGAGTTGTATTATAGGCTATAGTAGGGACGTAGGTCTGGTTGGTGGAGTCTAAAGGTTATTAGATCGCGAAGCAAGGGGATCTTATACTTACTTATGTTAAAAGGCAGTAGTTAAAGTTGCGGGTTAAATTAGTAGATTCTAGGGAACTGAAGATAGAGGTAAAGGCAATAGATATAGAACGGAAAAACTCGTGCCTAGAGCAATGGAATTAGAACGCGTCTCTTATAGTATATTACCTAGATTCTATCGTAAGTTAAGCTTCCTTATAGTGCGTAGTTGGTGCTTAATCTCTTATAGAGTCCATTTATACTTTTCTTTTACGTTAAGAACCTGCTCCTAAATATTGTCTTTAATAACGCCCCCATCCTTAGGGATAAATACTCTATTCTCCTAAAGGAAGTTACGGAAGTCCTGTACAATATCCTTGTTTATAGGGGCTTATGTTTCCTTTATCTATCTAATAAAGTCCTCCTTTATATATTCCTATAGCGCGGTATTATTATATTCACTATCTTTATAATATGCCATATAGTATAATAAAAATCCATTTAAGTCTTATTTATTAGCGTTTGCAAGGTTAATTATAGCTTTATTCTATATCTTTAGGTTAATGTCTTCCTTATACTTTTTTAGGTAGGTTAACGCTATAATAGGTATAGAATTAACGGGGTGTTGTACGTCGAAGGTAGGTAGGATTTTCGGTTTTATAGGATCTCGTAGGTTTGCTATTAAGAGGTAGGCAATTTAAGATATTATTTAACGCGTTGTAGACATTAACTTAGGACCTTAGGTTTAGTAATACTTCTAACCTAAAGTACTTAACTAAATCTTTGTAAATGTGGTTATTCTATATAATAAACGTAATTTAATATCTCCTAGTACTTAGTGACACTTCTATTACTAGTTTTCCGTAAGTCTAAGGTAATACAGTATTGCCGGGATCCATTCCATATAAGCGCATATGGCACTCCTATATAAGACTGTCTCTTCTATTCGAAAACCTAGCTGCTCTATAGTTAACTGTGTATTCAACTACTAATTAGTATTAGTTACATAGGGTGACTTACCAATAACGACTACTTGAGTAGGTTACAGTGATGTTAGTTAATAAAGCTTATTAATTGGAATGAGGGAGGGCGAGGAGCTTAAGACTCCTCGCTACGCTAGTGCCATGGCGACACGTAATGACCGCTTGCCTCATTCCCGACACCTATAGTTTTTCTTTCTTTATTAATTGCGTAAATAGCTTAATATTCTTTAACTATTGCGCTATAAACCTTCTATAGTAATTATAAAACCCTAGAAATAATCTTAACTGCGTAACGTTCTCTAATTCTTACTAATTTACTATAGCCTTAATCTTTTTTAGATCTATACTAAGTTAGCCTAGTTTAATAATAAATTTGACGAAATTGGTTTTTCTAGTAAAGAACTCGCATTTCTTAATTGTTACTGGCATTTATTCTTTTTATAGTCTCTTTAAAACCTATTTAATATATTCTCCGTACTCTTCCTTAGTTATTAAGTAGATAATATTATTATTAAGATATATTATTACAAATTTATCTAAGTATTCTCCTAATATATTGTTAATTTGCTTTTAGAACGTTACTAGTACATTTATAAGCCCGAATTGCATAACTAATGGTTTATATAATCCTTTCTTTAACCTAAAGGCTGCCTTCTATTTATTGCCTTTCTTAATTCTAATCTAATAGTAGGCCTATCTTAGATCTATCTTTATAAAGATTTACGTATTGCCTATCTTGTTTTAGATTTCGCTAATTAAGGGTAAAGGATACCTAACCTTTCTAGTAATGCTGTTTAACTGCCTATAATTAATACACAGCCTTAGTTTGCCATTTTTCTTTAGTACGAATAGTACTAGATAACCCGCTAATAACTGTAATGGTCTAATATATCCCTTTTATAAGTTTTCCTAGATAAACTCTTTTAACGCTCTACCTTCCTCCTTAGTAAGCTTATAGATTAGAAAGAACCTTAAACTTATTTTTAGTTCTAATTCTATCTTATAGTCCTATACTATATACTCTAATAGCTTTTTACTTTCTAGTAACTATAGTTTCTTACTATACTTATAGTATCTTTTTAGTATATAGCTTAACCCTTTTTCTATTTCTTTATAGGTTGCTCCTACTTAGTACTATACCATTTTAGCTTATTATCGCATTCTATATTATTAAGTATTTCTAATATTAACCTAACCTATAACCTAATTAATCTTTAGATTATATTCCTATAACTAAGGCATTCCTAATACTGCCTTATTATTTCCTAATAGTAATATATTAAAAGATATCTTAATTTATCTCCCTTTAATAGTTAGCTAAATAGGTTTTATTTTAAGATTAATAATACCTCCTCTATAGGCTATTAGATCTCCTAAAATTATTACTAATAGGTAAGGATATTTCTTTTTCCTGTATAGTAACCCTATTTTTTTAACTACTACTAGCAAGATATGGTTCCTTGTTGCTCTACTATCTATTAATACCTTAAACTGTTAATTTTGCTATTTAACTTATAAATTTAGGTATTAACCTTAAATTCCTTTAAGGGTCTAAGGCTCTACTACTGGTTCCCTCTAGTTCTATAGGCCTCTACTTTTCCTAATTATTAGCTACTTAATCCGGTTTATACTTAGTCTAACTTAAGCTAATACTTAGTTCGCTTTTTTTCTTTAATATGCTATAGATAGGTATTTTCTAGATATTTCTACCACTATCATCTATTTAGGTATTCTTCCGTAAGGAATCTTCCTGGCTAAAGTATTAAGTCCCCTTGTTCTTAAACTTCTACTAGGTACTAACCATATATATATTTAGCATTTTAATATTTCGCCTCGTCTATTATCTAATATATTCTTACTAGATACTTTTAGTTCTTATCTTTTAGTACTCTATATATATTGCACGTATTATCTATATATGCTATCTATAATAATATATAATATGCTTAGTGTTTTAGGTTAACTCTTAGCTTATCTTCCTTTTTAAGTTTAAACCTTTCTTATGTTAATCTAAGCGTTATAACTTTATTTATAGGTACTAAGATTCGCCTTTCACTTCTCTAGTCCTCTAATTACTTCTTTAAATCTTTTAACGTTATAATTAAGGCCCCTTTAATATAAGTTATAGCCTTTTTTATAATTAGGTGGTTTTAAATAACTTTTTCGTCTAACTATATGTAGAAATCTTTCCACTTATCGTTATGTTATTGTCTATACTACTTTTAGTATAACCCTTTAAGTATATATAGCTCGTCCGTAAGAAAGTATCTCCTTATTACTACGTTATAATAGCCCTTTATATATTGTTCTTTGAACCTAGTTAGAATCCCTAGATCCTCTTCTTATTCTAATTTAGTAAGCCACTTAACTCTTAGTGTGCCTACTTTAGGCCTATTAGTGATTCTTTATATAGGTACTCTATCCTTTATACGTCCTAATGTACTAGATCTTTTATCTAGTTTCTATTTTTGCTATAAGGTAATTCTTACTCTAAATTCCTCTATGGTTTTTTTCTTATCGCGTCTTATAAGTAGATCCTTAAAGTCTTCCTACTTCTTAATCTTATTAATAGTCCTTATTTATATATCAAAATCTTAGTTCTATAGGATTCTTAATCCTAAGCTTGCTTTTATCTTAAGCTTTACTTCTACCTTAGTCTAACTAGGCTTAGGTGTTCTTATCTTATCTTAAGAGTCTTAAATCTCACTTATCTTGTCTTAAGAATCTTATATCCCTAGAAATCTCTATCCCAAGCTTATTTATATATCTTTAAACTAAGCTACTACCCTACTCTATCGGTTTTCATCTATTATAGGTCCTTAGGTATGCCTTATCTCATCTTAAGAATCTTAAGCTTTTAGCCTTTTACCTTTATTAAGTAGTAAATTAGTACTAGTAGTTATCTGCTTGCTTAATCTTTATAAAATACTCTTTCTTTTATCTTATAAAGCGATAAATACCGTATCTAACAGTGTTATAATGCCCGTTATTAAACCTTACTCTATAGCGGTCTTAGTCTCTACTTCTAGTATAACTTCTTTAAGGTTTATACGCTCCTAGTAAGCTGCCTTTATTACCTTATCATCTATAAATATTTCGCCTGCGTTAAATTTATCATCTTTAATATCTAATCTACGTAATAGTTTATTAGTCCCTCTATACTTTATAAGTTTTAGCTCTTATAGCTAATAGCTTATACTATATTTAGCATTCTTATAAATTCAGCATGCGTTATTATAATAAAACGTAAAACTTCTAATTAAACACTCTTTTGTTCCTTATAGTATACTATTATCCCTCTATACACCTATATAATACAATCGCCCGCTAAAGAAACCTGCGAAACAAGCCCTATAGAGCTCCCACGAGCTCTAGAGGACTGTAGAAACCCTTCCTATCAAAACCACACACCCTAATTCGGCATTAGTGGAGGTATATGTGGTGTTTTCTAATATACAGCCCCTAAAACCGGATTATAATAAATAAACAAACCCCTAACCCCAACTACCCTAACCACCCCAATTAAACAGCGCGCCTTTTAAGAACGCGTTCTATAGACTATATAAACCGCAGAATAAACCTAGTAGGCACTATAGAAACGATCTCTTAATGCAGACAAGGAGCGCTCCACTATGCTCTCCTTTCTTACTACCGCAATTATAACCCTCCGGATAGCCTTCGCTACGTTAACGGAGCTTATCTAAACCTAAGGAACCCAGGAGCAATATGCCCAAGACATAAAGGCAATCCGGACAGATATTGGCGCCCTTAGAAAGGCCGTAACGATGGCTATAAAGAGCGGACCGATGTCTATAGGCCCGCTGTCGTACGCATACATCGCTGCCACTATACCTATAATGCCCTAAGCTATAAGACAAGTTGCCTACAAACCTATAGATATATATAAGATTATAATCCATATAGGCGACGCCGCCAACTATAAGGAAACCTTAAAGCAGAATAGCTAAGCCCTAGTATATAAACTCTAGGCCACAGGACCCCTAGACACCCATAAAATACAGGCCATAAAGAAGCTACAAAGCGGTAACGTTAGGGCGTATATTATAGATAAAGAGGTAAAAAATAGGTTGCTATAAGAAACAGAGTAAACGAAGGTCCTTAGACGCTCTGCTATACTAACTATTCCGCTAGTACTAGTAGAGGTCCACGCGGTACCTACAAGCCTCGCCATCTAAGGCCTAGAGGCTAAGTAGATAATAGAAGATATAATAAAGCAGAACTGCACTATAGCGGGACTTATAGTAGAAAGGCTAGCGTAAAAAAGGCTAGAAAGAGTCTAAATGGGACAAAAGGTTAAATCGTTACTTATTATAGGTATACAGTTAGAAAAGTTAGCAAATGCGCTATTTAATCGGGGCCTCTTTTTAGGAGGAGACTACTACCTAGTTATAAGGCACGAGATAACATTTCTAGTAACGTAGTGCTTTAAATGCTAAGGCTTTAACTATATAGCCAAGAGTTATAGGCGAGAAGCTAGATATAGACGCTGCGCTAGGTAATATAATACTAGTAAATATATAGGAGATCTACCTAAAAAGTGTATTAACTATAAAGTAGACCATAAGGTATAGAACGGGGCGTATAGTATTAAGCGGACATAATAGGAGAAGGCTGCAGCAATTAGGGCCTATACGCTAATACACTACGTAGGTACCTATAAGGCACCTATAAGCGGACAGCAATTATAATTATAGTACGAGATTACTACTAAGGAGGCCTTATAACGAGCTAAAAAAAGGAAGCTAAAGGAGATAGTTATATAAGAGAGCTCTATATAGGCAGAGGAAGCCCCCTAAAAGGTCGGCCGGCTATAGACTTTTAATTATTCTAGAAAGGAAATGGGCTAGAGGACCCTCTAATTAATACTCTAAACAGCACTATATAGTAGTATATACGCCCTAATTTAAATCCTAGTAACCTAGGAGCCTCTACTAAATATAGAGTTTAATACAGAGGTAGAAGTAGAAGCTTAGATCCAGAGAGAGGTATTTAAAGGCTCTAAAACTACGTTATAAGAAAGTAAACGGACGCTAAAGGGCACCGACTTAGCTAACTTAGAGGCCAGCATAGATCTCTTATATTAGGATACCGGAAAACACTTATAATTATACAATATAATACCAACAATAGTAGGAACGGCGTACTACTCTACTTCCTATAAGAGGTGAAGCAGGCAGACCCCTAGCCGGATATATTAGCCATTTAGGAGCTGTAGCAGAGGGATTAAGGAAATATAATATATACTATAAAATCCTACTACCTAGTATACGCGGGAGTAGGCAATATAAGGGTCTGCTTTTATATAAATAAGGCTATTAACATAAATAAGTAGGCGCCTATATACTACTTAGCAGACGCATATATAATTAAGCTAAAGGGCTACAAGAGGACTATCTAGATTTATAATATTTATAACCCCCAATAGATAAACAGCAGTATCTATATACTACTAGAGCTACTAAGGGCCGAAGAAGAACACATACTATTAGGTAATTTTAATCTATACCACCCCTTCTAGGGGGGTGTAACAGTAATATACGCGGACAACGCGGTAGATAACCTTATCTACGCTATAGAGGCAGCCGGCCTAAGCCTAGCTACTAAGGCGGGCATAGAGATATAGGTAAAGGGTATATTAAGGAGCACGCTAGACCTAGTATTTACCTCCCCCTAAATTACTAATAGGCTACTATAGAGTTAAAGATAAGACCGCTGGTATATAGGGTCCAACCACTTTCTTATTATTACGGAGGTGGACGTAGAGATACTAGAGGGGCCCCCCTTACCTAAAAGACCGCTATAGAAGAAAGCTAATTAGAAGGTAGTATAGAGCGAGCTAAAGGGCTAACTCTAGCCCCTATATGGACTTCCGTATAATATAAGAGATAAACTAAACGCACTAGCGGAGGCTATATACTAGGCGATTAAGAATACTATAGTAAAAATAGTACCTAACGTGCGGCCCTTACTATAAGCCTTTAAAGCATAGTTAGAGGAATATATAGAAGTAGTAAAGGAAACCCAACAGGCCTTTTAGGCGGGGAAGGCCTCTTAGTTAGTGCCCAACTAGATTAACTATAGAGTTACACAGAATAAGAAGAAAAGGGTAATCTAATAAGAGGCTAATAGGCTATAGAGGAGGACTGTTAAAAAGATAATAAATAATCCTAAAGGGATATAGAGGATAGTAAAATAGGCGCGTATAGCGGACGGGAAGCCAAAGGCCCTACTACAGTTTTCTCCTATTAGTAGACCAGGAGAGGAAACCCTATACTATAATAATAAGGAGAAGGCTACTATCCTTATAGAGTAGTTCTTCCCGCTACCGGTAGAGGCGGACCTTAGCAATATACTAGGGTTTATATACCCAGAGCCGCGAATAGTAAAAGAAGTAGTTAAAAAGGAGGACATTATTACGGCCCTAAAGGGGCTTGCCCCTAATAAGGCCCTAGGTCTAAAGAAGATTACTAATTAATTCCTTAAAATATATAAAGAATAGCTAGCCCTAGTGCTAGCTAAACTCTTTAGCAGCTATATAGCAATTAGACATTACCTAAAACCATTTAAAAACTCTATTATAGTAATCCTCCAAAAACTATAAAAGCTATCCTACACTATAGCAAAGGCCTACTAGCTAATCGCGCTGCTTAACACTATTAGGAAGCTACTTAAGAGAATAATAGCTAGCTAACTATCCAAAATTGCGGAGGAGATAGGTATACTATTAGCTAGTTAGATAGGAGCAAGGCTGGGGCACTTAATATAAATAGCACTAGAGCTACTAACCTAATAGGTATATATAGTATAAAGGAGTAACCTAAACCTAGTAGCCTTATTACTTAGCCTTAATATCTCCAGGGCCTTCGACCAAGTCTCCTATAAAAGAATAATCTATAATATAAAGGCCCAAGCTATACCCCACTAGATAGTATAATTTATAAAGTCCTTCCTTAAGGATTAAACAACGAGGCTCTTAATTAGAGGATATATAGTATAAATAATATAAACGAACACCGGTATACCCTAAGGCTTAGCGCTATCGCTAATCCTATTCCTCTTTTTTACCTATATACTCCTACTAGAGCTATAAGGGAGAACTACTACGGTATTTAGATTTGTTGACGACTCTAATATACTAACGTATAGTAAAACTACGGAGAAAAACTATAGAACCATAGAAAGGGCGCATAAGGTATATATGGCGTGGGCACGCTAGCATAGGGTAGTGTTTGCCCCCAAAAAGTACTACCTTATCTATTTTATAAGGAGCCATAAGAAGTTTAATATAAAGGCTACAGCTAATATATAGGGCTTTACGGAAGGCCTAGTTAGTAACCTATATATATTAGGGGTATGGGTTAACTTAAAGCTTAAATAGAGACCGTATATTAACATTATTAAGACGAAGGTAATTACCTAAATAGCCGTACTAACCCGGCTTACGGCCTTTATATAGGGCGCCTCCTTCTAAAAGGCGCGGATAATATACTCTACCATAGTCTGGCTGGTAATCTTATACGGATATAGTACCTAGTACTCGCCACCGGAGTAGACAAAGCCTAAGGAAATAAGCAAAACTAAGCTGCGCTAGCTGGGCGTAGCATAGAACCTATACCTTTGCACTATTATAGGGGCGTATAAATTAACGCCAATAATAGTACTGGAGCATAAGATAGGGTTTCCGCCGCTTTAGATACACCTTAAAGAGCTAGCTATAGCCTACGCGGAAAGGACGCTAGAAGGACTAGTAAGAGAGTATATTAAGAGGAAATGCAATACTATACGGGCTATAATAGCCTACTAACTCCGGCCTAAAATAAAGCTACTAATGCGGCCCACTAGACGGGATAAGCTTAAGAGGATAGCGGCTACTATCTTAGGGACAGATATACGGCTAATAGACTTATCTAAAGCGCAGTATAAAAGAAGTAGAAGGGCTAGGGTATAAGAGGCATTTAAGGAGCGGTGGAAAAGGGAATAGGAAAAGTACTAGAGCATGCTTACCTACTATATAACGGCCTAGGCCGAGCTATAAAATAAGAAAGTCTTTAAACGCCACGCGAGGCTTATAAAGGTAGAGAGCATAATTAATATGCTGCTTAGAACTAAGTATATAGGGCTTAATAGATACCTCTACTACTAAAAAGTACTAGGGTACCTAACTCTGGCCTACCTATACGGCTATAGCCAACAATTAATAATATATATAGTGGTGTTTTACCCTAGGTACGCTACTAGCCGGGCGGAAATATATTACTATACTAGAATATCCTTATATAAAGAGCTCTTAACCAAGCTAAAGGCTACTAAGGTAGTTGCGGACTAGTTTATATAGACAAACCTCTTACTATACCTTTTAGTTGCTAAAGAGCTGGCTAGGGTAAAGAAAGGAGACTAAGAAGTGCTTTAAGAGGCGAAGGATAAATACTATAGGGATGGCAGAATATAGTAGAATTTTATAGATGGTAACCTGGCAGAAGTTAGCAGAACTCTAGCAACCTAGTAGAATTTAGCAGAACTTATTAACCTAGCAGAATTTAGTAGAATTCGGCAACCTAATAGAAGCTAGCAGAATTTTAGCAACCTAATAGAATTTAGTAGATTTTTGGCAACCTAATAGAATTTAGCAGAGTCTTAATAACCTAATAGAATTTAATAGAATCTCGGCAACCTAGCAGAATTTAATAGAATTTAGTAACCTAGTAGAACTTAGTAGAGGTTAATATCCTAACAGAACTTAATAAAACTTAGTAAGGTATAGAGCTACGTACGTTAACGCAGATATAAACAATAGAACCTTCTACACCACTACTAGCCTTATAGGCCATTGGCCTACGCCTTACCTAGATAACCGGAGCAGCCAGGAACGGAACCTAGGCCCTAGCTATACACCCCACCGGACAGACCTAGGAGTACGCATTAAGATAGCTTTTCTATAGCGCCTTAAAGAGACGTCTACTCGTGCTTAACAGTTACTAATTAGAAGAGAGGCTATATAGGCCATATAATAAGAGAAGAAGAGGTTTTATCCGGCCCTAGCAGTACGGTTCCCCTCTTATATATATATATATATATACCCATATAGACCCGCTACATAGACCCTAACGGGAGCCGCAATAGCGTAATTAAATATTATAATATATTATCCCTCTATATATATATATCTTCTACTATTAGTCTAGTTCCCTTTATTATATAGTAACTCTAACTATCTTTATAATCCCTTATAAAGTAACCTTATTTTCTAAAATTTATATAAGCTCCATTTCTAAACTACTAGCTTTACTATAGAGTCCGCCTAAACGTCTTCTACTACTAAGATCCCTAGTTTAGCCTCTACTTCTTAGTCTTATAATTACTAAATCCTTAACCTCTAGGTTTTTATAGTTTCTTACTCTATCTCTTATAGGTTTCTTTAGTACTACTTAGGTCTATTAGCTCTGCGCTATACTATAGTTTTTAACTTAGCTTTAGTTGTTGCGTGCTTTATATCTTATACGACTATAGAACTCTATCCTGGCCTCTCTTAGCCTATTCCCTTTAGTAGATCCAATTATTAATCTTAATTACTTAATCTATTAACTCCCTTAGGGTATCCGCATCTTCTATTAAAATAATTACGTCCTAGACTTTAGCCTTAAGTCCCTGTTTATACTATACTATTAGTGCCTTATTATTCCACTTAACTTATATAGCTAATATTTAGAACTATATTATATACTTAATTACTAAGGTTTATTATATAATGTTTTAGAGTTTTCTTTCCGCTATAGTTACTACCTCTAGATCTCTAAATATTTATATAAGTCGCTCTATAAACCCTTTCTAACTTAAGAATATAAACCGCACCTCTTAATTAGTAGTTGTTATTTTATTTACTTATATTTCTATAAAATAGGGCTTAAACTACTTAAGTGCCCTTCTTAATAGGAATAGTCCTATATACGCTATTTAATCTATAGGTATTAGCTGTTTTACTTTCTCTTGCATAACCTTAAAGTATATTTACGTAAGAAATCCCTTAAGCTTTAACCTCTCTCCTAAGAATCTCTTAATTAAAGGTAACTTAATCTTTACTACCCCTATCCCGTTAATTCTTTATTTAAGTGTCACATTATTCTCTATTAACTATCTCTTATAGTTATCTAACTGTTATAGGTTGCTATAAGTTAGTATCTACTATACTGGTATTACCTTCTAACCTTAAAGTAGTTACCGCCGTTAATGGCGTTGTGGTAGCTACTTTTGGTGGTATATTGCTTAACTTTCTATATTTAATACTATAACTAGGTAGTGATTGTATAATGGAACCTTATAGCAGGTACTACAATAGGCTCGTTATTAGGCTAGGTGTATAGGTAATATAAATTAAAGTTAATAACGTAATAATAACTAGCGGAGTGGTTGCCTAATAGATTAACTCTAATTATATTCTAAGAATTACTATAAGGAAAGAACTATCTAGAGTAGGGACTGTAGTCCTTTAAATATACAACCGTACTCCTAGGAAACCCTCCTTATACATAAGGTATATATGCTCTGTTTACTTTATCTTAAATTATATAGATTATATAGATTATATTATATAACTTAGTTACTATTCCTTATTATATAGTTCTATCAGCTCTATACTAAACCGTGCCTATATTAACCAACTAGCTTCTTCTAACTCCTTTTTAAGTAGTTATAATATTGTACTTAAAGCGTCCGTAACAGTCGTACCCTTCTACACTACTACCTCTATATACTAGCTTAGAAAGCTTTTAAAGCTATTACCCTATTACTTTAGCGCCTCTTTCTAAGAAACAAAGTATTACTAAATAAACTCCTTTAGCTTACTAAAGAACTCCTTAATTGGATTTAAATCGGGTAAGTATATGGGTAAATATACAAGCTTTACCCCTACTCTTTTAAAAAGAGCTGTTACGGATTCCGGCCTGGCGGCCCTTAGCGAGCCTTGGCACCCCACAGTATATAAAGTGCTGGTCCCTTCGCACCTCTTTACACCTTCGTGCAATATCCTGTCGTGTACTATAGTTAATGCTACGACGTTTATAGAGCCTCCTGACCTCGTTCCGTAACAAAGCAGTAATATATAGTAAGTAATAGAAGCTTATATTATCTATAATAACTACCAATCTTAGTACTAAATAAGAATTATAGTAAAGTAAGAGAAAGTATTTAATCTAATAGTTATAGCCCTCTATATTCGTTAAGCTACTATATATTAATAATACTAGCACGCCTTTAATGGTGTAGGTAGGTAGTATATTAACTCTTTACTTTTTTTTTATTTTTTTTATTTATATCCGTTATATTACACTACGTACAATACTGCGCATGCAGCCTCTAGGCTATAGCGCTATAGTTCTATATACATAAATCCTTTCTAGGAAGCTTAATATATACTAGTAG
>Ga0307515_10013179_pt1 | contig 15466 bp, 19 predicted proteins | sample 17_EM_MG_FD_194513 | JGI IMG/M metagenome (GOLD analysis project Ga0307515, IMG submission 194513) | Populus trichocarpa ectomycorrhiza microbial communities from riparian zone in the Pacific Northwest, United States - 17_EM | ecosystem: Host-associated > Plants > Roots > Unclassified | place... | reverse complement strand
CATGAAGCAGCAACTGGCAGAACAGACTCTTGGGTTCTTCGGAGAACTCCCAATGGAAAATGAGTGGCTGGAAGAGACACTTGAATTCTTTGCAGAGCTCCCAATGGCAGGTGAATGGATGGGTGAATGACCCTCAGTGAGATGGGCCTCTCGTATGCACCACAGAATCGCTTTTTCATAACAAACATGTGGCACATTTGGCAATCGGGCCTGAGATTGTTAGGACAATGACTACAAGCATGGTTTTTGCTTTATCTTCAGTCAATGTTGCATTATTCCCATTTTGACCTTTCTTGTCGGAATAGTAGTGTGATTTTCTATGTTCTCAACTTGTGGTTCTGAGACATTGACTTTTGTCACCCAGCCTCACAGCATCTTGCTTTGTCCTCTCAATTGGGAGGTGTGCCTTTGGGCTGATGCCTATCTTATAACTGCCCATCTGGTAATCAGGTACTGGAGCTCAAAACCCGAGACAACCAGAACTGCCAGTTTCCACAGAACTCAGCACCTTGACCACATTTACATCCCAGTCAGAATGCCCCTTTTCTCCACCAACCGTGGTCATATGGGTGTGTTCAACATTGTATTTCACCATTTTGTCTGCTCATTCTGATTCTTTGAAGACAAGGATAGGATTTGAACAATCTTGATCCATCTGCTCAGTGAGCTGCCTTGTGGAAGGAATAACATGAAAGATTGATGTCCCTTCAGACTCCGTTGGGAATGAACAGTCAGTATGGGAATACTACAACGAAATGGCAGAGGTGGATGACAACATCCATGTAACAAAAGTTGCAGGTAGCTGATGTGGGCTAGGTGCAAGTCAAGAGTGCAAAGACAGAGTGAGGTTCCAGTCCCCTCTTCTGTCATGTCTTAAGTACCCTACATCTAGTATGTACATGTGCAAACAAATGGAGTCATCTATGACATCATGTGAGAATGTAATTAGTAAGCCATAATAGAGTATGGCATCATGTGGGAACATATGAGGTCATAGGCTGAGTAATCACAATACAAGATGATGTCATGGGAAAGTATGACATCATAAGGGATGATGTCATAGTGACATCATAGGAATGTTCCAGAACATTCCAGCACATTCTAGAAGGTTCTAGAATGTTCCATAGTGTTCCATACGACTCCAAGAGTCGCTCTCCCTGTAGAAATTCAGGGAATTTAGCTAGAAATTCCTGAATATATGCAAAATGCACCAAAAAATCCAGTGAAAAATCCAGAATCATCACAACCCAGGAGCTTGAGTGGTGAGATTTGGCAGATACCATGCTCGTTTTTGTATGTATAGACACTCCTCATGATATCCTGGTGTTGATGTGGTTCTGGGATGGTCTATTTGCTGCCTTCCTTTCTGCCTTCCTTCTCTTCCTGATCCCCCAGCTCCAGCCCAACAGCACCAATGTCACAATGGATGTGCTCATCCACATTTCACAACAGCTCAACAACTTGACCACCCCTGCATTTGTTCCTACCCCCTTTCAAGTCTCCTCCAATGTGCCTGCAGTGGACATGCTCTTCTTCCTCAGCCTCACATTGTTTTTGATCGATGCATTCCTCGCCATGCTTGTGAAAGGCTGGCTGCATGAGTTTGACCATGGGTGGAGGAAAGAGAAGGAAGGCAGAAAGGAAGGTGGCAAATAGACCATCCTGGAACCACATCAATGCCCAGATATCATGAGGAGTGTCTATACATACAAAAACGAGCACGGTATCCGCCAAATCTTGCCACTTGATCTCCCGGATGTTGTCATCCACCTCTGCCATTTCGTTGTAGTATTCCCATATGGACTTCTCATTCCCAACAGAGTCTGAAGGGACATCAATCTTTCGTGTTATGCCTTCTACAGGGCAGCTCACCAAGCAGATGGATCAAGATTGTTTGAATCCTATCCTCATCTTCAAAGAATCAGAATGAGCAGACAAGATGGCGAAATACAACATTGAACACACCCATACGACCATGGTTGGTGGAGAAAAGGGGCATTCTGACTGGGATGTAAACATGGTCAAGGTGCTAGGCTTTGCACTTGGCACTATGTCGGAAACTGGCAATTCTGGTTGTCTCGGGTTTCAGGCTCTGGTACCTGATTACCAGATGGGCGGTTATAAGGTAGGCGTCAGCCCAAAGGCACACCTCCCAATTAAGAGGGCAAAGCAAGAGGCAGTGAAGCTGGGTGACAAAAGTCGATGTCTCATAATCGCGAGTTCAGAACATAGAAAATCACTAGTCACTATTAATTGAGTTGATTGCCTCAGGAGGAAGCATTCAATGACCTTGTACCAAAAAATGGTCTGTGCGGGTCCGACCCCATTTCTGAAAATTTCCATGCACCCGGAGTGAGTAAGTCGGCATTTTAAGCCCTGGTTAAATTGAGTAGAACAAAGCACCAAGGCAACAATTTGGTAATGTGAAAAAGTGGGCCTGGTTGCAATTACATGGAAATGGCTTGTTTCAAAATTTCAATTATACTCACAATTTCACCTCAGGGAAGAGGGCGCGCAGGATTATAAGACTGTACAAATCTTTTATAAGAACTATTCTACAGTCCTACGATAATGGTTAGCTCTTGTGGGTGAGGGCCAACCCAGTTTTAAGGTCAGCCTGCTTTGCTTTGTTCCTTAATTGGGAGGGGTGTTGACACCTACCTTATAAGAGCCTAAGGATAGGTCTTGTATCCTTACGTGTTTGTAGCGGGCCCCAACAAACACTATTGTCGGAATATTATTGTTCTATAGGTACGGTTTGGGTTTAATTAATTATGGTTCCTGGGTATTGGTCATATGCAGGGTTGCAGATCCGTTTCCGTACATTCTGACACTAGTTTCATGTGTGGCTCGGCTATTATTACTTTATAAGTAATCCTACCGTAGAAGTAGATAGAACAATAGAGAGTAAGGGAGTTTCATTTTCCGATTATTTGGTAAATCAATCACGTACCTTCGGAATCACCACCTCGAGGACAAATCTGCCAGCGCAATTAGCGCCGTGTATGTACCCCTCCCTAGAAAGGCTGTAGTGACTCACTCGTCGAACCACCGTCGGTCATAACGAAGAAGCCCTTGTCACCCGCCCCAACGCTCCACGAATTCTCAACTCTGTATCTAACAGGTCGCCCATCCGCATCAAGGTGATCAGCAGTGATGACCATAACGTGTGTCATCGAGCTCTCTCCAGTCTGGAGGCGCCCCGCCTTGGTCTAATCAAGCTTCTTGGCTCCCAGCGCACGTTCGCAGTCAAACAGGTCGAGGCCCTAATTCCCATGGGCATGTTGGAGAACTTCCCAACGTTGCACCCGAGGAAGAGTGGTTGGCCGGCTTTGAGAGTCTGCGGTGGGGCGTGGAGCGAGGGTGGTCAGTCAGCTAACACGGGGAGCGGAAGCGAGCATAGGACATACGGCAACCACGGCCGCCTTCATCCTCCCGACTGTCGTATTGACGTACGTGACATCCCGCGCACCCCACCACGTTTCCAAGTTCCTCGACCGTGCCCAACTTGCTGTACTCAATCCTCGGATGTTGATCAACGAGACACCTGAGGTGGGCGGGGACTTCTCCGAGCTGAACTGCATATAGAAACCTCGTGGAGTACCGGCCCACGAGTGCGCCTTTTCGTTCTTCCCCTTGAACTTGTATGTGGGCGGGCAGTCAGGGAGCGGGGGAATGCCGAGGGAACCGGTGAGGATGTTGCATATTATCTGCATAAACTCTTCCCTCTCCTTAAGGAGGCAGTCGAGCATTTCCGCGTTGGCCGCTTAGCAGGGCGGCGACGAAATCTCGGGCGAGGAGTGCAACGCTGCGTGCAATCAGCGTAGAGCGACTTCATGTTCGCGAAGCCATGTCCGGAGGAGCACGTACATGCGTCCCGAGGCTGGTGAGGCGAATGACTCGGGGAAGACTGCGTGCGGGACGACGCGATACCTCGCGAAAAGATTGGCGACCTGGAAAAACAAATTGTAAAACAAATCAGTACTCGTAAATGAAAAGAGGTGTTTCAGAGTGGGGAGACGCACCATTTCGTATTGCTTATCCCGCACTCCTGGGCCAGATGCCAGACGATGCGAGAGCCAAGGGTTCTTCCGCCAGCCCAATACAAGCCCGAGGTAGTAGTTGCATTTCTCGGGCTTGACCCAGAAGAAAAGGTACGACTGCAAGTTGGGTTACTATGCATTAATACCCAACCATGGTCAAAATTGGAAGAAATGCCAACACCGAACCTGAGAGAGTTGCAAGTCGGCCATACCGAGCTTCTGCGCTGCTGTGTTCCTTACGACATTCGTCGGTGCCAAAGCCAGCAAGGCCAGAGGACTTCTGGTTCGTGATTGGTGTGGCGGTATACGGAGGTGTAAGATTGAGCGCGTGCTGATCCGCAATGCTCGCTTCTCACTTCAGGAGCGTGGCCGAGACGTCTGTGTGTGAGTGGATTATGCGCGAGAGGGCAAGGGCGGGATCCTAAGTGCGTCACAGCATCAGTAACAGGCCACTCAAACGCAGGAGCCAATGTACCTTCCCTGCCTGTTGCTCCCACTCCTGCACATTTCGCTCAACGCGCCGTCTTTGGAGACGGCCTTCCTGAGGGTGCTTAGGTTGAGCGCCCGCACGGTAGCTTGTTCAACTTTGGGTTGGGAGTTGCGTTTCTCTTCCACGGCTGGGGTCGAAAGCGGCTTTGAAGGTGCGGAACCCATGGTGGTTGGGAGGCAAGTTGCGTCGCCAGCCGCGAAGCAGGGCTATTAGCACGGTTGGGCACAATTTTGACCACTGGAAAACACGATTAAATTCACAATATTTGCAATCAGATACCAAATGGTGGTTTTGATCATGAGAAAGACGCCAATGACTTTCTTGAACACGGAAGTCTGGCAATGGAGGTGCTTTTGAATCACAGGCCAAAACAATTTCTTCCTTTCTACGATGCGGCACCTCGGGCACTTGAATCTGGGGCCTCTCAGGCCCTGAACTGCCTAGTTGATTTACCCCCCTGAAGGGGTCCGCCGTCAGCAGTCAGCAGTCAGCATAAATGCTGACGCCGTCCTCATCTCTCTGTCCTCATGGCCCCTTTTGTGCGGGCCCTTGAGGGCGCGATAATTTTTTGTATATACTACAGGGTGATTTGAATAAATATATAGAATTTATTATAGAATTTACATGGTCTGGATAATCTGAGCGAAAATCGCAAGTTGTAGAAGCTGACGGCCCGTCAGCATCGTCATGACACGCCGTCAACCTGAAGGAAGGCCGTCATGACGCGCCGTCAGCTTGAAGGGAGGCCGTCGCGACGCGCCGTCAGCTTGAATGATGGCTGTCATGACGCGCCGTCAGCTTGAATGGTGGGTGTCATGACGCACCGTCAAGACGCACCGTCAACTTGAAGCGAGCCCGTCATGATGCACCGTCAGCTTGAAGGGAGGCCGTCATGACGCGCCGTCGACTTGAGATGGGCCATCAGCTTGAACGAGGCCGTCTTGACGCGCTGTCAGCTTGAAGGGGGGCCGTCTTGACGCACCGTCAGCTTGAGATGCGTCGTCAGCTTGAAGGACGCCGTCGTGACGCGCCGTCAGCTTGAAGGGAGGCCGTCATGACGACGCGCAGCGGAGTATCAAACAATAGGGGCTCCGATGCAGCCCGTATAAATTATAAAATACCCCACCATAGTTTAGTTATGTATTTATCTCGTATTTAATTTAATTTAATTTAATTTAATTAATTTTTAATTTAATCGATTTATATTTAATTCTTGGAATTTTTTTGGGCGCGCGCGGCGGCCCAGAACGGGGGTTTTCGTGAACATATTGACCAAATTTCACTATAATCAACATAGCTCATGGCTCGAGAGGTAAATAGATTTATCTCGAATTTATCCGAATGTATCTACGCGCGTTGAAACACCACGTGTGCACCTCAAACCTGTATTTGAATATTTAATTCAAAGAATGTATTGCCGGTATTCCAATACTGAAAACAATTGAAAAAACCTTTTGGGCCTTTTAGAAAAAAACTGGAGCCGCCGCCCGGTCCACCCGTCGCACCACCCGTCGGCGTTGAACCACGCGCCCGTCGTGGTATCCGTTCGCGCCGTCTCCCACCTGGCGTCTCTCTCGTGTCTGCCAGATATTCCCAACGCATCCGCCGCCACCCTGCCCGGCCATCTGATCGTTTTCTTGCTGCATCTTGGACCACGCCGTCGTCGCCTGCTCCGCTGCCCCCACTTTCCATGCGCGCGTTCTCAATCTTTCGGCATACCAAAAGGTGAGTACGATAGGGCAAATGTGTTGTTCAGCTTACCACTCGAAAGCTTTACGAACAGTGCAGCGACTCCGGGAGCGAGTCGATCCCAGGTATATGCATTCTACAATATCGCATGCACCTTACTGACGCTTATAGTCCAACCTACGGTCCGCGCGCGGTGTTTAACGGCTCTGCAGGACCTTCCCCCTCATCGTCGCCGCCCCTACATGTCAATGACCACATTCTCAAGGTTCTCTGCATATTCAGAGGTGAGTACAACATGACTCAAAGCGTTGCAGAGCAGCTAATCGCTTACACCGTCCGAAAACCTCGACTGGACTGCATAACGACCCCGGGAGCGACTAGCCCATGTACATGCGTCGCACACATATCGCATCCAACTACCCGGTACTTGTAACCCCACCCAGGGCCCACGCGCGCCGGATATCGGCTTCGCAGGACCTCGGACATCCTCGTTCTCCTCATCGCCTTCCCCACTGCCTCCACACCTCCATAGGCCCATTCACAATGTTCCCGGAATATCCACAGGTGAGTATAATATCATTCAGTGCACCGTTCAGCGTCCAACAGCTTACAACTCAATAATCCTGCCCAGGCTCTGCCGGACTGCATAACAACCCCGGCAGCAACTCGCCCATGTACATGCGGTGCACATATATCGCATCCGACTCTCCGGTACTTGTAACCCCACCCAGACCCCACGCCCGCCAGCTATCGGCTTGGCAGGACCTCGGACGACCGCTTCCTCCTCGCCGCCTTCCTCGCTGCCCCCACAAACCCAAGCGCACACTCTCAAGGTCCTCTGCATACCCAGAGGTGAGTACAGTATCATTCTACATGTTGTTCGGCTCCCAATAGTTTACCTAATTCGATGACCTCGCCCAGGTTCTGTCGGACCGCGTAACGACCCCATGGGCACTCCTCCATGTACATACGACCTGTGTAAATGTATAATAGTTTAGTTATGTATTTAATTCGAATTTATCTAATTTTATTTAATTTTTATCTAATTTTTATCTAATTTTTATTGAATTTTCTCTGAATTTTTTGGGCACGTGCAGCGGCCCAGTTTCGTGAAGCAAATTTACCTGAATTCACTATTTGTATCAATACTAATTGCTCGACAGGTAAATAGATTTATTCTAATCGGTTGGAGGCGGGGGACCTGACGACCTATATGGTGCACGTCGGGCCAATAGTGTGGACTAAGGAGACTGGTAGGCATCGGACCGATAAGGTAGGCCAGGGCGCGGCGGTTGGTACGCGTCGGCCCGATAGGGTAGGCGAGAGCGGTTGGTACGCGTCGGCCCGACTTTGCATCGCGTTGCTTACAACTTGGGCACTTAGTTAGTTTATTGAGAGCAATAAATACTTGTTTGTACATATTTCAGAGCTTCATCGTCGCTGTACAGTGGTGCTCAGCGCCTGCTCCACACGGCAGACACATGAATATGATGCCCCTCTCGAATTGAGGGAGAGTGACAGCCTGTCAGCTACTGGTGCATGTTGTAATGGGGTGCCCCTGTATGCATTCATGCTTTCCCTACTCGCGGTGCAGATGTATCAAGCCACAGAACAGGAAATGTGACCCAATTGATGGTCCCAATACCCGCACCCAATACCCTCTAAATTGTGTCCGTACTCGTTGTAGGTTTTTTTTATATTTCAAATCTAGACTATTAAGGTACTCTATGCCGGTTCATCCGAGCCCTCTAGCATTCATATTACTATCGCTAGAATTTTTTCTTGTCAGGATTGCTTTGTCTTTTCGTGGTGGTTTTCCGCAGTGCCTGATCGACGCCCTGGCGTCTTGGCAAATGAATGGTACGATCGGCCGGCCGGCACACATTCGCCAGGCCAGCACACCTCGGCATGTGCACCCCTGATATCGGCCCAAGGCGCACCGTATGGGTCGTCGGGTCCCCCGCCTCCAACCGATTAGAATAAATCTATTTACCTGTTGAGCAATTAGTATTGATACAAATAGTGAATTCAGGTAAATTTGCTTCACGAAAACCCCCGTTCTGGGCCGCCGCGCATGCCCAAAAAATTCAGAGAAAATTCAATAAAAATTAGATAAAAATTAGATAAAAATTAAATAAAATTAGATAAATTCGAATTAAATACATAACTAAACTATTATACATTTACACAGGTCGTATGTACATGGAGGAGTGCCCATGGGGTCGTTACGCGGTCCGACAGAACCTGGGCGAGGTCATCGAATTAGGTAAACTATTGGGAGCCGAACAACATGTAGAATGATACTGTACTCACCTCTGGGTATGCAGAGGACCTTGAGAGTGTGCGCTTGGGTTTGTGGGGGCAGCGAGGAAGGCGGCGAGGAGGAAGCGGTCGTCCGAGGTCCTGCCAAGCCGATAGCTGGCGGGCGTGGGGCCTGGGTGGGGTTACAAGTACCGGAGAATTGGATGCGATATCTGTGCACCGCATGTACATGGACGAGTCGCTGCCGGGGTCGTTATGCGGTCCGGCAGAGCCTGGGCAGGATTATTGAGTTGTAAGCTATTGGACGCTGAACGGCGCACTGAATGATATTATACTCACCTGTGGATATTCCGGGAACATTGGGAATGGGCCTATGGAGGTGTGGAGGCAGTGGGGAAGGCGACGAGGAGGAAGAGGTCCTCCGAGGTCCTGCGAAGCCGATAGCCGGCGCGTGTGGGCCCTGGGTGGGGTTACAAGTACCTGGTAATTGGATTCGATATCTGTGCGACGCATGCACATGGGCAAGTCGCTCCCGGGGTCGTTACGCAGTCCAGTCGAGGTTTTCGGACGGTAGAAGCGATTAGCTGCCCAGCAACGCCTTGAGTCATGTTGCACTCACCTCTGAATATGCAGAGAACCTTGAGAATGTGGTCATTGATGTGTAGGGGCGGCAACGATGGCGGCAACGATGGCGGCAACGATGGGGGGAAGGACCTGCAGAACCGTTAAACACCGCGCGCGGACTATAGGTTGAGCTATAAGCGTCAGTAAGGTGCATGCGATATTGTAGAATGCACATCCCTGGGATCGAGTCGCTCCCGGGGTCGCTGCACTGTTCGTAAAGCTTTCGAGTGGTAAGCTGAACAACATGTTTGGCCCTATCGTACTCACCTTTTGGTATGCCGAAATATTGAGAACACGCGCATGGAAAGTGGGGGCAGCGGAGCAGGCGACGACGGCGTGGTCCAAGATGCAGCAAAAAACGAACAGATGGCCGGCCAGGGCGGCGGCGGAGGTGTTGGGAATATCTGGCGGACAGGTGGGAGATGTCAGGTGGGAGACAGCGCGAACGTATACCACGACAGGCGCGTGGTATGATGCTGACGGGTGGTGCGACGGGTGGACCGGGCGGCGGCTCCAGTTTTTCTCTAAAAGGCCCAAAGCTTTTTTCAATTGTTTTCAGTATTGGAATACCGGCAATACACTCTTTGAATTCACCTATTCAAATACAGGTTTGGGGTGAGCACAAGGTGTTTCAACGCATAAATTCGAGATAAATCTATTTACCTCTCGAGCCATTAGCGTTGATATAAATAGTGAAATTTGGTCAATATGTTCACGAAAACCCCCGTTCTGGGCCGCCGCGCGCGCCCAAAAAAAATCCAAGAATTAAATATAAATCGATTGAATTAAAATTTGATTAAATTAAATTAAATTAAATTAAATACGAGATAAATACATAACTAAACTATGGTGGGGTATTTTATAATTTATACGGGCCGCATCGGAGCCCCTATTGTTTGATACTCCGCTGCGCGGCGTCATGACGGCCTCCCTTCAAGCTGACGGCACGTCACAACGGCCTCCTTCAAGCTGACGACGCATCTCAAGCTGACGGCGCGTCAAGACGGCCTCCTTCAAGCTGACAGTGCGTCAAGACGGCGACGTTCAAGCTGACGGCACGTCGTGACGGCGTCGTTCAAGCTGACGGCCCATCTCAAGTTGACGGCGCGTCATGACGGCCTCCCTTCAAGCTGACGGTGCGTCATGACAGGCTCGCTTCGAGTTGACGGTGCGTCATGACACCCACCATTCAAGCTGACGGCGCGTCATGACAGCCATCATTCAAGCTGACGGCGCGTCGCGACGGCCTCCCTTCAGGCTGACGGCGCGTCATGACAGCCTTCCTTCAAGTTGACGGTGTGTCATGACGATGCTGACGCGCCGTCAGCTTCTACAATTTACGAATTTCTCTCAGATTATCCAGACCATGTAAATTATATAATGAATTATATATATATATTCAAACTACTCTGTAGTGTATACAAAAAATTATTGCGCCCTCAAGGGCCCGCACAAAAGGGGCTATGAGGACAGAGAGCTGAGGACGGCGTCAGCATTTATGCTGACTGCTGACTGCTGACTGCTGACGGCGGACCCCTTCAGGGGGGTAAATCTACTAGGCAGATCAGGGCCTGAGAGGCCCCGGATTCGAGTGCCCGAGGTGGATGCGGGCTTGTCAAAACCTCGTGCCTGGGTAGCTGTGCAGCTCTCAACCTGACGATCACAGACTAGGCACAGCTCAGAGCTCAGAGGGGAAAGAACTGTCGATCCTCCTCCCTTACGGTTTACGGTTTCACATGCTACGTGCGGCGTGGGGAATTGGGGAATTTGGGACTTGGGGAATGGGGAACGGGGAATAACCAAACAAACCCACGTAACAAAGTCCATAGCTGCCTCCGGCCGCATGCTCAAAATCAAGGAGGCTGACTAGGCACTCGAGGCAACAATCCTGCTGGACATGAGCCAAACGTCCAGCACGACAGTGAGTCATACCATCTGTCTCATACTCGGTTCCTATCTTTTCGTCGATGGGCATTATTGTCGCACATGGATTGCGAGGAGGATACAGCTAGACGGACGTGGAACGCCAACCACAATTTCCTGATGATTCACATACAAAACTGAGCGTGGCCTTGAAGCTCCATGACTTCCAAATTACCATCGACCAAAATACGATGGCGACCTGTCGACTTTCGACCTCTTGCCGATGCACGTGCTAAAGAAAAGTAAGGATCACTAGATCCCATGAATGGGTCATAGAATGTTTGTACGTAATACCCTGTGTATCAACTTCCCCCCTGATCTCATCACTATGAGATGGTGGTCGAGGAATTGGAGAGCCATGCCTGCTGTTAGAAGTAGATGGTTCCCCAGGCGTTGACACGACTCACAATTACAGTGGGCTTTGCCGCTGTCAGGTTCCTCAGCCTCAGATGTTTGTCCCCGAACCCGTCTGAGTTTCACCCTTTTATAGCTGCGGGTCGGAGAACCCGAACGAAGCCAAGCCCGCAACGTGACAGAGCGACAGGGACTCCTTTGAGAGAATACGGTGATTGCCACTAAATGTTCTCGTCGTTCAGTATGTTAGCTCCGGGCCAAGGAACTTGACCACAACCACGTTCACATCGCAGACAGAATGCCACTTTTCTCCACCAACAGAGGTTATATTGGTGGGTACAACCTCTATTTACCGTCCTATCTGCTGATTCCGTGCTGCCAAGACGAAGAGAATGTTCGCAAAATTGTCGTCCGACTGCTCGGTGAGCTGCTCAGTGAGACGAAATAACACACGAAGTTGATGTTCCTCCAGAGTCCCATGGGAGTGAAAAATCGATATGGGAATACTACAACGAAATGGCCTCTGTGGAAGACAATATCCGGGAGGTCGAGTGGCGAGATCTGGCAGATACCGTGCTCGTTTTTGTATGTCCAGATGCTCTCTACAGTACACGCCCGCTGACCTGGTTCCAGGATGGTCTATTTGCTGCCTTCCTTTCTGCTTTCCTGATCTTCTTGATTCCCCAGCTCCAGCCCAACAGCACCTACATCGCAATGGACGTGCTCATCCACATTTCACAACAAATCGGCAACTCCACAACCCCTGCATTTGAGCCCACCGCCTTCCAGGTTTCCTACAACGCAGCCGCGGTGAACATGCTCTTCTTCCTCAGCCTTGCGCTCGTTTTGATCGATGCATTTCTCGCGATGCTTGTCAAGGGCTGGTTGCAGGAGTTTGACCGTGGATGGAGAAAGTACACTGTTGCACATCTCCGTGCACAAGAACGCGAACGGCGACTGCAAGAGCTCGAGCGCTGGAAGCTGCATAAGCTCGTTGCCCTCCTCCCGATCCTCATCCAAGGATCCCTCTTTTTATTCTGTATTGGCCTCCTTGTCCTTATCTTCCCTTTCCATCTGCCATCTGCCATTTTGTGCTCACTCATGTTTCTGTCTGTCGTCGGGTTCTACGTCTTCACTACATGTGTTTCCATTGTGGATGATTGTGCGCCGTTCTCCTCCCCTGTTTCGCGACTTTTCGCGCATGGCCTCGCGATGCAGCAAACCTGGAATATTCCCGTTACTCAAACTGCCCGTCGTATAGCTTCTGCCATCTCAAGGTCAGCAGGCAGACGCAGATACTCCCGATGACGCCACGCCGCCGTCACCTTCGAACAACAGAGTGGCTAACCTTGCCCAGCCCCGCAAACCTGACGCGGTACCCCGTTCTCGCTCTGGTATTGATCCTCAGACGCACGTTCGTGTTCTTGAACGGCTCGTTACGGTAACTGAGGAGGCTGTGGAGAATATTCCGACCTTCCTGGAGCTGCTTGATCAGCCAGTGAAGGACCCTACACTACGGCCATGGACTATGGAGACGTGGAACGAATTGCTCCACATTACTTTCAGGTTACTTGGAGATCAATCCACTTTCCCAGTTTCTGCTGCCTGGACTCTTGCCCGGAATATGATGATTTGTTACAACTATGATACCGCTGATCAGCAGTTATACCTTACATTACAAAACCATCTAGGTAGTAGGGAAACTGGTGATGAAAAATCACGTATGCCACTCAATGTTCTCTTCTCTTCCTATTTGTCCTTTTGGCTTCGTCAGTCCGATGGGTATGAACTGTGGCGAAAAATTGCATTTCTTGAGCCAAGTGATGCTGCTGATGCTGAGCTCCTCTGGATGGTCAATACCTCCCACCGGACAATGCTTGGCCGTTCCCTTCCCTTGAAGAGATTAGTTATGTTTTCCACAGCCGTACTTACATATGTTTCAAGCACAGAACAGAGTAGCAGGTCCAAGATTCCACTCACATTTGCAGTCCTTTATGCTATGCGCGCCATCAGAGCAATTCACGAGGGAGCTATTAATCCCATTGAGGGCCTCTACATCTTGCCAGCGACTGTCTCCACCTCTGCGCCCGTGCCTATGACATTCTGTGGAGTTGATTGCACTGATGCCCTGGACCTTTGGAGTCAAGATTGTATTCAATCTGCTAGGGACCTTCTTCAATGGAGCCCGAGTGTATCTGTGGGGATTCTCGCGGACTTTCGACTTTCCCTGATTGCTGCACTCTATATTGATAGCACCAAGCAAGCACATGCTCGCTCGGATTTTGCGGACCTCCTCAACCACACAAACATTACGGATCTTAGGCTTTTCTACCCAGGTGCCTATGATGATGGCAAGCTCGCCATCTTCCTGTACATGGCTGTCTTCCGGAAACCTTTTGAATACGATCATGATCCCCTCGCTGCCCTCCATCACGTCATTCGTGGAATAATTTTTGAGCTCTCTCCATTACAATTTTGGGGCTGCGTGTCTTGGATATTGCTGTGAAGCATCTCCACAAAACAGCAGCCCCTTCATCAGAATGGCTGAAAAATCTTCAATCACAGCATTGGGTCGTATGCCCTGGTTCTGGTCCTAGAGGTTATGCCTATAGTCAGGTTAATGATTGGGTTTTTCTCCATCTCAATACTCTTGCCGCCCAACAACCTTATCTACCCCTAGTGAAGGTGGAGGAGTTAGAATGGTCTGATACACCCGAGAAAGTGCACATTGCAAAGGCTTGACTTGACTTCTATGATTCTTTGGCAGGCATACGGTGGACAAGGGGTCTAAGCCAGATCCAGGGCTGCTCAAGGTGTTTCTTTGGTCCAAAGACCATGGGTTCTGTACATGTGCATTTAAGTGGTGTCTTGACCTGTTTCCTATTGGCGAGTCTGGTACACCTGGAGATGTAAACAGCACCAGGACGTTCACCCCAGAAACAATGGGGCACATGTGGGTTGAACACTTTATTCAGGTGCTTTGTGGGAGTCATGGGTACTGGCATTCATCACAGAGGCTCCTGATATCAGATCTTGTCCCAAAATGGACTGTGCTCCCATCATCCTGGTGCCGTGACTTTGCTTCGGCACTCATATTCAGCACTGTGCCATCCCTAGACATGCCTCGGCTTCCTGCCTACCAAGTTCTTGCTGGCAGACATTCGTCACTTGATGAGTGACAGGCATTCCTCTCTTTCCTTGCAACTCTTTTAGAGCTCATCAAATCTAGATTGACCTGGGCCAGCCTCACTTCACTTGAAAATTGGCTGACCCAGTTTCAAGAAGGGCTTGAGAATCAGGGTTCTCATACCCAAATAGAACCCATTCTGGCCGCCATGAAGCAGCAACTGGCAGAACAGACTCTTGGGTTCTTTGCAGAACTCCCAATGGAAAATGAGTGGCTGGAAGAGACACTTGAATTCTTCGCGGAGCTCCCAATGGCAGGTGAATGGATGGGTGAATGACCTTCAGTGAGATGCGCCTCTCATATGTACGTATCACAGAATCGCTTTTTCATAACAAGCATGTGGTGAATTTGGTAATCAGACCTGAGAGTGTTAGGACGCATGACTATGAGCATGGTGTTTTTTTTTGGTGGGAAAGGGAGGGAATGCGTCATGCACCATCGCGCCTGAGCGCGGATGTGGAGGACTCCATCAGGGCTCGCCAAGTTGGCCTGAGGCCTTTGGACGGGAGCGCCCTGTGTCCTACCCCCTAAAACCCCCCTTTGCCGCATTTCCGGCTGCATCCCTTTATGTGAAGTTGATTTGGGGACCCGCTAACGGGTCAAACTTGGTCAGTTTATCCTCAGCCCACAGCTTTCGGAGTTTCTTTTGTTTCCTTACTCTCTTGCCTTCTTCCATGAAGCGCGTCGCGTTCCAGCTTTTTGTCACTAGATCTGTTAGTAGTCCTTTTAGTATTTGTGTTGTCTCGTTAGGGGTTACGTCTTGGTCTTGAATAGAGATCTTTATTTTTGATTTCCATATGGCCCATATCGTCGTGGCGATCAGCATTCGCAGTCTTTCGGAGTCTTTGCTCATGTCGTGTTCGAACGTGAGGGCTGCCGCCCCTCTGATCAGTC
>Ga0307515_10013178_pt1 | contig 15467 bp, 2 predicted proteins | sample 17_EM_MG_FD_194513 | JGI IMG/M metagenome (GOLD analysis project Ga0307515, IMG submission 194513) | Populus trichocarpa ectomycorrhiza microbial communities from riparian zone in the Pacific Northwest, United States - 17_EM | ecosystem: Host-associated > Plants > Roots > Unclassified | place... | reverse complement strand
TAGATCTCTAAATATCTGTATAAGTCGCTCTACAAATCCATTCTAGCTTAAGAACATAAACCGTACTTCTTAGTTCGTTATTATTATTCTATTTACTTATATCTCTATAAGGTAAGGCTTAAACTACTTAAGTGCTCTTCCTAACAAAAACAATCCTGCATACGCTATTTAATCTATAGGTATTGCCAGCTTTACTTCCTCTTGCGCAACCTTAAAGTGTATTTATATAAGGAATCCTTTAAGCTTTAATCTCTCTCCTAAAAATCTCTTAATTAATAGTAACTTAACCTTTGCTGCTCCTATCCCGTTAACCTTTTATTTAAGTGCCGTACTATTTTCTATTAACTGGTTAACTATTTCCTATAGTTATCTGATCGTCATAGGTTGTTATAAGTCAGTATCTGCCATACTAGTATCACCTCCTAACCTTAAAGTAGTTGCCGCCGTCAATAGCGTCGTGGTGGCTGCTTTTGGTGGCATATTATTCGACTTTTGATACCGTAACTAGGTAGTGATTGTATAACGGAACCTTATAGTAAGTACTACGATAGGTCCTGTTATTGGGCTAGGTATATAGGTGATACGTAAAGTTAATAACGTAATAATAACTGGTGGAGTAGTTGCCCAATAGATTAACTTTAATTGTATTCTAAGAATCACTATAAGGAAGGAACTATCTAGGTAGAGACTAAGGGTCCTTAAATACACAACCGTACTCCTATGAAATCCTTCTTGTATATAATGTACGTATACTCTGTCTGCTCTGTCGCGGATTATATAGATTATATAGATCATATAGATTATATTACGTGACTCGGTTACTATTCCTCGTTACATAGTTCTACCGGATCTATCTTAGACCGTGCCTATATTAACTAACTAGCTTCTTCCGACTCTTCTCTAAGTAGTCGTAGTATTATACTTAAAGCGTCCGTAACAGAGACCCTATAGGGAACTGCTAGATAGGTTATAGAGATATTATAGGGAGGCGGCGATCTTAAGGATCTTATAAGATACTTTAACCGCTATAGGTTACTCTGGCTTAAGTAATATGCGGAGAGTATACTATAGCACCTCAAACGCTGCATTAAGGAGTTCCCTACCCTTTACTAGCTACCGTATAAAACGGTTTAACGTATAGTGGTAACTATATATAAGTAACTACTATAGCGCATAATACTGCCTGTAAGTATTTTAAGGGAGCTCTAAGACCTACCTAATAATAACATAGAGGATGAACGCAGCCCTAATTTATTAAATATTCTAGTAGGCCTAAGGGACTTACTAAGGGTATTTTTAGGTAGGAGAGCTAAAGTTCTACCGTAGAACTTAGAGTATAATTATATAATTAATTTAGAAGAAGGCAAATAACCATTAAACCTTCCTATTTATAACCTCTTGCGTAAAGAGCTTAAGATCCTACGGGAGTACCTTAATGGCTTATTAGAAAAGGGATGGATCTAGCCTAATAAGTTGCCGTTAGGCGCGCCAATTCTTTTTATCCTAAAACTAGATAGAACTATAAGGCTATATGTAGACTATTATAGTCTTAATAAGATTATAATTAAGAACCGTTACCTACTACTACTAGTTAGTGAAATGCTGGATTAACTATCTAGGGCGAAGATCTTTACAAAGTTAAATCTATAAGACGCTTATTATAGGCTCCGTATTAAAGAAGGGGATAAGTAAAAGACCGCTTTTAAAACCTAATACGGCCACTTTAAGTATTCAGTAATACCTTTTAGGCTAGCTAATGCGCCTATAATATTCTAATTGTATATATATAGAGCCTTAGGGGGACTAGTTAACCGTATATACATTATCTATTTAGATAATATCTTAATCTACTTAGAAGACAAGGATTAATATAAGTAACACGTCCGCGAAGTGCTGGAATATTCAGATAATTAGGGCCTCTACGCTAAGGCGTTAAAGTATATCTTTAATACTAAGCAGGTTAAGTTCCTGGGTTATATTATAATACCTATAAGTATAGTTATAGACCTAGTACAGGTGTAGATAATTTAAGAGTGGCCGGAGCTAGAGAGCTACTAGGATATTTAAGTATTTCTAAGCTTTGCCAATTTCTATAGGCGCTTTATTTATAACTACTCGGACGTTGCCTAATATCTATTTAACTATATTATAGAAGCTTCCTAAGACCTAACCTAAGGAGTAAAAAGCTTAAAGGCGGTAAGAAAGAAAACTAAAAAGGGACTAACTAAATGGTATAAACTATGGTTATGGCCTAAAAAGGTTTAAAAGGCCTTCTGGGAATTATACGTAAAGTTTATAAAAGCTCTATTACTGCGGCATTTCGACCTAGATTAGCTATTAATAATAATTACTAATATATTAAATTTTGCCTTTATTGGTATTCTATTATAACCTAATAGGTATCCGGACGCTACCTAGCTCTACTAGAGACTAGTAATATTCTATAATAGAAAATTTTAGGGGCCTAAAGTTAGGTATTATACCCACGATAAGGAACTACTAGCTATAGTTAACTGCTTTAAATAGTGGCGATATTACCTTAAGCACGCGAGCTATACCACTTATATACTCTTAGATTACTATAATCTACGCTACTTTATAACTATAAAGGAGCTTATACGATTTAATTTTAAGATTGAATATAAGTTAGGGGAAAATAACCCTGCTAATGGACCGTCATGACGGCCAGATTATGCTAAAGGCTTTAAAATAGGAGAAGGAAAATAGATAATAGATATCTTACTCCCTATATTGTAGAATAAGCTTTAGGTATAGGATGCTTAAGCACCTATAGCTCTATACACTAAGTCTTAGGCGATATAAGCCCTATTAGTTTCCACTAACGTTTTGGTTAGTACTTAGTCTGTTACCGATAAGGGTCTAAATATACCTAAATAGAACATCCCTAATATATTCTCGAAACCTAGTAATATACTATCCCTAATTACTAAGCTATCCCCTTAAGCTAATAGCAAAGCCATAGAGTAATTAGAACTTGGAGCCCTATAATAACTAAAGGACTTTAACCTTATAGCGGCCTTTCTAACATACGCGTATTAAAGAGTTATAAAATCTATAGTACCATTTAGTCTTATACTTAGAGTAGTATAGGACGAAATAGCTTTTACCTAGGAACTATCTAAAAGGTTAATAGACCTTATCTGTAAGGTGTAACGGAGGGACGCTTTTTATACTATTCTTAATGCGGAAGTAGACCGGAAACGTAATGGAAAGGAAGCTGCTAGGCGCTACTATTAGGAACTAGACCCGATGGGCCTACTACGTAGAGGTAGTAAGATTTAGGTACTATAAGAAGTAAATCTACGACAGAAGATTCTTATAAAGAATTATAATAATCCTCTAGGCAGCTACTATGGTTAAGTAAAAATAGTGGAATTACTTTAGCGCAAATACTATTAGCTAAGGCTTAATTAGGAAGTAAAGGAGTACATCAGCTATTATAAGAAGTGTTAAGTATATAAGATCCGCAGGCACAAGCTATAGGGTCTACTTAAATTAGTTCCCCCCGCTAGTAAGCTATAGTGATATTATACTATAGACTTTATTACAGATCTCCCGCTATTTAAAGATAGCTAAGGACGAATATACGATTTAGTCCTTATACTTATTAATAGGTTTTTAAAGTACGTCTAATACCTTCTTATTAATAAGACGATTAATATATAAGAGCTCGCCAACCTAATTAAGGAGAAATGCTTTCTTAAAGTAGATTAGCTATACTCTATTATTATTAATAGGGGTAGTGTCTTTATAAGCTAATACTGGTTGGACCTATACTTCTATTTAAAGATAGACTACTATTATAGTACGGCCTTTTATTTATAGACGGACGGATAAATAGAACGCTAGAACTAGGAACTGGAGTCTTACCTATAAATATATTTAAACTACTAATAAGATAATTAGTGTGAGCTACTTCCGTATATAGAGTACGCTTATAATTTAAAGGAATATATATTATATAAGTATGTACTAATCTAAATTGCCTATGGCGTTTAACTATTTGGGTTTAATAGTATACCTAATAATTACTAGATAAGGCCGTATAATTAGTTATAGGATTCTACTAGGAAGTTTAAGGATATCCACCAGAGAGTATAAGGATACCTCTAGAAATAGGAGGAGTAATGGAAGTATATAAAGTAGAGCCTATAAGATACCTAAGAGTAGTAGAGACTTTAGTATAACCGTAAGTACTAGGATAAGTATTTTAGAGTAGGCGATAAGGTTCTATTACGATTAACGAATATTAAGACCCGTTAACTATTAAAAAAGCTCAATATAAGATACCTAGGTCCCTTCTAAGTTAAGAAACGAATTAATAAGCTAGCCTATTGTCTCTAGCTACCCCTATCTATAGCCTATATATATTTAGTGTTTTATATAAACCTACTAGAGCTATAGTATAGACTACTACCGGAAAAGAATTTCTGTCTAGGCCTAATTAAATACCCTAAGGTAGTGGGCGAGCGGTACGAGGTTAAAGCTATACTACGCTATAAGTCTGTTAAGAATAAGCTTTAATTTAAAGTTAAATGGCTAGGCTGGCCTGCTAAGGACTCTATATAGGAACTAGAGGATTACCTTAATTATTATAAAGATATTCTAAAAGAATATTAGGACTAAGGTCTACGATCTATAAGTTGTAAAAAGCGCTTTAATACTATAGTGTTATCGTAACCTATAAAGAAAGCTTGTGGCAGGCCGTAAAAGGCCCTAAAGAGTAAATAGGTTAAATTAGATATAGTATAGATAAGCTCTGGAAACTATAGGGATAGGGCTACGGCCTAAGGCAGGACGGGTCCTTAGCCTTTTCTTATATATAGTATAGAGTTAATAGGGCATTTTGCTAGAATTGTATTCCTATTTATTAATCTATATTAGGAATATAGTTTCTAAGGCTTTTAAGCCCCTTTTAAAAGCCTTATAAGGCCTTCCTAAGCACCTAATTAAGGTCCTTAATTGTTACTATATATAAGAACGAATCTTAAAAGTCTAAACTATAAATGCCTAATTTGAAAAGCTACTACGCCTTATTATTATTAGGAGTAGGATTAGTATCTATTAGGCTACTAAATGATAGCTAACGAGAATGGGATTTAGATCCCTTAGTAGGCGTATAAGTAGGTATAAAAATAGGGGTAGGATAATGAAGTGTAGCTAGAGTAGAGACTCTTAAACGCTTAATACTAATATTAGGTCCAAACTAATACTAATAAAGCTCTTAGGGAGTAAGCTTATAGTTAATAAAGATATACTTAAGCCTAGAATAAATAGAGACGTTAGCTAGCTAGTATAGTTTAGAACTACTAAGACCTTACTATAGTAACTATTAGTTACCTATCTACTAGGTACCCGAAGGGTAACCTACCTAATACCGTATTATATTATGCTCTTTTAAAACTTAACGCGTATACGCGAACTCCTTTTTATAGTAGACGGCAACCTTCTTCTTATTACCCCTATCCCGCACCCTATTCTTAGTATACTAACCTTACTCTTATATTAGGCGTTGCTAGCTAGCTTGCTAGGAATTATAGGTAGTGTAGATAGCTATAGTATAGTCTTAAATTCGGCTAAGTTATTTAGCATTTGCGCTAGAATAAGAGAGAGCCCGGGCGATATAGTAGTTAAGGATATTAAAGGAACGTCGCTACTTAGGCCCAGGCTATTGAAGCTTAAAGTTAATAATAAAAATTTATTAAAAATAGAAAAGCTTACCTTAATATAACTGCTACTTTTAGTACGTATGTATCGATTATAAGGACTAAAGGTATTGGATTTAACGTAGTGCGTCTTATTATAAGCCTCTAGAATCCTATTATTAGATTTCTAGTCTTTTAAAAATATATAGGCAAAATTATTTAGGTAGGACTAGTACCAGTTATAAGTTAGCGGAGGTTAGGGTTCTATATATAAAGGTAGGGCTAGGATACGCTATGGAATCTGCTTAAAAGAGTAGTTAGTAGGAGAATAAAGAGGCATATTAAATTATTAATGGAAAAGAAGAAAATCTTAATAATATATTAAAGATACGTCCAAAATTGGACGAAGGTTAATAATGGGAAAGTGAGGTGTTAAGGAAAAGGAGCAGCTTAATAAGTAAAGGTGTCCTTATACTTTACCGTTTAATACCCTTTTAGTAAATAGCCGCAACCTTGCCGATATAACTCCGTTATAATAGCGCTATTTAGAAGAAAGGAAACACGCGTATAAGTTATTTAACTATCACTTCCTTATAAAAACTGACTATGCGGCCAGGGGAAGGTAATTAAGATGTTAAATTAAAGATATATATAGGTTAAATTAGACCTAAAACGATACTATAGTATTAAAGAATAACGTTATAGATGTTCTTGATAATCGTATAATAGCTATAATTGCTATTGCGAAATGTCCCTTTTTACTAGGTAGTAGAGCTATATTAAATATATAATATAGGACTACTAGATTTAAAAGTATATGCACTAAATCTTAAGAGATAAGTCTCTTTAACTAATTAATTAATACCTTAACTGCATCTAATAGCCTAAGGGTAAATGTGGGAGTAATGCGTTAGTGACGTAGAGGATTATAAGAAAAGGATTATAAGAAAGAATTATAGACTATATTTTAGCAGTTAACGACGACGATAAGCTAAGGCTCTATACGTTAAATCCTATACTAAAAGGTTTTACGGAACTATACTAGAATACTAAATTGCCTATAATACTTATAATTGATTATAAACTAGCATAAAGGCTTAGAAGTAAAGTTATATAAAAATCCCTATATTAGCCTAGGTAGTTACCGGTACGCTTTTAGTAGGCTTTTAATAGGTTTCCTAGTAATCCTTATATCTTTTTTCTAGTTATATTTTTTTCTTATTAAGGTTTTTTAGGAGTTTAAAGTAGGGGTTAGATAGATAGATGATATATAGCGGTATACTAATACCTTTCTAAACCCTATCCGGGATAAGCCCTTATAATTTCCCTACCTTAAGGTAATAGCGATCGGGGGCTAGCTATAAGAAGGGGGGGGGGGTAATATAAGGGATATTATTGCGGATACCTTAGGTTGCCCTTAGGATAACCCCCAAACGCCCCTTAGATAGTCGCCGGTTATATACTAGAGGTATATACCCGTAGTATATAGTCTTTACAATCCTAGAGGCCTTACCTTTTTAAGGATTTATCTCTTTTACTAATCTATCCTGTTCTAATTGTGTCCTTATAGCCCCCTATTTATAAGATCCCCTTATATATACCTAGATAATAAATAGTACCCTATTACCTTCTTTTTAAAAATAATAAACCTAGCTAAGTATAACTATAAAGTATATAATAAAGAAATACTAGCTATTATTTAATTACTATCCTAATAGCATATAAAGCTTAAAGGTATAAACTTCCGGATTAAGATATATATAGATTATAAAGCCCTAAAGTACTTTATAACTATAAGGCAGCTTACTAAATAATAAGCCTACTAGGCTAAAATACTCTTTTAATTTCTTTTTATAATTATATATTGTTCTAGTAAGTAAAACTTTAAAGCTAATATATTAACCTAAAGGGAATAAGATATAGGACCTTAAGATAAGCTAAAGACCTAATATTAAACGCGCGCGCCTTTCTATCCTAAATAGCTTAACCTGTAAATCCTTAAAAAACTAGACTTTAAATAAAATAACTTAGCACCTATAGAGGGAGAAGTCTTAGATAAACTAATAGGATTAATTAATTATATCTTAAATATAAACCGTATAGCTAACTCCCTAAAGGCCCTCTATAACTAAGCTATAAAAAATAACCCTAATTTAGAAATAAAAGAAGGACTACTTTTATACTAGGAACAGCTTATAGTTTTAGATATTAATAACCTATAAATAAAGCTAATCTATAAAGCCTACTGCTAAATCTTTATAGTATACCCTAGTTAAGATAAGACCTACTAACTACTAATGCCCTATTACTACTAGTAAGGACTTTTATCTAATATAGATTAATTTATTAGAAACTGCTACGCCTATAGACGTATAGATGCCCCTAGGGATTAAACTTCTAGGTAGTTATAACTGCTACTAGTTCTAAAACGCCCTTAGTAATATATTATAATAGACTTTAAGTTATTTCTAAAGGACGCCTACGGCTATAATGCGGCCTTTATAGTAATTAACTAATTATTAACCCAAGGTACAAGTAGTCTATATTTTCGGGTCCCAGATTTCAAACTTTACTAAGCCAGCTTTTGATTGGTTTAAAAAATATTACGCGCGGTAAGTTATAGCAGAATCCACGTGACGAATATTAAAATATTATGAACATCAAAATATCCTAGTATTGCGCCTTCCTTTTTGTTGACACCTCTATTAATACTACTATATATATTATAAATATAGCAGATCCTACTGTAATTAAGTGTAGTAAGTGCTATATCTATAAGCCCCGCCTTAACTTTGTTAAAGACGGCCCTTTAAAGAAGCTTTTAAAGCTATACCAGTTATATTAGTTAAAGGCGCGTCTTCCCTATATATTACTTCTACCTCTACTTACTTTTCTAGGCCTCTAAATATGTTTTAAATAAGCGGAGAGCTCTTATAGAGCCAGGTTCTGCTACTAAGAGTCGTTTTATAAGGCGCCAGCAAATTACTTTACCTAAAAATGATACTAAGAACGCCTTCTTGCCTCGCGGCTAGAATAGCTAAAATACCCCTAAAATAGCTTAATGGCGGAAGACAATTAGGGTAATATAAAGGGAGTACCGCATTCTTAATCAGCGGGGTGAGGCTTACTTACCTACTCCTCTGCTATATACTATAGACGAAGCTCTATACAGTAGAAGAGGCACTCTAAATGGCCCAAATACGTCCTTATTAGGGCTAGCTCCTATACCTACTCTACCGCCAATACCTACTCCAGCTACGGCCATACTACTACCTATTTCGGCTATTAATTGGGAGCGAATTAAGAAGTTTAGGAGTATACTATAGGCTAAATATATAGAGACGTGCAGTTATTATAAGGAGCGGTAGTTCTAAATGGGCCTAGCTATAGAGGGTAATAATATAGGTATATGTAAAGCCTGCATTAAGGACGCTAATAGCCTTAAAGATTTAACCCTTCCTTCCCTATTTAGTAAAAGCAACGGGCTTAATCTAGGGCCTATTCCTGGCTTCCTACCTATACTTACCGCGGTGGAGGAGCTTCTAATTACGCGCGTATATATTTATCTATAAGTCGTGCGTATACGCGGCTAGCAACATTGCTATACTGGCTACGTCTGCTGCTTTGGCCAGAATATACTAAAGACTTAGAGGCAGCTACCACGGCTACCTACTAAACTCGATATACTAGTCGTAAGGCCTACAACAGTAGAGGGTAGCGAATACCTAAGTTAGCGGTTTACCAAGCGGTATACTATAAGGCGCTCTGCTATAGCATAGTGGCTTTACTTTCTAAAGGTTAATTATCCTAATTATTATAACGTTAAAATATGCAGTACCTAGCTTATCAGCTTACCTAAAAATAGCTCTATATTAGATTAGCTACCTTATATTAATAAATTAGAGTCTAATTCTAGTGGCCTAACGGCTTACCCTACTGCTCCTATATAACGTCCTCCTACTATTAATCCTCTACCTACCGAACTTAGCAGTAATATACTAGATGGCGAATTTAATAATAATATACTAGATACTTTAGTTCCTAATCTAGTGCCTAACCTTAGTAAATTAGAGCTTTTAGGTCGCGAGGTTTAATACTAATAAGACCTATAAGCGGGCCTAGAGGTTCCTACTATGCAATAGATACCTCTCTCTAAGCGATTAGCTAGTTTCATTATGCGCGGCGCCTTTCCTACTCTGTTTCCTTATGGCAAAGCCGATTTTAATATGCCACGAAGCCGTACGGTTACCCTGGCTGCGTACGCTAAGCATATGCTTAAGTATTAGGACGGTCGGTTTAGCCGCTACCCCTTATTTCGCTACTATGTGTTTAATCGGATTATAAGAGAGCAAGCCCTTAATGCTACCCGCTTCCTCTGCAGCTAATTAAATAAAAATAGTCTATCTTTAGATAAGCTTAGTAATATTATAAATAGTAATAGGGGTGGCTAGTTGCTAAATAAGATTATATAGCATATATAGAACCTTAAGGGCACTAGACCTTACTGGAGGTAGAAGAGGAATAAGCTTACGGCTTATGCTAAGAATATTAAGAGCGGGTCTCTATTCTTTATACTTAGCGCTACTAATCTATATTAGTATAATCTATACTTTTATATACCTTTATTTAATAAATATAAGGCTGCTAATAAGGCTTAGCGCTACTAGATTGCTTCTTAGAATCTTAACAATAATCTGTATATTACTGCTTACTAGCTATATTACTGCTTTAATCTGTTTAGAAAGCACGTGCTTATAGGCCTATTTAATAGCACTAACTTTTAGTCCTAATATAAGTAGTAGGTATAAGGTAGCGGCTATATATATAGCTTCTTATAGAGTTTAATAGCCCTAAGGCTAGATCCGTTAGCTATTAAATTAAGGGCGGCTTTTACTAAGTACTGGGCTACTTTTATATCCGCAATTAATTCTAATTAATTTAGGCCTTCTAATCTCTAATATCCTTCTACTCTTAGCTATAAAGAATAGCTTAATACTAGTAAGCTTCTTACTACCTACCTTAATCAATTTTAATAGTACCGTAATTATACCAAATCTTACTACTTATAATTAAAGAAAGGCTCTACTAGAGTAAAGGAGTGCCGCTTTTATTTTCTACGCTCTTTCTATAATAAGGCCGCTGTATTAAAGGATTAAAATCCACATTATTAGATATTCTGTTTATAGCGTAATAATAAGCTTCTTAATGGTTATAATATAGCTATAATATTAGCGTAGATAGCAAATATTAATATATCACCCGCTACAAGCATATTAGTAATAGTTAACTATATAGGTAAGTATTGCAGTAAGGAAGAAAAGAAATTGACTTCCTACTAGGAGTTACTTTAATTAGTACAGCCGCACGCTAATAGCCTTTATACCTTTAGTTTAATTATAGCCAGGTTTATAAATAAGCTTATTACTAAACGCAATTAGTTAGCGTAGGAGGTATACTATCTACTTCTTAACATTCCCCTTTATGAAGGCTCTAGAAATATAGTAACTTTAAACTACCACTAGGAGGACAATTAAAGCGCTATATATAAGCTTAATAATAGATAACTAAGAGGGTGCGGACTGTCTAACTATAAAAAGTATAAGCACCGCCTAAATAGGGTAAAGGATGTTACTCTCCTTAATTTTCTACTCTATTTTAATCACTCTACTTATAAGCGTTAGCTAAGAGTAAGGCCTTAAGTTATATTATACTTTCCGTAATATAACGGCAATCGTTCCTATCTATAGTATCCTAAGTTCTACCGCGTAAAGCTTATTCTTTATTACCTATAGAGGGAGTATAAGGAAGTAGCTACTTATATTAATAGATTTAGGGCTTCTAATTATATAGCTTCCTATTAGGCTTACGTTAACTCTTATTAGTATTTACCTAACTACTTCTATAATTAGAAACTAGAGAAAGATTATAAAACTACTAATAATATTAATAAGTTTAAGGGCGATTTCGCAGATAACTTAGAGCTATACTAGTCCTTTAAGGCCCTGTATACCTATATTTAAAATACTAATAGAGTTAAAATTAAGGATCCTAATAGGCTTAGTAATAAGGAGCTTAATTATAACTATAACTAAAGTATATATTAGGGTACGTACCCGCAGCTTAATAAGAGGACTTATTGGTAGGAAGTATGGCTATAGCCTCTACTATAGAGCCGCTTATCCTAAATAGTAACTCCGTCCTCTTTATAACTAGGTTAGTATTATATCTATAATATTGTAGTTAATCACTATAGGCAGATTTAATTAGGCCTTAGCCCCCCCCTATTATAGATTAATATTAATAGAGAGGCGGGAACCGGTAAGTTATATCTTATTATTATTCTGTCTACTATGCTTTATAATATAGCCATATCTAATAGTAAGCCGTCGCTATTAGTTTAAGCTACCCCTACTAGAGTAGCTGCCTTTAATATTAACGGTAGAACTATATATAAATTATTAAGGTTGCTAGTAAATCGCCCCTTTAAGGAATTGCCTACTGCTAGTCTTATACCTCTATAATAAGCTTTTAAGGATATTTACTATCTTATCCTTAATAAGAAATCTATAATTAGGCAAGTATATCTAGCCTAGATTAATTGCCGCCTCCGTTAGATCTACCCTATGTGTAATAATAACTACTTTAGAGGCTTAAACATCTTACTAATAGGCGATTTCCATTAGCTTCCCCCTATAGATTAGGCGGCCTTATACAGCAATCTACCCGCTAGGCTATTAGAGCTCGCTAGCTATAGAAAGAGAGCCTATAAGGCAATTAACTAAATAGCTATCCTAAATTAAGTTATGCGGCAGGGCGGTAATAACGCTAAAAGCTCTATATTTAGGACCGCCCTTATAAAGCTACGTAGTGATTCTATAAGTAAATCGACTTAGAAGCTTCTTTTAACTAGGTATAAGTAGGGCCTATTTATTAATAAGGTTGCGGGCTTTAATAACGTAATTTAGCTATATAATATACGCGCTACTATAGGTAAGTATAACACTACTCGGCTTCGCGACCTTTTATAGCTAGTAGTAGCTATTAAGTTAGTTAATACTAGTATAGGTATGTGGAAAGTTACTCCTAATTAGTGCGATACTATAAAGAATCTAGCCCTATATATTAGCGCGAAAGTAATACTAATATATAATATCTGGATTGAACTAGGCTTAGTAAACGGTACTACTAGTATAGTTAAAGATATTATATAAAAGGGATACGCAGATATTAAAAAGGATCAGCCTTAGTTACTACTAATTATAGTAGATAGGTATAACGGACCTACCCTATTTACTTAGCAGGATAGTAAGAAAGTTATTCCTATATTTTCTGTACTTTATAAGTAGGAGGGTATAAGAGGCTTTTACTTATAGCGTTAATTTCCAATTACTTTAGCTTTTGCTCTTACCGTATATAAAAGCTAGGGCCTAATACTTAACTAAATAGTTCTAGATATTAAGGAAAAAAATATAATAGCTGGGCTAACTTATATAGCAATCTTACGAGTTAAGAAGCTTTTAGGGCTTATATTTAAATATAGGTTTAATATAAAATAATTTTAGTTATCTATAAGTAAGACTAAAAAGGTATAATAAGAAGATTTTATACGGAGGCAGTAGTAACTACTTATAAACGACTTTTCCTAATTAGGAAATTATATACTAGCTTAAAGGTAAGCGGAAAATATGGCATTCGCCTTAGTTTCCTAACTTTTAAATAGCTTAACCGCAAAATCTAATTTTCTAAATTTTAACCCCCCTATCTATCCTACCTTTTTACCGCTTTTAGCGCTGTTAAATATACATACAATAGTATATAGGGAGAATTAGCAGTACTACTAGATCAATATTGCTGCTATCTATAGCATTAATTAATTTTTGGAAAATTTTAATTTTTTTTTTAAAGGGCGGAAATGTCGCTTATATAAGAAGTTACGTGACCTCTAAGAATACTTAGAACCCCATATTAGCAGCCACAACTTCTCTATACTATAGTTAATATTTTATATATACCGCACCTAGAGCTACTTATAATAACTATTACCTATAGATCTACTAATTTATAAATAAAAAATTAAATATAGTTAGAGCTATTAGTAGGGGTTATTAATCGCGCTCCCTATAACAAAATTTTAGATTTTGGTAATCTAAACTAATGAATTAAATTAAAAGTTTGGAACGTCTAAATAAGGTTCTACTAAAACGCTAGCTAAACCCTAACCTAGACCCTTCCTAACCTATTAAATTCTAAAAATAATAACCTTTACCGAATTAAAAATTAACCTTATCCTTAATAAGCTATCTAATTAAATTTAATAGTTCTTTATTATCTAAGACACAGCCAAAACTAATAAGGTATAGCAGTATATCGACCTATCTAAGAAGAAAGACAATCTTCTAAAGCTAGAATTACTAAGTTAGCCTACACTAAGGGACATACTACCTACGGCTATATTAATAGCAAAGCTAGACCTAAACTAGCTTACTACTTATAACTAGCTCTATACTAAATATAAGGATAATCTACGCATATACTAGAAGCAAAAACAGGCTATAAACGATATTAATAACTACATCGTTCGCACTACATCGGTAGCCTACCTTTTACTTATTAACAGCCTTAGTAGTCGGTTACATTAAATATTTAAGGCGTCTCTACTACTATAGTAGCTACTGCAGTAACAGAGACACCCTATATTTTAGTAAGTAATTAAGCCCATCTTATATAAGAATCTTATACTATTAGTACTTACCAAATTACGTGCTTATAGGGCCTCCTCCCATCTATAAATACTCCCTCCTCTATACCTTCCTCTCTTCTTCTTTCTTCTTCCTTATAAGAGCTAGAGGTGCTCTAATATCCCTCCCTAGTCCCTACTAAGGGATTTATTAGTTAATATAGCAATATAGACAGCATTAGACGATAAGACGGGTGAAAGGAGATAGGAAGGACGGAGGAGCCTCTGGTATATATTAGTTAAGTAATATTACTAGCTATATTATAGCTGCCTAATCTCCTATACTTATAGGCCTCCTCCCGTCTATAAATACTCCCTCCTCTATACCTTTCTCTCTTCTTTTTTTCTTCCTTATAAGAGCTAGAGGTGCTCTAATACTTCTTCTTAGTCCCTACTAAGGGATTTATTGGTTGACGTGGCGATATAAATAGCATATAACAAGGAGATAGGTAAGAGAGGAGATAGAAAGGACGGAGGGGCGTCTAGTAGGTGTTAGTCGAGCAATATTAATGTCTATATTATAGCTACCTAATCTCCTATTCGCAGGCCTCCTCCTATCTATAAATACTCCCTCCTTTATACCTTCCTCTCTTTTTCTTTCTTCTTCTTTATAAGAGCTAAAGGCGCTCTAATACCTCTCCCTAGTCTCTACTAAGGGATCTATTGGTTAATATAGTAATATAGACAATATCGAATAAAGAAATAGGTAAGAGAGGAGATAGGAAGGACGGAGGAACCTCCGGTAGGTATTAGTTAAGTAATATTAACGGCGGTTTTTGTTACCTAAAAATTGCGTTATATAATGACATTTGGGAACGCAAATATATACCCTCATCCCATACTTACACTACTACTAAATATTCTAGATTTTGTACTTGGAGCTACTTATAATAGACATTCCTAAGAGATCTACTGGTTTAAAGCTCTATAATTAAATGTTATTAATATTTTATATAGGGGTTGTCAATTAAGCTCCTGGGACATAATTTTTAAAGTTTAATACTATACTAATATCACGACCTTCTTATAGTAGCCAAGCGGGGGGGGGGGGGGGGGGGGGGGGG
>Ga0307515_10013177_pt1 | contig 15468 bp, 15 predicted proteins | sample 17_EM_MG_FD_194513 | JGI IMG/M metagenome (GOLD analysis project Ga0307515, IMG submission 194513) | Populus trichocarpa ectomycorrhiza microbial communities from riparian zone in the Pacific Northwest, United States - 17_EM | ecosystem: Host-associated > Plants > Roots > Unclassified | place... | reverse complement strand
CTGCCCACGAGCTGGAGTCCTTTGGGGTGTCTTTTTGGTTTTGAAGTCTTGATTCAAGTAATTGTGTTGGCTTTTGCCCCGTATAATTTCCTCAATTAGGCCTAGCTCAGGAATCACGTGATTTGCCCATTCAGATTGCCCACCCCAAAGGACACCGGCTTGTGGCCAATCGGACGCCCCCGTTAAGATGCTACCACCAGTTAAAAATTAGAGGCCTTTTGAAGATCTTACCTAAAAAATCTATTCCGGAATGCAGCCTCTTAAAGCGATACACGACTTGTACCTAAATAAGGATGTCTTTGTTCCAGATTGAAGCAGAAATATTCCGTGTATCGCGGCAATGATTAAACGAACCGAACCTCGTACCGCGTGCCAAGCCTCAGCATCACCCCAATCGCCGTCCTTGTCCGAACTTTTTATTTGCGATCTAATACAACAGGTTCCTTATATTACTCATTGCACGCCCAACATTTCCCCGACCTTTATTTTTTCCTCCTGAAGCATGAACACAGTAAGTCGAACGTCTTCTCACTACCCCCAAACTAATTATAACTTTCTGGCCAGGTAAGATCAGTTGGGTACGTCACAACCACCTTTACTCCACCTTCGACAGCTTCAAACTCACCTCACCTGATTACCTCTCCTCCTACCCACCTGATTAGAGAAATATGCGCTTACCAATTACTCCCTTAGCTATGGCTGGGCCACGCTCATCGTCGCTGGCGGCGGGGCATATTACTTCGCCAAAAAAAATATCAACGCCGACCGTCAGGCCAAGGCAGAGGCTGAGCGACGAAAACGACAGATGCAGCGCGAACTAGAAGCTTCCTATACGTCTTCTTCCTTAAATCCATCACCTCCCGACTCCGTTGCGTCCAAATCGCTAGCGAGGCCAGGCTCAAGGCCAGATGCAGATTGGCACCAAGCGCCGGATGATGCGAGTAATCCGAGCCAAGAAGCGAGCCATGACCCAGCGCCCACGAGGCATGCGCCGGAAGATGAGCAGCAGAGAGTTAAAGAAAAGAGCAAGTATGAAAGTTTGGAGCCGTTTAGAAGTCGGAAGGGGGATCGGTTTAGTTGAAGGGAAGAATAGGTGGGCAGAGGGAATAGTAGGGGATAAGATATATGTATAAATATTATGGTAACGGACGGGAAGCATGGGTTGTGCTGGATCTGGAATACGTATGAGCCAGCGTCAAATTATTTCACTTCTGGTGCTATGGCACGGTAAAAATCTTCCCTCTCTATTGTATAGGTCCAATGAGTATGATGGACTTGGTCCAGTTAAAAGTTCCAATTCCAGAACACCAGGAAATATACATCGAAAATGTTATGCTAGGAAAAAAAAGCTTGAATAGGGTATTTGCCAACCATTTTCATCCTAGCAATGTATTGAGTACAAGTGCTCCTCCGATCATCCATCGCCCTTCCCCATAGCCGAGCAGGTCCGCGTATGTCTCTTCTCAGGCGAACAGTCCCCTTGCAGGACTTGCCCTTCCTCTTTCATATAACCAGCGATTGTTCAACCCTACGCTGGCTTTCGCGGGTGCTGGTGTGGGTGTACCCGGCGTGTTTGACGAGCTTGAATCTGTGAACAAACTAGCCCCAAGTGGCGATTGGCGATCATAGCTCAGCCTCCTAGTAGCCACATTACCCCCAACAGCTTTCTGCAATAATGGACTTGCAGAAGGCGAAAAGGGCGAGTTTGACGACATACCAAGAGGACTGGAACGACCAGACAGCGGAGACTGGTTTGGCTTTCGGTCCCCAGTATTGCTGCGACTACTGCGTGGTGTAGATCGTGCATAACGCGGCGGTGTGACATATGACGATCCTGGCATTTGAGGTGTGGCGACATTGGGATCTAAACCCATTGCTACGCGTTGTGAGGGGGTAAGGGGAATATCGGCGAGATCGTCCTTCCGGCGGAAGAGGGGAAGAAGAGCCACACCTATATTTAGGAGGAGAAGGATACGCAGGGCGAGCATGATATAGAATGGGTATGGTGAGAAAGTGTTGAGAAGTCGGAATATGGGAGAGCTGTGTTGGATTAGTTTTAATTTCTAGCATAACTCATCGGAGCACGACACGTACAATAAGACCCAGCCAGAGGCCATGGGAGGAACTATGAAGCTGCTGACAAGGTAGGAACCATTCCAGAGAATTATACGGGCATTTCTGTCATCGAAAGTCGTTGCATGCTGTCGTTTGGTGATTTCATCGAATCTTGGGTGTCTCCAAGTGCCCGTCGTCGTAGGCTGCACAACCGTTTGAGCAGCGGGTGTTGAGGGCGTACCTGTTGTTGCCATCATACGTGCACCGGCTCTGAATAGAATTATAGATGCAAGCTTTGAATGAATTAGTGGCCAGTGTTGTTACTACCATCGAACAAGGGGAGCTTACATGGTCCTGATACCCTGCTAGAAAAACTGAAACAGTTGGTTCTGTGCATGTGTTAGTAGGTTAGTAATTTAAGAGCGGGAACAAAAATCTATTATCGCATAGTGTTGTTCGTGAACTCGGCCGTGAAAGGTCGCAAACAATCCGCTCAGGTTGTTTTGATGTGGAATCGGCACCCGCTCCGCCGCTCCGCTCCCGCCAAGCCAATTTCAGGGTCCTGCCCCCGGACTTCCGTCATCTTGTGTTTCGCCCCACACCTTACGTCTGTCTCCTTCTCTACGACATCGCTCTCCTCTCGTGCTCAAGGATTAATCACTTCACCTGCAAACATGGCGGGAATAGTAGAACAGCTCGATAGCATAATTGCCAGTGTTTTCTCGGGTTGGAATATTTACTCCTCAGCACTCACCTTCGGCATATTTGGCTTCATAGCTTGGGTTATCTTTGACACCCAAGATGCCGACACACATCCTCTTCTACTCGCCCGGCAAGCTGTAGCATCATATGTGAGGCAACCTGGAGAGTCGGCTATATACAGATCACCAGAAACACCCCACGGATGTATGGTTTTCTATTCCGAGCATGTACTAAGTATCCGCGGCTAACAAATAACTCATTCAGATCCCCTAAAAACTGGACTTGGAGTGAAGCCTCTAGGCGCACCGGCATACACTGCTGGCAAAGATGGTGATTTACGAGATATCTGGCGCCGTATTACAGGAGAAATTCCACTTGACAAAAACGCGTCTGCTGGACGGTCTGGGAAGATTCTGACGATATTCGGAAAGGAAGACATTGCGGAACACAGCATTGGAGACCTTACGAAAGAGATCAACATAATTGGAAAATATTTACAGGAGCACGGAGCTAAGCGGGTCGCTGTTTATCTTCCAAATTCTGTTGAGTTTCTAACGTCTATTTTTGGTGTGTGCTGACTGTGTACTGACTGCGTAACCCTACCAAATCAATCTGACAAGTGATTATAGGTGCTGCATTTTATGGATTTTCCCCTGTGTTGATACCCTACAACCAACCTCACCCGGCCCTAATTAAGCTGTTGATCGAGACCGGTGCCGATTCGCTAATTGCTCAGGCGGGCTCTCTCCCACTTGCCGATGTAGGCAAGGGAGTTCCTGGCCTACGTCAAGTTATCTGGACTGTGGAGAAAACTAGCAGACACATGGACTGGAACGAGGTTCCGGAGGGAATTGGGGGCAAGATCGATGTTTCGGTTTGGCATGAACTTGTCCAGGATCAGAAGACCGGATCTAGCACTGAATTACCTCAAAATGAGTCTGGGCCAAAACCTGGTAACCTTATATTCGTCTGGCAAGAGAAACCTGGGAAAGAGGCTGATATAGTCGAATTTTCGCAAAATGTAAGCTTTGACACTTTCGAGCTTGCTATTTCTTCATTAACGAGCTGTTATACAGAACATTGTGGCAGCGACTGGCGCACTGATTTCCTCGCTCCCGACCGGCCATCGTATGACTCCTTCTGATACGTTCCTACCGGCGGAAGCATTTACGCACTCTTACTCTCTAGTCCTTACTCTTGCCGCCTTGTTCTGTCACGCCACGGTTGCAATCAACTCCGTCGCCGGTGCAGGTGTAGAACTAGAACTTGCAGCTAGAAACATCGCTCCCACAGTTGTGGTCGTAACCGCAGAGTCAGCTGCAAAACTACACAGCAACATTACCTCTTCTATCACAAGCAGCTTGAAAAAGCTAGCTCACTATCTTGAAACTCGGGTCTTAACATCGGGCCGCATGCCGACGGACACTTTCTTTACTCGTCTCAATGCACCAACAAGAGCAGCCGTGGGAACAACGCCTGGAAAATTACGACTGGTTTATGTTTCTGAAAGAGCAGGCGCAAATACTCCGCCGCTGAGCTCCAACGACCTGTCAGACTTGCGAATTTACGCAGGTGCCAGAGTAGTCTATGCCCTTACTGCCGCCAAAGTAGCTGGTGCTGTTGCTCAAACAAACATTTATGATTATCGAAGGGGTGTGGGGCCACAAAACAAGCACAGTCACTTTGGCGTGCCGTTAAGCTGCGTTGAAATCAAGCTTGTTGATACTGCATCCCATAAAACTACCGACGATCAGTCAATGGGTGAGGTGATAGTCAGGGGTCCTTCTGTTGCTGGGGGTGAAGTTTCATTGGGCATCACAGGTTTGTCTGAAACTCTTCTCAACTGAAATTCAAACTGACTTATGTTTTAGGCATGTTCCGCGACGATTACACCTTGGCATATGTATGAAAGCTAGATGGGAAGAGTCTGTAGTTCAACGTGCTTCGTAGATTTAAAAGTTTGGTCAAATAAACTTCCCTTTCGCTTACCCTCTCACAGCTCCCTTCCTATTATGCCTAGCTCATATCTATTCATTAAGAAAGATGATCTGTGTTATAGTCTAGTATTGTCTTGTCTGTAGGCCAATTTTAGACTAAAATATCCACTGCTGTAAAGGTATATACAGGTATCTGTAAGGGATCCGTGACAGCGAAAATTTTATAGACCGTCGGTTGTGTTATTTCTAACGTGATTCTCGTTATTTAATTACCAAGCGCCTCCGTACTACCAGGAAATCAAAAGGCAGAAGAGATTATTCCCCGGAGAAACAAGCATTTTAGTTGGTTTAGATCTTAAGGTACGGAATTAGCTCCATGCCAGGCTATGTACCCGGCCATTAGACCTCTGGTACCTTCCCGAGGGGTTGAGATCGAGTATCTTTGCGGGCCTCTCATGGCGGGCGACCTTGGAATCCATAGCCAAACAGTCTGAGTTCAAGATCGGCACAGGGCTGTTTATCTGAATCGAATGATAGTGACCTAATAATTGATATGACTTTATCATGAAACTGTCCTGCCTTTTGCCTCAGAACACAGCCATTTAGAAGAATTTCTGATGCTCTCGGCAGTTTCCAATTCAACACGTAGAGTACCAAGACCCGTCACGTTGAGGTGAGCGTTGATCCTATCAATCAATGCTGTTAAGTCTGCCCTTTTTAACAGTAACTACAGCTGAAGCAGGAAGTGATCCGCGCTTTCAATGTACGCCGCCTTGGCGCATCCGGTTGAAAGCGCGTGTTAATCGCGCAGATCAAACTACGCAGATTTATACCCAAAAATACGTTAAAATACGTCGAAATGGTCGTGCTTATTACTTTAAAGGTATAAAATTGTGCCGTTTGATGACCAAGATCAACACGCACTTTTAACCGGATGCGCCAAGGTGGTGTAAATACACCTGAGCTAGGGTCAGTGCGGCTGGCGCCCAGAGCGGGAGAAGACGCACACATTCGCCGGCCACCAAGCCATGTCTTATTGGCTTGGGGACCCTGGCCCGGCGTGAATACCACTCTTGAGATAAATTTTTAGGTGACACGGTCGGAACTTTTAGGGGCACCTTCCGAGGCTTGGGCTCCCGCACCACGGATGGAGTGCGATTGTAATAATAGAGGGTCTCATCCGTCTTGGTGAGAGATGTGAGTGTTGTGGTAGTTGAGCTCCTAGCATCCAGTCGTGACGTAATAAACTAAGGAAGCTATGAAGAAGTTCAAGCGACCAGACCTGAAGGTTGAGCAGCCGAAGTCGGCTTTTGCTAAGGGCAATGCGCGGTGGTAAAGGATGTCTCTTACTTTGACTGCCCTGAGAAATGGGTTTCCCTGTGTGAGAATCTGACAACTGACAACTACAGGACGAACAAAGACTTGGATCCAGTGTCACGGCACGCGCGAAAATGGTAAGGAATATGGCCTTTTACTATTCGCTTTAACGGCGGAATTAATGCATTGACAGGGGCGTGACATCATTCATCGCGTACTGGATCTCAGACGCCTTTAAGTGAGTTAAGCCCGACCTGTACGCTCCTCACACTATGCACTAATTACACGTTTCTGCAGCGCTGCCACCTGGCAATTTGCTTCCGGAGTCATTGCTGTTGGTATGAATTGAAACGACCGGGCAATTTAGATTACTTTACTGATCCAAGAGTAGGCTTGACCTGGAGAGAATCTATTGCATGTGTCGCAGTCGGCTTCTTTATCATTTCCTTCGTTATAGCCTTGAACGGTGCCACTGGGGTCATCCGTAAGCCCCTACCGATTCATATTGGACCTGGCGCGATTTGTTAACGGACGGCGAACCTTAGATCATGCACCATTTCCTGTTCTCTCCCGCGCCAGCTGGGGTTTCTGGGGATCCTACGTGGCCATTATCTCGCGTGCTATTCTTGCCATCTTCTGGTTTGCAATCCAAACCATGAATGGTGCCAACACTGTACGGGTTATGCTAGGAGCCATCTGGCCGTCTTTTCTAAAACTGCCCAATCATATACCCGAGAGCGAAGGAATTGCAACAAACACCATGGTCTCCTTTTTCCTCTTCTGGCTTGTGCAAATCCCATTTCTGTGCATGCATCCGAATAACCTCAGATGGTTATTCATGGTGAAAAGCGTCATCGTGCCAATTGCATGGATTGCCATTCTGGTCTGGGCTTTTGTTAGCACAGATAGTCTAGAAATATTTAATCAGAAGCCTACCATCTACGGCTCAGCATATAGTTGGGCGTTTCTCTCAAGCTTGACATCTGTCATTGGGAGCTTCGCCACGTTATCCGTCAATCAGGTAAAGATCTCTAATCCTTATCTAAATACCTATCACAAAATGAAGACTTCAATTCTAATGTCTCTCAGGCCGATTTCTCACGCTACTCCCGCGTCTCGGCGAAATGGCAACTTATCTACGTCCCCATGCTCCCCATCGTGTTCACTTTCATTTCCTTCATTGGCATCGCAGCTTCGTCGGCCGGCGCTGTGCGTTACGGCAAGCTTGAATGGGACCCAATGGCGCTCATCGCGAACTGGTCCTCGCGCTCCTGCCGCTTCTTCACCGCGTTCTCCTTCGCCCTCGCCGCCCTCGGCGTCAACATCTCCGCAAACTCGCTCTCCGCCGCAAACGACCTCACCGCGCTCCTCCCGCGTTTTATTAATATCCGCCGCGGCCAGCTGCTCTGCGCCGTCCTCGCGTGGGCGCTCGTGCCTTGGAAGATCCTCGCATCCGCCGGTAGTTTCTTGAATTTCATGGCCGCGTACGGGGTGTTCCTCGGCCCGATTGCTGCTATCATGGTGTTCGATTTCTGGTATATTCATGGCCGCAAGTACGACACGCTGGCGTTGTACAGGCCGGACGCGATATACCACTACTGGCACGGGGTTAATTGGCGTGCTATCGCCGCATTCCTGGTCGGAGTGGCGCCGAATCTGCCAGGCTTCATCAACTCGATTAATTCACGCATTAATGTCGGGATGGGTGTCCATCCGTACCAGTTTGGCTGGCTGCTCGGGTTTACGGCAACGAGCCTGGTTTATGTGGTTTTGGAGAAGATTTTCCCGCCGCATGAGACGTTTATCGAGAGGGCGATTTTGCCAGACGAGATCTATGACGCTCAGCGGTATGGTGGGGCGATTGAAGGGGTTAGTGTAGAAAGTGAAGAGGAAGGTGGTGGGAGGCCGGTGGAGGAAAAGAAGGGGTTTAGGAATTGGGCGAATAGAATTTTGTAGAGTTTAGTGAACACTTGAAAACATAATAGAGGGAATTGGTAGTTCGGTTGCGACCTCTGTTCTATGCATGTCCATGCACACCAACTACGGTTACTAAATGCCAACTAGATGCTTCCTGCTAAAACGGTGCTAGCTGCAGCTCAGAAGACCGCAGTTGCCCACTTTCTCTACTTTCTCTTTCCCTTAAGCTTAGAAAGTAGACCTTTACAACCCTATGGCCGGAGCGGGTCGGCCGCCCTCCTGCTAGTGTGGGCGAAATGCCAGAACCTTTTGCCCAGCCTAAGTTCGCGAAATGCGGCGAAGAAAACATCGGAATAGCTTTGCCACCTTATATTGTGTGCGCTTTAAGTATTATACGATAGTAGCGTGTTTAAAACGTAATGTCGATTACTAAGTTAACACTGAATTTCTAATGTGGCTTAAGTTTAAAGTAATGGATCTCTAATTAAGATCGGATATTAGCGGTCTCTACTGCTGTAAAAAAGAAGTACAGTTTCGGGTGGTAGACGGGAACAGCGGAAAGTTTGAACGAGTGGTTATCAATTTCACTTCGGGCGCAGCGGCTTCACTACCGCCTTGTGCCCATTCCCTGCCGCCTCCCATAGCGGCGTCTGGCAGTCTAATATCCTTCGAGTCGGCTTCGACGTCGTCCCGGTCGGCAAGCAGCTTTACCACCGCCTCGTGCCCTTCCACTATGGCCATCCACAGTAACTTAGTTGTAATCCGTAGACCTTTCTTTGCCCCACCGTCCCACAAACCCCCTCGACACCATTTTACTCTTAACATTGAACACCTGCAATGCCGCTTTTGTAGTGGGCCTCGATAAGCCTTCTAACGGCATTATGTCCATTATTTGAGGCCAGTTGGAGCGCTTTTTTGTACTGCATACATCTATTTCCATGAAGGTCAGCGCCAGCATCGAGCAGCAACTGCACCATATCTATGCGCCCGTGCTCCGCAGCTCCTTCTAAAGCGGTTCTTCCCTGCTCATACGCTGGCGGGGCGTTAACATCAGCACCAGTATCAAGAAGTATTGTGGCAACTCTAACATAGCCTCCAAGAGCAGCGGCCTGGAGCGACGTCACCCCAGCAAAATACGCTGCTGGAGCGTTAACATCTGCACTGGCATCAAGAAGAATTTGAATCAGCTTAATATTACCCCCCTTAGCTGCTGCTTGGAGGGCGGTTCTTCCATCCCAATCCTCTGGCGGGGTGTTGACATTAAGAAGAATTTGAACTAACCCAACGTTGTCGTTCTCAGCTGCCGCTTGGAGGGCGGTTTTTCCATCCGGTAGCGGGGTGTTGACATCTGCACAGGCATTAAGAAGAACTTGAACTAGCTTAACGTTATTCTTCTCAGCTGCCGCATGGAGAGCGATTCCTCCCTCATACGCTAACGGGACGTTGACATCTGCACCAGCATCAAGAAGAAGTTGAACTAGCTCGATGTTACCCTCAGCTGCTACTTGGAGGGCGGTTCCATACTCATCCGCTAGTGGGTCGCTGATATCTGCACCGGCATTAAGAAGAACTTGAACTAGCTTACACTTATAGTTACTCTCCTATCGATCTCCCCGTTTGCGACGCGAAAGCGCCGATAAAGTTGGCAAGCTTCTCCGCACCCTCCAGAGGAACGGAGTTGTAATTACTTGCTCGAATTCCTCGCAGATCACGGTGGCCTCTTAGCCCAGTTAGCCCCAAGTTAATACCTTCCTCCAAGAAAGCTTCCTCAGCGGCCTCGCCACCCTTGATCCTGAAGCAGATATTCATACGTGACCGCACTGTCTTCTCGGGAATAATCTTATAGATATCAGGATAGGCCTCAAGGGCTCTATAGATAAGCTGAGCCTTCTTTTCGGATACAGCTTGCTGTCCTTGGACTTTGTTGGGGTGCTGTAGCAGCAGCTTCTTCAGAACCCGACCCGCGACATACACACTATAGAGATCTTAATTACTTTGAGGATTATCTTGGAAGAGTGCACTAACTCAAAGATGCTCAGTGTATTGTAGAGACTATTACTCTTAGCAATAGTCTCAAACTCCAAAATACGAGGCGGAATAGGTAGAGCCAGTTGTCTCATCAAGGCTACAGAAGGCTGCGGTAGGAGGCTCTTCTTGATAATCACAACGGTAATACCGGTTGATCCTAGGTTCTTCTGTGCGCCGAAGAAGATAGCTGAAAAGTTCTCTATCGGGATCTTCCTTGAAAGAATATTAGAGCTCATGTCAGCAACGACAATCGGTCCATCAGGCCTTGGCTCAAGGAACTTCGGAAACTCGGGGAACTCGACACCATCAACCGTCTCATTATCACAGTAATAAACCATAGCAGCGTCCTCAGATAAGTTCCAGGTACTCTCATCTGGAATAGCTCCAAACTTGCCGCCGTTCACCTTACGGCTATCCGCTACAACATTGACATGCTCTGAGCCAAAAAGTCGCTCAGCTTCAGCCGCTGCCTTTCGTGACCAGCCACCAGTGATGATATAGTCGATCTTGAGATTCTTCACAGCCGACTTGAGCTCCTGAACTGAGTTATCATCTAATCCGATCGCCTTCTGTTTGCGGGCAACCCAAGCACCAACAAAGTTGTAAGCCATAGCAGAGAACTCTCCTGAGCCACCACCCTGCATAAAGAGGACTTCGTAGTTGTCTGGAATATCAAGGTAGGAGACCAGATCAGCTTTGGCCTCATTGATAATAGTAGTGGCTATCTCCGACCGGTGCGAGTGCTCGGCGATGCCGAGACCGGTATCGTTATAGTTGATAAGAGCCTCAGCAGCATCCTCGAGGACGTCAGTAGGCAGTAGAGCTGGGCCTGCACCGAAGTAGGTGATGTCTGATCTGGAGGGCATGACGTATGTGGAATCGTATCGGCCGAAGTCCGCTGAGGCTTGAGTATCTGACTAATAGATAGAAGACTGGTCGCGGGACTTCGACGAATTTGTGACTCGAAGGGATTTGTAACTTTGGGCGTCGTGGAAAACAGTTTCTCACAAGGGGACTTTGTGGATAGAAGATCCTGGATGTTGAGTCTTTTTTTTCGTGAACGTTGCAATGTGAGGATGAAGTGAAGACCTAGAAAATACCCGTGAGTGAAGCCAGCGTTGGCAAAAATCTAAAATTGAGCGAGGGGTGTGGGGTGGCTGAATCACGTGATTGATCAACGGATTCCCGAGTCACAAATCAGCCACATCCCCCCAAATCAGTACTTCAAAAATCCATTCTAATAATGCACTCATTCCTGTCCTCCGATCGTTTCCGGAATAGTAAATGTCTACTATTACCGTTGTCGGAGGTTTTCCTACATACAGTTCATATCACATGCTGCTTAGTGCCTTGGGCTTAGCAAGGCACACATCACCATCCCTTCGTGTGGCATTTAACACTTTTCGTATTGGGCGCTTTGGGCGCTTCTGCTTGGGTTAGCATGCTGCAGGCATCCTAGCTAGCGTGATTTTATTAGCAAGCCCCACCAAAACACCTCGATATTGCGATGCCAACAAAATGCTGCCCGAGGCCACCACTACAAAAACACTAAAAATTTTTTTTGAGGAAGTTGGGCAAGAAGCCGTGATATATGACGTCATGGCCGTACATTCCTCTCCTTCCTCCGTTAACCAGCTACTAATTAAAAAGGAAAGGCCTTTATTAGAGTCCTCCCCCAAATCCTTACCACCTATACGCTTTATATGCGTTCTTAACGTTAATAAGGATAAACTAGTGGAGAATTAGCTTAAGGTTATAAGGGAGGATGTGTTATATACGTTAAATAAGGTAGATTAGATGCTATAGATAATTAAACGGTTTAATTAGCGATTATTTAATATGGAGGCGCGTTTAAAGGCAGTAGAGGAGGGCTTAAGGATAAACGCTGTAGTAAAAGGTTAATTAGCTCTAGAGTCTTAATATTAGAGGCGTAAGGAAGTAGAGAATTAAAAATAGTTACCTAATTGTTGCCTACTAAATAAAAGTCGTTAAAGCACCGTAGGCATAGAGGAAGCCTACAAACCTCGCATTCGTATACTGTTCGCTTTGTCTTTACTATAAGCTTTCTTATATACTTCTATCTACACATCTAGCATATTAGTAAGCTCTTGTGGCCTTGCTTCTTTATATAGTACTTAATATAGCGGTAAGTTCGCGTTTTACATTATTAAATTATAGGTAGTAGGGTTTTGGCAGTAATGTAGGTGCTTTTTTAATTCGTTTTAATATTTATATAACTAGGCCTAATACCAGGTTTATATTGCCCGTGATTTAGTAATATTAAACAAAGAAGACGCTTAGTATTTTCCTTATTTATACCTATCTACTAACTGCTTATAATAATAAGGTTCTATACTAATCGTACGCGGAAGCGGTAATAGGTTTAAAGGAAGGGCTTACTTAATGTTTAGAAGATCTTCTTACTAATAATATAGGCATTAATTATAGCCGTATTAAGCGCCTAGAAGAATAAGGGCATTTAGGTGCGCATAGTAGTAATCTAGGTAGTGTAGTAGCTTTGAAGTTAATTATAGATATTAACACCGCCTATTTAGTTATTGTAGTCGATAGAGAGCCTAGGTAGCGTTAACTTCTTAATTAAATTATTAACCTAAACGTTAGCTACTAGCTTCTTAAGAAGGGAATTATATGCTTATGGCCGACGCCAATTAACTTTACTAATATTCTTATCGCTGTATAAGTAAGCTATTATTAAAAACCGTACTAAATTCTTATTCTACCACACAATTAAAAGCACTAAATTAGCTATATTAACGACTATTCCTATAATAAAGTTAAATAGTAGCCTTGCCTTCCTTTTATTGACCCTTTTATACACCTCTAGATAGTCCTTTAAGTTTAATTAAACCGTACTAGCTGTAGCAATTTTAAGTTGTTAAAGCACCTAGAGCAATAGAATATTTATAAAGTAGTTATCTAAAAATAGGCAGAATTAATGGGCCTAAAGAGGAAGCTATTGGGTAAGGTAGAGGACGCACTTAGAGGTCTTTAAGAGGACGATATCTTGGTAATCTATTTAAGAAGGAAGCCTAAAAAAGTAGCTAGGTAAGGTAAATATAAAGCTATAGCAATATTTATATTAATAAAGACTTATTATTTTAAAGCCTTTAGGTACTAGCTTACTAGGCAATTTAACTATAGCCGTAAATCGTTTAGTAAACCTTACTATTATCTTATTAAAACTAACTATAGATCTAGGTATAACGTACTTCCTAAACGCCTTACCTAAAGGAGTTATTAACGGCTTAATTTTCTTAAAGATCTGGCGTTTAATACCTTCTGGTGGAGGCGGTGATATATAAAAGAAGCGCTTAAGTTACTCCTATCTTTTTTGGCCTATAAATAAGCTAATTAGGTGCTAAGGATATTTAAGATCTATTGCCTAAAAGTCTCACACTTAAGGAGCTTTAAAGACGCTTATATAGATAATAAGTCCTACTTAAATTATTAGCTCGCTAGCAGAGGTCTCCTTCTATACCTATAATTGTTTACCAGCGTATTATCCTAATTAGTAATATCTGCTAGCGTTTTAGGAAGCTATATAAAGGTTCGTATTAATCACAAGCTTCTTAAATACACTTATACTAAAGAATAGTAGAAACACTTAAATTAGTAGGTCTTATCTAGATTTATACCCACTAGATATTATACTAATCTAATCTACTAGTATATAATAAGCAGAGCGCTTAGTATCCTTATTTGGCCGTCGAAATCGGACTCTGCACCTATACGTGGTGACGGCTACAAACCTAGGTCTTTGAAGTTCAGATCCAGAGCCAACGCAGAGACGTCGCACAGCGTGCGGACAGGACCTGGTGGTGGTTGTAGGCGTTAAGGGCGGTGGTGAAAAATTTTCGGATGGTGAGATCTTAAAAACCACCACTGTTGGCCCTCTACAATATGATAACTACTACGCTATTCTCCTATCCAGGGCACTTATACAATCCAACATAGATAGACAGTACTTAATAACATCCCCCGACCCCCAATTAAAAGTATTAATAACCTTACATTAATAAATAAGTAAACACGCGAATAAATAAACAAACGAGTAGATATACGGCCCCTCCTAACCCCTAGGGCGATCGCCCGCGGAGCATACAGTCACTCGCCGTTTTACTACCGTAGTACTACTAGCAGCCTAAATTACGACCCACGGTTTTCCTTATCTTCTTTTAACAGAGTAGTAACCCTTTAAAAGGGCCTAGCTGGGGCCTAGGTATAAAAGATACCCAATATAATATATCCCGCTGCTTAGTATTACGGTAGTTAGAATAGATAAATCCCCCTTACGCCTTTAATAGCTTTAGGGGGGGGGAGGTAAGGCATATATAGCAATGGTTAATAAGAGATAGCATATAGGGGATAGTTAAGATATAGGAGAAGTAATAAATATACGGCGATTAATCGGCAAGGCCTAGCTAGGACGTAGTAAACCCTAGCTTTAGATAAGCTAGAGAAGGAAGTAGTAGTTCCTAAAGAGTTTAAAATATCTAAGGAGGAGGACGTGCTGTAGGCCCGTAGGGCCGTAGCTATATACAAACATAGTAAATTAGGGTTTTTTTATCCTACTAAGGCTGCTTATAGGGTTTTTCCTCCCCTAACTGTAGGGGTTTTCTTCCTATAAATATATAAGTTTTCCCCCCTATACGGAGTAGTCTGCGTAGGCTAGTAGGATCCGTATCAGACGTTAATTAAAGAGTTACTACTAGTATCCTTATTTTAAGTAGAAAGATTAATAGATTTAACGCCCGCGTTAAAGTCGCTAATAGGCTTACTAGCACGCTAAGCGGCGAATATTAACTCCTTAGGAAGGTTAATAACTTTAAGATCTAGTTTAGGAACGGTAGCTATAGGCTCCTATATAGTAGAAACGGTAGGTAGGCCTATTCTTATAACTTCTTTAGCTAATAGCTCTGGTAATTTAGCCTTATCCACCTTATCTACTTTATCCTTAGCAGCCTTACTATAGGCCTTAAAAATAGCTCCTACTTTATCCTTAATATCCTCCACCTGGGTACTCGGCCGAGCCCCCTCTTAAATATCCTTACTTAACGCCACTACCGGCTATATAAGTACTGGGGCCACTAGGGCCTTTAGAAGCTGTATAACTTCTACCGCTAAGCTATTATATATATACTACGTTATTTAAAAGGATTGTAAATAAGACTCCTATACTTAAGGTGGTTTTAAAGGCTTTATAGGCCTTAGAGCTTTTAAAGCTTTTAGGGCCTTTAGAGACTTTAGAGCTAAAGACGTATAATATTTTTTAGGCGGTATAAAGACAAGGATTTAATAATTAAACAGGCAGCAATAATATTGAGGGGTTGTTCGGTTGCACCTCCGTTACGAATATGGAGGCTTCATATTGTAACGGAACCGGAGCTCAAATGTGAATATGAGGGTGTTGTTCGGTAGATCTGACACCGTTTGAATATGGAGCTCCTCCATATCGGTAAGCGCGTCAAATTTGCAAGCTATACTGTATACG
>Ga0307515_10013176_pt1 | contig 15468 bp, 9 predicted proteins | sample 17_EM_MG_FD_194513 | JGI IMG/M metagenome (GOLD analysis project Ga0307515, IMG submission 194513) | Populus trichocarpa ectomycorrhiza microbial communities from riparian zone in the Pacific Northwest, United States - 17_EM | ecosystem: Host-associated > Plants > Roots > Unclassified | place... | reverse complement strand
TACTTCGTCCAATTATTTAAAAAAAAAAATTATACACCTTTCTCTAAAATTTAGTGTTTAACGCTTATCTAAAATAGATACCTCTCCTAAGAGTCCTTCTAGCGCCACTATGCTAGCATATTGTTAAGTTATGGATAAACCATTATTAAAGCGTCCCTAGTTAGAATTATAGCAGATTTTAGATCTATAAACGACCCTTAATAAGATATTATATCTATGGTTAATATTAAATAAAATATCTAATATTGCTAGAGGAGGGCTAGTACTTATCTTTCTTATTTATAAGGCGCTATATAATTAAAGCCTTCCTTAAGCTATTTTATACCGAGATAAAAATAAGTAATTTATAGAGAAAGGAAGAGGAGAGTGGAGGACTAGCGGTTATAAATCGCCTATCTATATACATACTAGAAACGCTTAAGGAGGACGCTCTCTTTATACTTAGGGTCGGCTATAATAATAGATAGAATATCTTTAATTTATTTAGTTTGGGGACCTAAATACTCTAAAGTTTTAAAAAAAATGCTATAAAGGAAGCTAGAGATTAACTCTTATCTGTAAATAAATGGTATATATCGCTTTAGATTACTACTTATTACTACCTCTTTTTAAACTTAATCCGTGCCCTTATTATATAACATTTATACATAGTAAGAACCTCTCTCGTTACTTATTTATCTTTTATACTTAATTTTTTAACTAGATTCCCTTCGCTATCTATAATATTATATAATCTGCCTTTAAATATTATAGTTATATCTTCTATTATCTTAAATTTATAACCTCTAATCTCCTTTTATTCCCTACTAAGCGCCTTATCCCTAGCCTTAGCGGATATATTCTATATAGCTAGAAGTGCGACCGCGTAAGTTAGCGGGACTAGTGGCTATAAAGGAGAGGTGTTTTATAGATGTAAAATATTAAGCAAATATTATCTTTTATAAAGCGTTTTTAATTACGGATAGCCGTCTAAGGAGGAATAGCGGCTGATTTAGGAATTTATTTTAAAATAAAAGGCTATAAAGTATATGCGTATTAAAGCACAACTATTATAGAAGATGTAAGTAATTAGGTATATACTACGCGGAATAGCTAGGCTAATATTTACCTTAATAGCAAGAATAGAATTGCTGGATAACTGCAAGAGGTAGAATGTAAGAAATATAAAAAGAGGTAGATTGTAGGCTTAAACGGAGAGCAGCTTTGCGGAACTGCGCTGCAAATAATTAGCAAAGTAGGGTTAAAGGAAATTTATAAGGGAAAATAGAGGTATTACTATAGTTAATAGGTTTATAGCTGTTTAGTCATTAGTGCCTAATAGAAAGGCTTATATAAAAGAATTACTAAGCGGGCTTAGCTACGGCCGGATTTGCCCTGCCCTACTATTAAAGCTTTTTAGCGCAGAATATTACGTGTATAATTAGGCTACTAGCCAAATAGTAGAATAGGTAAGGCGTCCGCTATAACGCGTATTTTAGCTGTGTATTGGAGTTACTAAATATATATAACCCCTCCGCCAACTAAAATATCTTATAAGGATTGGGTTCTTATGGCTTATTTTTATTTATACGGCAAATTAACTATAGCCAGTTTATGCGCCTTTACGTCATATATATAAGTTAATTAATTATTAATTCCTAACTTTATATTAATTGGACTGCCGCTTAGTTTTAGCTGTATTATACAATTTAAATTAACTAGCTAAGTTATAAACGTAGTTTTAGCCTTGCATTATCTATTATCTATAGCGTTATAAGTAGTAATATAAGTAGCTCTTGCTTACCGCCCTTAAAAAAGTAATACTCTTACGGACCGTTTTATATAGCCTATATATAATAGGAAATGCGCTATAAATAGATTAAGTTAGAAATGGAATATATAATAAGAAACATCCTATCGCCTAGAAAACTGTCTTATATTTAAAGTAGGCGGAGTCTTAATACCTAAGGGGATGCGCATTCTTGCCTCCCCTCTTTAAGCCTTTATATTAATACTACGCTAAATTATAAGTAATATACCTTGGTTTTGTAATACGTCTCCGCAATGTATAAAATATATTACTATAAAATATAATATATTAAATATAGCTATGTGGTAGAGAGTATAAGAGTAAAGTAGTGCGGAAATAACTGCTAAATAACTAAGGATGTCTATATAGGCCAGTTAACTAATTAAGAGGAAGTATACCGCTCGTATTAAGGATAAGGTAAGTAGGACTAGCTAATATTATCTTAGTCCTTAATTATATACTAACATTTATAGAATCCTTATACTATTTTTTAGAGGATTTATTTACGGCTATAGGGGTAAATAGGTAATAGCTCCTAGGAGAAGTTCTAAATTGCGAAGCGATAATACTAAGGGCATAAGAGTATGCAATATTATTATTTCTAACGGTCTAAAATTAAATGCTGCTGGTTATTCTTATAGATGTCCTATAATATATATCTGCAATCTTAATACCTACCCGTCTAATATTTCTAAATAACTTCCCTATATATAAGTCCTTTAGTATCCAGAAACTAATCCATACTAAACCGACGCTGTGCCTTCTCCTTAGACAAGTCCCAAAAAGGTAGTATTTTAGTAATAATCTTATATATTATCAACCTAAAACTAAAAAGGCTACTTATAATAGAGGGACTCTTATCCTAGCTCCTATAAGAGCGCCTATATAGACCTACGGTAGGCGCAAGTCCCTATAAGCCTAAGCTAGTAAAGTTATATATCTAAAGAAATAGATTGTTAGTAAGCAGACAGTTTTAAGTGCTAGGGTTGCTTTAGATAATATCGTTACTATATAAGTATTGCAGTCCCTTAGTTATCTATATAATCCAGTTACGCCACTATAAGGCAATAATAGAGGACGTAGCCGTTAATATAAGGTAGTTTTAAAGCGTACCTATCGGTATATACTCTAGGTAGATACCGTTGCCTATAGTCTTATAAGACAATAGGGAGGAATAGATTAACGGAAGTAAAGTTAGAGATAGTACATATACTACAGTAGAGTTTTAAAAAAAAGCCTTATAATAGATAATTGGGGCGTAATAGAGGGGCGGCTAGGACGGGTAGAAGAAGAGCGAGGGGGAAAAGGGATAGAGTAGAGAGAAAAAGTTAAGAAGGATAAAGGATAAAAGATAGCAAAAAGAGGGCCTTTTATGGTAGTCGTCGAGGAAGATCGCCAGTTTGGGTATAGCGCGAAAGTTGTAAGCGAGGCGCGGATTGCCTAAATAGGGAGCCTCTATTTCCTAATATAGGCTTACTATATAATTATTTACTAAGATAAGTGTATAAAGGGAGCGTTTATATATATTATATATATTATATACCTTATATATATAAAGGATTTCCTAGGAGTTAGGTTATGTATTTAAAGGGCTATAATTCCAATTCTAAATAGTTTTCTCTTTATATTAATTCTTAGAATATAACTAGAGTTAATCTATTAGGCAACTACTCTATTAGTTAAACGGTCTTACCTTCGTTTAGGGCTAGGGTCTCTAAAATTATATATTATATTATTATAAGCTCTACTTACTAAAATACGCGTATTAATTTAAAATTACTACTACTATATAAAATAGATAGGATTTTAAATAGAGACTTAATGTTATAAACTTTTAATAATCGATTAAATTAATATATAGGGGTTAAATATATATAATATTAATTTGCTACCTTACTAACGCGCCTATTAGCCTTTATATACTTATACTTAATAATTAAGTTCTCTTATTTAAGGCATTCTTCCTTATCTAACTAGTTCTAATTAAACGGTTTATAATACTTGCCCCTATAATAATTAAACACTCCTCGTTATTTAAAAGCCTTATTTTAGATCAATATAGTAGTTAAAGGTAGTTAATAATTTAATAATACGCGCCAAGCGCGTTTGACATTGTAGAAGATCCGTATAGTTATATATTTTAGCGTATTTTATATTATACTAGGCGTATATTATAAACTACCACCAGCCCCTAAAAATACCCATTGTTACGGTATTAAGCAACAATACGCTCAATACGCCAAGCTTACCATCACCTTCCAAAGATACACTATAATTCTTACCCTTACCTTCGTCTTTACTAATATACCTAGCCCAATTGCGAACGTCCCCGTAGTTCCTGCTACAAGCGTTTACAACGCTAAGTAGATTACTAATTCGTAGATAGTACTACTCGCGTAGTGGTTAGATCTTTATTGTTTTTGGAATTTTTATATAATAGGTTGCTAATATATTAATATAGACGGACGTCGTCTAGAGCATTTTCTTTATCTAATGTTTTATAGTATTTTATAAGAAATATAAAAGGGGAGCTAGATATTAAAGGCGGTTACTTAGGGAAGGATAGGTTTATACAATATGGCGGGATAGAAGTTATTGTCTGGTAGCAATAAATAACCTTAGAGAAGAGTAGTGAGAAACCAGCAGTCTAATGAAGCCTGACGGTCAAGTCTTGGCATTCTGTGACATTTCCTCAATCCCGTTAGCCCTTCTCTCGCTCAATCCCACGCCTCTTATATTCTCAGCTCCGCCATTCCACATTCACTTGTAGTAATGCTTCGATGCAATCACGTTGTCATCCTTGTCTAGTTCCAACGCGGAATAGTGTTGCGTTGGATCGTTTGTGCTTGGATGCTCCGCCTCCCTAAAAAGTATGAGAGAAAGATTCCGCATTTCCGACACAAGACTCACTTCATGGCAACCTTGACTGTCTCTGGCTTCAAATCATCTTTATACTTTTCAGCGACCGCAGCGAACTCGTCCTGGGTGCTCTGGGGAAGGAAGGAACGTTCCCAGGCGTCCGTCTTAGTGACGTATGCGACGGCGACCGTCTTCCCCTTAGAAGTGGTCACACTTTTGATGAGTTGGCTGGCTCTGTACATTTTGCCTCGGATGCCGAAGAGAGGATTGAGGTGGATCAGGGAATTAACGAAGGTATGATTCGAATTAAATTTGATGCTGTGTCGGGGTTACAAAGAGTGATTCGGATTTGTAACCTTTGCAGTGTGGGAGAATTGAATGGACGACTTGATTCTAAATCTATGGAAATCAAGTGGAATATATACATGAATGCAGAGTCCTGACCGTAGGGTCTATGACTTGATCTATGACTCATTTGAGCCATATATGAGGTATGCGAGATTCGAGGGTAGTGTTGATGCTGCCTTCCAGGCTGCAACCTTATGTCTCAGCATAGTGCTGGTAGTCGGTTACAGGGTTTGATAGAAGGAATGTCGAATTAGTGCCAGACTAGATCTATATATGTTCAAAAAAGGTCATGCAACGTAAGAGCTGCATGCGGCGATACGGCGAGGCATTGCGTTACAGTAGGCGCTAGGGGGGCGGTTAAGAGGGACTAGCTGGACGTAAGGTGCAGGGTAGTCGTGGAGACGCAAGTACCCGGTCATCCCCCGCTGATGTCTGGCGGATGCTGTTGCTGAGGTTAAAACATGAACTTGTAACCCCATGCTTACTGTGAGGCTGGCGGTGAGCATTAATGTACCCGCCAACAGAGCCGTCGCAATCGCCGCCAGCAAACCAAGGTCAAGCACAAACCCGGAGGTTAAGTCAGGACGAGGGAATTGAACCAAGAATCCTCAACTTGCTATGGAGCTGCTTTTTAGAGGTCTTGTCCACCTGCGCTAAACGAAGGCCCGTAATTGGTGCTTCGCTTGGGGGCTTAATGGGCGCAACGGCACGTAAAAGCCCAAGCGAAGCCCCAATTCATGAGCTTTCATTTAGGGGGTGGTTCGATAAGACTATCGAAAGGCGCCTCTGTAGAACAAATTAAAAAAGATCTTCTTTTACTTAAGCCCTACGAGATATCGCCTACCACTCGCTGAACATAATGTTTCATGATCTATATGTAATGGGTTGTCTGATTGGTTGGCTCTTGCGCGTGATGCCAATTCCGGCCGGGTCACCCGGCGCCGCGTCAAAGTCTAGTACGTCGTACCTTTCGTCTCCGCTAAGATCTCAAGGCTTTCAGCAAAGCTGACCAGCCGTCATCAACAGCAGCAACAGCATGCTCCGAACGAGCGTCAAGGTGGCATCTACCTCCAGTGAATTGGTTGGTGCTACTGGACGTCGCTATTTCTTTAAAGAATTGATTCAAGAGAGACCACACCTGGGTCGCGTCTGGCTGGCAACGTCCGAGCATCCTTTTCACTCACATCATTCAACACGTGAACTGATGACATTTTAGATCCGGGCATGATAAATTTGTCTTGAAGGATATTCCCAAAGACATATTCTCAGGCTTCAATGAGAGCGTACGGCCTAGGCTTCTCGAAAATCCCTACATACGGTTACCGTCGGACACCATACTAGGCCAGAGCATATTTGTATACAGATACCTGACCGATGACTTCCTGAGCCTTGTCAGGAAGCAAATCCCGATGCAAGCCAAGAAACAAATCCTCAAGGCTAGTTTGCGAGGGATTGTCGAATTGCACGACCGAGATATCGCCCATCTAGGTAAATTAAGCTACTTTTTGCCTTTCACGAGGTTATTATACGGAGCTAATTATTCTTAGATATCAAGCCCGACAATATTATGGTCAACTGCCGCCACGTCAATCAAGAGACTATAGTCGAACAGGTGCAGATCACTGACCTTGAAAATGCGGCCTACCTCCCTAAAGGTAGGTGCATTAAAGGGATGCTGGCTGGCAATGACAATTGGCGCAGTCCAGAGGCGCATTTCAAGGGCGAGCTCAACAAACCGGCTGACATATTCTCTTTTGGAGTCGTGGTAAGTGTGTTGACTTAGACAGAGGTCCTTCTCGCTGACGTCCTTAGTGCATCTTCGCTGTGCTCGGGCGTGTTATATTCGGGCCTGATGACGATTTTCAAAAACATCAAGCGCAGGGTGCACTGCCTGCTCTCATTCGCTTGCAGCGTCAAGTTTCGTATTTTGGGGACCAGGAAGGATTGAATGGGCTCATGAAGTATGTTGGCGATGAGGAAGTTAATTGTCAGGTCCTACGGATGCTTTGGGAGGAGCGGACCGAAGACTACATTCCATACGAGTCATTTTCGAATTGGTCAGACGTCGACGACGCGGCGTTCAAAGATCTCATCCAAGGGATGACGAATCTGGACCCTACGAAGCGGATCACGGCACGTCAGGCGTTGGAACATCCTTGGTTTGCAGGCTTCGAGATTAATTAGATATTGGAAACTCATAATCTTTATGGGAAGTAAAATAATAAAAGTGCGTTGAGGTAGGAACATCTATACATAACTGTACCATCATCCGCGGTTGGGGGAGGTTTTAGTAGGTTGCTCTACGACAACCGTTCCTCGCTGCGCCGATGAAGCAGTTTGGCAAGGTCCTTGATGCGTAGCATATCTTCGCCGTTGCGACGAGCGTGAGGTACATGGACCGCTTGTTTCTCCCGGTAGATGCTCCAACGTTTCTTACACCTCCCTTGCTTCCCTCACCTTCCATGTCTCCTTTGTGCGGCGAGCCTGCTTATGGGTTGGGCATCGGTGGACAGGGGAGTTAGCTCTGCGGAGGCACAGGGATCGTTTTCACGCTCCAATGATGGATGTAAGAATGCTCTTTACCCCGTGGAATCTGCTAGCTCAGTCCGCACCAGTTGCTCAACGCCTCCTCGAGAGCCGATGCTGCTCTTCTTCGACAAGGTTGTCCATTGATACCAGCGATGATTTCCATCTCACCACGTATCGCACGCACCCGCTCTCCCCAAGTATACAGCATCCTCGCCGTTGCGACGAGGCCAAGGCCGATAGAACGCTCGTTATTCCCAGCGGGACTCTGCCGATGGTGATGCCAATGCCTCATGCGCCACCTTGCTTCCCTTCCATGTCTCCTTTATGTGACGATGCCGCTTATGTGTTGGGGCGTCTGTGTACGGGGAAGTGGACAGCGACGAATGGAAGTGATCGAGCAACTTGGAGATTCTGCAACGCCACTATAGGGTCCACGACGAGAACTTCCAGTTCTGCTAGGGTTAGACTAAAGATGCAAGGGGTTCACGGACAGTACCTTTGCTGATGGATAGGTTCAAGGCGTTGGAGGTGCTCGAGATACCCAAACCCTTATAGGTCGAGTTCAAAGAGATGCGAAAGGAATTTAACCCATTCGGACAGGATAATCTCTAATTGAATCACCATCTTGGAAGAGCGCGTAGGAAGTGGCGGCTAGAGTGCTTGGAAGATAACAATTATGTGGAAATGCGGAGCTTATAAGGACAGAAATATTGGAGTGAGCATAAGAAGTTGAGAACAGATGTAGCGCGACAGGGCGCTTGGCAAGATCGGTATTCCTTATCGGCTCGAGGAATCTGCCGAACACCCGGCAATCTGTGCCCGGCCCTGTGACCTTTCGGCATGAGAAGGTTGACGCCGCGAGACGCACTCGAATGGCATACGGGTTCGTGCAGCGGGTATCGCCGTCCGCGAGTCACGACGGTATCCGCCATAGGATCGGCGAGGGGAGAACCCTGTGAAAAGGTGGAGCTCGTTCCGACCCTTGGAGAAGAGAAATTGATGTGCACGAGGTCGGTGGAGGTAAGGGTTGGAGTGGTCAACTCGACGTAGACGAGCAAACGGATGAAGTAGACTCAATCTTCAGAGGGCCAAAGAGGGCGATGACTGGAAAAAAGTCTCATTAGCGCGCAGACAGAAAGTGAAATCGAGCTTGGGTGTTGTGTTGGGCTCATGTGCACTTGTCTCTTCGCATCGGCGCTGAGGGGCCTGATTGCGGGAATTACTGGGCGCAGCTTCAGCTGTACAAAGGCTTGGAGCAGGCAGGGGAGACAAGGGAGAGTGAAAGAGGGAAGAAGGGGAGGACGATGCAAAAGCCAAGCGGAGGACGTGAGGGCTTATGCGGAGGTAAGGTTTTCCCGAGCCGAGGCGCTATACCTGAAGGAGAGGTTCATCAGGTGGACACATTATGAAACACGGAACGAGCTCTGTGGGCGTGTTCTTCATCAGATACAGAGAATATAAATCAAGAACTTGGATTGTAGGATAAACTATCTGTATCCTCCACTAGGTATATACAAGCGGATCGCACGTAAATGGCCAAATGACCAATAGCCGAGCCCTGTGTCGATGGTGATGCAAGTCGTTACTTTTTCTTTTTCCTCTTGGAGTTGCTTACTTAGACTGGATCGTTGTGTCTGGGGTGATTTGCTGGACGCTTGGCTGGCTGTCCGGTATTACTCCTTTATTGGCTAAGCTGTGATCCTCAAATCGCTGGGACAGTCCTGAGTGTGATGAAGCCAGTTCCTGATCTGAAAATTGAGGTTCGGACTGATTGGAGACTTCGAAATTTAAGTTAGCGGGTAACATATTGATGGCAGAACCGATTTGATTAAAGTACTCGGGAAGCTATAAATCGTAGACGTTCCGGACAAAAGTGTATGCCTTCTACCTTTGATCTCCTTCTGCCGTTGGCGAGATGTTGAATTCGGCAATTGGATGCCGGTAGAACTTAACATCTCTCCCATTAATAACAGTGTAATAGTTGTAAATTCTTATATCTATATCGCTGTGAGAGAATAAAAAGCCGTTAATTTTGGCATAAAGCTTTTTCTCTCGACCTATAATTTAGAAGAGCTTAAATAGACCACGTAATAAAACAGTTTGACTGTAAGCATTCTGTTAATCAGCGATGTTAAGCGCGGATACTCCGCATTTCACTTCGCTGGTAAGGAATGGAAAGTATATGTTGTACGTGGCCGCAAAATAGGAGCAATCGTCTAATTTATTTCAAATGAAGGGCTAAAGCTTCTGTAGTCGTTCCCGGGTAAAAGTTTCTTGCTTGAATCCAAGGCTGTAGTCTGGTTGTGGGCATGGTCCGTAAAAGGGGATGGCATTGTTCCAGCCAGCGTTGGTCTCTCTGAGAATCTTCAGATGCTTGGCGCCGCGGATTGCCAAAATTTCAGCGGGAGGAACAATGAGCTGCGCGATATCGCGGATCATTCTGGTCTCGTTTCTGCCTTTGATTGATTCCAAAGTATCTTCAAACAGATCATCTCCAAATAATGTATCTTTCGGCGGCGACTGTGGCGACTTTAGAAGCTTTTGGCAGAGCTCTTTGCTTTCGGCGCTGATGCCTCCTTCGTACCTACTCATGAAGCTACTGCGTTCACTGAGTTGACCTTCGTAACGTGGATGTCTATATGGAGCGCTCTTCTGTTCCCGCGGTTGTTGGTCGCTCGGCGTTCGTGTTGGGACTGTTTCGGTGTTGATGCTAGCATCTGAACGCTTGCGGCGGAGGGAAGCCGATGATTTCTTTCTTGCTAGCGCAGGCTGAACAAGGTCTCGAAAACGGTCCATTGTTTTCTCTTGTTCTTCTGTCGGCCAGGTTCCGTTCTCCTCCAGTACTCAACCCGAGCCTCGTTGATTGTCTTCCGCCCAACTGGTTCGCCGACTAAAGTTGCGGATGTTCGTACTTGTTTTGAAACGGGCTCGGGCGAAGCGCGGGAGGGTAGAACTTCGTCTTCTCCTTGAGGTCGCTTTGGCGTCTTCGCCTGCTGAATGGAGTCGGCCGTTGTCTGGATAGGATCCGTACCTTAGAGGCGTAGGCTTCTGCGTCTTTGTTGCGGCGAGTTCTTAACTGCCGATGTAATACGCGAACTTCGTCATAGTGTGGTGGCTTTGCTGATGCTACCTTGATGTATTTGTGCTTTGGAGTTAGAGCAGTTACGGTATGACAAGAGTTACGACGACGTACCTTTCTTCGCCTAGGTTGGCATACGCCGTCCCTTTTAAGCGGCTAAAGGTGCTGAACTACTAGCCATATCGATTGGAATTGTAGGATTGAAGCGCTTATATGTGTTGCCGCCGAGTTTAAAGTGGAGGGTTGACTGGTGAAAATTAGGATGCGAGTCTGTAGAAAGCCAACGGGAACGCCAAGCCATGGGAACAGCAAGACACGTGCATGGTACTAGTCCAAACACGTTCGCGCACTCGCCTTGTCCATTCCGATCACCTCTCCTAGCCTACAACGACATGGCTTTATACTGATTTGAATGAAAATATATCCGTCGAGCTTTGTAAAATTGACTTAATAACTTTGTCTTCCTATACGCAACGCAGCTTACAGAGACCTAGGAAAAGTACTTTTTGATTTCTAGCTACCTAGGTTACCGCCTAGAGGATCAACCCATAGAACTCGGCAGCACTTGCATGGACCCGCATCACTTATAAGCCCGTCACTCTGCCAGATCGCATAAATATACTCCCCCGGCGGATAATGACTGCTCCATCAATCCCTTATGTCCCTCTTCTAAAAGTGCCGGCATGAAGCTTAGACGCCTTCCGGAGGCCCGTATAATCAAGGCTGACCAGGACCTAGTTCGCATGAAGGCACGCCCCAAAGCCCTCAAGGTTAAGCTCGTATGACTCTTGTGCGGCCAGTCCGCAGTGGATCCAGTGTCCTCTTGAAATCCTTCTCCTCATTAAATGTAAGGATAGGGCTATCATCATCCAATTAAAGTGGGCTCGTAAGCACTCCTAGAGTAGTCTCAGCTGGTTAATCCCTTATGTTTGCGTAGTCAGGGCGGTATAGCTTTCGATCAAATTAGTATGTGGTCAGGCCATCATTCCTTTATTAAGATTGGAGTCCGTTAAAGCAGCGCCTTCCTTATTCTCTAATCACAGCAACCCTTATAAATGGCCCTTCACTAGAGTATTAGGGCAGAATTGTGTCTAATTGTTCCGAGTATTCGTTGTGTTAAAAGCATATGCCATATTCGTAGATAGTCTTAACAGAACAGAAGGGAAACGCTATAGCAACTGTAGGCAATTGTATCTAGAAACCTCAGTAAGGAAACTACAGTACACGCTTAATTGCGATGGGTGTTGGTGACGTTACAGCAATAAATTGACCACCAACCCTCCGGAGGTTCGGCCGCATTCGCATAATTCGTCCCACTCCGCCGTGAGCTGGCTCCCCTCAGTCATACCAACGCAAGGACTAAGCCATGTTCGCATGGATTCTGCGCCGCTCTGCCAGCCGACGAAGGCAGCAATGTCTCACCATGGCCGAGCTCCATCCGCGAATGCCAACGCTCTAATCGTAACCGCTGCTCTCCGCTTAGTATGGCTCCTGCGCCGTTCGCTCAGTCCAAAGAGAACCGTTATTCGTCAAAGCGTGCTGCCGTCCTTCACCAAGCACTATGCGCCTAGACTCTGCTTCGCCTTGCTGGAGGCTGTCGCTCAGCTTGGGTTACCGATAGAGTGGGCCTACGGTACTCCTTTGTCAAGGGGCCTGCCATTGAGTCGCTCGTAAGGACCGAGGAATTCGCCAGCGTTAACCAACAGTGTCATCTAGTTCGCTCCGGCGTCGAAGCTCTTCTACTCCGCAGTTGTGAAGAGTCCAGGGGCTCGGGGGTTGGGGGGATAAGAAATGATCAGTGCTGTCAGATCGTAAGTAGAAGAAACTAGGTCAACGATGAGAGCAAATATAGTGGCCATGTGGTTTTGTGCTCTATCGTCATCTGGGTGGATGAGATGTGAAGTGGAGTGGAGCGATCACAAGGACGGACGGGACAGTTTCCGGGAACTTCTGATGTGTGGTTAGCGTGAGGCAGCAGGCTTGGGTGAAGCCTAGTGGGCATGCGACTGGGCAAGAATAACCGACTTCGAGGGGCCCGAAACAGGCCCCGCTCAAGCGTGCGCGGGGGTGCGTTTATGCTACTCAGGCCCGTGCTCAGGCTGCTCAGCCTCAACTCAGGATCCGCTCACCCCAACTCAGCCACAGCTCAGGCTGGAGCAGGAGCAGCTTAGTTCCCTGAACGGGAAGGGAAAGTGCTTATGTGCAAATTGGGACGTGGTAATTCATGTTACTCATTGTTTTGTCGTACTAACTATTCTATTAGTTCACCTGATTCTGAGGATTTAGTTTCGTTTGTCTGTCGGTTACCAACATTGTATAAGCACCTCGTTAGCCCTCTCGCATCTACCTATTACTATTTTGAACCAATGTAATGATGATTGGCAAATACTATGTGCAGGTTATTTTTAATCTACAATTCTGCAATTAGGTTGAGTGGAGTTTGGTTATTTAAATCGCGCTAATGTTATTGCTAAGCTCTTAAAGCTTCTGAATCGAACTCCTATTATAATGCCGTAAACAGTGAAGTCCTAATAGGCTTTTGTTTGTAAATGGGGTTGACTAGTAAATAGGATAACTATGACTGGTAAATAGGCTAAATAGTTATTGTTTAACTAGTAAATGGGCAGACTAGTTATTAGGTTTAACTAGTGGGTTTAATTAGTAAATGGGTTTAACCGGTAATAGGCGGATAAGTTAAACCCACTAGTTAAACCTAATAACTAGTCTGCCTATTTACTGGTTAAACCTATTTACTAGCTAATAACTAATTAGCCTATAGGTTTAGACTGGTAAATAGGCTAATTGGGTTTAACTAATAAATGGGTTCAACTAGTAAATAGGCTAACTAGTTTAGGTTTGACTGGTAAATAGGATAACTAATAAGATTTCCCAGAATATATATAAATAGATTATTTTTTAAGAAGAGACCTAAATTCTTATAAAGTCTGACAGATTAAAAGACAGGGATGGAATATCTATATCGATTAGTAGTCTATGCACTAATATATAAGTAAAGAATAAGGACTTTATTTATTTAAACTATAAAGAAAAAGAGACTATATATATATATATAGAAGAGGGGTATATACCTAAAATAGGGGTAGTAGTATAACCGGAATAGGAATAAGGATAAGGTAATAGGCTAAATCTAACCTAAATTAATAATCTATAATACTCCTTCTTTAATAGGTTCTATAAAACTCTTAGTATTTTTTAAAGTATAAATAGTAAACTATATAATATTTAACGCTTTAGCTTACTTAAGAAACAAATATAATATAAGTTCATTAAGTTTAGTATTCGTTATTATAAATAAAAACTCTATAGTATTATTAGACTAGTAGCTTAGGTCTTATATACTAATATTTCTACTTAGTTTATATCTTTTCCCTATAAGACTTGTTAAGATACGGCCTAGCGCTATAATATTGGCTTTCTCTACCACCTCTTTGTCGCTTAATTGGCACTATTAGAGTTTTACTATATCTTAATGGTTAATAATAAGTTAATATATTAATATAAGGTTACTTACCAATTTTTATAGTTCCCTTAGAAGATATTAATATATTACAATATTTGAACTCTATATAGGTTAAGCCCTAAAAGGCAAGATATAATATACCGTTAAAGCACTATACTAGTTATTCTATAATCTATATAGCGGGTTTCTATACCACTTACCTAACCAGTAATAGCCGCTAGCTGTGCCTTATTTAGAGGTATATTATAACTAATGCAGTAATTAAGAGATATGGTAGTGTGCTTAAAAATTATATAAAACGCACGTTTATATTTAAAAACTTTACAAATATAGACTAAGTTTTTATAATTTAGTCTAGATATAAGCCTTATTTAATTATTAGTTATAAAGAAGCTCCCTATAGTAAATTAATCTATTATATTCTATTTATATATAATAGCAATAAAGCTACCTAGTTTAACTTAGCAAACTTTCTTATAAGTTAGCTATAGAGACCCTTTTAGAATTTGTATGGAACCTTTATTATTACCCTTTAAGGTATTTTGTTTTAGTGGAAGGCGAAAATTTAAAAGTCCTAACTCTGTGCTGCCTTTTGTTATTATATATATACGTTTTATACTTTTATCTACCGCCTAAGGTCTTTATAAAGAGTTAGGGTAATAAGACCTCTTTGAGTTTAAAGGTACACGATGTCTATTACTACTTAGAAAGATTATATTACGCTTTAATATTCTAGGTGTTAAGCTTATATTAGGATAGTAAAAGAAAAATTATATAAACTTTCTTTAGCTAAGGCGGATAAGAGATATAAATAAATATTATATAAATTTAAAGCTACTGAAGTAGGTAATAGAGGTAAATATTACTAAAAAAACCTATATAAGTGCGGAAATGGGACCTAAGGGGCCTAGGGGACTAAAAATTGGTCTTATATAATAACCTGCTGGAAAACTAAGCTATTAGTATTTAGAAATATCTTAACTTATACTTTAGACAGTTACAACTTTTCTAATTAATAGTAATATGAGGTAAAACAAAGCCGGCAATTATAAGAGAGCTATATCTTGAGAAAAGGCTTTAAAGTTTAGGGGAAAGGCCTGTGTTATGCTTAAAGTGCTTTTTTTTTTAAATATATAAGAGATATTAGTAGGGAGAATATAGAGAGACTTAAGGAGATATTTAAAGAGGAGAGATGCCTGCGTAATGTTAGCAACTCGGTCAATCGAGGCATAAGCACGGTGAGATGGACGCGCAAGCCTGTACGATTGGATTGTCTATAAACGAGGATCTAAAGCTAGAGAAAGGAAGGAGAAGAAGAGCAGCGCCAGTTAAAGTATGGTTCTTTTATACAGTCCTCTAGTTACGTAATCGCAAAGTTCTACC
>Ga0307515_10013175_pt1 | contig 15469 bp, 10 predicted proteins | sample 17_EM_MG_FD_194513 | JGI IMG/M metagenome (GOLD analysis project Ga0307515, IMG submission 194513) | Populus trichocarpa ectomycorrhiza microbial communities from riparian zone in the Pacific Northwest, United States - 17_EM | ecosystem: Host-associated > Plants > Roots > Unclassified | place... | reverse complement strand
TTAATAGATGTGTGTAGCCATATGCGGTGACAAATCAGGCCACGGGCCCATTTCCAGCAGCTGGCCCAAAATTCTAAATATTGGCGCCAAATACTCAAAATCTAAACCTCCAGAACCCCCTCCCCGCCAAAAAAAAAACCATTTCAAAACACAAACCCCAAACAGATCGAGAAACAAAAGCGAAAAATTCCTTTCCACCCAGAAGAAGATCATGCAGACGATTTTCATAGCCCTACAGTGCTACCAGTGCTCCACGATGCAGGCACCCTCATCTCTCTCTTTCTCTCATTTTTACCAATCTTTCTGTTCATCTACCCATCCCCAGACATAAACTTTTTTTTTTTTGCGTGTCCAGGTGAAGCAAAAGAAGAAGAGCAGCAACAAGTGGACATGCGTAGTTTGCAACCAGAAGCAGTCCGTAAGGAAAGTCTTTGCTCAAGGTTGCTTGGCTAAAGACCTCCGCAAGTTTGTCCAATCATTCAACATGTCTCGCAAAATCGCTGACGAACAAGACTCCCTCGATCAAGATGCAGTGCTAATCCCAACATCAGAAACTGATCATATTGGGTTAAATGAAGATTGCCAGAGAAAGAGGCGCTCTGATTGGACTGAGTACCTTGATGCAGAGGAAGAATATAATATTAAACAAGAGGACGAAGGTACCTGCACGTGTTTCTTTTTAAGTGTAATTGTCTTAATTTTGATCAATTGATTGAATGGTTGAATATAATTTTGGGTTAATGTCGATCATGGCGCTCTTGAGAGGGAAATTGGAATATGGTAACGCAGGGGAGGAACCTGGGCTAATGGTCGTGACAGAGTTGCCCAAGGAGATGTTTAAGAAACCCAGATTGAAGAATGATTTTGGGCAGAATAGTGGAGATCATGGCGATGGAAATCTGTACAAGCCGGTTTTTTCAAAGAGAAATGCTAGCAAAATTCCCATGTCTCGAGGTACTGGAATCGTAGTAAATGAATCCAAGAGATTCCTCATGTTTTAAGTTTCCTAGTTTTAATTGTTGTGGTTAACTTTGAGTTGCAGACAAGGAATCAAGGAAATATCAGTCTACAAAGGCTGCTGGCAATTCAAAATGGAGTGATTGCATGACACAGGCTGAGGAGGAGGAAAGGATTTCCCAGCCGACAACGGGGAAAACCAAGGCTTCCAAATGGAAAGATTACATAACGCAAGATGAAGATGGTTTTAACTCTGGGAGGGGGAGAAATGTTGGAGCTCACCACCAGAACTGTGGTGATTGGGAGAACATATTGGATGACGATCAGAAGGTAGAAGATGATGTCCACCCAGACTTCATGTAAACATCTTTCACTCTGTTCAATACTCTTTCTATATAGGTCAGCGACCAAAATTAACTGAAATTTAGAAGCTCTGAGCTACTTGTCATTGAATTGGAGTGCAGTTGATCTCGTTTGAGATCATGCTTTTACTTCTTTTAGAGGTTTAATTCTTCTACGGCTTAGGAACATTCGATACTGGAAGCCCATCCTGTTCATTACACACCAGAGAAGATGCAGGGAACTGTGCCAAAATCTGGTTTAGAATTTAGACCTTGCAGCTAACAAAATGAGGACAGATAACGCGCCCTTTAACTCCGTTGGCTCTTATCCTTTATTTATTCAGTTCCCATTCCGTTTTCTATACATCATCTTGTGACACAAATTAAGTTTTCACTACCACGTTTTCAGACAAATTAAGTTTTCACTACCACGTTTTCAGATTGTGCTTCGATAATTTTGTGGTTTCAAGATTCAGAAAAAAAACCCTAAAAATCGCTGTCATGCTCAAATTCGGTAGTCTAAGCTGCCAATCCACTAAATAAAGTAGGGTCCTATAATATTAGTTTCAGAGAAAATTCTAAAAAAGGGTGGGGTCATCAAGCCCTAAAAAACCGTGCTCATAAACACCAATGTATCAATCATTGTATTTACCCACGAAAATAAGCTATGCTTCATTCATTGAGTGCCAAGGAGCCAGGTTGATCACCAACGCTAGAAGCACCAGCTTCCTGAAGGACTTGCATTGCCTCAGCCACCTTTTTCTTGAGAGCATCTGGAGATTCAATAAGATGTAGCACCTCTGTTTGATCCATCTCCAATAACATCCCAGTCACCTTTGCCACATGATCTGGCTCCAGACATTCCACAAGGGGATAAAGCTGTTCACCCAGCATCTGCCAGAGATATATAAAAAGATAAGAAGTTATGTTTCATACATCTATCTTCACCAAATAAAAAGCATTCTCCCAGAGTGGAGGGGCAATGTGGTGTTACATACCATCATGCGGTTCTCCGGTGTAGCAGAAGCCAGAGCGGTTGTGAGAGTTGAAATGGGCACTGGAGTGGTTGGCTGGGCATGACTAGGAGTTATAGGCATCCCTGAAGCCTCAAAGGGCAACGGCATCACTGGACCAACAAAACCTTGCGGAACCACAGATGAATCTATGCCATTTCTTGCGTTGCCCACGTATCTTACACCCTGATTAGTATTCCGGTGCAATAGCTGAATTCAAAATGAAGCGGAAATCAGACATGAGCGAACACTTGTAGCAGAATATTTTTTGAATCAACTACAAGTTACATATCAAGATTAGGAGCAACACCGAATTGAGTACCATTAACCCATGATATGAAACACAAATGAGAATAGTACGATGCAGTCAGCCAAAAAAGCTCAAGTAATGATGAAAATAAAAGCGACCACTCTCACCATGCAATTAACCATCAGAGGAAGAAAGTTTGGACAAAACATTTCCAACAGATTGAAGTGCAATAATATCTCATAATTTAGTCATGAAGTTTCAATCAAGCAAGTGCCTCTTTGCAATAAAAACTAGGTAAAATTAAAAGGGATTTGCTCATGTAGAACAGTAAAATTAACATGTGAAAATTACCGACCACACTTCTTAGGTAAGGGGAAACATGACATTTTCTTATATAACAGGCAAAGGAGGGAAATATGATGTGTTCTTGAGTGACAGATAAAGGAAGGAAATGTTGAAAGACATGTAAACAATAAAGCACCTGCTGCTGCTGCATCTGTTGGTGGTTCCCTCCAGGCCGCATACCCATCCTCTGCCCCTGTTGTCCTTGCCTTTGCAGCTGATACGGCATAACAAAGTTGGGGCCAACAGCAGCACGCATTCCAGGCAAGAGTTGCGGCTGGAAACTGTAGCCTGCAGGCTGAGGGGGCATCATGCCAGGAGTTCCTTGGCCAAAATAGAGCTGGTGTGGTGCAAGCCTAGGTGTGCCAGGATGATATCCAGGAAGTCCTGAAGGTAAAGTTGGCAGTCCAGGTGCCTGAATTTGGGAAAAATGTGCCTGACAAGAAACATCGTTTAAGATAATCCATCTACATTTCACAAATAAAGTGAGAAAATAGGCGTTACATCAGATTCTACCCTTGTATACTTTCAAACTATTGAACTTTTGAACAAGTGTAACACTCATCTCACTATACACTACACTGTATTTCAGAAAATAGTGATGGAAAAGATCAAATTCGGGTGTTGAAAAGTAAATAGTGAGTTTAAAAGCAACCCTCAGATTCCTGCATTTATCTTGCTTTGTCCAATTGCATCTGGATCGTGGTTTACAGGGTATCTGAATTATTTCACTCCCCAAAAATCCTAAAAACAAAAGCAAAAAACTAGCTATTTCTGCTGTAAACCAAAATCTTCATCCAGATTACCAACAACAATGATACAAAGATATTGAAGAGCTCAGTAGTCATTTTTTACAGGTGCCACTGGTATAAAACAGCTCTGAGGGCTATGCAAGTCATCTACAGGTCATATAAAAAGATGAATAAATAAATACATGCTTCCCAGCAACAAATGCTTTCTTATTGAAACAAAAAAGAGAAAAGTAATTGTTTGACGAGAAAAATATGCAGTGATGAAGATCACCTGCAGCCGAGCCATCCTTTCTTCTCTGCGTTGGGCAATGGCTACATACAGGGGTTTCTTTCCTATCATCTTTCCATTCATTTCACTCAACTGAAAATAAAAATTGGTGGTAACAAATTAATATACAAAAACTGCAAATGTAAAAGGCCAGATGGCAAGATCTAATTAGCAATTAAAAACTTACAGCTCTTGAAGCTTCCTCTGGTGTAGAAAAGGCAACAAAACCAGAGCCCTTACTTAACCCTTGTTGATCAAGCATGACCTGGAAGGAATATCAGTACATGAATAACAAAATTGAATTTATTTGCATGGAAAAATAACCCAGTTATCACTTCCAAAAGCAACTGCATTGTAACAATTACTTGTAAATAGATTATACCTTGCATGATGTTATAGATCCAAACTCAGAAAATAATTCCTTCAATCTTTCTTCGTCAATGGTGTCACCAAGATTTTTTAGGTAGAGATTAGCAGCCTTCATTTTCTCATATCTGCTATTTCTTTCCTGTTCAAACTTGGCTTTCAACTCTGCCTCCCTTTCTCCTTTCCTTTGGGCCCTCCCAACATACCAAACCTTATCACTGAAGGTCATCCCATTCAACTTCTCAACAGCAGCAGCAGCAGAATCTGGGCTCTGGAAGTTCACAAAACCAAAACCTCTGGATTTCCCATTTTGGTCCTTCATAACAATTGCACTGGTGATGGCACCATAACTGCTGAAAATTTTCTTAAGGTCCTCATCAGAAGTTGTCTCAGACAAATTCTTAACATAAACATTAGTAAATTTTGGTGACCCATTAGCCTCAATCCTTTCTAGGCGTCGAACAAAAGGTCCAACATAAACTTCTCTATCGTTTACCAACATGCCATTCAACCGGTTGATTGCACTCTGAGCATCTTCCTCGTTTTCAAACTGTATGAAGCCATAACCTTTTGATTGACCATTGTTGTCAACAGCTACTTTGCAGGAAAGGACAGGCCCAAAGGAAGCAAATGTTTCGTACAAAGCCTTGTTATCAATTTTAGTGTCCAGATTCTTGATAAAGACATTTGCATGTCCACTTCTCCTTGTTGTAGGATCACGATGAGAAAACATAATTCTGATAGGTTTCCCATTCAAAGGGGTGAAGTTCAGAACCTCCATTGCTTTTGCAGCTGCGGTTTGCAAAATGACAATCAGGGTCAAAATGCTAAGAAGTTTGTTTTGTTAGCAAAACGATTGAGGAAAAATGGTGTCTGCCCTCGTATTTCCAGTCGCAAAGACATTATATGCACACACAAACTTGAATTGACATCATTTTCAATGTCATTGAACTAAGATGTGCTACATTCAAAGGGTGTGAGGGAGGGTGACGGACAAGAGTATCAGAAACATTGGATAAATCCCAGAAAAATCTTTTTTTTTTTTAAAGGGAGTTGTTATTCACTTTGGCTGGCATTTATCAACTCTGCACAAAAAGTTTCTGAAGGATAAAAAAAACTAAGAAACAAGAAGAAAAAAAAAAGCAAGCATCAATTGAAGAACTCCAATCTCTTCTAGAAAAAAAAAGAAGCAACCATCAATTGAAGAACTCCAATCTCTTCTCTCCATCTTTGCAGTAAAAAAAATAACCAGATTGATCTTAATAAATAGGACACTACAAAAACATTGGCACCACACACTCAAAAAAATTAAAAAACACACAAGCTGATCACAACAACAACAAAAAACACTCGAATTAACAACGAGAAAAACTGCAGGACAATAAAAATATATAAAATTTAATGAAAAAACTGATGCATGCACTCACACATTGACCAACACGTGAAAACAGATTGCTATCACAGAGTAAACAACAAAACAAGGGCCAAACAGTCGTATAAATGGGAAGAAAATTACCATCTTGAGGATTGCTGAAATTGACATAAGCATAGCCGAGCGAGGTTAGTCCAGCCTGATCCCTACAAACCCTAGTGGAAACAACCGGCGCCACCTGGCTAAACAGATCAAACAGTTGTCCTTCTTTGACGTTATGCTCCAGATCCCCAACGTAGAGCGACCTGTTCGGAAACTGTTCGGCTGCAGGCGTTTCCGCTGCAGGAGCAACCACTGCCGCTGTTTGATCCGTAACCACTGGTACCGCAACCGCTGCAGCCATTGTTTTCTTTCTTCTCTCGCAACGGAAAGAATAAATTGAAAAAAGTATATATTTGTAGAGTGATTGGGGACAGATGTAAATAGAGAAAATAGGGTCGGCTGCGTAAACGGAATTGAATTCTTTATTTTTATTTTTATGTTTTATTTTATTTTTTATTTTTTTTTTGGGTTTGTTTCCTCTTTAGAAAGGGAGAAGTGGAGGGGAGTTGGGGGAGAAGATGGAGAGGGGGAGGCAGCGAGAGTTATATATGTGTGCGTGGGGAAAAGAAAGGGACTTGAACCGGGTTTTTTTTCTCCTTTCGGTTGGATTCCTTCAGGAAGTAAAAAAACATGTGAAGAATCGCACGTGTGAGCTGTTTTTGGTGGAAGAGTCCATGCGTGGCATTCGAGGCTTTGTTTGTGGGGATCCTCCCCTGCAAGTTGTTTCTTTTCTTTTCTTTTTGGATGGATTTTTTATTATTATTATTTATTTATTTTGCTATGACGTCACGTTGGTGATCTCACTTCTGGACGCCTACTGGTTGACAGGGAATATGGAGAGCAGAATTGAAAAATAAAAAAACGAAGGGAGAGTAAACGGGTGATTTTTTTTATTGGTGGGATCCCATGATCATGCAATATTATAGTGTAATATAACGGGGAAAGAAATATATATTGTTAAAGAAATATTTGTGGCTGAAAAGTCAAAAATATAAAAATAAATATGTTATTAAAATATTTTTTTAGTTAATTTATATATTTTCAAAGGCATTAAGTACATAAAAACTTGTCTTTTTAAATAATATTTTTATTTTTTATTTCTAAAATGTCCCTATAAAAAAATAATTACAAGCTTATTCAACTAAATCATGAATAAAAGTAGTTATTCTTATAGTTTTAAAATATAACTTTAAGATTGACCTTGGATAAGGTTCGGGTTATGAATTGAGAGTGTCAACCCCAAAACAACGTTGTTTTAATCAAGAAATTTTTTTTAAAAAAAATCAATGGATTTTTACTTTGCTTTTGACTGGGCTATACCTTAGGTCAATCAATTTACGAGTCAACTCGTGTTTTTGACCGGGTTAGGCCACATCACTCCTTAATTTATTTTTTCTTAAATCTTGATCGGTCAAGGCCTCGAGTTGTCCTAGGCCACTCGATCGACCCCTTTACTCGGTTGGATTTCAAGTTGATTCGACTCCCACCCGACTCAATGTGTTTTAGTTAACTTTGTGACTTTAAATATGATCCAATTAAAACTCGAACTAGCTTAAAAAAATTTAAAATAGCATCGTTTGAACCTTTTTTATATATTAAGATGACGATGTTTTAGATTAACTCAGGTCAACTCGAATCAAGCATTCAAACCAGTAACCCAAAATATAGATCCAATTGAATTTAATAACTTTTTTTTATTTGATTATATGACAACAAAAGTTGACATTGTCAAGAAAGCCACCAAATAAAAATCAAGAAGACAAACATGGCAGATAATTGTATTGAAAAATGCTTGTTAACGCTATAAAAAAAAATTATAACCTTGTTAAAAAAAATCAAAAATCAAATGATATTTAATAAAATAATATCCAAAAAAATCAAATTAATCCATCTCAATGAATTGTAATAAAAATGGAAGAAACGATGGTCAGTCACGTGTTCCTAGCCATCCTTTTTTTTTTTCTATTTATTAAAATGGATGAACAACATATCATTCATCTATTAAAAATAAATAAATAACGTGTTACTTGCAGTCATTAACTATATTAGATTTATTCACCTCAAGTGGTCAAAAAAACAAGCTTCGCTTTTTGGTTTTAAAAAATTTATTTTAAACAAATTTTACCCGAAAATATTTAAAAAAACTCCCACAAACCCAAATAGATCCATATCTAACCTCAAAACAATATTTAATTGATAAAAAAAAAATCAACATAAGATGAAAAAAATAATAGCTCCCAGATCTAGCTTTTCTGATGATATTAAAGGCAAAACACTTAAATGGATCTTCTGACGTGAAATAGAATCTACTAATACTAAAATTGATATTTTTGGTTATTGGAAAATGGACAGCTAGCAATTTTTTATCTTCTTTTTTAGTTTTCAACAACTCTCTCCTCTTTCTCAAACATATGGATCGTTAGGTGAACGAAAAAGATTTGAACTAAAAAGTAAATGGTTTGAACTAAAGGGGTTAAAAATGAAAAATATTTTGGAGGCTAAAATTTATAAAATGCACCTCATGAAAAACTATAAAAAAAAAGCTTGCATCTTGGCTTAATTGTCAATTTTGGTCCCTGGGATTTTAATTCTGTGCAAGTAATAAAACATTTTTTTTCTAAAATCAAACAAGATGTTTTTTTTATTACACCTCAATAACTTTATAGAAAAAAAAAATTAAAATAAATTACCAAATCTAAATTCCAATCAATATAATATAAAAGGATAAAAAAAAAAAACAGGAATCAAAATAGAAAGCCCCATCGAAAAAAAAAGAGAAAACGATTTCGGAATCCACACTGTTTTCTTTCAAAGTGGCACAATAAAAATACCACAATATTTATTTTTTATTTATCTTCTATAATGTAATGACTCATTGACCGTCATGTTAGCAAACTAAATTAAAAAATAAATCCTTGTCTCAGGGTTAATTAGCAAGGGAGTGTTATAGCCAAGGTTGTTAATTTTGTTTCGTTTCGTCTGAAATGATCAAAATATTTCATACTAATTAAAAAAATAAAACAAAACAGAATAATTTTCATCTCATTTCAAATCTTGGTCCGTTTCGGATTTTTCAAATAAATTTCGGCCAGAATGTTCCGATTTCATTTCACATGTTTCGTTCCGGGCTTAAAAAGCCATTAAATCAAATTTGTATTTTGTTTAAGTTGAATTACTTTAAGTTAAAGTTCTATTTAATCTTAACTATTTATGAATATTTTAAATTTTAAAATTATATTTGTTTGACATTGTATTTGTATAGCATAATTTATAATTAATTTATTTTAAATTTAAATTATGTTTGTTGATATATATATATATATATATATATAACAGTACAACCCCGAAAATAGCACATCAAAACGCTTCAAAACCAAAATATTTCATTCCAATTAATATACAACCTTGATTATAACCCTCCAAGTTAGTCCTCTCGGATTGTAAATTTCACCCTCCGTTTGTGAAAAATAAAAACTAACCTTCAAGCAAATATTATTATTGTTCCTCTACCTCTTCTAATTTTTCTCTCAAAATATATATAAAGTGATTTCTTATTTATCTCTCACCGCTAGTCACTGATAATTTAATTATTTTTTACTATTTTAATGCTTTAATTTATTATTACACCAAAAATATTTGGAAATCAATTTTTACACACTTAAAATAATTTTTATTATAATAATTCACTTTATTTGTATTTTTTAAATCTCGTACCACACACCAACAGCCCTACTTTTAATCAATTCATATCAAATTATAACAATAAAGCAGTCTCGCTGAAAAGCCCAACCAGGAGTCTTGACTCGGAACCACGCCTTAAGCTCGAGTCAGGTAAACGGCACTGAGCCGAGAAACTAACTCGGCCCGTACATATCTCCTTCGCTTGCCGATTTTACAATCTTAACCCCCCTCCTTTAGCGATGACGTGGACTCAGCCTCTCCACTGGCCTCTCAGTCAAAGAAAGAAACGAAGCAACTGCATTCAGTCTTCCACGTCTCCGTCTTCCCCTCTGTGGCCTGTATAGTAGAATTGGAGAAGACAGTATTCTGCAGGGAAACAAAAATGGCTATTCCACTATCAAATGGCTTAAGAGCACTCTTCTCAGTATTGGGCTGTTTAATGGTGGCCACTCTCATCTACACCATCTACGTCGATGGCTTCCCATTTCGCAGAGACCTCCTCACCCCGTAAATAAAACTCTCTCCGTGTCAAATATTTTCTTTCCACTTTCAGAGTTTTCTAAGTAGATGAAAATTATAAAATCTGCTTGCTTTCTCTTTTACGTTGCAGGTGGATGGCCGCTACTTTAGTTGATTTCTACATCAATATTATAGCTTTAGCGGTACCACTTTCCTTCTCTTCCAATATAAATAGTCTTTGCTTCCTAAGATTTAAGAATATGATACGTGCTTCAACTGAGAGGATTCTCTGGTGGTTATCAGGCTTGGATCTCCTACAAGGAATCGAACTTTATTACTGCAACAGTTTGGATAGTTCTGCTAATATGCTCCGGAAGGTATTTTTTATGGTTATTATACTTTAATTATTGTTCCATTAAGTGCAAATCCCTTTGAGAAATTAATTCAAATGTGGTGGTGGTTGTTAATAGAAATGGTTGTAGTGTCAAAAAGTCACTTCTTTAATATAGTCTTGCCGTATAGTGTCAGGATTTGTTGTTTAATCTTTTTGTGTTTTGTTCAATATCTTCAGCATTGCAACGTGCGCCTACATTTTTATTCAACTTCTCAAGTTGTCGCCTGAAGAATCTTTGCAAGACCCGCTGTATCATGTACTATTGCGGCACGAAAACAAGTATGTGATTTGAATTTCTGGTTTCTAGAATTACGCTCTCATGCTGGAGTATTGTTAAAATAAGGAAGTAAGGCTGTAGCCCATATAGGATTTGGAAGTTATTCCCGTTTCCATTTCCCCCCCATCAGTTCTGCTTTCGCAGTGGTGGTTGTTCAAAGCTTGTGTCTTGCGTGTGTGTGTGTGTTGCTTTTGTAGAAGCAGATAAGCATGTGCTTAACCACTCATGACAATTCGATGCCCTGAATCAGTAACCTTTGGATCATGGTAAAAAGTAAGCTCCAATGTTTATAATTCAACTCAAACATTTTAGTTTTGTATCTGGCAATTGTAGCCATGACGCTAAGCATGCTGCAGCTTGGTTTTAATTTTTCTGTGCACACCCCTTTGCCTGATGATGGAAGCCTGAATGCTACTGTTCACAAGTAAAAACTTTATTCCATGTGTGGAATTCATAATGTGTTGAAGAGGGGAATTTTTCTTTGAAACTGGAGGTTTTCCTTCATAGACACCAACAGCAGTCTGGATGGTGATTTACTGTTTAAAAGGGTCGAACTTCTTGATGGGCAAACTGCTATTTTAGAGTTTTACTGCTCTGATTCTTAATCCCGTTCTAACTGGACACAAAACAAGTTAGGAATCTGTTGGAAGGAAGAGAATATCTTCCATACCACCAGTACATGATTCTTTGAAATCTTTTTTTTTTTGGTTATTATGTTTTAGAAGTTTATTCACAACTCATATAAAATAGATTCAACAAGCTCTACAGATCTCACCCGCTTTCCCTTTTTGTAATAGTTGCTCATGCATTGACAAACAGACTTACTTATAGGGGTGTGGAACAAAAGACAAAACAATCTGCTGTTGTGACTGCAAGGATTGCTTTCAGCATTTTGGGTCTTCTGATGCTGGGAACTTTGATTTACACTTTAATAACTGATGGTTCTCCTTTTCGCAAAGAGCTTCTTACTCCGTAAGTTTTCAGTTTCCTTTTATCTCTTGCCCTTTCATTTTCTCCCTTGGTTGAATATTTTATTAGATAAAGGTGGTTATCTAGTTGAGTCCTTGTCCTCATGGTTGAAAAACATGAGGTGCTGATTCAAATCACTCCGGGGGGAAAAGAAAGCCATGATGAGCCTCGTTTCTGTTAGAAAGTCTTCTTACTGGCCTTTGTTTTGGGTGGGGCAGGGCAGAAAGCTACGGAGAGATTTCTCTGTTTCTTTAAGATGCTGTTGTTTGTATCTAATCATTGGTTTTTGTTTAATTCATCAGAGATATTTGCTAGTTTGTTATCTTCTATAATACTGATTGTATATTGCATGCTCGCAGTTGGATGGTTGCAACACTAATTGACTTCTATATCAATGTCGTGGCTCTTTCGGTAGGTGGAATTATTTTGGTTACATTGTTCTGCTCCTTTATTCTTGAAGCTAATTTTAAGACCTTGATATAGTTTCTACCGAAGCCACAAAAGGTTCTCTAAAAATGATTCTTTTTCACTAGCTTCTTTGACATGTGTGATTCACGGGTACTTGGATACATTTCATTTTTTCAAGAAATTCATAACAGTTGTTTGCGGAGAGAAGCACAATGATATAAACCCTTATGCTTGTATCATTCTTCACAATTTCACAAGATTCTGACTTTCTTTAAAAAATCTGTTAAAGATCTTTTGGGATATTAAAGTCTAGTGGTGATTTGATTTACTGAGAGAATCATAGTAAATTTTGGGTTTTACTAAATATCCTTGTGCATTTTCTTTCAAATGAACAGTGTCCTTCCTTGTGAATTTAGGTTTGGGTTGCCTACAAGGAATCAAGTTGGATCAGTGCATTCTTATGGATATTGTTATTGATTTGCTTTGGGAGGTAATATCTCGTCCATAGCCTTGATTCTCAAATATAAAGGATGGTTTGCTTTGGCTGTCAAGAGAGTCAAAAAGTTGCTATATGTATGATCTGCAGTTGCTTTACGTAATTTAAAACCATCTGTCCATTTGGGATGCAGGAATTTTCAGATACATACCGAAGAGGAATGAAATTTTAATTGATAAAACGATATTTACCTTTTTGCATTTTCCTTCCATGTTATTCTTTTGGTGTCCAAACCGAGTCTCACACATAGTGTGCCATTGTTGATGTAATATGAAGTATAAATTGCTATTTGCATGTTTTTTTATGAAAATGTTTGGTCATCAGGGATAAAAGAATCTAGCAGATATATGGTGAAAATGTATTTAATGAATCTAAATTAAAATGTTGATTTGTACGATACTTTGCTCACTTTTCGTCTTTTCAAGTCCAAAACTGATCGATTCGATATCTTTTGAAAGTACTGATATTTCATTCCTACAATATTCAGCATTACTACTTGCGCCTACATCGTCAAACAGCTGCTGCAGCTTACTTCTCAAGATCCAGTTTACCTGATCTTATTCAATAGAGGCAACAGGCAAGTCTAGTGCACTTTTCTGTGTTCTAAATCCTTGCGGTGGCTTTAAGTGTTTCTGGGTTCAATATTATGGGTGGCAGGTTGAGGAGTATGAACATATGAATGGTCATTTAGTGATTTGTTCACGCTGATGTTTCGACATATATAATCACATTATGGCAGAAAAATGAAGAGGTTAAATGTTAATTATAATGGTCTTGCAATTGAGCTAGCAAGCATCAAGATTCTAATTTCTCCTTCCAAGAACCTGTGTGTTACTAGCCTTTGTCTGCGGAAAGATCTGGAAATTAACTTGCTGTGTTCATGAACTGTTTCCATTGCACATATTTTTTGTATTATTTCCTAAGAGCCGCACAGTTATTTGTCCATGGTAGGGCAGAAAACAGGTATGAAAGACGTGAACCTCATCTAGACGACAGGAGTTGATGGACATGAAGCTTATATACCATTCTGGTGTGCACTTTGTCTTGGACTTTTATGACAAGGGTGATTGCTTATGAATGATGCGAACTATTGTTGACATATTCATAAATTGAATCGTGATTGTACTACAAAATTACAAACCAGAATTTATATTTGTATAAACCTCGTGAATTGTTACTATAATGATAATGATTATTTTTTAAAATATTTTTTATTTAAAAATTAATAAAAATAATATTTTTTATTTTTTAAAATTTATTTTGATATTATCATATCAAATAATCTAAAATTACTATAAAAAATTAATTTTAAAAAACAAAACACAAAAATAAACATGTCATAATTTATAGTCTCTAAATTTTTTGCAAAATTTTTTGTCTCGATTTTTTAAAGAAAAATTAGAATGGGTATAACTTTATTTTTTTTGCTCCTCATATATATTTTTGATTAAAATTTAGTCCTTGATTGAAATAGGTTTTTCAATCACATGTATGCTCAGGACTAATTGCAAGGCCAGGCATGCTTTTTTCGAAACTGGAGTTTGGTAAAAAAATATTCGGATAGAGAATAAGGTGAGTCCAACAGAAATTTAATATGTAAAATAAATCATAATTGAAGTTAATATTTTCAGCTGATAATTATAAAAAATAAAATGTATCTTTAATAAATGTAATTACCACAATTAAAGTGACTTGTGTGTAATTCAAAACAATTATCAATTGTATAAATTTGAAATTCATGGGAGTAAATTGAAATTTAATTATTTGCTTTGCTAATACAATCCAATCAAATTTAGGAAAATATACAAAAATAAAAGATTACGGAAGGACTAAAACAAGAGCGCCGTAGAAATAAAGGACTGAGTAGGCGTAGTATAAGTACTCGTCTCTCTGCATCGATCGTGTAGGAGAGCTCGAGTGTTTTTTTAGAGAAGTACAAGTCTGATAAGACAAGACAGAAACGAAGAAGAAGATGCAGATCTTCGTTAAGACTTTGACTGGCAAGACCATAACTCTCGAGGTCGAGAGTAGCGACACCATCGACAACGTTAAAGCCAAGATTCAGGTACCTTAACTCAGTTTTGTTTTTTAAATTTAAATTATTCCTCCTTTTTTTTTTACTATTATTTCGTCTAAAATTCTTGTGGGTCTGTTTATTTTGACGGAAAGATTTTATTTATTTATTTTTTGTTTCGTCTTTGCGGTTTTAATTATCAGTAGAGTCGAATAATGCTTGGTGTTTCTCATGAGTTAAAATAAGGCTTTGGATTTTGTTGCTTGGACTCGTTTCAGCCTTGAATTTTTATGGGTTTGGCTTCCCTTTGTGGTCTCTAGTAAAATCTTGTACTGTTATTATATGCTTTAAGTAACTGCAGTTCTGGGATTAGCGATCATGTAACTGATAGAGTAGAAGAGTTGTGAACTCTAGAATATTCAATGGAAATTATCTGAAGCCCGACTTAGGTTTTTGCGTTTTTGCAAAAAATTGATTTTTTTTCTTTAAATTAATATTTTTTTTTAATATTTTTAGTTTGATAAGTTGATATTAAAAATGAATTTTAAAAAATAAAAAAAATTATTATTTCAATGTATTTGTGAGTGAAAATCATTTTAAAAAGTAATAGTACCAAAACACCAAACAGGCTCTTAATACCTGTTGCCATCAATTGTTTGTGTGTTTCTTCATAGCGTGAATGAGAGCCATGACACTTTCTTGGTTAGACAAGTGAATGGTAGCTGTTGTGCAGTTAATTTATCTGCAACAATAGTCAACTATATTTTGTATTGTTCGATTCCCACAAATTGATAAAGCTTTGGTCAAGAATATTCAACTAATGCAGCAGTAACAAGTTGGTGTTCTTTTGCGTTTAGTTTGTTTGGTTTTGATGATTGATGTTCCTTTACCTTGAGTAGCTGAAACTCGTGTCTGACTTTGTTGGATGTACCTTTTTCAGGACAAGGAAGGCATCCCTCCTGATCAGCAAAGATTGATTTTTGCTGGTAAACAATTAGAAGATGGGCG
>Ga0307515_10013174_pt1 | contig 15470 bp, 12 predicted proteins | sample 17_EM_MG_FD_194513 | JGI IMG/M metagenome (GOLD analysis project Ga0307515, IMG submission 194513) | Populus trichocarpa ectomycorrhiza microbial communities from riparian zone in the Pacific Northwest, United States - 17_EM | ecosystem: Host-associated > Plants > Roots > Unclassified | place... | reverse complement strand
CACCTGCAAGGATGTCGGCGTCGTCTGCGTCGATTCCGGATATGAGATCCATTTCGCCGGCGCTGCCGGCCTGCACATCAAGGGAACCGAATTCCTGGCCAAGGTGGCGAGCGAGGACGAGACTCTGGAGGTGATTGCTGCACTGACGCAGCTCTATCGCGAGCAGGGCTGGTATCTGGAGCGCATGTACAAGTGGTGCGACCGCGTCGGTCTGGATGCGATCCGCAAGCAGGTGGTTGATGATCTCTCCAACCGGAAAGCGTTGTTCGACCGCTTTGTCTATTCGCAGAAGTTCTCGCAAAGCGATCCGTGGGCGGAGCGCGCCCAACGCGGCGTCGATCGCAACGAGTTCGCGCCGATGGCGGAGCTCGAGCTCGCATGACCGGAACTCGTATGACAGAGTGGATTGAAATCGGGACTCTCAACGACATTCCCCGCCTCGGCGCGCGCGTGGTGCGGACGGCGAGGGGGAACATCGCAGTATTCCGAACCGAAGCCGACGAAGTGTTCGCGCTCGACGATCGCTGCCCGCACAAGGGCGGGCCGCTGTCGCAAGGCATCGTCCACAACAAGCGCGTCACCTGTCCGCTGCACAATTTCGTCATCGAGCTTGCCAGTGGTGAGGCGGTCGCCCCGGACCAGGGATGCACGCACTCGCATCCGGCAAAAGTGGAGAACGGAACTGTCTGGCTGTCCGTTCGTCAGGCGGCCGACGCTTCCGCCGATTGAGGGTGACCAGGCGTGCCAGTCAAGACCACATGTCCGTATTGCGGCGTCGGCTGCGGCGTCATTGCCGACAGGAATTCGGCCGGCACGGTCACGGTCCAGGGTGATCCGGTTCATCCTGCCAATTTCGGGCGGCTGTGCGCGAAGGGATCGGCGCTGGCGGAAACCATCGGTCTCGAAGGGCGACTGCTCGGGCCCATGATCAACGGGCGGGCCGCGACCTGGGATGCCGCGCTGGAGCATGTGGCCGAAGGATTCAGCCGGACCATCCGGGAGCACGGTCCGGATTCGGTGGCCTTTTACGTTTCGGGCCAGCTTCTCACCGAGGACTATTACGTCGTCAACAAGCTCGCGAAGGGCTTTGTCGGCACCGCCAATATCGACACCAATTCGCGGCTGTGCATGGCGTCGAGTGTCGTAGGCCACAAGCGCGCGTTCGGCAGCGATACGGTTCCCGGTTGTTATGAAGACCTGGAACAGGCCGACCTGCTGGTCCTTGTTGGCTCCAATGCAGCCTGGTGCCACCCCATCCTGCACCAGCGCATGATGGCGGCGAAGGCCAAGAATCCGGCTTGCCGGATTGTCGTGATCGATCCGCGCCGGACCGCGACCTGCGAGGGCGCCGATCTGCATCTGCCGGTTCGTTCGGGCAGCGACGCCGTGCTGTTCAACGGATTGCTTGCGCATATCGCGAAGTCGAAAGCGGTCGATGGCGCGTTCATGCGCGATTTCACCACCGGCGGGGAGGCAGCGCTTGCGCAAGTTGCCGGCCAGACCGTTGCTGACACCGCGACCGTCTGCGGGCTGCCCGGCAGTGCGGTCGAGCAATTTTTCGACTGGTTTACCAAAACCGAGCGGGTCGTCACGCTCTATTCCCAAGGCATCAATCAGTCGAGCAGCGGCGTCGACAAGGTCAACGCGATCATCAATTGCCATCTGTTAACGGGGCGCATCGGGCGCCCCGGCATGGGGCCGTTCTCGCTCACCGGCCAGCCCAATGCGATGGGCGGACGCGAAGTCGGCGGGCTCGCCAATCAACTCGCCGCCCATATGGAGATCGAGAACCCGCAGCACCGCGAACTCGTCCAGCGGTTCTGGCGCTCACCAGTTATCGCGGACAAAGCCGGGCTCAAGGCCGTCGAGATGTTCGACGCGATGGCGGATGGGCGCATCAAGGCGGTCTGGATTATGTCCACCAATCCGCTGGTCAGCCTGCCGGATGTAAATCGCGCGCGCGCCGCGCTCGATGCCTGCGACCTCGTCGTGGTGTCGGATTGCATGCGGCATACCGACACGACGCGCCACGGCCATGTGCTGCTGCCGGCAACGGCGTGGGGCGAAAAGGACGGCACGGTCACCAATTCCGAACGCCGCATCTCCCGGCAACGGCCGTTCCTGCCGGCGCCCGGCTTCGCGCGCCCGGATTGGCGCATCATCTGCGATGTCGCCCGCCGCATGGCATTCCCGGGCTTCGACTATACGAACGTGGCTGAGATCTTTCGGGAGCACGCAAGTCTCTCCGGCTTCGAGAACCAAGGCGCGCGAGACTTCGATCTCTCCGCCTTGAGTACGCTCGATGATCGCGCTTACGAGACGCTGGCTCCGGTGCAATGGCCGGTGACGCGGGACTATCCGACCGGCACGCAGCGGCTGTTCGAGACCGGAGGCTTTTTCACCCCAGATCGCAAGGCGCGCTTCATCCCGGTTGCGCCGCGCCCTCCCAAAAACGCGACCAGCCGCGAATATCCGCTGGTGCTCAACACTGGCCGCATTCGCGACCAGTGGCACACCATGACGCGGACCGGGAAGTCGGCGCGGCTGATGATGCATACGTTCGAAGCCTGCGCGGAATTCCACCCCGACGATGCCCGCAAGGCTGATCTCGTCGACGGCGCACTCGCGCGGTTGTCCAGTCCGTGGGGCCAGATGGTGGCGCGCGTGAGCGTCGCGGCCGAACAGCGGCGCGGCTGCGTATTCGTGCCCATGCACTGGAACGGCGAGTATGCCAGCGACGGCCTGGTCAACGCCCTGGTCAATCCCGCGACGGATCCGATATCCGGCCAGCCGGAATCCAAACACACGCCGGTCAAGGTGGAGCCCCATCTGCCGAAATGGCATGCGTTCATCCTCAGCCGTTACGAGATCGAACGTCCGGAGAAGGGATACTGGGTTTCCGGGCGTGCGGGCAATTGCTGGCGGATGGAGCTGGCGATCGATGAACGGCCGGCGAGCTGGCGCGACTGGGCACGCGCGCAGCTCCGCGCCGAAGATGCGGATGTCGAATGGATTGCCTATCGCGATCCGAGCATCGGCCGGTATCGGTATGCGAGCATTCGCGATGGAAGACTGGAGGGATGCATCTTCATCGCGCGCGACCACAAGCTCGTGTCGCGTTCATGGCTGACGAATCTGTTTGCGGAAGACCGGCTCTCGCCAACTGCGCGGACCTCATTGCTCACGGGGCAACCGCTGGAAGCTGGTGAAGATATCGGCGCGATCGTGTGCTCCTGCTTCGGCGTCGGTCAACGTCAAATCTCCGCCGAAATCCTCAAGGGTGCGCAAAGTGTCGAAGCCATTGGCCAGCGGCTGAAAGCCGGCACCAATTGCGGTGCGTGCAAGCCGGAGATCGGCAAGCTGCTCAACGCCATCGCCAGGCTGGAAAGCCAGGCGGGCTGAAGCACGATTTCGCCCGGCTTGCTGCAACTCGGGCTGAGCGGTATCAAGAAGCCGCTCGGGAACAGAGCTTTTGCCCCGAAGCCAGCACGGGATCGTCATATGGCATTTGAGCTTTTCGCACTGACGGGCAAGAGGGCGCTCATTACCGGTTCGTCGCAGGGCATTGGCTTGGCGCTTGCGCAGGGCCTTGCCGAACACGGCGCCGAGATCGTCCTCAACGGCCGCGACGCCGGCAAGCTTGATGCGGCCGCGGCGAAACTGGCGGCCGCCGGGCACAAGGTGTCAGTGGCCGGCTTCGACGTGACGCAGGCGCAGGCCGCCAAGGACGGTGTCGAGGCGATCGAGAAGAATTCCGGCGCGATCGATATCCTGATCAACAATGCCGGCATGCAGTTCCGCTCTCCGCTTGAGGACTTTCCCATCGACAAATGGGAGCAATTGCTCGCCACCAATATTTCGAGCGCGTTCTATGTCGGTCAGGCCGTCGCCCGTCACATGATCCCGCGCGGCCAAGGCAAGATCATCAATATCGCATCGGTGCAGAGCGAACTCGCCCGGCCCGGCATTGCGCCTTACACAGCCACCAAGGGCGCCATCAAGAACCTGACCCGCGGCATGTGCGCCGATTGGGCCAAACACGGCCTCCAGATCAACGCGATCGCGCCGGGTTATTTCAAGACCCCGCTCAACCAGGCGCTGGTCGACAATCCGGAATTCTCGAGTTGGCTCGAAAAGCGGACACCCGCCGGACGCTGGGGCAACGTTGATGAACTGGTCGGCGCCGCCGTGTTCCTGTCGGGCAAGGCTTCGTCCTTCGTCAATGGCCACACGCTCTATGTCGATGGCGGGATCACCACCAGCCTCTAGGATTGCGCGGCTTCAGCCTCGTCCTGCCTTGCACGGGTGCGGCGCAGCATGCAATCCGCCACGTCAGGCGCCTTCACGCAAAAGCGAATGTTCCTGCCGCAAGTGGCGGAAGTAACAAGGCGTTGTCTGCGCCGCAAGCGATGAGTAGTGTCTCTTCCCGGCCGCAGGCGACGGGGAAGCGGCGCGGGTAGGGCACGACGATGAACGAGGGAGCCAAGTCACGAAAACAGGACGGCGAAACATGCCCTCAGTCGCGGCAGGACTTCGTGCAGCGCATTTATTCACCGCATTCGATCGCGGCGATCGTCTCGGAGCTCAGCGCGCAAGGTGTCGATCCGTCCGAAACGCTGGAAGGTACTGAACTCGATCGCCCCCAACTGGAGGCGCACACCACTCAGGTTTCGTACCGGCAACTCGACCGGGTGATTCGCAATGCCCTCCGCCTGTCGAAGGATTCTGCCGTCGCACTCCGCGCCGGCCAACGCATGCGCATTACGACGTATGGAATGTACGGATATGCGCTGCTGAGCAGTCCGACCTACACAGATGCCCGCGATTTCTCCGACCGCTACATCCGCGTGATCGGCCCGTTCTGCGATGCCAGCAATGCCTATGACGGAACGAGCGTGCTGTGCACCATCGAGCCACGGCATTGGGTCGACCCCACCGAGGATGCCTATCGGTTTGCGGTGGAGTTCGCACTAGCTGCACATTTGATGATCGCCCGGGATCTGGTAGGGCCGTCGTTCAGATATGCGCACGTCGCCGTCGCCTATGCGACACCGCAGCACCGCGCGTTTTACGACGAACTGTTCGCATGTCCGGTGCTGTTCGCGCAGCGAAGCAGCGCCTATGGCTATGAGTTGGCGGCCGCAGATGGTCCGGTGTCACTCGCGGACCCGCGCAGCCACGCCATGGCGCGCGAGATGTGCGAGCAAATCCTGGCTGAGGTCAATCGCGGCGGCGGCGTCGCGGCGGACGTTCGGCGGATGCTGATCGAACTGCGCGGCCGATACCCCGGCATCGAGGTAGTTGCCGAGAAGCTTTCGATGCATCCGCGGGCGTTACGGCGCAGGCTGGAGGTGGAGGGGACGGCCTACCGCGATATCCTGGCCGAGGTGCGGATGCGGCTTGCCATCGAGTACCTTCGCAAGACGAAAATGACCAATGAGGAAATCGCCAACCGGCTGGGATATAGCGACGCCGCCAATTTTAGGCACGCGTTTCTGCGCTGGACCGGCAAGAGTCCGTCCGATTTCCGGCTATCGCTTGGCATCTAGCCATGCGGAATGGTTGCGGTGCAGCAAGATTCCGATGGAGCTTCGCATCGCAGGTTGTGTCCCAAACTCACCGGGCAAGCGGGTCATTCGCACCTTTCGAGCCTCAGAGGTGCTCGATACCGTGACCTCAAATCAAGCTGCACGAAAAGTCTGATCCGAACCTGAGCGTTCCGATCCCGATCAAGCCAAGACTTTCAAGCCAAGACTTGATGTGAGCGGCGCCATGAGCGCGGCATTCAAAGGGGAGGAATTGGGATGGATCGGGCAACCGAACCCCTCGGGCCGCCGTCGCGGCTGTTGCTGGCGCTCGAGATGCGCGGCATCTGGGAATTGCAGGCGTTCTTCGCGACATATCCGTTGCTGCGGCAGGCGCCGCGCGGCGACGGCCATCCGGTGCTTGTACTACCCGGCCTGGCGGCAAGTGATGTCTCGACCCGACCGCTGAGAACGCTGCTGAAAGATCTGGGCTACGCCGCTCATGGCTGGAAGCAGGGGGCAAACCATGGTCCGCATCCGGGCGTGGAACCCGGCATCGATGAACGGCTCGCGGAACTGTCTACGCGCTATCAGCGCAAGGTCAGCGTGATTGGGTGGAGCCTCGGCGGCGTCTTTGCACGCGAGGCGGCGCGGCGGGCGCCATCGCTGGTACGCCAGGTGATCACGCTAGGCAGCCCCTTCGCCAACGAGCCGAAAGCAAGCAACGCCTGGCAGCTTTACGAAACCCTGAGCGGACGCCGCGCGGAGGATTGGCCCGGGCGCGAAGCCATGAAGTTGCCGCCGCCGGTACCGAGCACCGCGATCTATAGCCGTAGCGACGGCATCGTCGCGTGGCAGGGCTGTTGCGAACAAGAGAGCGCGACGAGCGGGAATATCGAGGTGGAAGGCAGCCATTGCGGGCTCGGGCACAATCCCGTCGCGCTTTATGCCATCGCGGACCGGCTCGCAATGCCCGAAGGCGAGTGGTTGCCGTTCGACCGGAGTGGCCTGAAGCGCCTGCTGTTTCCAGACCCGCGGCGGCTCCAACAGGGCGGCGCAACCGGCCCGCACGCCGGCCCATTCGCCGCGTAGCGTTGGCGGCGTCCGCCACGACGTGATCACGGCCGAAGTTCGATCGAAGAGGAGAATTTTTCATGGAAGCAGACAGCAAGCAGCCAGACGGCGGGATGTGGCCCGACGATCTCAGGAAACTGGCCGAGAAACTCCAGGTGCCGGGCCTCGATATCGGGGCGCTGATCGAATGGCAGCGCAAGGATATGGAGGCCCTGGCCGAGGCGAACCGGCAGGCTTATGCGGGGGTCACGGCGCTTGTCGAGCGGCGCAACGAGATCCTGCAGGAGACGCTCGCGCAATGGCAGGCCGCGACCAAGGACGCGACGGGCGCGGACGCTCTGGCCAAGCAGGCTGAAGCGGCCAAGCTTGGCGTTGAGAAGGCCTTGGCGAATTTCAGCGAGCTGTCGCAGATGGAAGCGCAGTCGCGCAACAACGCCTGGAAGGTCGTTCAGGATCGCTTGCAGGAAAATCTCGGCAATCTGCAGAAATTATTGCAGCCAAAGTAGCCCGCCGCTGGCCGTGCGCATGTCTTGCGGCTTGCGCCGGCAAGGCTGCTGCGGCCGACGGATCGATCCGACATAACCGCGCTGACGAAAGTCGTGCCGTTTCTGGGAGAAGCTCAAGATGAACGACATGCCCTGGATCAAATCCTACCCTGCGGGTGTGCGATGGGACGCCGAGATCGTTCCTATGCCGGTGCCGAAGATCCTCGATGACGCCATCGCGAAATGGCCGGATCGGCCCGCGATCGAGTTCATGGGCAAGCGCCTGACCTATCGCGAACTCGGCGACCAGGTGAATCGCGCGGCGCGAGGGCTTCAGCAACTCGGCGTCCGGCCGGGCGTGCATGTCGGCCTGTTCCTGCATAACACCCCGCACTACATCATCGCCTTCTTCGGCGTGCTGAAGGCCGGCGGGACGGTGGTCAACTATTCGCCGCTCGATGCCGCGAAGGTTCTCGAGCACAAGATCGAGGATAGCCGGACCGATTTCCTGATCACGCTCGACCATGTCACGCTGTATCCGCAGATGGCGGGGATGCTCGGCAAGACCAGGCTGCAGAAGTTGATCATCGGCAGCCTTGCCGAGATGACGGCGGCACCGGACGTGGTCGAGGGCCAGATGAAGGCTGCCCGGCAGGTGAGCGAGGTGACGTGGGACGACAGTCGCATTCGCTTTGCCGACCTGCTCGACAATGACGGCGCACCGGAACACCACCCGATGTCCGATCCGCGCGAACAGATCGCCGTACTGCAATATACCGGGGGTACAACCGGCCTGCCCAAGGGCGCCATGCTGACGCATGGCAATCTATCGGCGGCCTGCCAGCAGTTCTGGGAAACGACGCGCGGCAATCCGCCGGTGCTCGTCGCGGGGCAGGAGCGAATGCTCGCCGTGCTGCCGCCCTTCCACATCTATGCGCTGACCGTGAACGTGCTGTTCGGCATCCTCGCCGGAGCCGAAATCATCCAGCATGTGCGCTTCGACCCCGAGGCGGCGCTGGCGGAAATTTCGAAGAAGCAGGTCAGCGTGTTCTGTGGCGTGCCGACGATGTTTACGGCGTTGATCAACCATCCGCAGACCCCAAATCACAGCCTTCGCACGCTCAAATATTGCGGCTCGGGCGGCGCGCCGCTGCCGCTCGAAGTGGCGCAACGGTTCGCGGATATCACCGGCTGCCATCTGACCGAAGGGTGGGGCATGACCGAAACTTCGCCGAGCGGCACCTTTACGCCGGCGCAGCCCGGCGGCATGCGCAAGGCCGGATCGTGCGGAATGCCGGCGCCCGGCATCGTGATCAAGTTCCTCGGTCTCGATGGTCCGGCGCACTATGTCCCGCTCGGCGAGCGCGGGGAAATCTGCGTCCAGGGCGCTAATGTCATGAAGGGGTATTGGAATAATCCGCAGGCCACGGCCGATGTTACCACGGCTGACGGCCTCCTGCGCACCGGCGACGTCGGTCACATGGACCAGGACGGGTTCATATTCATCGTCGATCGCACCAAGGACATGCTGCTGTGCAGCGGCTTCAACGTCTATCCGCGCGTGCTCGAAGAGGCGATCTACATGCATCCCTCGGTCGCGGAAGTCGCGGTCATCGGCATCCATGACGACTACCGCGGCCAGTCACCCAAGGCCTTCATCACGCTGAAAGCCGGTGCGGTGGCGCCTTCGCTCGGCGAGCTTCAGGCGTTCCTAAAGGACAAGCTCGGCAAGCACGAAATGGTGCAGGCGCTCGACATCCGGCCTGAATTGCCGAAGACCGCCGTCGGAAAGATTTCGAAGAAGGATTTGTATGACGAAGAAGAGCGCCGGAACGTGAAACGCGCCGGAGCGGCAGAATGAAAGATTTCAGTGCCGGAAGCGCGCATTCCCTCGACACCACAAAGGAGCGATAAGGATGGATCAACTCAGTGGTATGGACGCGTCCTTCCTGCATCTCGAAACGCCGGAAACGCCGATGCATGTCGGCAGCCTGATGGTGTTCGAGCTCCCCGAGGGATATCAGGGCGACTACTACGAAGATGTGAAGACCATGCTTGGCAAGCGCCTGCATCTGGCTTCCGTACTTTGCCGCAAACTGGCGCAGATGCCCTTCGAGCTCGCCGAACCGGTGTGGATCGAGGACGACGACATCGATCTCGACTATCATGTGCGCAGCGTTACGCTGCGCCGCCCCGGCACGATGGCGCAGCTGGAACAGCTGATCGCCCGGCTGCATTCCACGCTGCTCGACCGTAGCCGGCCATTGTGGGAAATGTACGTCATCGAGGGCCTCGAGAACGGACAGGTCGCGTTCTATTCCAAGGCGCACCACAGCGGCGTCGACGGCAAGGCCGGGGTCGCGCTTGCAAAGGTGCTCTACGACGTCTCGCCGCAGATACGCGAGGTGCCGCCGCCACGCCGCAAGCGCAACAGCGGCGTCTCCTACCAGCTTGGCGTCACCGAACTGTTGCAGGCGGCGGTTGCCAACTCGGCCGAACAATATCGCAAGCTGGCGGATCTGTTGCCGACTGCTGCCAAGGCGCTGACGGCGGCAGCAACCGTCGTTGCCAGCCAGCGCAGGGCCAGCGGCGAACGCTCCCTCAATCTCGGCCTCGCGCCGAGGACGATCTTCAACGAATCGATCACGAACCAGCGCTCCTACACCACGCTGTCGCTGCCGCTGGCGGACATCAAGCAACTGGGCAAGCGGGTTGGCGGTACCGTCAACACCATCGTCATGGCCCTGTGCAGCGTCGCGCTGGATCGCTTCCTCAGGGAGCGCGATCTGCTTCCGAAGGAATCGCTCATCGCCGTGGTTCCCGTGAGCCTTCGCACCGAGGGCGATAGCGCGATGAACAATCAGGTATCGATGGTCCGCGTCGACCTCGCCACCGACATCAAGGATCTGCCGGCGCGGTTCAAGGCGATCCACGCCTCGTCCGAGGCCGCGAAGGCGGTGGTGCGGGAGCTCAAACCGGTGCTCGGGGTAAACGTGCCGATCACGGGCTCGCCATGGCTGATGACCGGGCTCGCCTCGCTGCTCGGCCGCTCCAACTTCGCCAGTCGCGCACCGGCGGCCGGCAATGTCCTGATCTCCAATGTTCCGGGCCCGTCGATGCCGCTCTACATGGCCGGAGCGCGGATGGTGCACTACCACCCGGTGTCGATCCCGTATCATGGCAGCGCGTTGAACATCACGGTGCAGAGTTACGCCGGCCTGCTGGAGTTTGGTCTCACCGCCTGTCGCCGCGTGCTGTCGCAGGAGGAGTCCTACGAGCTGGTGGAGCACCTGCGGGCCGCGCTGCTCGAAATCGAGGCGCTGCCGGCGGTCGAACAGGCTCCCGGCGGCGCGCCGGCTGCCGATGCGCCCCGGCTATCCGCATAACGAGCTGACCAAAATAAAGGGGGGAACGATCATGCATCCGACAAGCACGCAGACATCTTCGCCGCAATCGCTGGCGTTGGAGAGCGGGGAGCTCAAGGCCGTATTCTCGAAGGTCAGCTGGCGGCTCATACCGCTGCTGCTGATCGCCTACATGATCGCCTATCTCGATCGCATCAACATCGGCTACGCGCAGCTGCAAATGAAGCAAACGCTGCCGTTCGACGATGCCGTCTACGGCCTGGGCGCGGGAATATTCTTCATCGGATACTTTTTGTTCGAAGTGCCGAGCAACCTTCTCCTGGAGAAGATCGGTGCGCGCAAGACGCTGTTGCGTATCATGGTGCTCTGGGGAGTGACCGCATCGGCCATGATGTTCGTGTCGACGCCGCTCCAGTTCTATGTGTTGCGGTTCCTGCTCGGCATCTTTGAGGCAGGCTTCTTCCCGGGTGTCATTCTGTATTTCACCTATTGGTACCCATCGGTGCGGCGCGGTCAGGTCATTGCGACCTTCATGTCCGCTACCACGATCATTTCCGTTCTTGCCGGGCCGCTTTGCGGCGCTACCTTGAAATATTTCGACGGCTTCCATGGTCTGCACGGTTGGCAATGGCTGTTCCTGGTGCAGGGGTTACCCGCCGTCCTTCTTGGGTTCCTCGTGTATTTCCTTCTGGAGGACAAGCCGGCGAATGCCGCCTGGCTTTCGAAGGACGAAAAGAAGCTGCTCGAAAATAGCCTTGCTCAAAACGTTAAGGTTGCTGGAAGCGGACACGCCGGCACATTCGGTGGCTTGCTAAGGGACCCGAAAGTGTATGCCCTGTCGCTCGTCTACCTGCTTCTGCTGGGTGCTACATATACGATGGTGTTCTGGCTGCCGACCTTGATCCAGAGTTGGGGGGTGAAGGATCTGCTGCTCGTCGGTATCTATGCAGCCATCCCCAACGCAGTCGGTGTCATCGGCATGATCCTGATCGGCCGAAATTCGGACAAGTGGCGTGAGCGGCGCTGGCACTTTGCGGTATGCGTGGTGATTGCTGCGATCGGGCTCTTCGTGACGACGCTGTTCCAGGGCCATTTGGTCGGATCGATCCTGGCGCTCTCGTTCGCCGTGATCGGGATTGCGTCCGCGACGCCTCTGTTCTTTGCGTTGATCAGCGAATACCTCTCGGTCGGGGCCGCCGCCGGTGGTCTCGCTCTCATCAGCAGCCTGGGCAACCTCGGTCCGGCGATAAGCCCGACGATCAACGGGCTCATCGTCAGGAGCACGGGTGACAATACCTACAGTATGTACTTCGTGATTGCGCTTTACCTCTTGTCCGGGATGCTCCTGCTGCTGACGATCCGGCCGACTTCAACCGCGGGTGTGACAGCGGCGGTGCCTGCGCATTGACGGAACCTGACGAGATGCCCGCTTTGGGCTGAGCGACTGCGACGCGTCGCCCCGGCGAGAGTTGAGGGCGGTGCGTCTGGCGTCAGAGAGATTTGGCTTCGATCATTGTTGGGAAATTTTTGCGTCGCTGATAACGCCCTTCCAGCGCTCAATCTCCGAAGTGACCAGTTTTCGCATCTCGTCAGGCGAGCTGCCACGCACCTCGTTACCCATGGCTTCAAGCTTTTCCCTGACGGCCGGTGTTTCAAGTACCGCGCGGAGTTCACGGTTGAGCCGGTCAACGATGAGTTGCGGCATATTTTTCGGCCCGGCCAGGCCAAGCCACGATCGGACATCGTAACCCGGTACGGTCGATGCGACCGTCGGTACATTGGGAATTGAAAACCAGGGTGAAGGGCTGGTGACGGCAAGGCCACGGATGGTGCCGGCGGCGAGTTGCGGCGCGGTGATCGTCAACGAGTCGACCAGGATATCGATCTGCCCGCCCAACAGGTCGTTAATCGGCCCGCCACCTCCGCGGTACGGCACGTGCACCATCTCGATTCCCGTCATCGACGATAACAGCGCACCGGCGAGATGTTGGGTGGTTCCCACTCCGACCGAGCTATAGGTCAGCGAACCCGGCTTTTCCTTGGCCGCGGCGATGAGATCCGCCAAGGTCCGGAATTTGTGATTGGTGTTTACTGCGATCACGAATGGAAAAAAGCCCACCGTCGAGATCATCTGGAAATCGTCGACTGGCTTGTACGGCAGGGATTTTTGGAGCGCTCCGGACACGGAGTGGCCGCCGGTCAGCACGATCAACGTATAGCCGTCCGGAGCTGCCTTGGCCACGCGGTCCGACGCCAGCGTGCCGCCTGCGCCAGGACGCGCTTCCACGATCACTGGTTTTCCGAGCCGTTGCGACAGCCCCTCGGCGATGATGCGGGCGAAAACGTCCGCGTTGCCGCCGGCGCCGAAACCGTGGAGCAGCGTGATGTTACGGTTGGGGTATTCTTCCTGCGCCCGGGACTGCGGCCCTGAAACGATGCTCAAAAACAAGCCGATGACGGCAAAGGCCTTCCAGAACCGCACGCTGTCCCTCCCTTGAATGGTCGCCGGCAGTTATGCGTCAGTGCGGCGTTACCTCAGCGAAAATACACCAAACCCGTGCTGTTTCTGTCCCTAGCGAGGGGGACAGTCTCCGGGGCGCTGTTCGTATAGTCGATCGGGGCGCAGCACTCACAGGTCGAGATCCGATGCAAGCCTCCGACGAGTTGAACGGCAAAATCGCTTTTGTGACGGGAGCCAGCAACGGCATCGGCGCCGCAGCGGCGCGCCTTCTGGCGAACGCCGGCGCCAGTGTGGTGATTGGCTACCATTCCGGCCAGGAACGTGCCGAACGCCTCAAGGCTGAACTGCCCGGAGATGGGCACTCCATTGCCAGGTTCAACCTCGAGAATGTGGAAACCATCCGCGACGTCGCGGCGGCGTTGAAGGACCGGCACGGCCGGCTCGATGTCCTGGTGAATTCGGCCGGCTTCACCAAAGCGATCCCCCACCACGATCTCGGCGCGCTCGACGATGCGTTGTTCGACCAGATTCTTACCGCCAATGCGCGTGGGCCGTATTCCGTTATCCGCGCCACGCAGCATCTGCTCAAGGCATCGAGCGACGCGGTCGTTGTCAATGTCTCGTCGATTTCGGCCTTCACCGGCTCCGGCAGCAACATCGCCTATTGTGCCGCGAAAGCCGCGCTCGATACCATGACGATGTCGCTGGCCCGCGTGCTCGGCCCCAACGTTCGCGTCATGTGCGTATCGCCCGGCGCGGTCGCCACGGATTTTGTCGCGGGACGAGATCGCGCGGCGCTGGAAAAGGGGGCTCAATCGACACCGCTGCAGCGCGTCGTTGAGCCTGAAGACGTCGCCCGCGCCATCCTGGCCTGTGTAACGCATCTCAAATCCAGCACCGGGACCCGGATCGTGGTCGACGGCGGACGTCACCTGTGAGCGCGCCGACTCCGAACGAGACGCACGGCCCTTCACGGCTGATGAATTTTTAGCACAAGGAGCTCCCCATGACGGTGAATCCTGGGAGCGTTTCCGGCGTTTCGCTGGCGACGGCGAATGCGGGATATTTGTCCGGTTTTGGTAACAGCTTTGAGACCGAGGCGCTGCCCGGCGCGCTGCCGGTTGGCCGCAATTCGCCGCAAAAGGTCAATTATGGGCTTTACGCGGAGCAGCTTTCCGGATCGGCCTTCACCGCGCCACGCGGCAACAATCAGCGTTCATGGCTTTATCGTATTCGCCCGAGCGTCAAACACACCTCGCGCTTCGTTCCGGTGGACAGGGGTTTAATTCGCTCGGCACCCAATTCGGGTGAATCGCGGCTTCCGATCGGCCAGCTTCGCTGGGATCCGGTGCCGATCCCGGCGGCCGACGCGAACTTCGTCACGGGACTTGTGACGATCACCACGGCGGGGGACGTCGAGGCGCAAAGCGGCATGGCTTCGCACCTGCTGCTTGCCAATCGTTCGATGGACAACGAATACTTTGCGAATGCCGATGGAGAGTTTCTGGTGGTGCCCCAGCAGGGACGCCTGCTGTTCTTTACCGAGTTCGGCAAGATCGAGATCGGGCCCGGCGAAGTCTGCGTTATTCCGCGAGGTGTTGTGTTCCGGGTCGAACTGCTCGACGCCACCGCGCGAGCCTATGTCTGTGAAAATTACGGCGGCTCGTTCAGCCTTCCCGAACGTGGGCCGATTGGCGCCAACTGCCTCGCCAACTCCCGTGATTTCCTGACACCGGTGGCGGCCTATGAGGATCGCGAGGTTCCCAGCGTTCTCACCATGAAGTGGTGCGGAGAGTTGTTCCGGACCGAAATCGGCCAATCTCCGCTCGATGTTGTGGCCTGGCATGGCAATTATGCCCCCTACAAATATGATTTGCGGCGCTTCTCGCCGGTAGGGGCCATTTCATTCGATCACCCGGATCCCTCGATCTACACCGTCATGACGTCACCGTCCGAGAGCGTCGGCACGGCCAATATCGATTTCGTGATCTTCCCGGAACGGTGGGTCGTGACCGAAAACACGTTCAGGCCGCCGTGGTACCACCGGAATATCATGTCTGAATTCATGGGGCTGATTTACGGAATCTACGATGCCAAGCCGGAAGGCTTCATTCCGGGCGGCATGAGCCTTCACAACATGATGCTGCCTCACGGGCCCGATACGTCGGCTTTTGAGCACGCCAGCCATGCTGAGCTCAAGCCGGTGAAGATGACCAACACGCTCGCCTTCATGTTCGAGTCGCGGTTTCCCCAGAAGCTGACCGGCTTCTCATCGACGGTTGCGGTTCCCCAGGACGACTACCTCGATTGTTGGGTCGGTCTTCAGAAGCGCTTTAAGCCTGAGCCGTGACCGAGCGGCGAGGGCGGTTGTCTGGGAAGCTGCCCCCGTTGGGCGCCAAATACCCCTGTTATTGCTATCCTCCGTTCCCGATCGGCTAGCAGGCTGTTGAAGAAGTGCCCGATCGGCGCGCTATGAAGGGAATATCGTCGCCACATTCGAGGCAGATTTCACCTTCGAGAGAGCCGTTGTCTAGCATCTCTGCCCAACCATGGCCGCTTG
>Ga0307515_10013173_pt1 | contig 15470 bp, 11 predicted proteins | sample 17_EM_MG_FD_194513 | JGI IMG/M metagenome (GOLD analysis project Ga0307515, IMG submission 194513) | Populus trichocarpa ectomycorrhiza microbial communities from riparian zone in the Pacific Northwest, United States - 17_EM | ecosystem: Host-associated > Plants > Roots > Unclassified | place... | reverse complement strand
TTATTTATTTTATTTAAGATAATTTATGAAATTATATTTTTTTTTCAATTTCATTCTCATTCAACTTTTTAATTTGTAAGATTTGTTCCTCATTATTTTAATAAACTTGAGAAAAATAAAACATTAATAAGTTATTTTTCAGCTTATTTTCCATGACATAACCAAACACTGGAAAATGTTTTCCAACTTATTTTCCATTACACTACCAAATATCGGAAAATACTTTCCTAGAATTCACTTTCCCCGGAATTCACTTTCCAAAAGAAAACTACTTTCCAGCAAACAAACGGGAACGGACCGAGAGATGAAATAGGAAAAACTCATGTCTGTTAGTTGGCAGCAGTGATTAGGGCTGAGCATTTCCGGTTCGGTCCGGTTTTAAACCAAAATAAACAACCAAACCGATTTTTATTTTTTTGAACCGAACCGAACCGAAAACCAGTTCAAACCGATTAATTTCGGTTCGGTTCGGTTCAGTTTTTTTCCCTTCCAAACTGGTTCAAACCCAATGGTCTTCTACCAACGCTGTTCATCCTCTTCCTCCTCTGGAACACAAGAACCCGCCTGAAAAAGAAAAATAAATGTTGGCCTCTATTAAAACCATCAACACAACCAAATCCAATCCACATTGTAGATCAGGTTGTCCACTACAAATACCATTTTGTTCCAGTTTCCTTCACCCCACGATGCGTCATTAATGTTAAGGAAACTCATCACCAGATCCAACAAAGGGCCAAAAACCAAAAAGGGGAAGAACAAGAAACAACAAGAAAAGGAGAGAGAGGATCGGGGTTCCATCCACCAGATCCAACAAAGGGAAAACCCAAAAACCAGAGAGGGGAAGAACAAGAAACAACAAGAAAAGGAGAGAGAGGATCGGGGTTCCATCCACCAGATCCAACAAAAACAAACAAACACACATCTCTCACAAAAAAGCCATCGTTGATTAATCTCTGCTTTCTCAAGAACCCGTGCTTTCCAGGAAGAAGCCACAGCAAGACAAAAGTCTCATAGATAGTAGAGGGAGGGGAGAAAAATCAACGTGGAGAGTAAAGTGAGGCAGAGAAGGGAGGGGAGGGGGGGCTGATGGGTAAATGTTACTTTAGGGTTAGAAAATTTTTTATTTATAGTTGTTTTTTTTTTAAGTGCTGGCTGGTTGAACCGGTTCGGTTCGGTTCAATCGATTTCAGACTTTAGAAACCGAAACCAAACTGAACCAGAATTGTTTTGTGATTTTTTAATCGGTTAATTCGGTTTTTTTTTTCGGTTCGGTTTTTTCGGTTATTTTTTTTCTGGTTTTCTCGGTTTAATCGGTTTATCAGTTTTTTTGCTCACCCCTAGCAGTGATTATTAGCCCTTTCCGCCCATGAAATCTCATAAAAATATATATATAATTATTTATGTTATAAATATAATTATTATTTTTATAATTCAAAGTATTTATATTAAAAATATTATTATTTGTATTATAAATATTATTATTTTTATTATAATTCTAGGTATTAATATCAAACTTATTATAATTTGTGTTAAAAATATTATTATTTTTATTATAATTCAAAGTATTAATATAAAAAATATTATTATTTGTGGTATAAATATTATTATTTTCATTGTAATTCTCTTAGATCCTAACATAGGACCCAAGAGCATTGGGTCTTGCGTCAGGATCCATTTCCCTTGGGTACTGGGTTTGGAGCCAATTGGCTTGGGTCTTGCTTTAAAACCCAAGCGAAATGGATTCTGGCGTAGGACCCAATGTTCTTGGGTTTTGGGTTTCTACATATTATCATTTGTCTTATAAATATTATTATTTTTATTATAATTAATAAATTTGAAAAAATATTATTATTATTATTATCATTAATAAATTTAAAAAATATTATTATTACTATTTAAGAAAAACCATCATTTTTTTAAAAGATTAAAAAATATAATTCAAAGTATTCATATAAAAATATAATTATTTGTGTTATAAATATAATTATTTTTCTTATAATTCAAAGTATTCATATAAAAAATATTATAATTTGTGTTATAAATATTCTTGGGTTTCTTAATATAATTATTTATGTTATAAATATAATTATTTTTCTTATAATTCAAAGTATTCATATCAGAAATATAATTATTTGTGTTATAAATATTATTATTTTTATTATAATTCAAAGTATTAATATAAAAAAATATTATTATTTGTGCTATAAATATTATTATTTTTATTATAATTCTCTTATGTGCTCCAGACGCAGCACCAATTAGCCTTGGGTCCGGCATCATGACCCAATACTCTTGGGTCCGGCGTCATGACCTAATGCTCTTGGGTCCTGTGTTAGTATTATAATTAAAAATACTATTATTTTTATTAAAAATATTATTATTTTTATTATAATTAATATTATTAATAAAATAATTAATAAATTTGAAAAAAAAAATTATTATTATTATCATTAATAAAAAAAATTAAAATATTATTATTATTATTAAAGAAAAACCATTATTTTTTTTAAAGATTAAAAAATATAAGATTTTGAGCAAACAAGTTAAATATTATTACTAATAATATAAATATTATTGTTGGATATGGTGTTGCAGTCAGACTCGATACTCTTGGGTTCAGCGTTGCAGTTAAACCCAACACTCATTAATCTTAGATTTTTTTTATATCCTTTATAAAAATTAAAAATTAACCCACGGTGTAGCACAATATTTTGTCTTAACTAGTTTGTTTGAAAAACAATTGCAACCATATTGTCAAACATCTACTATGATAGACAACTCTTCACCTACTGCTGGCTAGATTCTAGCCAGTGGTGGTTAAAAGTCTAGGGCTAGGTGTTTTCGGTTGAAAAATCAAATTTTCAACTCATTTTCATTAAAAAAAAAAAACATAAAACACACCACAAAAATTGTCCTAAACCACCTAAAAACTCCAAATCACATAAAAAACAAAAAATCAACAGAATAAAAAATATAAAAGGGAACTTGATTTCTTTATTCATGCATGTTTACATGAAAAAACTCATTGTTATTGAACTAACCTTTTAACACTAATATTGAAGTTTTTAATCACTGAAAATAAGACAAACTAACAATTTTATCTTTGTTCTTCAATTTTCCAGCTACTGTCTCTCCCTCTCAAACCATGAATAAAAAAATAAACATAATGAAGTTATGGATCTAAAATAAAATTATAAAAACTAAAGTGGTTGAAAAGGTAATCAAAGGTAAATAGAAGGATTGCAATGAATTTTTTTGCCCAAAATTTAGAGTGGCCATGCATGTTCTTCGTGCTCTAAACTTTAGTCGTTGTTTTTTATTTTTTACTTCATAGAACAAATTGTAAGAAACTATTGATTAATTTAGTCACAAAAGAATCTAATAAAAAAAATTCGATGATGAAAATGCAAAAAGCAAAAAATGGTATTGTGATTTCCTGTAGAAAGAGCTGATGTCTTTTAGTTTTTTTAACTAGTGGGGTGGCCCGTGCTACGCACCGGGCTAATTGTTTTTGGCATAAAAATATAAAAATAACGCTAATATTCAAAAGTATTAAGTCTATTTGTAAAGCTAGACTCAAGAGCCTTGGGTCTGGCTGCAACATCTAACCTAAGAGTAATATTTATAATATTAAGTATAATATCAATAGTAATATTTTTAATATAAATAATAATATTTTTAATATTAATAATAATATTAAACTTGTATGACCCAAGTTCTTATAGCTTTTTATCCCTTGAAATAAATTTTATGGTTTTTATTTGATAGTAATAATATTTTTTTAAAAACATTATTAATGTAATGATAACAATAATAATAACAATAAGAATAATACTAATGATTATAAACTTGGGTCAGGCGCCCCAGCGAGACCCAAGTTTCTAGTGTTTGGTTCCTCTAATAATAATAATAATAATAAACTTGTTTGGTCCAATTAAGTTCTTATAATTTTTAATCCTTTCAAATTAAATTTATGATTTTTCTTAAATAGTAATAATATATATTTTTTCAAATTTAATAATAATAAAAGTAATAACAATATTAAGAATAAGAATAACACTAATAATAATAATAATAATAATAAGAATAACAACGACGACGACGACGACGACAACAACAACAACAACAACAACAATAATTTTTAATTTTACCCTTCAAATCAAATCTATGATTTTCTTTCTTTCAATAGTAATAATATTTTTCTTTCAAATTTATTAATAATTATATTAATAATAATGACAATAATAATATTTATAATATTAAACATGTGATCCAAGTTCTTATAGTTTTTAATTTTACTTTTCAAATCAAATCTACTGTTGTTTTTGAATATTAATAATATTTTTTTTCCAAATTTATCAATTATTATATTAACAATATTCATTATAATAAAAATAATAATATTTTTAATATTAATAATAATATTAAACTTGCATGATCCAAGTTTAAGTAAGTCTGGCTGCAACGTCAGGCCCAAGAGCCTTGAGTCTGGCTGCAACACCAGACCCAAAAGCCTTGGATGTGGATCTGGCTGTAAAGTCGTGTCATGAAAGTATGATGACTAAATAAAAAAAAAATTAATATTAAAGAGTGAAATTAAAAAAAAAATTAATTGAAAAGGAAAAAAACAGAGAGAAAAAACAAAAGCAAAGCACTATTCCAATAAATAGTGCTTTGCGAGGAGGGGTACAGTAAATCCCCCTCATGAGATCACAATAATCTGATGAAAAGTAAACAAAATAAATCATGAAATTTAATTCTTAATCAAATCGATATTAAAAGATGAAATTGGAAAAAAAACAACTAATTAAAAAAAAATAAATTGAATTAATTGGGTTAACTTGTCAAATCAGGTTAACCCGTCAAATCTAAGATCCGTGTCATGAGAAATTAATAACTAAATATATATATATATATATATATATATATATATATTAATGAACTAAATCGAACAAAAACAATTAATTAAAAAAGAAGAAGAAAAAAGCAAAAAGAAAAAAACTATAACTGAAGAAGATCAGTTTTAGTTATCAATCGAATTTGGTATAAAGCTATTGCTGGGTTGATGTCTTTGGTTTATCTCTATCATTCTGGACAAAAGATGATTTTCAAGCACATTATGGCCGTTTGATTGGAATTGATAATGCTAAAAGCACTTTTACAAATTTGACAGCAGCAAGGGAAGGGTGTTAATCTGCAGAACTCGGAAGGAGATTATTTTCGACGAGAATTGTGTTGACCATGTTGTTTCATTGTCAGGGAAAGCACTTATTTCTTTAATGTATGTTTCCGCAGATTATTGCGGTGGGACATGTTTTGGCAGCTAATGCAATTCAGAATGAGCTTGGTCCTTGAGATCTTTACCTATTTTGGTTTTGGTCACCAAACGTTTTTTGTTTTTCAATTACATCCTTGCAAGTTCTATTAACACGGTTCTATTTGCTGTTATCCACTTAGATTTTCATTTTCTCGCATATATCATATATCTTTGAATATCCCTACATTGAATTAGAAATCAATTTTTTTTAACCCTCCTAACCCAGTTACTATTAAGGTTAGTTCTCCACCTGCATGTTCTTCCTTCTCAAGCGTGGCATCGGTCTTTAGCTACACTTACTTAGTCCTAAATTGTCGAGCAAAGTAAATAAATTACTTAATCAGGGTTGCTAAAGGAGTTATTTGCCAGGATATTTTGAAATGCAGTTCAACATGTTTTTTAAAATAATTTTGAATCATTTTGATATACTGATATTAAAAATAAATTTTAAAATATTATTTAAAAATATTTTTAATTAAAAAATATTTTAAAAAATAATTTTTACCGCACTTTAAATATATATGGATTGATGTTGTCTCTCAGTCATTTTTTATAATAAATTTTGAATCCAACCATGTGAATTTATATGCATGCTTGTACAGCTTGATTTTCTCTTTAATTTAATCAACAATAATTTTTCATTTTCAATAAAAAAATTGAGTTTATTAATTATTCGAGTACGACAAACTCTGTATTTTAAAATACTATTGCCAAAAGATTCTCTTTGTATGCATCAAGACAACAGTATCATTCAAATGTTAGGGATATAATAACTTCTACGTACTTTTCAAGTTTACGTACAATAGTAGTGGAGTAATTCTTTTAATATTTAAAAATTAAAAGAAATACTGTGTAGGAGAAGAACGGTCCACGACAGAACAATAATGTAAACGCGTGGGACCCAGTTGTTGCAACCACCACGAAATTAGCGCTCTAAATTCCAGCTCAATATTTACCGATACACGCTTGAGAAATTTCCTTGCTTTTTTCCCTCTACCGCTCTACGTGTTGCCTTTTACCTTTTATAATTATGATTATTGCATTGCTAATAATTTCCAAGAAAGATGATGAACATTTTTTAGTTAATTAAGTTCAATTATAGAAAATCCTGTGCAAATTATACAAAATCCTGCTTTAAGTTCTTGGAACCTCGCATTGGGATTAATTACCGAGAATAAAAAAATCCTGTGCAAATTGTACAAAATTTATTATTAATCATCGATATTTATTATAGATCATCAATATTAAATAATGGCTTATTTTTTAGCATAACTAGGTTTGAAAAAAATTTAATAAAAGACATGTTTACACAATTATTGATGGGATTGTATATAAAAATAATTAAATTGAGATTTTTCAATAACAGCATCTACACCAAAGTAATGAAGTGACTATTTATTTTTAAAGCTGCAAAAACATAACCTCAAATTATCGCTTTATGGTAAGAATAAATATTTCTTTTAGTTATTTTTATTCTATTCTATTTAATTTATGAGATTAAATATTATCTTTAATGATTTTATTATTATTATTATTTTATTTAAAAAAATAAAATCCAGAACCCGGCTGACCTGGCCAAACCCGAACGAGACTCGGGTTTGTTTTTTTTTTTTTAACCTGTTTCTGAAGGTTCGCATACACCATGCCATTCTACTCTGGCTATAAATACATGTCCGTACTTTATGGAGTACTTTGCATGTGTCTCAAAACTCCCATCGCTCACATGTTACATTGGAAATGATATTTGTTTCCTTTTCTTGTCTTCCCATTCCTTCAACTCACTCGGAGTGAGTACTATTAAAAAAATAAAATAACTTGAAATATCTTTTTATTTATTTTGGGTAACGTGTCTTAAAAATTATGAAAAATGAGTAATTTTTCAAGTAATTCAGGTATTATTAAAAGAATTCAAGGCTACCTGAATTATATTATATATTATCTTTTTTTTTTATAACTTTTTTTTTTATTTAATCTGGGCTAGTCAAAACTTTTGCTGGGCCTGATTTTAATTGATTATTTGTAATTCTTTTAATAAATAGGTAAAAACATTAATGAGATGGTGATGGCAAATCAGTTTTCCTCCAAGTGTTCGATTGGATAATACAAACTCGAGTAAAAGAAAAAAAAACAGACTTGAATAAATGGAAAAAAAATTACGAATAGTTCAGATAATTTCCTAAAATAGTTTTTTTTTTTTACTTGAATTATTTGAATACTCGCCCTTACCCAAGACTTCTGTCCTCCACTATTGAAAAGCTTCCCCTTCCATCGGCCGCTATTGGCACCAAGTCTTTTGTATTTTACAGTGCCGGCTATGGCACTTTCTGTTTTAATTTAAAAAATACTAGAAAAATATTTTATTTTAAAAAATATTAAAAAAATATTTTATTTTTTAAATGTAGAATTTGCAATCCTTTAATATATATATTTTAAGTTTTAAAAAAATATATTTTTTTAATATAAGATTTGAAATCTTTTCATATATATATTTCATGTTCACAAGAAAAAAAATTAAGTTTTTTTTAAATAGGATAATTTTTTTTTATTTAAATACTTCAACTTAAAAAGATAACATAATATCTTTTCAATATAGAATTTGAAACCCTTTAATATATATACTCTATGTTCACAAGAAAAAAATTATTTTTTCAATGTGAGATTTGAAGCTCTTTAATATATATTCTATGTTCATAAGAAAAAAATTATATTTTTTCAATGTGGGATATTATTTTTTAATTTAAATACTTCAACTTTAAAGGATAACATAGTATCTTTTCAATATAGAATAAAATACTTTTTAAAATATTCTTTTAAACTTTATTATTTACAATATAAAATTTTATAATTATTTACATGTATCGTCTATATTCACATGAGTTGTTTTTTAATTTTTTCATATGAAATATTAAAATTTTAAATATTTTTTTAATTTTCCGGGTTAATCCGGGTTGACCCGAGTTGACCCATGAAACCCGAGACCTGACCCCTTGGCCGGGTCAACCCCCAGGTCAGGTTTGATAACTATGATTTAGAGTAAAACAGAAAGCAAATGGCTCTATTGATAAATTCAAAACCTAACTTGTTGCAAAGGGCTTTAATCAGCGTCCTAGAGTTGATTATAAGAAAGCTTTTAGCCCGGTTGTTAAACTAGCCACCAAAAGGACAATGCTGAGTATTGCCGTCATGAATGGGTGGCTTTTGAGACAAATGGATGTAAACAATGCTTTTTTACATGGAACTTTGTTTGAAATTGTTTACATGATGCAACTTCCGGGTTTCAAAGATTTGTCCAGACCTGATTATGTCCGTAGGTTAAGGAAAGCAATTTATGGTTTCAAACAGGCCCTAGGATGTGGTATTCAATTTTATGAAATGCTCTTCTACAAATCGGGTTCCACAATTCTACAACTAATTCTTTGCTATTTGTTTCTCGCAATAACTCCATTATATGCTATTTCCTTGTTTAAGTTAATGACTTGGTCATTATAGGGAGTGACAATCAATTTGTGCATGTTGTTAACACACTTGGTGCTCTTTTTTTTTTTTTCTTGAAAGATATAGACTCACTTAACTACTTCTTAGGAGTCAAAGTCATTCCTACCACTGCAGGTTTATTTTTCTCTCAACATAAGTATGTTCATGATATCTTGGAGAGTAAAAATAGCTGGTGCAAAGGATGTCTCAACACCCATGTCTATTACTCAATCTCTTCATTTGTTGGATGGAACAACATCAATGGACAATACAGAGTATAGGCGCATCATTGAAAGTCTACAATATCTTTCCTTAACCTGTCCAAACATTTCTTTTGTAGTGAATAAGCTTTTTCAATTTATGCACAAGCCAACAATCATGTCATTCCTACAACTGCAGGTTTATTTCTCTCTCAACATAAGTATGTTCATGATATCTTGGAACTACTCAATCTCTTCATTTGTTGGATGGAACAACATCAATGGACAATACAGAGTATAGGCGCATCATTGAAAGTCTACAATATCTTTTCTTAACCCGTCCAAACATTTCTTTTGTAGTGAATAAGCTTTTTCAATTTATGCACAAGCCAACAATCACCCATTGGACTGCTACTAAGAGGCTTCTTTGATATCTTAAGAAAACAATATTCCACGACATTTACATCAAGAAGGTTGTTGCACATTGTTTAACAACCTACAATGATGCTGATTGGGCTGGCAGCATTGATGATAAAATCTCTACATTGGATGACATTACATTCTTAGGCTACAATCCCATCTCATGGAGTTTAAAAAAACAAAGAGTTGTTGCTCGATCTACTACGGAAGCAGAATATCGCGCCATTGCAAATGGCACATCAGAAACAATGTGGCTACTTGCACTTCTTCACGAACTTGGATTTCCATTAAAAGTGCCTCCTTCTCTTCTATGTGATAAATCTTAGCGCGACCCATCTAAGCTTTAATCTGGTTCACTACTCAAGAATGAAGCTTATACAAATTGATCTTCACTTTGTTCATGATCAAGTTCAGAAAGGAACTCTTAAAATGAGCCATGTACACACTCAAGATCAACTGGCTACTTTACTAACCAAGCCATTGTCCCGGGAACGTACAGAGTCTTTACAAGCCAAAATTAATCTTGCCGACGGAAGTTCAATTTTGCAAGGGCATATTAAGGAAGGTGACATAAAGCAATAATCAATTTCAAATTCACAAAAAACTGGAAGTGATTTGCAGCAACAACCAAGTTTACAATCATGCCTTGTAAGTTGATACATTTAAGAAAATATATTATGTCCTTAGATAACTTTTGATAGCTGTATTTTTTCTGAGATAGATTTGTAAGGTTAATATAAAACAACATCTAAGGATCAATGAAAATATGTTGAAAATTCAATTGTGAGCTCTTGAATAATATTACTTCTTTTTAACAAATAGTTTGACCGCAATTACAAATTGTTTAGTTGACAGAGACTCAGTATTTATTATAACCACGAAAAATAGTTATTTGACTTGGATTAAAGGGGTTTACATGTTTTTCCTGCTGACAGTAGCTCATAATATCGGTAGTCTTTACTCTGCAATTATTAAAATGGCGATGATGTAAGCAATGATGAGATATTACTAATGATCATGTCAAGGAAGAACCTTCTATTTTATGTGATGATTCATTTCATTTTGACTGAAACAAAAACTTGTATGTTACATTTTCTATTGAAAATTTAGAAATGTCTTGCAAGACTTTTCTATTCAAGCATTTGATCAATTCAAAATTCTTGAAGTTCCACCTCTTCATTTCAGAAACTGCAAAGCAGCTACACAACACCAAATCAATTCTCTCTCGAGAAACCAAGGAATGCATGGCTTCCTCAAATCTCCGTATTCTTCAAGCTCTCTTTGTTTCTCTTCTGCTTTTCATTCCAAAAGTTTTTTCCTTTGACTGTTCTCAACCTAAAGGCTCATCATTATCTTCACTTGAGGCAAACCCTTCATGGCTTTCTCCTAATGAAGAATTTGCCATTGGATTTCAGAAACTGCCCAACGATAATGAGAACCACTTCTTTCTTGCCATCTGGTTCAATAAGATACCTGAAACAACCATTGTGTGGTTTGCTCATACAGAACCAGCACCACAAGGGTCTACTTTAAAACTGACTGATGAAGGGAAGCTTGTACTCCATGATCCTCAAGGAAATAGTTTATGGGAGCGGCCTTCAACAGGTGGCGCAAAATCTATGTGCGCTTCTATGAATGATAGTGGCAACTTTATGCTCCTGGATGGAGACAATAATCCCATTTGGGAGACCTTCAATGAAACAACTGATACAATCTTGCCTGGTCAAACGCTTAACATGGGAAGCAATCTCACTGCTCGATATTCTCGAGAAAGTTACGTTGATGGGCGCTTCCAGCTACACTTGCAGCCGGATGGAAACCTGGTCCTTTATACTGTAACTATGCCAACTGGAGCTGTTCGTGGTGCTTATTGGGCCACCGGGACAATGACTGGCAATTCTAAGTTAGTATTTAATGAGAATGGATATATGTATGTCACAGATGGCACCCGATGGGTCTACAACCTTACCAAAAATGATACTGGGTCAAGTCAAGATTTCTACCACATGGCAAGGATTGATTATGATGGAGTATTTAGGCAATATCATTGCCCAAAGAGCAAAAATTGTGGCTTGAAGTGGAGTGTGGTGAAAAGATTTCCTGAAGATATTTGCTCTGTAATCCTGACGGAAGTAGGAAGCGGAGCTTGTGGCTACAATAGCATCTGTGTTGAAACAAATGGAGAACCTGCTTGCTTGTGCCCAGAAAATTATTCTTACTTAAATGAATTTGCTAAAAATCAAGGTTGCAGGCCGAATTTTGAACTGCCAAGCTGCCGGCCCAATGGATGGGAATCAAACCTTGGGCTAGTAGAATTTGTTGAGTACAACAATACAGATTGGCCACTAGATGATTATGATCTTCAGATTGGAAGTGGGGTGGACTTGCAGACGTGTAAACAACTATGCCTTGATGACTGTTTTTGTACGGTTGCTATTCATAATGGTAATAGTTGTTGGAAGAAGAAGTATCCTCTGTCAAATGGAAGACGCGAGCCTAATGTGAATAGAACAGCTCTTGTGAAGGTTCCTAAAGTTAATGTTACAGAGCTCTATCTCGTATCACAACGCCAAAATAACAAGGACCAGTCGACAACGGTCCTCATTGTGTCAATTCTCCTAGGAAGCTCTGTGTTCATTAATATCGTTATGACATTAGCTATTTGCATTGCCATATACTTCTCGTATCACAACAAGTTATTGAACATTTCATCGGTTTCAAGTGTTGCTTCGACGAATATTAGAAGTTATGCATACAAAGAGCTTGAACAAGCAACTGGTGGCTTCAAACAGATATTGGGCAAAGGTGCTTTTGGAACGGTGTACAAAGGTGTATTAGCATCCCATCCCAAGAGGTTTGTTGCAATCAAGAAGTTAGAGAAGTTTGAACAAGAAGGCGAGAAGGAATTTAAGACAGAAGTGAGTGTGATTGGTCAGACTCACCACAAGAATCTAGTCCGTCTGCTTGGTTACTGCGATGAGGGGGAGCACCGGCTCCTAGTATACGAGTACATGACCAACGGTTCCTTGGCAAGCTTACTATTTGGAATCACCAGGCCTGATTGGAACCAAAGAGTACAGATTGCCTTTGGCATTGCAAGAGGCCTAATGTACTTACATGAAGAGTGTAGCACTCAGATCATCCATTGTGATATAAAGCCTCAGAATATACTCCTAGACGAGTTCTATACACCTCGGATTTCTGATTTTGGACTAGCAAAGCTCTTGGTGGCAGAGCAAACTCGAGTGGCTCGCACGAACATAAGAGGCACGGTCGGGTACTTTGCGCCTGAATGGTTTAGTAGAGCATCAATCACAGTTAAGGTTGATGTCTACAGTTTTGGTGTTCTGTTACTAGAGATGATTTGTTGCAAGTCAAGTGTTGCATTTGGAATGGGAGATCAAGAGGAGGCACTTATGGATTGGGTTTACGCTTGCTACTGCAAGAAGAAATTGGACAAGTTGGTTGAAAATGACGAGGATGCAAGAAATGACATGAAGAAGCTAGAGAGGTTAGTAATGGTGGCAATTTGGTGCGTTCAAGAGGATGCTTCACTCAGGCCATCCATGAAGAAGGTTACTCAAATGCTTGAGGGTGTTGTTGATGTTTCTGTGCCTCCACGCCCTTCAATTTATTGTTCAACATGAACCTGATCATTCATCATTCAATTTATTGTAAACTTTATTTGGCTTAATATTTTATTCACTATATTCTAAGATTCATTTTGACCCTGCTTTACTTCTCTTCTAGAGTCTTGCATTGCATTGCATAATATTTTATTTATTTTCTTTTTAGTTATCAAACCCGACTCAAGAGTTGATCTGACCAAGATATCGAATCTCGGGTTACATGGATTGACCCTAATCAACCCAAATCAACCCAGAAAAATTAAAAAAAAAATATTTAAAGTTTTAATATTTCATATGAAAAAATTAAGAAAAAAATCCATGTGAATATAGGCTATATATTTTATAAATAATAAAATTTAAAAGATTATTTCAAAAGATTTTTATCCCATATTGAAAAGATACTATGTTATCCTTTTAAGTTGAAGTATTTAAACCAATTTTTTTTTTATCCTACATTAAAAAAAACATAACTTTTTTCTTGTGATCATAAAGTATATATGCTAAAGCTTCAAATCCCACATTGAAAAAATAATTTTTTCTTGTGAATATATAGTATATATATTAAAGGGTTTCAAATCCCACATTAAAAAAATAAAATATTTTTCTAGTATTTATATAGTAAACTTTGAAAAAGATTAATAACCAACTAAAAAATATGAAAAAAAGGTATTTGGTTAGGAGAAAAAATACATTTTAAAAAAAGAAGGTCTCTACCAGGTTTTGCCGGGTCGCCCGAGTCATGGGTCGACTCGGCGCGTTGACCGGGCTTGACCCTTTTTTTTCTTGTCAGTCTTTCACCTTACTTGGATCGGTTTAGCCACCGGGCAACCCGATCCAGGTTTAATAACTATGTTTCTCTTTTACTCACTATATTCTAAGATTCTTTAATGCATTTGTGAGTTATAGCAAATATTACCAAGGAGACAAGATAAAATAGAAAATTACTAATATTAAAAGCAAGAAAATACTGAAAACTAAAAAAATTAAAGTCATTTCATATATCACAAAGAAAAACTCCCTTTTTTTCCCCTCTTAAATCTTGGATAATAAATCTTAGCATTTAACATGATAATTAGAGTTATTAAATCACATAGCTTCTATTTGGGGCTATTGGTAATTATTTGTCTAGCAGTATATTTATCTATATATAAAATAGAAGAGCATTTGGATATATTAAAAAAAAAAACTATGAATGCTCTAAAATTTGTAGTTCTATCTTGTCTCACCGTATTTGGGGCTTTCAAATTCCACATGGCTGTTAGGAAGCATGCTTTGGTATATATATCACTGTGCACACTAATGGCAACAGGAGGGATTTTTATTTATGGTGGGATTAGTGGCATCCCCAAGATCCTCTCTATGCATGAGATATGGAATGGATATAACTCGAAAGTTAGGTCTCGCACTCGATGCCAGTGTTTCTGCAGTTATTCATGATAATAATGGTAAAACATAAGCAATTCAAAATGGAAATGCATCCCATGTAATCAGAGTGGGCTTAGGGATAGTAGTCATGCCATCTAAGAATAAGAAGGAAGGTTAGCTGATGAACTACCACTCTGATTCCATAAACAAGTCTTGGTTGGCCTTACATAGCCAATATGGTGGCATCAGTGCTGCGGGGGCAGGTATGCCATAAGTTTAGTCTTTAAACGTAAGAGATTAATAGAAGAAAGCTGAAATGAAAGGTCAAAATTGTATCAAAACCGAGCAAGAAGGTATTATAGCAAAGAACTAAGGGTGGAAAAACATATGGACCTTGTTCCTAGAATTCCTAGTTAGTTCAGACCACCTCAAAGACAAGTTTTTAGAGACTCAACTCTTCTCACCTACCCATTGAACTCCCAATTATATGAACTAGAAGTAAGAGTACAGCAGTTGATTAAGCAAGCAAATAAGATTAATTGATATATCTTTAATGTATCGTGCAGAACTTATGGTGCTGCCACACCCTGTGAAAAGGTTTCTTGCTGCTTCAGTGCTCGAGGAGTTTGCGACATGACCTTCAGCAAATATCTTGTATACAGATGAAGGGAAAGAAAAAGAACGGAATTTCTATAAGCCCTTTAACAATAACAACCAAAACTCTATAGACATAAAGATAGGCTACAAACTATGTCATAATGTTTTTCAAACTTACCTTTCAGGATTGTTAGAACTCATGAGAGTTTGCCTCTGAAGTTTGAAACAGTCTCAGTTAGACTTAGTCTTTGTTATGTTTCATATCAGATTCTTGCTCCTTAATTTTCTGTTTTCAGTTGGTAGATGTAGTGCCAATAAAATCTGATAGTAGTTGAGATTTTTTAGTAATTTTAGTTGGTTGTAAGCCTATAAATAGGCATTCTCATTTAGTACTCTGCCTTTCTTCAACTCTTAAGTCTCAAATTATCTATTTCTCCCTGCAAGTTTTAGTCTTTTATTTTCTGCAGA
>Ga0307515_10013172_pt1 | contig 15471 bp, 14 predicted proteins | sample 17_EM_MG_FD_194513 | JGI IMG/M metagenome (GOLD analysis project Ga0307515, IMG submission 194513) | Populus trichocarpa ectomycorrhiza microbial communities from riparian zone in the Pacific Northwest, United States - 17_EM | ecosystem: Host-associated > Plants > Roots > Unclassified | place... | reverse complement strand
GTATTGATTTCTTCATGTATTTTTATTTAGGAAACTAAATCCGTTTTTTAAGCTTCAATAACTTGATAAATGTTTTATTATCTCTAAATATTTCAACTAACACGGTTTTTCCATTATCCGATTTAAATAAATTAGATATGTCATCTAATGAGTATGTTTCTACAGGTTTGAAATTAACTGCGATAATTATATCATTTACTAATAAGCCAGCATTTTCGGCCGGAGATTCTTTTTCTATTCTACCAATAACGCAGTGAGAATCGCCAGAGGTAATATAGATTTCCATTCCAGACATATCGTGTTCAAAAGGTAAGGCGAAGTTTTCGTTTTTTTGTAAATACATCGAATATTTCTGGTAGTCATATACCACATTAAAATGCTTCAATACATCCGCTCCCAAATTGCCATTCCTTAAAGGTTGTAGGGTTTTTATAGCTGCATCATTATAGTTCGGAAAACTAGTTAACACATTATCAAATGTAAAGTTGCCTAACCAAAGTTTTTTGACACGACCAATATTGCCACTAATTAAACCACTAATACCTATGCCTAAATTAGCAGATATATTTTTTGATGGAAGAGGAAACTCAGACTCATTTTGTTTCTCTAGTGAAAGGGCATGACTTGCGCCACAGTCTACAATGAGTTTAACATCGGTAATGCCATTTTCAGTTTCTATCTTGGTATTTATATAAGGCTTGTTATCTAAAAACTCTAGCGGAATTTTCTCTCCTTTGATTTTCTTATTTAAGTTGGGAGTCCAAAAAGTTAACTTTTTAGTAACGTAATTTACTTTTACAACAAAACTATTAAAGAAATTGTACCCTATTAGACCATAAATTTTTACTCCAATATGGTTTGATAAATTAAATAAATCTTCTTTTAAAATTACTGTAGGTATTGAATTTACCAAGGCATTGCCTACAGAAACGCTAGCAATAGCTGAATAGAATGCATCAATTTCGCCCCCCTCTCCAAATCCACTTATTTTAATAGGTCTAAGCCCAGTAATGTTTAAGGAGTCTTTAATGGACGGATCGGTAATGATTAAGGGATTAACGCCTGTATCTAAAATAAAATTAAATGGGCCTTTTCCATTTATATGGATTGGAATTATAATTAAGTTTTTTACAAAGCTGAAATTAACATTCTCTCTCTTTTGGCCATTTGGAAAAGTAAAAGTTTGAGCGTTACAAGCTGGCAATAAAGCTGTTTGTAATACCATTAACAAACTAAAAGCTAACAGTAAACGGAATATTATTGCCTTATGCCAATATTTCATGAAACTAAATTAATAAATTAGGGCGCACATTTCTATCAATAATGGATATATAAATGGAAAACCTTTCCCTAATTAATAAAAAATACAAGTTATATCTGATTTTTCTTTCTGCGATAATATTTTCGGCATGTTCCACAAATAAGATTATCGCACATAAAGTAAGTAAAGAAATTAAAAAATCTCAAATAATTAATAAATATCAAGTAGGCTTTGCGCTTTATGATATGAAAAAGAAGGAAACGATTTTTCAAAAAGATGCTGATAAATATTACACGCCAGCCTCTAATACCAAACTTTATACTTTTTATGCTGGATTAAAAATGATGCCCGATTCTATCCCTTCTTTACGTTATGTTGAGCAAGGTGACTCACTTATTTTTTGGGGAACAGGGGATCCATCTTTTTTGCATACGCAGTTAAAAGGGGTTAACGCATACAATCTTCTAAAAACGACCAATAAAAAATTGTTTTTTTCTCCAGGAAGATATACTGGAGATTTTTATGGAAATGGTTGGCAATGGGATGATTATAACGAATATTATCAAGCAGAAATTAATGAATTGCCATTGTTTGATAACATGGTTTTGATAAGCGCAAAGGAAAAGGGTAAAATGGAAATATTGCCTCAAACTTTTGCTTCTTGTTTCGTTTTGGATAGCACAAATTTAAAGCCTTTTAAGGTTACTAGAGATTTTACAGCTAACAGATTTGTTTATCCAAAAACTGAGATTGCTGCAAAGTATGGGCAACAGGTGCCGTATAAAGTTTCAACCTCAACAACAGTTAACCTATTATCAGATACCTTGAGTAAATATATTGGGATTGTTAATATGAAAATGCCAGCATCAGCGAAAACCATTTATAATGCTAAAAGCGATTCCGTATTTAAACAAATGATGCTCCCAAGCGATAATTTTATTGCCGAACAGCTTTTGTTGGTTTATGGGAATAAAATAGGAGATGAATTGAATACCGCAAAGACAATAGCTTATATTAATGAAAATTATTTATCGGCTCTGCCAGATAAACCAAAATGGGTTGATGGTTCTGGCTTATCTAGAGGGAATTTATTTACACCTAGAGATATGATAAAACTTCTAGAACTAATTTATGGCGAGGTAAATAATCAAGAAAAACTATTTAATATGCTGCCAGCAGGCGGAAAAACAGGAACACTGAAAAATGCATATCCAAAAACAGATAATCCTTTTGTGTTTGGCAAAACAGGAAGCCTTTCTAATAACCATAATCAAAGTGGTTATGTAATTACAAAGTCTGGAAGAGTGTTGATTTTCTCTTTCATGAATAATAATTTTGTTTTACCAACGGCTGATGTGAGGAAAGAAATGGTTCGAATAATGACCTATATTCATGATAATTTTTAATTTTAAGAGATGAAGAATTTAAGCTTTCTATTCTTTTTAATAGTTTTTGTAATTGCTTCTTGTAAAAAAAAGGCAGAAAGCAACTGTTCAGCGAAAGTTTGTACAGAAGAATTTAGAAGTGTGGTTTTGTTTACGCAAACTAATGGAGGAACACCTACTGAAGTAAATTTTATACAGGTAAAAAATAACCGAACAGGAAAGATTTATAATAATATTCAAAAAACCACAAACCCAATTAATGGAAAGATAGCTTATGTAATAGCCACAGATAATCAAGTAAACGATTTTTCTGAAACAGGAGACAAGTTAATAATTTCTATTACCAGCAACAATGGGTCTATGACCACAGAAATGACAATTGCTGGAGGAGAATGCGCCTGCCACATTGAGAAAATATCTGGGGCAGAAATATTAATTCTTTAGCAGCATGAAAACATATTTATTTTACTTTTTTTTAATCATTAGCTTGTCTGCATCAGGACAAGATCAACTAGTTTACGAGAGCAAAAACTTGCCTAAGGCAGATACGACTTGGGTTTTTAAACCAAAAAAGTATAAAAAAATTGATAAACTGCCAGTTATGTTTCTGTTGCACGGCTATAGTGGCAACTACAAACAATGGAATAATATCATGAATGCACAAAAATATGCTGATGATTATGGATTTATCATTGTTTGCCCCGATGGCTTATTTAGCAGCTGGTACCTTAATAGCCCAGCAAAAGCCAATTGGCAATATGAAACTTTTTTCTTTGATGAGCTTTATCCAGATATCAAAAACAAGTATAAAGTGGATGATAAGAATGTATTTATAAGCGGATTAAGTATGGGTGGACATGGATCTCTTTACTTATTTATAAAACGGCCAGATTTATTTAGCGGAGCAGGAAGTACGAGCGGGGGTATAAAATTATCAGATGGATTCGGTAAGTTTGGTTTGGGAGACTTATTGGGAAATCCACAGGCAGATAGTGAGTTATGGAAGAAATTTTCTGTTATGGATAATATCAACAAGCTAAAAGGAAATGAAAAACCAATTATCTTTGATTGCGGTTCATCGGATATGTTCTATGTAGCTAACAATCAGCTTAAGCAAAAATGTGATGAATTAAAACTCAATGCCACTTATATTTCTCAGCCAGGTGGCCATAATAAAGCTTATTGGGCAAAGTCTATCAAACAACAATTTGAATTTTTTAAAAATCAATTGAAATAAAATGAAGTTTAAAAATCTACTATTTGCATTAACCATCATCTTAAGTATAAACGCCTGTAAAAAAAGTGATTCGCCAGCACCTGTAGATACGCCCCCCAACACAACAACCCCTACTCCAACCGTATATGTGCCAGATAATAGCTTTAAGATTGTGGCCTATATGCCAAGTTACAGAGACCCTAACACGGTTTCAGATGAGAAGTATAAAATGATTACTCACTTGTTTTACGCTTTTCTAAGCCCAAATGCATCGGCAGATGGTTCTTTATTGGCTTTGCCACAACAAACAAGGTTTTTTGCTGTACAACAGAAAGCTAAAGCCAATAATGTAAAATTTGGGATTTCTATTAGTATAACAACAGGTGTTACAGAAGCAACCTTTGCGGCTATTGCTAAATCTCAAACAGCCAGAGCTAATTTCGTAAAGAACATCGTAACCTTTGCTAAAAACAATAATTTAGATGGAGTAGATATGGATTGGGAATATCCAAGGACAGAGAATGGCGGGCCAAACACCGATTTTACGTTATTAATGAAAGAATTGTCTACAGAATTGCATAAGGTTAATAAATTTTTGAGTGCCGCAATTACACCTGCGGTTTATACTTCTACAAATAAAGATGCCATTCAGGCTGAAGTTTATAATTATGTAGATTTCTTCAATATCATGCAATATGATGGGCCGGGTTATGATAGCACAGAACCATTAAACCATGCGTCTATGAAGATGACCGAAGCCAGTTTAAATGTATGGTTAATTACTAAGGCTATGCCAAAAGAAAAAGCCATTTTGGGTATGCCTCTCTATGGAAAAGATAATGCCGGAGCGGCAATTGGTTATAGGGATATTGAAGCTTCCGGTGCCGATGTAAATCTGAATGTGGCAACGGTAAACGGAAAAACTTATGGTTACAATGGAATAACATTAATAAAAGCAAAAACCCAAAAAGCAAAAGAAAGGGCAAATGGAATCATGTTTTGGGAATTCTCTCATGATACAAATAACAACAAATCTTTAATCCGAGCGGCAAATGATCAGTTGGGAAGAATATATTAATGCAAGAAGAATTTTTTAAAAATCTAGAAATACCTTTAGGCCCACAAATTCTGGTTGAGGATAAAACCTACCTTTATTTTGGAGGCACAGCTTATTTGGGCATTCCACAAAACAAAGATTTCATCAAACTTTATATTGAGGGAATAAGAAAATTTGGACTCAATAATGGAACAAGCAGAGGAAATAATGTTCAGCTAGGAATTTACAGCGAAGTAGAAAAATTCGCCGCTACAAAATTTGGTGCAAAAGCAGCTTTAATTACTTCAAGTGGATATTTAGCAGCTCAATTAACCATTAAATCAATCTCTACATTTGGCGAAATTAGGTATGCTCCCGCAACTCACCCGGCATTATGGTTAAATGATGAACCAAGGATTAGTGGCTCATTCTCCTCTTGGGCAAATGAATTAGTTAATGAGATAAACAGAAGCGAAAAAGCAGAATGGGTTATCATTAGCAATTCAATGAATAACCTTTATCCAGAGATTTATGATTTTTCATTTCTAAAAGGAATCTCAAAAGAAAAACAAATTACTTTATTGGTTGATGATTCTCATGGGATAGGCATAAATAACAATGGTTTAAGCGCTTTATCTGCTATTCAGAATCAAGAAAACCTGGAAGTGGTTCTAATCGCCTCTATGGCAAAAGCTTTAGGGGTTGATGCGGGAATTGTTTTAGGCTCAGAAAAAATCATCAGCAAGTTAAAAGAAAGCAATGAATTTTTAGGGGCTTCGCCACCGTCTGCTGCGGGGCTTTTTGCGTTCATGCAAGGCGATGAAATTTATAGAAAGGAATTAATAAAGCTGAAAGAGAACATTTCTATTGTAAGCAGATTGCTAAAAGACAATGATGATTGGCATTTTATTGAAGATTTTCCGGTGTTTTTCTTTAAAAATGCAGACATTAGCAAAAAGTTGCTGACTAATAACATTCTTGTTTCTTCATTTCCTTATCCAGATAAAGATGGGCCAATTGTAAATAGAATTGTTTTAAGTAGTTGGCACAGTAAAGCGGATATTAAAAAATTAAGCACATCCTTTTAGATAGAAAATATGAAAAACTTTATACTTATTTGTTTCTTATTACTTGTTGGCCATCAAAGTGTAAATGCACAAAAAGCATTAAAAGTTTATGTGGTTAGACATGCAGAAAAACAAACCGGTGATCCGAAAGAAAAAGACCCAGAATTGTCTCCAGAAGGGAGTGAAAGAGCTCAAGCACTTGCTAAGGAATTAAAAGGTCAAAAAATAGATTCTATCTTTTCTACCAACTATAAAAGAACCAAATTAACAGGCTTTCCATTGGCAGACAAAATAGGGATTTCGATTAAAACCTATAATCCAGATCAAATTAAAGCACTAGCAACTCAATTAATCGAAAATGCAAAAGGCAAGAATATTTTAATTGTTGGGCATTCAAACACTGTTTTAGAAATAATTGAAGCTTTTGGCGGAGAAAAACCAGTTAAACCTTTAACTGATGATGACTATGACTACCTTTTTACAGTTACGGTTAAAGGAAAAAAGGTTGATGTAAAAACTAGTCGTTATGGCGCATCTCACCATACAGAAGGTGAAGAAGCTAAAGCAATGAAAAGCAATAAATAACGAATCATCTTTGCAGCCTTCATCCAGTATTTATACCCTACAATTCGGATTAGTTTGTTTAAGCTCTTTTCTTTTTTCAGCTAGCTTTAATATGTTGATACCAGAGCTGCCTGCTTACTTGTCGGCTTTAGGAGGTTCTGAATATAAAGGATTAATCATTGCGCTTTTTACCTTGACGGCTGGAATTTCTCGTCCTTTTAGTGGAAAACTAACCGACACCATTGGTCGCGTACCGGTAATGGCCGTTGGATCTATTGTATGTTTTCTGTGCGGATTTTTATATCCAATATTAACATCAGTTGCTGGATTTCTTTTTTTAAGATTATTACATGGCTTTTCTACTGGCTTTAAACCAACTGCAACTTCTGCTTATGTTGCGGATTTAGTTCCTTCTGATAGATGGGGCGAAGCAATGGGTGTTCATGGGGTTTGTTTCAGCACTGGTTTGGCAATTGGACCTGCAATTGGAAGCGCCATTACCGACCATTTTTCCATTGATATGCTTTTTTATTGTTCATCGCTTTTTGCATTGCTGTCCATCGTTATTTTGTCGAATATGAAGGAAACATTGTCCAATAAGCAAAAGTTCAAGGCTACACATTTAAAGATTAAAAAAGAAGATATTATCGAGTGGCAGGTTCTTCCAGCAGCATTGGTTGTTTTATGGAGCTACATTAGCTATGGCGTAATTTTAACTGTAATCTCAGATTGGAGCCATCATTTAGGCACAAGCAACAAGGGATTATTTTTTATGATATTTACCCTTTCATCATTGCTGATTAGATTTGTTGCAGGAAGAGTCTCTGATAAATATGGACGAACGGTAATTTTAAGAATTTCTCTTTCAATCTTGATAGTTTCGTTGCTAGGAATTGCTTTTGCAAATTCAGAATTTGTCTTAATGTCGGCTTCTGCAGTTTATGGCGTAGCAACGGGTATGTTATCACCCAGTGTAACCGCATGGACAATTGATTTAAGCAAGCCCGGACACAGGGGAAAGGCAGTTGCAACAATGTATATCTTTATGGAAGTTGGGATAGGCTTAGGTGCGCTTTTGGCAGGAAGTATTTTTATTGATGATGTAGCAACTATACCAAGTATATTTTATATCTGCACAGGTATTACCTTTATTGCATTGATTTATCTTCAGTTCATTTACAAGCCGAAGGTTTTAGCTCAATAAATTGCTACAGTTTCTCAAAAGGAATATCCATCAAATCATAATCTTGCCAGCCATTAAAGTCGAAATGCCACCATTCGTTATAAATCACCTTAAAGCCATTTGCCTGCATAGTTGAAATTAAAAAATCTCTGTTTTTGATGATTGCCGCAGGAAGCTTTTCGAAGTGTGGAGCTGCTTCTGGTGCAAAACTATCATAAGGCGTAGGCATCGGCATATCTTTGCCTGTTTTAAGGTCTATGATGGTTAAATCTATCGCACAACCACGATTATGTTTAGAGCCTTTATTTGGGTTTGCTACAAAGTTCTTATCGCTCGCTTTTTCCCAAAAGGCAATGGTAATGGCATAAGGTCGATAAGCATCAAATATTTTTAATCCGTAGCCTTTTGTTTTTAAAACCGCTTGAATTTTTTTGAGGTGTTCTACCACAGGTTTTCTAGCAAATGCCCTTGCCTGTTTGTACATCACTTGCTGCATAAAATTATTTTTTGTCGCATAGCGGATGTCTAAAACCACAGAAGGAATTGCTTTTTTAATTTCAATTAACTCATTGTTTGGATTGGCTTTATAATCAGCTTTGTATGCTTTATAATCATTGATGATTTTTAATCCATAAGGGTTTTGTGCATTTTTTTGTGCACAAGAATTAAGGCAAATGGATAAAAAGAAAAGGAGAATGCAATTTTTCATTTGCTATTGATTAGAAACAACTAATAATTCCAAATCTTTAAACGGAAGATTATAAATATTGGCTAAATCTTTATTGGTTAAGTGACCTTGATAAGCATATAAAGCTTCGCGAATTCCAGGTTTATTCCAAACCAAATTCATTAGTCCGCCCATATCGCCTATATCAACTAAAATTGGCGCAAAAATATTAGTTAATGCATAAGATGCAGTTCTAGGAACCCTAGAGGCAATATTTGGTACACAATAATGAATCACATCGTGTTTTCTAAAAACTGGGTCTTTGTGATTGGTTACCTCAGAAGTTTCGAAACAACCACCTTGGTCAATGCTTACATCAACCACCACAGAGTGAGGCTTCATCCTGGCAACTGTTTCTTCCATCACCAAACAAGGGCTGCGGCCGTGTTCAGAGCGAATAGCACCAATCACCACATCGCAAGTTGTAATTGCTTTTGCAAGTACAATTGGCTGCATAACCGAAGTAAAAACCCTACTTCCCAAATTATTTTGTAAACGCCTTAACCTGAAAATAGAACTATCGAAAACCTTAACTTCTGCGCCTAATGAAAGTGCTGTTCTGGCTGCGTATTCGCCAACAGTTCCTGCGCCTAAAATTACAATTTCAGTAGGCGGAACGCCTGTAAAACCGCCCAACATTAAGCCTTTTCCGCCAAATGCGCTACTTAAATATTCGGCAGCAATAAATATAGAAGCCGAGCCCACAATTTCACCCATGGCACGTACAACACTTAAAACATTACCTTCATCTCTTAGGTTTTCAAAGCATAAGGCATTAATTTTTTTATGAAGAATTGCTTTTAAATTAGCCTCTTTTAACGTTCCGATTTGTAGGGCGGAGATTAAGGTTTGTCCTTTATGCATTAAACCGACTTCTTCTAAAGTTGGTGGAGCAATTTTAACAATGATATCGGCAGCGTAAACATCTTTTTTGCTGTAAGAAATTTGAGCACCTTGTTCGCTGTAGTCTTTATCGGTAAAATTTGCGGCAACACCAGCACCAGATTCAATCACCACTCTATGACCATTATTTACCAAAAGAGCAACAGAAAGCGGTGTTAGTGCAATTCTACATTCTTGAAATGAAGTTTCTTTTGGAATACCGATGTATAGATTATTACTTTTTTGGTTGGTTTCTAGCATCTCCTCTTGGGTCTGCATTAATCCTCTCTGAGCAATAGCGGCCATGCCCTCTCTTAATCCTGTAGCCATGATAATCTGGTAGTTTTTAGGTGTTTGAAGATACGGAAATTTTTTGAAAGATGAAGATGGGGATGGACAATGGTTAATAGCCTGCTTGAATAGGAGCCGTTAACTATCAGCTATTAACCTCACTAAAATTAAACATCCTCTGCTCATCGCCTGTAATCTCAATCTCTATCCTGATGTACTTTTCTGGCAAAAGGTCTTCAACTTTACTTGGCCATTCTACAAGACAATAATCGCCGCTGTAAAAGTATTCTTCATAACCAATATCATAAGCCTCTTGCTGGTTCTTTAATCGATAAAAATCAAAGTGATAGATTAATCCAGCTTTACTTCCATATTCGTTAACAATAGAAAATGTGGGACTGCTCACCACATCATCTACACCCAAAACAGCGCAAAAAGCTTTTATAAAAGTCGTCTTTCCAGCAGCCATTTCTCCTTCAAAAATGAAGAACTTATTGCCGTTTGCAAATGTTAATAATTGCTCCGCTACAGAATCTAGTTCAGCTGTGCTGTTTATAGAAATGGATTTCATTTTGCAAAGATAGAATCTAACCACATAGAAACATAGTTCAAATAGAAAGCTATACCGCTATCAACCCTATGTTTCTATGTGGTTTAAATATTACTTAGAACTATAAGTAACCACAGGTATAATCATTTCCTCTAGTGAAATCCCACCATGCTGAAACGTTTCGTTATAATAGTTTACAAACTGATTGTAGTTATTTTGGTAAACGAAATATTGGTCTTCCTTAGCAAAAATATAATTAGAGCTGATGTTTATTTTAGGCAATTGTGCTTCGTGAGGGTTTTTAATTAAAAACACTTCTTTCGGATTATAATTTAGGTTTCTACCCTGTTTATAACGCAAATTAGTATTGGTACTTCTATCGCCAATTACCTTGCTTGGATGTTTAACCCTAATTGTTCCGTGGTCTGTGGTAATGATTAATTTAACTCTTTTTTGAGAAATCTTTTTCAACAAATCTAACAGCGGAGAATGTTCGAACCATGATAAAGTTAAAGAACGATAAGCAGCATCGTCATTTGCTAATTCACGAATCATTTGCATGTCTGTACGAGCGTGAGACAACATATCAACAAAGTTGTAAACAATTGCATTAAATTCATTATCCATTAAGTTGCTAACTTTTTCTGTTAGGTCTTTACCTTGATCAAAAGTTAAAATTTTGTGATAGCTGAATTTACAATCTTTCCTTAAACTGCGTTTAATTTGATCGGCCAAAAAAGCTTCTTCATGCATATTTTTTCCACCTTCATCATCATCGTTTTGCCATAAAGCAGGGAATCTTTTTTCCATTTCTAAAGGCATCAAGCCCGAAAAAATAGCATTACGTGCATATTGAGTTGCGGTTGGTAAAATACTCGAATAAGTATCTTCCTCTTCCATTCTAAAATATTCAGTAATTAATGGGTTTATGATTTTCCATTGATCGTAACGAAGATTATCAATCAAAATAAAAAAAACAGGGGTTTTATCATTAATTAGTGGAAATGCTTTTTTCTTTAATAACTCATTAGATAATAATGGTGCTTTTTCTTTTCCATTAACCCATCCCAAATAATTGTCTTCAATAAATTTAGAGAACTGCATATTGGCCTCAGATTTTTGCATGGTTAAAATCTCATGCATCTGTGGGTCGTCTAACTTTTCTAACTCAAGCTCCCAAAAAACTAATTTTTTATAAATTTCTACCCATTCTTCATAGCTTAATCTATCGTTTAAAGTCATACCAATATTTCTAAAATCTTGTTGGTATGCTGATGAAGTTCTCTCACTTACTAAGCGTTTGTTGTCTATGATTTTCTTTATCGTTAATAAAACTTGTTTTGGATTAACGGGTTTGATCAAATAGTCGTCTATTTTAGAGCCAATGGCATCTTCCATTAGGTTTTCCTCTTCACTTTTAGTGATTAGAACTACGGGCACATCAGAGCGGATATTCTTAATTGCCGAAAGTGTTTCTAAACCACTTAGCCCGGGCATGTTCTCATCTAAAAAAACCAGGTCGAAATGTTCTTTTCCAAAAGCTTCCAAGGCATCATTACCATTTGTAAAAGTGGTTACATGATATCCTTTTTCGTTTAGCAATAATATATGTGGTTTTAATAGGTTAATTTCATCATCGGCCCATAAAATTTTGGTTTCCTGCATTATATATACTTTTTATGTAATTTAAAAGTTTTAAAAGAGCTTGTCTTTTCTACTGTCGATAAAAATAGCAATTTTTGTACCGTATAATTTATTTTTAAGAATTGAATAAAAAGAAAATAATAAACGACCCAGTGTATGGATTTATTACTATTCCATCTGCATTGGTTTACGATCTGATTTCGCATCCTTATTTTCAAAGGTTACGGTACATCAAACAACTTGGAATGACGCATTTGGTTTATCCAGGGGCCATTCATACTCGTTTTCATCATGCCATAGGGGCGATGCATTTGATGAGTTTGGCATTAGAAGTTTTGAGAAATAAAGGTCATTATATTTCTGCCGAAGAAGAAGAGGCGGCAACCATTGCTATCCTATTGCATGATATTGGCCATGGTCCGTTTTCGCATGCGTTGGAGCATACACTAGTCAACGGAATAAGTCATGAAGACATATCTATGTTGATGATGGATAAGTTGAATGAAGAATTTGATGGTCGCTTAACAGCTGCAATTAATGTTTTCAAAGGAAATTACCATCGAGGATTTTTCTGTCAACTAATTTCTGGGCAATTGGATTTAGATAGAATGGATTACCTTAATCGCGATAGCTTTTTTACAGGCGTAAGCGAAGGTGTAATTAGCTTTGATAGGATCATTAAAATGTTCAACGTAGTAGATGATAATTTGGTTATTGAAGAAAAGGGAATTTACTCGATAGAAAAGTTTTTAATTGCTCGTAGGTTAATGTATTGGCAGGTTTATTTGCACAAAACCGTTATTGCTGCAGAACAATTGCTGGTTAAAATTTTAGAGAGAGCTAAAGAATTGGCATCTGCTGGAGACGTATTATTCGCAACGCCAGCATTACAACATTTCTTGCAGAACGATATTACAGAGCATAATTTTTTTGAGGGTGAAAATCATTTACTACAGTTTTCAAAACTAGATGATCAGGATATTTATGCTGCAATTAAGGTTTGGGAGAATCATGACGATATGATTTTGTCTAAGCTTTGTAAAATGTTAAACTCTCGAAATTTATATAAGGTAGAAATTAGCAATGCAGAACCAAGTGCGGCAAGAATAGAACATTTAGCTGTTCAAACAGCTTTAGCCCTAAATTTAGAAGAAGATGATGTTGCTTATTTTGTTTTTACAGACACCATTAGAAACAGGGCATACAATGCAGGCAACAGCAACATCAACATTTTAATGAAGAATAATGATTTGGTTGATATTGCAAAAGCATCAGATTTGTCTAACTTAGAATCTTTAGATAAGACGGTAAAAAAGCATATCCTTTGCTATACAAGAGACATTTAGCATTTTTTAACATAATTATATAACCTTTTACCAGCTAAACAGTCTTATCCTTGTAGTGAGATTAAGAAATGTTGTTTATTTGTTCATATCAATTTAACATTTAACTTTGTAAAATGCAATTTACTGCCAAGCAGATAAGCGAGTTTTTAGATGGTGCCATCGAAGGTGATGAAACCGTCAAAGTTGGAGAGCTTTCTAAGATAGAAGACGGCAGCGATGGCTCGCTTTGTTTTTTATCTAACCCTAAGTACGAGAGTTACTTATATACTACAAAAGCATCTGTAGTAATTGTGTCTAGTGATTTTGTGCCAACACAATCAGTAAGCGCTACTTTAATAAAAGTTAAAGACCCTTACAGTGCTTTTTCTGTGTTATTAGAAAAATACAACGAAGCATTAAACCATGATAATACACCAGCTGGTATAGTTCAACCTTGTTCAATACACCCAACAGCAAAAATTGGGAAGAACGTTTTCATTGGTGCTTTTTGTAATATTGAAGAAAACGTAGAGATTGGAGACAATACGAGAATTTATACTCAGGTTTATATCGGTAAAGACTCTAAAATTGGAAAAGACAATATCCTTTTCCCTGGAGTAAAAATTTATAACCGTTCTGTATTGGGAAACAACATTACCATCCATTCAAATGCGGTAATTGGTAGCGATGGTTTTGGTTTTGCGCCACAACCAGATGGAACCTACAATAAGATTGCACAGATTGGCAACGTTGTTATAGAAGATGATGTTGAAATTGGTGCAAATACAACGATTGATAGAGCAACAATGGGTTCTACTTTTATCCGTAAAGGGGCAAAATTGGATAACCTAATTCAAATTGCACACAATGTGGATGTAGGCGCCCATGCAGTAGTTGCTGCTCAAACAGGGATATCAGGAAGTACAAAACTTGGTGATAACTCCGTTATAGGAGGGCAAGTGGGCATTGCTGGTCACTTAAATTTAGGCAAAGGTACGCAGATTGGTGCGCAAGCTGGAATTAACTTTAATACAGAAGAGAACAAACAATGGCATGGTAGTCCGGCTCAACCATTAAAAGAATGGATGCGGTCTACTGTAATCTTTAAAAAGCTGCCAGAGGTTGATAAACGCATTAGAGATTTAGAAGCTAAAATAGCAGAATTAACAGCTATTATAGAACAAATAGGTACAATACAAAAATAAGAATGAACGTTAAGCAAAAAACTATAAAAAGCGAAATTTCTGTGGCTGGTGTGGGTTTGCACACCGGAGCAAATGTTACATTAACTTTTTGCCCTGCACCAGACAATCACGGTTTTAAGTTTCAAAGAATAGACCTTCCTGGACAACCAATTGTTGATGCTGATTGTGACAATGTTACAGATACAGCTAGAGGAACAACAATTACCCAAAACGGAGCAAGCATAAGTACTGTTGAGCATGTAATGGCCGCTTTGGTTGGTATGGATTTGGACAATGTTTTGTTAAAACTAAATGGGCCAGAAACACCAATTATGGATGGAAGCTCTATTAAGTTTATTGAAGCATTAGAGGAGGTTGGCGTTGCTTCTCAGGAAACTGACCGCGAATACTTCACTATCCCTCATAACATCACTTATACAGAAGAAGATAGAAAGGTAGAAATTGTGGCTATGCCATTAGACGACTATCGTTTTACTTGCATGATTGACTATAATTCACCTGTATTGGGAAGTCAACACGCTGGAATATCTAGTATTGCTGAGTTTAAAAAAGAAATAGCTTCATGTAGAACTTTTTGCTTCTTGCATGAATTAGAATATCAATTATCTCACAATTTGATAAAAGGAGGGGATTTAAATAACGCCATTGTAATTGTAGATAAAGAAGTAACAAAGGATGAGCTTGACCACTTAGCTAAAATCTTCAACAGAACAGCAATTGAAGTTGCTCCGCAAGGGATTTTGAATAATATGGAGTTGCGTTATCAAAATGAACCAGCTCGACATAAGCTATTAGATATGATTGGCGATTTGGCTTTAGTGGGTGTTCACTTAAAAGGCCATATCATGGCTGCAAGGCCTGGCCATGCAGCAAATGTTGCTTTTGCTAAAAAGATTAAAGCAGCAATAAAAAAAGAAAAAGGCAAGAAAATACAAAAGGTTTATGATGCAAATGCAAAACCACTGTATGATGTAATGCAGATCATGGATATTTTACCTCACAGACAACCATTTTTGTTTGTAGATAAAGTATTAGAGCTTTCTAAAACCCACGTTGTTGGCGTTAAAAACGTAACAATGAATGAGGATTTTTTTAGAGGACATTTTCCTGGAGCGCCAGTACTACCGGGCGTAAT
>Ga0307515_10013171_pt1 | contig 15473 bp, 15 predicted proteins | sample 17_EM_MG_FD_194513 | JGI IMG/M metagenome (GOLD analysis project Ga0307515, IMG submission 194513) | Populus trichocarpa ectomycorrhiza microbial communities from riparian zone in the Pacific Northwest, United States - 17_EM | ecosystem: Host-associated > Plants > Roots > Unclassified | place... | reverse complement strand
GTGCCGACGGTCGCGGTGCTGCCGATGTGGCGCGAGCACGGCCTGCCGGAAGAGGACGGCGTGTTCGACGCTGCGCCCAGCGGCGGCAGCGCCGGCGGCCCGTTGATCGCGGTCATCGCGTATCCGCGCATCAGCAACCTCGACGAGTTCCAGCCGCTGCGCCATGTGCCGAACCTGCGCCTGCGATGGGCGCGCACGCCGTCCGAGCTCGACGGTGCCGACTGGGTCGTGCTGCCCGGCTCCAAGCACACCAGCGGCGACCTCGCGTGGCTGCGTGCGCAAGGCCTGGATGCGGCGATCGCGCGGCATGCGGCCGCGGGCCAACGCGTGCTCGGCGTCTGCGGCGGCCTGCAGATGCTGGGCACCGAGCTGCGCGACCCGCACGGCGTGGACGGCAGCGCCGCCGGCCTTGGCCTGCTGCCCTTGATCACGCACTTCGACCGCCACAAGCTGCTGCGCCACACGCGCGCCGCGTTCGGCGATACGGCAGACGAATGGACCGCGTTGGCGGGCGTCGCCTTCGAGGGCTACGAGGTCCGCCACGGCCGCACCGAGGCGCATGCCGACGTGCGCGTCGCGCTGCGCAATGAATTCGGCGAGCCCATCGGCTGGCAGCAAGGCCCTGTGCTCGGCGTGTACGCGCACGGCCTGTTCGAATCGGCCGACGCGATGCGCGCATTGTTCGGCGCCGGCGTTCGCACGCTGGACAGCGTGTTCGACGGTTTGGCCGACTTCATCGATAGCCACATCGAGCCGGGCGTGTTGCCCCGGCTGATCCAAGCCTGAAAGCCAATCCACCATGCCGACCCTGCCTTTGATCTCCCCCATCGCCGATGCCGCGCTCGCGCAGCGCTTGCAGCACCGCATCGACCAGCAGACCAAGCCGCGCGGCGCGCTCGGCCGGCTCGAGGCGCTGGCGCTGCAGATCGGCCTGATCCAGCGCAGCGACGCGCCCGCGCTGCACGCACCGCAGCTGGTCGTCTTCGCGGCCGACCATGGGCTCGCGGCGCATGGCGTGTCCGCGTACCCGAGCGACGTCACCTGGCAGATGGTCGAGAACTTTCTCGCCGGTGGCGCCGCGGTCAGCGTGCTGGCACGTCAGCATGGTCTGGCACTCACGGTGGTCGATGCCGGCGTGCGCCACGACTTCGCGCCGCGCGCGGGTCTGCTGAATCGCAAGGTCGGCGCCGGCACCGCGAGCGCGCTCGACGGGCCGGCGATGACGCCGGCGCAGTGCGCGCAGGCCATCGCGGCTGGCCGCGAGGTGGCGAGCGCATTGCCGGGCAATGTGCTGCTGCTCGGCGAGATGGGCATTGGCAACACCTCAAGCGCGGCGCTGCTGCTGGCGCGGCTGGCGGGCTGCGAGATCGACGCGTGCGTCGGCCGCGGCACCGGGCTCGATGACGCGGGTTTCGCGCGCAAGCGCGCGGTGTTGCGCGAGGTGCTGGTGCGCCACGCGTCGGCCACGCATCCGCTCGACGCGTTGGCCGCGTTCGGTGGCTTCGAGATCGCGATGATGGCCGGTGCGGCCTTGCAGGCGGCGAGCGAACGGCGCCTTGTGGTGGTCGATGGCTTCATCAGCGGCGCGGCGATCCTGGTTGCGGCCAGGCTGGTGCCGACCTTGCTCGACTACTGCGTGTTCGCGCATCGCTCCGACGAAGCCGGCCACGCGCTGATGCTGTCGCAGCTGAACGCGACGCCCTTGCTCGACCTCGGCCTGCGGCTCGGCGAGGGCTCCGGCGCGGCGCTCGCGTGGCCGCTGATAGCCAGCGCCGTTCGGCTGCTTGCCGAGATGGCGAGCTTCGAGTCGGCAGGTGTTTCTGATCGCGCGCCTTCGGATCGAGGCGAGATGTGATCCACGAGCTGCGCCTGTTCTTCATCGCGCTGCAGTTCCTCACGCGCGTGCCGGTGCCGCGCTGGGTCGGCTTCGAGCCCGCGTGGTTGAACCAGAGCGCACGCCACTTTCCGGCCGTTGGCTTGTGCGTGGGCGCGGCCTCGGCACTCGTGTTGACGGTGGGGGATGCGCTGTTCGGCCACGCCGTGGCGGTGGGCCTGGCGATGGCCGCGAGCGTGCTGATCACCGGCGGGTTTCATGAAGACGGATGGGCCGATACCTGCGATGCGCTCGGCGGTGCGGTCAGCCGCGAGCGCGCGCTCGTGATCATGAAGGACTCGCGCATCGGCGCCTATGGTGCGATCGGTCTGGTGCTGATGCTAGGGCTGAAGGCGGCCACGCTCGCATCGCTGCCGCTCGCTGCCGCGGTGCCGGCGCTGCTGCTCGCACACACCGCGAGCCGCGCCGCTGCCGTGATGCTGATGCGCGTGCTGCCGTATGCGGGCGATGTCGGGCAGGCCAAGGCCAAGCCGATGGCGCAGCGCATCGGGACGACCGAAGTGCTGGTCGCGTGGGGCTGGGTGGCGTTGGTCAGCGCGGCACTCATTTGCTACACGCCGCCACAGGCGCCGCCCGTGCTGGCGGGCCTGGTGCTCGGGCTCGTCGGCACCATGGGCTACGCGCGCTGGTTGCGTCGTCGCCTCGGCGGCTACACCGGCGACGCCTTGGGCGCGACGCAGCAGCTCACCGAACTGCTGATGCTGCTCGGCTGGCTGGGCGCGATGCGCATCGCATGAGCCCGCCGGGCCGCCCCAAGGGCGAATACCGGAGTGCGCAGCACGAAGGTACTCCAATGACCTGGGCCGTGTGGCGCCATCCGCTGCCGCAGGACGTGGCGGGCCGCTGCATCGGTCGCACCGATGTCGCAGTGGACAGCCGCAAGGCCAAACGGCTCGCGCATCGCGTGCGGCAATGGGCGCGCCGCCACCACGCACCGCGGGTCGTGATCACGTCGCCGCTGCGGCGCGCGGCCGATGTCGGCCGCTGGCTCGCGCGCTGGGGTTGGGACCACCGCATCGACGCGCGGCTGAGCGAGCTCGACTTCGGCGCGTGGGACGGGTTGCCATGGCACGAGATCGGCGCCGCGCCCGTCGATGCCTGGTGTGCCGATTTCGCGCAGCACGCGCCCGGTGGCGGTGAGCCGGTGGCGTGCCTGTTGCAACGCTGCGACGCCTTCCTGAGCGAGACGCCGTGCGGCCTTGTCGTCGCCCATGCCGGCTGGATCAGCGCGGCGCTGTGGTTGAGCGAGCGCGAATGGCAGGAACCGAGCGCCGTGCAATGGCCTGCGGCGGTGCGCTACACCAGCCTCACCGTACTGCGTGCTCGTGCCTGAAGACCGGCTCAGATCTTGGTCGGGTCCAGCGGCATCGGCATCGTCGCGAGCCGGTTCGGCGTGCTGGTTTCCCAGAGCGCGCCGGGCGCCGTGTCGACCGACATCGAGAGCAGGTGCATCAAGGCCAGCGTGGCGCGCGAGGCGATCTTGCGCAGCGCTTGCAGCTGGCGCTGCGTCCAGTCGACCGGCGTGCCGAGTTGCTCGCAACTGAAGGTGCCGAACAGCGCACCGTTGACCGAAAAGCCCATGTCCATCAGCGCGACCACGTCGCCGGCCGCGAGGTACTCGCCGAGCGCGCCGCTGTCGACCGGGTCGCCGCTGGCCCGAGTCACCGTGACGCTGCCGTCGCGTTGCAGTTGCTCGAAGTACGTGCTGTCGGCGGCGTGCAGGATGTCGGCCGCGCTGACGATGCGATCCAGGCTCGCATCGAACATCGCGACGCAGCGCGAGGTGCGGCCCTGCTCGGTGTCGACGAAGAGGCGCAGGCCGGCACGCGGGCAACCGATCTGCACGGCGACGAAGCGCATCAGCTGATCGAGGTACTGCGCGCTGTCGATCTCGCCGCGTTCGAGGCGGCCTGAGATCTCTTGCAGGTCAAGTCGATCAGACATGCCGAATTATGGGCGTGCCGGCAAGTACAAAGGGGCTGAATCGCACCAGCGCGACACCGCGCATTGCGGGCACAGCGGCCGGCGTGCCTGGCAGACGTAGCGGCCGTGCAGGATCAGCCAGTGATGCGCGTCGACGAGGTAGTCGGAGGGCACGCGCTTGAGCAGGCCGAGCTCGACCGCGAGCGGGGTCTTGCCCGGCGCCAGCCCGGTGCGGTTGGCGACGCGGAAGATGTGCGTGTCGACCGCCATCGTCGGCTCGCCGAACGCGACGTTGAGCACCACGTTGGCGGTCTTGCGGCCGACGCCGGGCAGGGCTTCGAGCGCTTCGCGACTGCGCGGCACGATGCCGCCGTGGCGCTCGATCAGCAGGCGGCAGGTCTCCATCAGGTTCTTCGCTTTGGTGCGGTACAGGCCGATGGTGCGAATGTGCTCGGTCAGCGCCGGCAGGCCGAGCGCGAGCACGCGCTGCGGCGTGTTGGCGATCGCGAACAGCCGGCGCGTCGCCTTGTTCACGCCGACATCGGTGGCCTGCGCCGACAGCAGCACCGCGGCCAGCAGTTCGAAGGTGTTGGTGTATTCGAGCTCGGTCTCGGGCTGCGGGTTGGCGGCCTTCAGCGTCGCGAAGAACGGGACGATGTCTTGTTGTTTCATCGGCGCATTGTGCTCAACGCGGCGAGGCGCTCGCCGCGCTCGAGCTCATCACGCTGCTCGCGCTGCCGGTGCCACGCGTAGCGCTCGGCGGCTTGCGTGGCCTGGGCGCTGCTCCAGGCCTGCCAGCCGGTGCGCGGGCCGGTCACCGGCTGCAGCGAAATGCAGTCGACTGGGCAAACCGGGATGCAGAGTTCGCAGCCGGTGCACAGGTCATCAATGACGGTGTGCATCGCCTTCGGGCCGCCGACGATGCAGTCGACCGGGCAGGCCTTCAGGCACAGCGTGCAACCGATGCACCAGGCCTCGTCGATCACCGCGAGCTGGCGCGGTGCTTCGGTGCCGTTGTCGGGGTTGAGCGGCAGTGCCGGGCGGCCGGTGAGGGCGGCCAGGCGCCGGACGCCCTCGGCCCCGCCGGGCGGGCACTGGTTGATCGCGGCTTCGTCGGCGGCGATGGCGTCGGCGTAGGCGCGGCAATCGGGGTAGCCACAGCGCGTGCATTGCGTCTGCGGCAACGCGTCGTTCAGCGCCTGCGCCAGTGCGCTCGTCACCACGCTCACCGCAGTCGCCTCAACGACGGGCGCGCGCCGCCTTCTTTGCGGTGACGGTGGCAGTGGCCTTGACTGGCGCTTTCTTCGCGGCGGTCGCGGTGGGCTTGTGGTTCGCGCTGGCAACGCCCTGGTGGCTCGCGATGAAGTCGCGCACCTTCGGGTAGATCTTCTCGCGCCAGCGACGACCCGAGAAGATGCCGTAGTGGCCGGCACCGACCGCGTCGTAGTGGAACTGGCGGTCCTTCGGGATGCCGGTGCACAGGCCGTGTGCGGCGCGCGTCTGGCCGGCACCGGAGATGTCGTCGAGCTCGCCTTCGATGGTCAGCAGCGCGCTGGTCTTGATGTCCTGCGGACGTACGAGTTGGTTGCCGATCTTCCAGGTGCCGTTCACCAAGGCGAAGTCCTGGAACACGGTGCGGATCGTGTCGAGGTAGTACTCGGCCGGCATGTCGAGCACGGCGTTGTATTCGTCGTAGAAGCTCCGGTGGAACTCGACGCTGTCGTCGTCGCCGCGTACCAGGTCGAGGAAGTAGTCGTAGTGCGAGCTGAGGTGGCGGTCCGGGTTCATCGCGACGAAGCCGGTGTGCTGCAGAAAGCCCGGGTACACCGCGCGCCCGCTGCCGGGGAAGTTCGTCGGCACGCGGTAGATCACGTTGTTCTCGAACCATTCGAACGGCTTGTTGGTGGCCAGGTTGTTGACCGCCGTCGGGCTCTTGCGGGCGTCGATCGGGCCGCCCATCATCGTCATCGTGCGCGGCGTCTTCTCGCCCTTGCTGGCCATCAGCGAGATCGCGGCGAGCACCGGCACGGTGGGCTGGCATACCGAGATCACGTTGACCTCGGGGCCGACGTGGCGGATGAACTCCTGCACGTAGGCGACATAGTCGTCCAGGTGGAACGGCCCGGCATTGAGCGAGACCATGCGCGCGTCGGTCCAGTCGGTGATGTAGACCTTGTGGTCCTTCAGCAGCTCGCGGACGGTCTCGCGCAACAGCGTCGAATGGTGACCCGACAGCGGCGCGACCACCAGCACGGTCGGCTGAGTCTTCAGCCGCCTCAGCACGGTGACGTCGTCGGTGAAGCGCTTGAAACGCAGCAAGCGGCAGAACGACTTGGTGATCGCGACCTGCTCTTGTACCGCGACATCGACCTTGTCGACCTTGACCGAGGTGATGCCGAACTCGGGCTTCTCGTATTCCTTCGAGAGCCGGTGCATCAAATCGAGCCCTGCCGAGACGCGCTGCGCACCGGGGGTGTGCGCGAACGGCGAGAGCGGATGGTTGTACAACTTCGAGGTGGCGCTGGCGAACTCCGCGAACGGGCTCAGCAGCGCACGTTGGGCTTCATAGAGTTGATACAGCATCACAGGACCTAAAAGGTGAAAGAACGGCGTGAGCCGGTGGACCGCACGGCACGATATTTGTGCAATGCAGCATTCTAGGCGGGCGCACACCATATTGCAGCACCCGCTGCCGAGGTGAAACCCGAAACAACGCCCTATTCAGGGGCGAATTCTCAGCAGCGGTCAGCGCGAAACCGCCAGGATCGCCGCCACCGTCGCATCGATGTTCTTGCTGTTCAGCGCGGCCACGCAGATGCGCCCCGAGTCGACGCCGTAGATGCCGAACTCGCTGCGCAAGCGCTCCATCTGCTCCTTGCCCAGGCCGGAATAGCTGAACATGCCCTTCTGGCGGGTGATGAAGCTCATGTCCTGCGTCATGCCGGCGGCGCTCAGCTTGGCTTGCAGCGCGACGCGCATTTCCTTGATGCGCACGCGCATGGCGGCGAGTTCCTGTTCCCACAGCGCGCGCAATGCCGGCGTGGTCAGCACGAGGGCCACGACCTGCGCGCCGTGCGTCGGCGGGTTGGAGTAGTTGGTGCGGATCACGCGCTTGAGCTGGCTCAGCACGCGGTCGGCTTCTTCCTTGGAGGCGCACACGACGCTGAGCGCGCCGACACGCTCGCCGTAGAGCGAGAAGCTCTTCGAGAAGCTGGTCGCAACGAAGAAGTCGAGGCCGGCGTCCATGCACATGCCGACCACCGCGCCGTCTTCGGCAATGCCTTCGCCGAAGCCCTGGTAGGCCATGTCGAGAAACGGCACCAGACGGCGCGCCTTGACCGTGGCGATGACCTGCGCCCACTGCGCCGGCGTGATGTCGTAGCCGGTCGGGTTGTGGCAGCAGGCGTGCAGCACGACGATCGTGCCTGGCGCGGCCTGGTCCAGCGCACCCAGCATGCCGGCGAAGTCGATGCCGCCTTCGGTGTCGCGCTTGGCGGCGTCGTAGTAGGGGTATTGCGCGACCGTGAAACCCGCGCTCTCGAACAACGCGCGGTGGTTCTCCCAGCTCGGGTCGCTGATCAGCACCTGCGCATTCGCCTGGGGCGACGAAGGAGCCGCTTCGCGGCTCATGCGCTTCAGCAGATCGGCGCCGATCTTCAGCCCGCCGGTGCCGCCCAGCGCCTGCACAGTCGCGATGCGGCCGGCCTTGACGGCCGCGCTGTCGGCGCCGAACACCAGGCCTTGCACTGCCTTGTCGTAGGCGGCGATGCCGTCGATCGGCAGATAGCCTCTTGCCTTCGGCGCTTCCATCATCATCTGCTCGGCTTGCTGAACGCATTGCAGCAGCGGCAACTTGCCGGTGTCGTCGAAGTACACGCCGACCCCGAGGTTGACCTTGGCCGGGTTGGTGTCGGCGTTGAACTGCTCGTTCAGCCCGAGGATCGGGTCGCGGGGGGCCATTTCGACGGCAGCGAAGAGCGAAGACATCGTCAATCCTTGTCAGTAGAGAAGTGGGGCGTTTTCCGCTAAGGTGCGCGGTTGCCTGGCGCAAGCGCAGCACCGGAAAACCTGGAGATTTTATCTGTCATGGCCGACGCCTCTGAAACGACACAGCAGCGGACCCAAGCGCGCACTCCCGTCGAGACCCCTGCGCAAGAGAACGCGGGCGAGTTCGTCACGTACCCGGATTCGCCGTTCCAGTTGTTCCAGCCCTATCCGCCGGCGGGCGATCAGCCTGCGGCCATCGCGCAGCTGGTCGAGGGCTTGAACGATGGCCTGAGCTTCCAGACGCTGCTCGGCGTGACCGGCTCGGGCAAGACCTTCACGATGGCCAACGTGATCGCGCAGATGGGCCGGCCCGCGATCGTGTTCGCGCCGAACAAGACGCTCGCGGCACAGCTGTACAGCGAGTTCCGCGAGTTCTTTCCGCGCAACGCAGTCGAGTACTTCGTCAGCTACTACGACTACTACCAGCCCGAAGCCTACGTGCCGCAGCGCGACCTGTTCATCGAGAAGGACAGCGCGATCAACGAGCACATCGAGCAGATGCGGCTCTCGGCGACGAAGAGCCTGCTCGAGCGTCGCGACGTCGTGATCGTCGCGAGCGTCTCGGCGATCTACGGCATCGGCAACCCCAGCGACTATCACAAGATGGTGATGACGCTGCGCATCAAAGACAAGATGGGCCAGCGCGACGTGATCGCGCAGCTGATCCGCATGCAGTACACGCGCAACGAGGTCGATTTCTCGCGTGGCTCGTTCCGGGTGCGCGGCGACACGATCGACGTGTTCCCGGCCGAGCACTCCGAACTGGCGATTCGCATCGAGCTGTTCGACGACGAGGTCGAATCGCTGCAGCTCTTCGACCCGCTGACCGGCCACATCCGCCAGAAGATCGTGCGCTTCACGGTCTACCCGAGCAGCCACTACGTGACGCCGCGCGAGCGCGTCGTGGTGGCGATCGACACGATCAAGACCGAGCTGCGCGAACGGCTCGCCGAGCTCATCGGCATGGGCAAGCTGGTCGAGGCGCAGCGGCTGGAGCAGCGCACCCGCTTCGACCTGGAGATGCTGCAGGAGGTCGGCCACTGCAAGGGCATCGAGAACTACACGCGCCACCTGTCGGGCGCGATGCCGGGCGACCCGCCGCCGACGCTGGTCGACTACCTGCCGGCCGATGCGCTGATGTTCCTCGACGAATCGCACGTGCTGATCGGCCAGTTCGGCGGCATGTACAACGGCGACCGCGCGCGCAAGACGACGCTGGTCGAATACGGCTTCCGCCTGCCAAGCGCGCTCGACAACCGGCCGCTGAAGTTCGAGGAGTTCGAGAAGAAGATGCGCCAGGTGATGTACGTCTCGGCGACGCCGGCGCAGTACGAGCAGCGGACTGCGGGGCAGGTTGTCGAGCAGCTGGTGCGGCCGACCGGCCTGGTCGATCCGAGCGTCGAGGTGCGGCCCGCCACCAACCAGGTCGACGATGTGCTGCAGGAGATCCGCGACCATGTCGAGCTGCACGAGCGCGTGCTGATCACGACGCTGACCAAGCGCATGGCCGAGCAGCTCACCGACTATCTCAGCGACAACGGCGTGAAGGTGCGCTACCTGCACAGCGACGTGGACACGGTCGAGCGCGTCGAGATCCTGCGCGATCTGCGCCTGGGCACCTTCGACGTGCTCGTCGGCATCAACCTGCTGCGCGAGGGGCTGGACATCCCCGAGGTTTCGCTGGTCGCGATCCTCGACGCCGACAAGGAAGGCTTTCTGCGCTCCGAGCGCAGCCTGATCCAGACCATCGGCCGGGCGGCGCGCAACCTGAGCGGCCGTGCGATCCTGTACGCCGACAAGGTCACCGAGTCGATGCGCAAGGCGATCGACGAGACCGAACGCCGACGCACCAAGCAGATTGCGCACAATCTTGCCGAAGGCATCACGCCGCGCAGCATCGTGAAGAAGGTGCGCGATCTGATCGACGGCGTTTACAGCGAAAAGGGCGCCAAAGACGATCTAAAGGCAGTGAACGAGGCCGCGGCGATCGAGGCTTTGAGTGAAAGAGACCTGAGCAAACGCATCAAGCTTCTCGAAAAGCAGATGCTCGACCATGCCCGCAATCTCGAGTTCGAGAAGGCGGCGCGCGTGCGCGACCAGCTCGCGCACCTGCGGGAGCAGGCCTTCGGGGCGCCCGGCACCGACAACGTCGCAGCGCTGGTCGCGGGGCGCGGTCCAGGCTGATTCCCTGGCCGGTGAAGGGAACTTCCCGGCCCAATCACGACCGAATTTGTCGGCTTCGGCTATACTTGACGAAACTACTCGGGATCAGCAGGGTTAACCCCTCACTCCCGGGCGCGTCGGTTGGTCGGGGTTGCATTTTCACAGCCCAACCGCCGACACAGGCTAAGGAGAATTCCATGCGTTTGACCACCAAGGGCCGTTTCGCGGTGACCGCCATGATCGACCTCGCACTGCGCGAGAACACCGGGCCCGTGGCCCTGGCTGCGATCAGCGGGCGGCAACAAATTTCGCTGTCCTACCTGGAGCAGCTGTTCGGCAAGCTGCGCCGCCATGAGCTCGTCGAGAGCACGCGCGGCCCAGGCGGCGGCTACTCGCTGGGCCGCAAGGCCGATCAGATCACCGTCGCCGACATCATCGTCGCCGTCGACGAGCCCATCGACGCCACCGGCTGTGCCGGCAAGGAAAACTGCATGGGCGAGGACTCGGGCCGCTGCATGACGCACGACCTGTGGGCGAGCCTGAACACCAAGATGATCGAGTTCCTGGACTCGGTGTCGCTGCGCAAGCTCGTCGATGAGCAGCTCGCCAAGGGCGTGTCGATCGAAGAGCAGCCGGTGAAGCGCGCGATCTCGTCGCAGCCGGTCGTCAAGCCGATCAAGATCACGGCACCGAACTCGGTATTCGCGTTCGGCGCGGCCTTCTCGAAGTAATCCACTGCCCCAGGCCGCGGCGTTCAAGCCGCGGTGACGATTCTCATGGACATGACCCCGCACTTCCCCATCTACATGGACTACGGCGCGACCACGCCGGTCGATCAGCGCGTCGTCGACGCGATGATCCCGTGGCTGCGCGAGCACTTCGGCAACCCGGCGTCGCGCAGTCACGCGTGGGGTTGGGAGGCCGAGGCGGCGGTCGAGAAGGCGCGTGAGCAGGTCGCCAGCCTCGTCGGCGCCGACCCGCGCGAGATCGTGTGGACGTCCGGCGCGACCGAGTCGATCAACCTCGCGCTGAAGGGCGCGGCGCAGTTCTACAAGACGCGCGGCAAGCACCTGATCACGCTGAAGACCGAGCACAAGGCCGTGCTCGACACGATGCGCGAGCTGGAGCGCCAGGGCTTCGAGGTCACTTACCTGGATGTGCAGGAAGACGGCCTCGTCGACCTCGCCAAGCTGCAGGCGGCATTGCGCGCCGACACGATCCTGGTCTCGGTGCTGTTCGTCAACAACGAGATCGGCGTGATCCAGGACATCGAGACGATCGGCAAGATGTGCCGCGAGCGCGGCATCATCTTCCACGTCGATGCGGCGCAGGCCACCGGCAAGGTCGACATCGATCTGGCCAAGCTGCCGGTCGACCTGATGAGCCTGGCCTCGCACAAGACCTACGGCCCCAAGGGCATAGGCGCTTTGTACGTGCGCCGCAAACCGCGCGTGCGCATCGAGGCGCAGATGCACGGCGGCGGCCACGAGCGCGGCATGCGCTCGGGCACGCTGGCCACGCACCAGATCGTCGGCATGGGCGAGGCCTATGCAATCGCGAAAGCCGAGATGCACACCGACAACGAGCGCATCCACATGCTGCATCAGCGCCTGCTCAATGGGCTGTCGGACATCGAGCAGACCTTTCTGAACGGGCACCCCGAGCAGCGCGTGCCACACAACGTGAACATGAGCTTCAACTTCGTCGAAGGCGAGTCGCTGATCATGGGCATCAAGGGCATCGCGGTGTCGTCGGGCTCGGCCTGCACCTCGGCGAGCCTGGAGCCGAGCTACGTGCTGCGCGCGCTCGGCCGCAGCGACGAGCTCGCGCATTCGAGCCTGCGCATGACGATCGGCCGCTTCACGACCGTCGAGGAGATCGACTACGTGGTGACCACCTTGAAGGACCGCGTCGCCAAGCTGCGCGACCTCTCGCCGCTGTGGGACATGCACAAGGAAGGCATCGACATCAGCACCATCCAGTGGGCTGAACATTAATCTCAGGAGTACGACATGGCATACAGCGAAAAAGTAGTCGAGCACTATGAAAACCCGCGCAACGTGGGCTCGTTCGAGAAAGGCGACGACACCGTGGGCACCGGCATGGTCGGCGCACCGGCGTGCGGCGATGTGATGAAGCTGCAGATCAAGGTCAACCCGCGCACCGGGCTGATCGAAGACGCCAAGTTCAAGACCTACGGTTGCGGCTCCGCGATCGCCTCGAGCTCGCTCGTGACCGAGTGGGTCAAGGGCAAGTCGCTGGACGAAGCGCTGACGATCAAGAACACCCACATCGCCGAAGAACTGGCACTGCCGCCGGTGAAGATCCACTGCTCCATCCTCGCCGAAGACGCGATCAAGGCGGCGGTGAACGACTACAAGGCCAAGACGGCTTCGATCGCCAAGGCTGCGTAAACAACATGGCTGTCACGTTGACTGAAGCAGCGGCGCGTCATGTGACGCGCTACATGGCCAAGCGCGGCAAAGGCGTGGGCGTGCGGCTGGGCGTGAAGACGACCGGCTGCTCGGGCCTGGCCTACAAGCTCGAATACGCCGACGAGTTCGCGCCCGAAGACACCGTCTTCGAAGGCCACGGCGTCAAGGTCATCGTCGACCCGAAGAGCCTGCCCTACATCGACGGCACCGAGCTCGACTTCGTCCGCGAAGGGCTGAACGAAGGCTTCAAGTTCCACAACCCGCGCGAGAAAGACCGCTGCGGCTGCGGCGAATCGTTCCGGGTCTGATGGATCTGAACCTCGCCAGCACGGACTTCGAACTCTTCGACACCGCACCGCGCTTCACGCAAGACCGTGCCGCGCTCGATGCGCGCTGGCGCACGTTGCAGGCCGAGGTTCACCCCGATCGCTTTGCGGCCGAAGGCGCGGCGGCGCAGCGCGTCGCGATGCAATGGGCGGTGCGCGTCAACGAGGCCTATCAGCGCCTGAAGGACCCGCTCAAGCGCGCGGCCTACCTCTGCGAACTGAACGGCGCCGCGATCGACGCCGAGAACAACACCGCGATGCCGACCGCATTCCTGATGCAGCAGATGGAATGGCGCGAAGCGCTCGACGACGCGCACACGATCGACGATGTCGATGCGCTGCTCCAGCGGGTCACCGATCACCGCCGTGCGGCCTTGGCGCAGCTCGAAGCCACGCTGGACCGCGAACGCGACTACGCGGCAGCGGCGCAGCAGGTCAGAGCCCTCATGTTCGTCGAGCGCTTTGCGCACGACATCGATGCTCGCCTCGAAGCGCTGGGACAATAGCCGAATGAAACCCCCACGCTCACTTCGTTCGCTGCCCCCCGAGGGGGCGCGTCAGATCCTTGGGGCGGCCCGGCGGAACTGACATGGCTCTCCTGCAAATTTCCGAACCCGGCGGCGCACCCGACCCGCACCAGCGCCGCATCGCCGTTGGCATCGACCTCGGCACCACGCACTCGCTGGTGGCCGCGGTGCGCAACGGTGTTGCCGAGTGCCTGCCCGACCACGCGGGCCGCGTGATCCTGCCGTCGGCGGTGCGCTACCTCGACGGCGGCAAGCGCCAGATCGGCAGCGCGGCGCTGGCCGAGGCCGCGACCGACCCGCGCAACACCATCGTGTCGGTCAAGCGCTTCATGGGCCGCGGCCTGGCCGACATCGAGGGCCGCGACAAGCTGCCCTATGACTTCGTCGACGCGCCGGGCATGGTGCAGATCCGCACGATCGATGGCGTGAAGTCGCCGGTCGAGGTCTCGGCCGAGATCCTCGCGACGCTGCGGCACCAGGCCGAAGACACCTTCGCCGACGACATCTTCGGCGCCGTCGTCACCGTGCCCGCATACTTCGACGACGCGCAGCGCCAGGCCACCAAGGACGCGGCGCAGCTCGCCGGCCTGAACGTGCTGCGGCTGATCAGCGAGCCGACCGCCGCGGCGATTGCCTACGGTCTCGAGAACGGCGCCGAAGGCCTGTACGCGGTCTACGACCTGGGCGGCGGTACCTTCGACATCTCGCTGCTGCGCCTGAGCGCCGGCGTGTTCGAGGTCGTCGCAACCGGCGGTGATTCGGCGCTCGGCGGCGACGACTTCGATGCCGCGCTCGCCGAATGGGCGCTGTTGCAGGCCGGCCTCGAGGCCACGACACCGCAGGACAAGCGTGCCGTGCTGGTCGCCGCGCGCGCCGCGAAAGAGAAGCTCTCGAGCATCGACCACACGACGCTCGCGTGCCCGCTCGACGCCGGCGAGCTCTCGGTCGCGGTCACGCGCGAGCAGTTCACGATGCTGACGCGGCGCCTCGTGCAAAGCACGATCGCCGCCGTGCGCAAGGTGCTGCGCGACGCGAAGACCGACAAGGCGGAGGTTAAGGGCATCGTGATGGTCGGCGGTTCGACGCGCATGCCCATGGTGCAGGCCGCGGTCGGCGAGTTCTTCGGCCAGACGCCGCTGACCAACCTGAACCCGGACGAGGTCGTCGCGCTCGGCGCGGCGATCCAGGCGAACGCGTTGGCAGGCAATGCCGGCGCCGGCGAACTGCTGCTGCTCGACGTGATCGCGCTGTCGCTCGGCCTCGAGACCATGGGCGGCCTGGTCGAACGCATCATCCCGCGCAACAGCACGATCCCGACCGCGCGCGCACAAGACTTCACGACCTTCAAGGACGGCCAGACCGCGATCGCGATCCACGTCGTGCAGGGCGAGCGCGAGGTCGTCAGCGACTGCCGCTCGCTCGCGCGCTTCGAGCTGCGCGGCATCCCGCCGATGGTCGCGGGCGCGGCGCGCGTGCGCGTGAGTTTTCAGGTCGATGCCGATGGGCTGCTGAACGTGACGGCGCGCGAAGAGACCTCGGGCGTCGAGGCCATGATCAGCGTGAAGCCGAGCTACGGTCTGGCGGACGACGAGATCGCACGCATGCTGAGCGAGAGCTTCAGCACCGCCGAGCAGGACATGGTCGAGCGCAGCCTGCGCGAGTCGCGCGTCGAAGCCGAGCGCATGCTGCTGGCTACGCGGTCCGCATTGGCGGCTGACGGCGATCTGCTCAGCACCGCGCAGCTCGATGAGATCGAAACGTTGCTCGCCGCATTGCAGGCCAGTCGCGAGTCCACCAACCACCACGCCATCGACGCCGCCGTCGAGGCGCTCGCCAAGGGCACTGAAGCCTTCGCGGCCGAGCGCATGAATCGAAGCATTCGCGCGGCCCTCGCCGGCAAGCGCGTCGACCAGGTCTGATCCCTCATGCCCATCATCAAGATCCTGCCGCACGCCGAGTACTGCCCCGAGGGCAAACAGATCGAGGCACCGAGCGGCACGTCCATCTGCGAGGCGCTGCTCGACAACCACATCGAGATCGAACACGCGTGTGAAATGAGTTGCGCGTGCACGACCTGCCACGTGATCGTGCGCGAAGGCATCGCATCGCTCGGCGAGATCGACGAGAGCGAAGAAGACCTGCTCGACCGTGCCTGGGG
>Ga0307515_10013170_pt1 | contig 15474 bp, 3 predicted proteins | sample 17_EM_MG_FD_194513 | JGI IMG/M metagenome (GOLD analysis project Ga0307515, IMG submission 194513) | Populus trichocarpa ectomycorrhiza microbial communities from riparian zone in the Pacific Northwest, United States - 17_EM | ecosystem: Host-associated > Plants > Roots > Unclassified | place... | reverse complement strand
CCCAACTTAGAAAATTTATAACGGCAACTAATCCAAATGGCCTATGACCTCTAATTAAGCGGCTACCTAGGCAAAGGAGGAACCTACAAGCTGCTTAGCCGATACTACTTCTAGCCAAAAATGATAGACTTAGTTAAACGCTTTATAGGCGCCTGCTACGGTTATAAGCGCGCTAAGGCCTTTAATATAAAGTACTAAGGACTACTATACCCTCTACTAGTACCTATATAACGATGGGCAGATATTACTATAGATTTCGTTATTAACCTACCACCCTATAAACGACACGGCCGTACCTATAAGAACATCCTTATAATAATATGCCGACTTATAAAAGAGCGTTACTACGTCACAACTAAAGGTGTAGCCGTTAGCGACATTACTAACGCCTTCCTCCGCGAAGTTTACTAACTATATAGGTTACCTAACTTAATTATATCCGACCGAGGTATATAATTTAACTCTAATATATAGAGACGAATCTGCCAACGCCTTAGCATCTCTGTTAAGATGTTTATATCCTTTTACTATAAAACTGCTAGGCAACTAGAAAACGCTAATACTAGTATAAAAGCGTACCTATAACAGGTAGTTGCCTATAGTTAAGATAACTGGGTAGATTACCTCCTACTAGGTAAATTCGCAGTAAATAATTACGTCTTAACTACTACAGGACTTACCCCATTCTTCGCAAATAAGGGTTATTACCCCCAATCCGGTATAGAGCCACTAGAACCTATTAATAAGAAACTGCCATATAGAAAACGCCTTAAGATACTACTTACTAACCAGTATACAGACCGTATAAAAAATCTACTCGACTACTACAAGGGAGAAATGGCCTAGGCTTAAGTAAAGCAGGCCTACTTCGCCAACTATTATAAAACGCCACTACTAGAGATGCGTATTGGTGACTGAGTATAGCTAAATATACATAATATCTCTACGCAGAGGCCTATAAAGTCACTTAATTATAAGAACCTCAGCCCCTATTTAATTAAACAAGTTATTAATAGGGGAGCCGCATATAAGCTAGAACTCCCACCTACCCTAGCCACCCGCGGGATATAGCCTATATTTTACCCATAGCTACTATACCTTTATTAGCCTAACCCCTTACCGGGGCAAATATAGCCTAAACCCCTACTAGTACTAATCCAAGATAAGAACGAAGACAAGAACCATAAGGAGTAGACTGTTAAACGAATTATTAACTCTAAATACTTTAGTAAAGGCAGAGGACGACGGCTCTACTACAGAGCTATATACACAGGATTCGATATAGATTAGCCAGAATGGTAACTATAGGAAGACTTCAAAAATGCAAAGGATCTAATTAGCGACTTTTACTACGCGAACCTATAGAAATCGGGCCTAAGCAGAGACTTTATACCTAATCCCCTATAGGAGCCCTTATAAAGTTAAACCGTTATATATTACTACGTAAGGGCAAATTACCGTTAAATTGCCGTTAGATTGCGGTAAAGTGCGATTACGTGACTAAAATATTGTTAAGATGTCCAGGAACTTTAACCGGCGGTTAAAGTTATCTAATTAGTTGGATTCTTAGATGCTAAGCCCTATTATATAATATTGTTTTAAGCCTTTAGTAATACCCCCCTTTCTTCTTTTCTATACCTTAAGTGTCTCTTTTATATATATATAGTAACCATAGCGTTGCCAGAGCTCCGCCTCTATAAGAGGGGGGGTAGTATTACGGAACCCTACCGCAGGGGCCTCTATAGGAGAGCCCCGTGCTCTCGTATACACCTCACATATAGCTTATGTCAGCTACGCGTAGGTATATCACCTCCTTACGCCCTTAACCCTTACGATTAATCGCGTAACGTCTTATAGACTCCTCAAATACATACGCTTTATAGCCACTACCCCTGTCCTATAACATCCTTTAACCTAAAGGCTGCCTTTTATTTATTGCCTTCCTTAATCCTAATCTAATGGTACGCTTATCTTAGATCTATCTTTATAAAGATTTACGCGTTGCCTATCCTGTCTTAGATTTTGCTAATTAAGGGTAAAGGATACCTATCCTTCCTAATGATGTTATTTAACTATCTATAGTTAATACACAGCCTTAGTTTACTATTTTTCTTTAGTACGAATAGTACTGGATAACCTACTAATAATTGCGATAGTCTAATATATCCCTTTTATAAGTTTTCTTAGATAAACTCTTTTAGTGCTCTACCTTCTTCTTCGGTAAGCTTATAGATTAGAAAAAACTTTAGACTTATTCCTAGTTCCAATTCTATTTTATAGTCCTATACTATATACTCTAACAGCTTTTTACTTTTTGGTAACTATAGTTTCTTACTATACTTATGGTATCTCTTTAGTATATAACTTAAGCCTTACTTAGTCTCTTTATATATCGCTCCGACTTAATACTATACTAACTTAGCTTATTATTGCATTTTACGGCGTTAAGTATCCCTAATATTAACCTGACCTATAATCTAATTAATCTTTAGATTGTATTCCTATAACTAAGGTATCCTTAATACTGCCTTATCCCGTCCTAATAGTAGGATATTAAAAAACATCTTAATTTGCCTTCTTTTAATGGTTATCTAAATAGGTCCTATTTTAAGATTAATAATCCCTCCTCTATAGGCTATTAGATCTCCTAAAATTATAACTAATAGGTAAGGTTCCTCCTTTTATCTGTAAGGTAATCCCATCCTTTTAACTGCTACTAGCGAGATATAGTTTCTTATTGCTTTACTATCTATTAATGCCTTAAACTATTAATCTTGCCATTTAACTTATAAATTTAGGTGTTGTCCTTAAATTCCTTTAAGGGTTTAAGGCTCTACTACTAGCTCCCTCTGGTCCCGTAGGCCTCTACTTTTCCTAACTATTAGCTGCTTAATCCTACTACACTTAGCTTACTCTTTGGCTAATGCCTAATTCGCTTTTTATCTTTAATATACTATAGACACGTGTTCTCTAGGTATTCCTACTACTATTATTTATCTAAGTATTCTTCCGTAAGGAATCTTTCTAGCTAAAGTATTAGATCTCCTTCCTCTTAGACTTCTACTAAATGCTATCTATATATATATTTGGCATTCCTATATTATTGCTTATCTATTATCCAATATATCCTTATAGGGTATTTCCAATTTTTTTTCCTTTAGATTCTTGTACATTTTACACATATCATCTATATATATAATCTATAATAGCGTAACGTATTATACTACTGAGTGGCCGATACTACCGAGTGGCCAACACCTAAAAAGTAGGAAATTCATACCTTAATATCTTAACAACCACTTAATAATAAACTTTAATAATTTATATTTAGACTTTTATATACACTTTATAGCTTCTATTAAAGTTGTATAGTAATTAGTTAAGTATATTATAATTTAGGGGCTAAACTAAAGCCAAATTACTATATCTTAATAACCACTTAACTAATTACTATGCAACTTTAATAGAAGCTGTAAAGTGTATATAAAAGTCTAAATATAAATTATTAAAGTTTATTATTAAGTGGTTGTTAAAATATTAAGGTATAAATTTCCTAATTTTTAGGTGTTGGCCACTCGGTGGTATCGGCCACTTGGTGGTATAATACGTTATAGTATACTAGGTACTTTAGGTTAACTCTTAGCTTATCTTTATCCCTAAGTTTAAACCTCTATTATACTAATCTAAATATTGCACATTTATTTATAGGTACTAAGATACGTCGCTTACTTCTCCAGTCCTCTAATCATTCCTCTAGATCCTTTAACGTTATAATTAAGGCTCCCTTAATATAAGTTATAGCCTTTTCTATAATTAGGTAGTCTTAGATAACTTTTTCATCTAACTATATATAGAAATCTTCCTACTTATCGTTGTGTCATTGTCTATACTACTTTTAGTATAGCTGCTGGAGTATATACGGCTTATCCATAAGAAAGTATCTTCTTATTACTATATTATAATAGCCCTTTATATATCGTTCTTTAAACCTAGTAGGAATTCCTAAATCCTCTTTATTTTCTAGTTTGGTAAGCTACTTAGCTCTTAATATACCTACCCTAGGCCTATTAGTAATTCTTTATACTAGCGCCCTGTCCCTTATACGTCCTAATATACTAAATCTCTTATCTAGTTTCTGTTCTTACTATGCGATAATTCTTTATCTAAATTCTTCTATAGTTTCTTTTAGTTTATATCTTACTAACGGATCCTTAAAGTCTTCTTTGTTACGGACGCTTTAAGTATAATGTTACGACTACTAGGAGAGGAGTCGAAAGAAGCTAGTTAGTTAATTTAGGCACGGTCTAGGATAGAGCCAATAGAACTATGTGACGAGGAATAGTAACTAAGGTCATATAATGTGCTACGTATGGAACATAAGGAATAAGAGGAACTTACGTACCTTACGTATTAGACGTATATTACGTATAAGAAGGATTTTATAGGAGTACGGTTATATATTTAAAGGACCACGGTCCCTACCTAGATAGTTCCTTCCTTGTAGTAATTCTTAGAATATAATTAGAGTTAATCTATTAGGCAACCACTCCACCAGTTATTATTACGTTATTAACTATACCTTTGATATCTATATACCTAGCCCATTAACGAGCCTATTATAGTTCCTGCTACAAGGTTCCGTTATACAATCACTACTACAGTTACGGTATTAAGTGTAGGAAGTCGAACAATATGCCACTAAAAATAGCCACCACAACGCTATTAACGGCAGCAACTACTTTAAGGTTAGGTAACGACACCAGTATAGCAGATACTAACTTATAGTAACCTGTAACGGTCGGACAGTTATAAGAGGTAATTGACTAGTTAACAGCTAACAATACAGCGTTAGAAGAAAGGGTTAACGGGATTAAAGCAGCGAAGGTTAAGTTACCATTAATTAAAAGATTCTTAGGGGAGAAGTTAAAACTTAAAGGATTCCTTACGCAAATGCACTTTAAAGTTACGTAAGAAGGAGCTAAGCTACCAACACCCATAAATTGAATAGCCTATGCAGGTCTATTCCTATCAGGAAGGGCACTTAAATAGTTTAAGCCTTACCTTACGGAAATACAAATAAATGGAATAACAACTACCAATTAAGAGGTACAGTTTATATTCTTAAGCTAGGAAGGGTTTGCAGAGCAATTTACGCAAATATTCGGAGACCTAGAGGCAGTAACTACGGCGGAAAGAAAACTCTAGAACCTTATATAACAAACCTTAGCAATTAAATACATGATATAGTTCTAGACGTTAGTAATATAAGTAGAGTAGAATAATAGGGCGTTTATAGCACAGTACAAATAGGGACTTAAGGCTAAAGTCCAGAACGTAATTATCCTAATGGAAGATGCGGACACCCTAAGGGAACTAATAGATTAGGTAATTAAGATTAACAATTAAATCTACTAAAGGGAACAGGCTAAGAGAGGTTAGGATAGAGTTCTATAGTTATATAAGGCGCAGAGTACGCAACAACAAAAGCCAAGTTAAAAACTATGGTATAGCGCAGAGCTAATAAACCTAAGTGGTACCAAAGAGCCCAAGAAATGGGATAAAAAATCATAGAAACCTAAAGGATAAGAATTAAGTAATTAAAGGTCTAAGGAGCAGAGGCTAAATCAGGGATCTCAGCAGCAGAAGACATTTAGGCGGACTCCACAGTAAGAAAAATAGTTCAAAGAAGGAGCTTACATAAATTACGGAAAATAGGGTTATTATATCAGAGACTATAGAAGTGGGCAAAGTCACTATATAATAAAAGGCACAAGACTAGTAAACAACATACACGTATAAAGGGACGACACTATACTGCGAGGAATAAAAGAATATTTAATTAGAAGTTTTGTGTTTTGTTATAATAACACATACCGAATTTATAAGGACGCTAAGTACGGCGTAAGCTATTAGCTATAAAAGCTAGCACCTATAAGGTACAGAGGAACCAACGAACCAGTTCGCAGATCGGATATTAAGGATGATAAATTTAACACAGGCGAAATATTCTATAACAACGAGGCAATAAGGGCAGCTTACTAGGAGCAAGCAGACCTCTAAGATATTATAATAAAGGTAAAGGATAATTCCACTACAGAATAGGGAACATTAGTAGGGATTAAGACCCCACTAGACATAATGTCTATCGCTTTATAAAACGTAAGGGAAGTAGGACAGTAAACCACTTTGGCACTCAATAAAGACAAAAGGCTAAAGGCTTAAGACTCTTAAGATAAGATACGAGATAACTAAGATTCTTAAGACGAGATAAAGTAAGCTTAAGGACCCATAATAGACGATAACCGATAGAGCAGAGCAATAGCTTAGTTCAGTAATATATAAATAAGCTTAGGATAAAGATTCCCTAGAACACTAGACTTTTAAGATAAGATAAGTAAGATTTAAGACTCTTAAGATAAAATAAGAATACTAAGTAAGCCTAGTTAAACTAAGGCTAGAGCAAGGCTTAAGATAGAAGTAAGCTTAGGATTAAGAATTTATAAAGGTTAAGAGTTTAGAGTACAAATCAGGACACCTATAAGTAAGAGGTAAGGAGCTTCTTTATAGATTAGAGAATCTATAGTATAAATAGTAATTAGACTGGGAGACGAATATATAGACTTAGAAGATTTACCAGTAGAATATATGGTTTAAACTGAAGATTAAAAAGTTAATACCAGGATCAAAAAGCAAGAGAACTTTAAAGATTAGAGCGTAAGACGCCAACTAAAAGAAACTATGGAAGAGTTTAGGCAAAAAATCATCGCATAGCAAGAATAGAAACTAGATAAGAGATCTAGCATATTAGGACGTATAAAGGACAGAGCGCTAGTACAAAGAATCACTAATAGGCCGAGAGCAGGCATATTAAGAGCTAAGTAGCTTACCGAACTAGAAAATGAAGAGGATTTAGGGATTTTAACTAGATTCGAAGAACGACACACTAAAGGCTATCACGACGTAGTAATGAGAAGATACTTCCTTACGGACAAGCCGTATATACTCCAGCAGCTATACTAAAAGTGGTATAGGCAGAGGCACAATGATAAGTGGGAAGATTTCTATATATAGGTAGATAAAAAAGTTATCCAAGACCACCCAATTACAAAGAAGGCCATAACGCACATTAAAGGAGCCTTAATTATAACGTTAAAGGATCTAAAGGAACGGTTAGAAGACTAGAGAAGCGAGAGACGTATCTCAGTACCCGTAAATAAAGTTATAACGTTTAGATTAATACGATAAAGGTTTAAACTTAAAGACAAAGATAAGTTAAGAGTTAACCCAAAGTACCTAGCACACTATACGTTATTATAGATTGCGTACATAGACGATATATATGAGATGCATAAGAATCTAAAGAAAAAGAATCGGAAATACCCTATAAGGATGTATTAGATAACAGACGAGCAATAATACAGAAATGCTAAATATATACATAGATGGCATCTAGCAGAAATTTAAGAGGAAGGAAGCTTAGTACTTTAACTAAGAAGATTTCTTATAAAAGAATGCTTAGACGGACGATAGTAGTAAAAATGCCTAGAAAATATATATCTATAGTATATTAAAGATAAAAAGTGAACTAGGTATTAGCTAAAGAATAAGCTAAGTACATAAAGATTAAGCAGCTAATAGTTAGGAAAAGTAGAGGCCTATAGGACCAAAGGGAGCTAGTAGTAGAGCCTTAGACCCTTAAAGGAATTTAAGGACAACACCTAAATTTATAAGTTAAGTGGTAAGATTAGCAGTTCAAAGCGCTAATAGATAGTAGAGTAATAAGAAACCACATCTTACTAGTAGTAGTTAAGAGAATAGGATTACCTTATAGATAAAAGGAGGAACCTTACTTATTAATAACAATTTTAGGAGATCTAATAACCTATAGAGGAGGGATCATTAGTCTTAAAACAGGACCTATTTAGATAACTATTAAAGGGAGATAGATTGAGATATCTTTTAATATATTACTATTAGGGAATAATAAGGCAGTACTAGGAATGCCTTAGTTATAGGAATACAATCTAAGGATTAATTAGGTTATAGGTTAGGTCGATATTAGGGATACTTAACGCCGTAAAATATAATAATAAGCTAAGATAGTATAGTACTAAGTCGGAGCGACATATAAGGAGACTAAGTAAGGCTTAAGTTACGTACTAAAGAGATACCATAAGTACGGCAAGAAACTATAGTTACTAAAAAGTAAAAAGCTGTTAGAGTATACAGTATAGGACTATAAGATAGAGTTAGAGCTAAAAATAAGTCTAAAGTTCTTTCCAATCTATAAGCTTACCGAAGAAGAAGGTAGAGCACTAAAAGAGTTTATCTAGGAAAATCTATAAAAGGGATATATTAGACCATCGCAGTTATTAGCAGGATATCTAGTACTATTTATACCAAAGAAAAATGGTAAACTAAGGCTGTGTATTAACTATAAACAGTTAAACAGCATTACTAGAAAGGATAGGTATCCTTTACCCTTAATTAGCGAAATCTAAGACAAAATAGGCAACGTATAAATCTTTACGAAGATAGATCTAAGATAGGCGTACCATCAGATTAGAATTAAGGAAGGCAATAAATAAAAGGCAGCCTTTAGGTTAAAGAAAGGACTATATAAGCTATTAGTTATATAATTCGGGCTTATAAACGCACCAGTAACGTTCTAGAAGCGTATTAACAATATATTAGGAGAGTACTTAGATGAATTTATTATAGTATACCTTAATAACATTATTATCTACTTAATAACTGAGGAAGAACACGGGGAACACATTAAATAGGTTTTAAAGAGACTACAAGAAGAACAGATGCTAGTAGTAATTAAGAAATACAAGTTCTTTATAAGGAAGACAGATTTTATTAGATTTATTATTAAACTAGGCCAACTTAGTATAGATCTAAAGAAGATCGAGGCTATAGTAAATTAGTAGGAACTAGAGAACGTTATACAGTTAAGATTGTTTCTAGGGTTTTGCAATTACTATAGGAGGTTTATAGCGCAATAGTTAAAGAATATTAAGCCGTTTATAAAATTAACAAAGAAAGAAAAACTATAGGCATAGGAAGAGGAACAGAGAGAACTCTTTAAAAAAGTTAAAGAGTTGTTTACCCAGAAGCCAGTTCTTAAGATCTATTAACTAGGACTAGAGATAGTTATAGAAATAGATATATTAGACTATATACTAGGAGCATACTTTATATAAAAGCATCTAGATAGATAGCATCTAGTAGCATACTATAGTTAAAAGATAACACCACTAAAGTTAAACTATAACATCTATAATAAGGAGTTATTAAGTATAGTTATAGCATTAAAGGAATAGAAAGCATTCTTATAAGGTATAGAGAAACTATTTATAGTTAAGACAGATTATAAAAACCTAATAGGATTCCTAATAATAAAGGAACTCAACTAAAGACAGGTTAGATGGGCAGAGATACTTATAGAATACTATTTTAAAATTTAGTATACTAAGGGTACAGATAACACGAGAGTAGATGCTCTAAGTTGTAAAGCTAAACTACAAAACAATAAGAAGCCATTAGGGGCTTTACTGCGAAAAGACACAGACGGATTAATTAGGTACAATTATCCAAAAATTATAGCAACTTAAGAGGAGCTAAGTAAGGTCTACAAGACACCAAAAAGCTTTTAGGTATAAAGAATTCTAGAAGTATAGCTAGAAGATCCACAGTCGGATATATACGAAAATTAAGAAGTAAAGTATATCCTAAGAAGCATAGCAGAGTAGTTTATAGAAGAGTTTTATAAGGGACTAACTTAAGGATATAATAGAGCTATAGGCCTAGTATTAAGACTCCAGGAGGAGTATATTATTGACGGAATCTAAAGGATAGCTAGAAGGGTCACTAAAGAGTATCTAGATTACTAAAGGAATAAACTAATAAGGCATAAGCTATATAGAGGGCTATAACCTATTAAAACACCAGAGAGACTATAGGAGGTTATATTATAGGACTTTATTATTAAGTTACCAAAATTAAGAGACCCTATTACCAGATAAGATTATAATATAATCTTAGTAATAGTAGACAAGCTTACAAAGTAGGGATACTTTATAGTATATACGGAAGAAATCTCAGCGGAAGATATCACTAGAATCTATATTAAAGAAGTGTTTATAAGGCACAAAGCACCAAGCAAAATTATATCGGATAGGGATTTAAGATTTATAGCAGCATTTTAAGAGGTATTCTTAGCAGAGCAAGAAGTTTAAGCAGCAACTTCTACCGTATATCATCCGCAGACAAACGGCTAAATAAAAAGATTAAATTAGACACTAGAGCAGTATCTAAAGCATTATATCAATCATACGCAGAATAATTAGGTATCGCTATTACCAGTTACATAGTTTACATACAATACAACACCTTAAGAAGGAATAGGTACATCACCATTTAAGGCAAATTATAGATATAAGCTAAGGACATCGTTGTCACTATAATAAGCGAAAAAAACAAGTAGTAAAGCTAAAAAAAGAATAAAGACGTTAATAAATCTTTATATAGACCTTACGGAATTAGTAAAGAAAGTACAAAAAAGAATAAAAAAGTACTATAACGCTAGGAGATCTAAGGGACTAAATCTTAAGGAGGAAAATAAAGTGTGGCTACTACACAAAAATTTCAAAAGTTAATAATTAAGTAAGAAGTTGGACCATATCAGACTAGGACCTTTTAAAATTACATAGAAGATTTCACTAGTTACGTTTAAGTTAAACCTACTAGCTAAAATAAAGATTTACCCTATATAGCACATTATAATACTAGAGCCAGCACACGGGAATATTAAGCCACTAGTTTATAAAGCGGACACGTATAAAGGATAAGAAGAAGATAAATAGCAAGTTTTAAAGATCGTTAGTTATAAGGACGTTAACAATAAAATATAGTATAAGGTTAAGTAGATAGGCTACACTAAGACTACCTAGGAGCTACTAAAGAATTTAAAGAACGCTATAGGAAAGGTATAGGAGTATTAAAAGAGATTAGATTAGGCAGCATTAATAAAAAAGGATTACTAAAGAATAAGTTACCTAAGGGGGACCCAAGAAGAGCAGTTGCCAAACTACTTAAATCTATTTCCTTCTCTATTAGAGGAGAATCCGTTTTTTTATCGCCAAGTTTCTGTAAACCTTATTCTATAAGTTTCTACTCCTTAAAACATACCTTCTTATAAACCTTCTTAAGACAAAGCAGATAAGTAAACACCGCAATCTAAGCATCTAGGGCCTTCTGTTCCGTATTATAAGAACGTTTTAACTTAGTAAGGGCTTAAAACAGTTCACCATCTAGCCGCGTAGTAGTAGATTAAATATAAAACCCTAAGACAAATTAATTAGGGAACTAGATAACTATTAAGAGTAATAGGTCGCGTATATTTAGCATTAGAGGTAGAGCAAACGTCGCAGGACAAACAAATATTCGCTTTAGTACACTCCGAGTAAAAGAACAGTTATCGCGAAAATGGGTTTGCTAACGCAATATAAACTAACCCTTCTTTTAAACAGCAAGAACACAAAGACGGTATAATCTTACTAAGAGATAATATTACAGCAATAGTGCGAGTATAATGTTGGGCGTATGAAGAAGAAATTGCTTTAGGTATAATAAGCAATAATATTAACTAAATTAATTAGACGGATATTACACCTCTAGTAAACAACTTAGAGATATTTTAAATCTTTAAGGACAAAGATAGAGAGGAGGGAGATGGTGTTACGGACGCTTTAAGTACGATATTATAACTACTAGGAGAGGAGTCAAAAGAAGCTAGTTAGTTAATTTAGGCACGGTCTAAAATAGAGCCAATAGAACTATATAACGAGGAATAGTAACTAAGGTTATATGATATACTACATATAGAACGTAAGGAATAAGAGGAACTTACGTACCTTACATACCAGACGTATATTACGTATAAAAAGGATTTTATAGGAGTACGGTTATATATTTAAAGGACCACAGTCCCTACCTAGATAGTTCCTTCCTTGTAGTGATTCTTAGAATATAATTAGAGTTAATCTGTTAGGCAACCACTCTACCAGTTGTTATTACGTTGTTAACTATACCTTCGATATCTACATACCTAGCCCATTGACAAGCCTATCGTAGTTCCTACTACAAGGTTCCGTTACATTCTTACTTTTTAATCTTAGTATTAATTTTTCAATCTTTAGTCTAAATACTACGTTCTACTAGTAAGTCCTTTAAGTTTATATGTCTATCTTCTAGTCTAGTTACTATTTACATTGCAGATTCTCTAATCTATAAAGAAGCTCCTTACCTCTTACTTATAGGTATCCTTATTTATACTCCAAATTCTTAGTCCCTTAGATTCTTTAATCCTAAGCTTACTTCTAACTTAAGCTTAGCTCCTACCTTAGTCTATCTAGGCTTACTAGGTGTTTTTATCTCATCTTAAGAGTCTTAAATCTCACTTATCTCATCTTGAGAATCTTATACCTATAGGAACTCTTATCCCGAGCTCATTTATATATCTTTAAACTAAGCTACTGCTCTACTCTATTAGTTATTGTCTATTATAGGTCCTTAAGCTTACCTTATCTTATCTTAAGAATCTTAGTTATCTCTTATCTCGTCTTAAAAATCTTAGTTATCTCTTATCTCGTCTTAAAAATCTTAAGCCTTTAGCCTTTTGCCTTTATTAAGTACCAAAGTGGTTTACTATCCTACTTCTCTTACGTCTTATAAAGTAATAGACATCATATCTAGTAGGGTCTTAATCCCTATTAATATTCCCTATTTCATAGTAGAATTATCCTCTACCTCTAGTGTAATATCTCTAATAGCTGCGTATTCCTAGTAAACCGCTCTTATTACCTTATTATTATAAAATGTTTCGCCTACATTAAATTTATCGTTCTTAATATCCGCTCTATAAACTAGTTTATTAGTTCCTCTATATCCTATAGGTGCTAGCTCTTATAGCTAATAGCTTACGCTATACTTAGCGTCCTTATAAATTCGGCATGCGTTATTATAATAAAACGCGAAACTTTTAATTAAACATTCTTTTGTTCCTTGTAGTATATTATCATCCCTCTATATATATATATTGTCTACTATTAATCTAGTTCCCTTTATTATATAGTATCTCTAACTATCTTTATAATCCCTCGCGAAATAACCCTATTTTCCACAATTTATATAAGCTCCTTCTTTAAACCATTTTTCTTGCTATAGAGTCCGCCTAAATATCTTCTGCTGTTAAGATCCCTAATTTAGCCTCTACTCCTTAGACCTTTAATTACTTAATCCTTATCCTCTAGGTTTCTATAGTTTTTTACTCTATCTCTTATAGGCTTCTTTAGTACCACTTAGGTCCATTAGCTCTGCGCTATACTATAGTTTTTAACTTAGCTTTAGTCGTTGCGTACTTTATACCTTATATAACTATAGAACTCTATCCTAGCCTCTCTTAGCCTATTCCCTTTAGTAGATCTAATTATTAATCTTAATCGCTTAATCTATTAACTCCTATAGGGTGTCTATATCTTCTATTAGAATAATTACATCCTAGACTTTAGCCTTAAGTCCTTATTTATACTATACTATAAGCGCCCTATTATTCCACTTAACTTATATTACTAACGTCTAGAACTATATTATATACTTAATTGCTAAGGTTTATTGCGTAATATCTTAGAGCTTTTTTTCTGCCGTAGTTACTACCTCTAGGTCTCTAAACATTTATATAAGTTGTTCCACAAATCTATTCTAGCTTAAGAATATAAACCGTACCTCTTAGTTCGTAGTTGTTATTCCGTTTACCTAGATTTCCGTAAGGTAAGGCTTAAACCATTTAAGTGCCCTTCCTATTAAGAACAATCCTGCATATACTATTTAATCCATAGGTATTACTAGCTTAGCTCCTTCCTGTATAACCTTAAAGTATATTTACATAAGGAATCCTTTACATTAGGAAAAAATTTACCAGCATCTAATTTTACTTTTCTGCCATTTCAGCATTTCCTAGCATTTCCAACATTTCCCAGCATTTAGCAGCTAAATGCGGCATTTATTACTAAGTACTAGCATTTAGCGCCAAATGCCGCATTTATAATTAAGTGTTAGCATTTAGCTGCATTTATTACTAAGTACTAGCATTTAGCCGCCAAATGCTGCATTTATAATTAAGTATCAGCATTTAGCTGCTAAATGCTAGAAAATGCTAAATGGCAGAAAAGTAAAATTAGATGCTAGTAAATTTTTTTCTAATATAGAGGCTCCGTATAAAGTTCTACACAAAGTTCCGCATAAAGTTCCGCACGAAGTTCCGCACGAAGCTCTGCGGAAGCTCTATACAAAGCTCTGCACGAAGTTCTATACAAAGCTCTACGCACAAAGTTCTACATAAAGCTCTACGCGAAGCTCTACACGAAGTTCTACACAAAGCTCTACGCGAAGCTCTGCACGAAGTTCTACATAAAGCTCTACGCGAAGCTCTACACGAAGTTCTACATAAAGCTCTACACAAAGCTCTACACGAAGTTCTACACAAAGCTCTACGCGAAGCTCTACACGAAGTTCTACATAAAGCTCTACGCAAAGCTCTGCACGAAGTTCTACACAAAGCTCTACGCGAAGCTCTACACGAAGTTCTACACGAAGCTCTGCACAAAGCTCTGCACGCAGTTCTGCACGAAGCTCTACACGAAGCTCTACACACAAAGCCCTACACGAGGCTCTGCATGAAGTTCTACACAAAGTTCTGCACGAAGCTCTGCACAAAGCTCTACACAAAGCTCTGCACGAAGTTCTACACGAAGCTCTGCATAAAGCTCTACACAAAGTTCTACACGAAGCTCTGCACAAAGCTCTATACGAAGTTCTACACAAAGCTCTGCACGAAGCTCTACACGAAGCTCTACACGAAGCTCTACACAAAGCTCTTATATAAAGCTCTACACGAGGCTCTACACAAGGCTCTACACAAAGCTCTGCATACGGAGGCTCTACACGAAGCTCCGCATCAGGTCCCCGCTATATTCCCAATAGCCTCTACACGTGCCTCTGCCAAGTATACCCCCTATATACACCTAGGTAGCCACCTCATTTTTTACCCTTCCTTATATCCTCCCTACCTAGGAAGACACCAGAACGACAGCCAGCAGACAACTATCGCCGGAGCTAGACGACCGTCAGAGCCAGACAACCGTCGTCAGAGCTAGACAACTGTCGCCAGAGCCAGATAACCGTCACCAGAGCTAGATAATCGTCGTCAAAGCCAAATGACCGTCGTCAGAGCCAGACAACCGTCGTCAGAGCTAGACGACCGTCGCCGGAGCCAGATAACCGTCGCCAGAGCTAGACGACCGTCAGAGCCAAACGACCGTCGTCAGAGCTAGACGACCGTCGCCGGAGCCAGATAACCGTCACTAGAGCTAGACGACCGTCAGAGCCAAACGACCGTCGTCAGAGCTA
>Ga0307515_10013169_pt1 | contig 15474 bp, 16 predicted proteins | sample 17_EM_MG_FD_194513 | JGI IMG/M metagenome (GOLD analysis project Ga0307515, IMG submission 194513) | Populus trichocarpa ectomycorrhiza microbial communities from riparian zone in the Pacific Northwest, United States - 17_EM | ecosystem: Host-associated > Plants > Roots > Unclassified | place... | reverse complement strand
GTTATGGAGCGCCCTGGTCCGTCCAGTCCTGAAATCTTGAGCCCGGAAAAGTTTAGTCCGGTCTCGGGCAAGGTTTTGGACGGACGGGACGGACTATTGGGATGCCTGGTCGCAGGTAGCAACGCGTCGCTGACCTTGACGCCCACGCAGCGCTCCCCCCCCGGAATATCACCTCCTCTCTCCCTTACACCGGAACAGGTTCCATTACATTCTTCGCAGTCGCCTCCGTCACAGCTCGGTAGAACGGAGAGTGAAAGCATGGTATCGACTGCCGACCGATGTGGGGGACCACGTGTGCCTGTGAATGGACGGCTCTCTGGTCGCGGAGGGGATGGATCAAAGAAAAACGGAAGCGTAATCACAAGGCAGATCGGTGCACCTCTCTCCTTTGTCCATCCACTCCATATCTACCGCGCTCCTTCGGATTCCTTGACCTCAAGCTCGAGGAATCAGCTGCACACGCGACCCCACAATCGTCAAATACCGCTGCCAGACGTGGACCTATCTCTCTGGACAAAGCCTGAGTACTGGCGCGCGCAAGGTCATCAAAACTGGGACAACATTTCCCAAGAAGATGACTATTGTGAGCGCGACTATGATGGTATTCAGAAGTGGGGAGATACGGCAGAGGAGAGCATTAATATTTATTTGGAGAGGAGGGAGGCCGGCAGTTTGCACTGAATTTGGTCGCATAGGATTGCGCCATGTCTGTTCTCCGTTGGTGGAGTTTGTGATGATTTGACTTTTTGCGTTACGGGCGTTATGGAATAGACCTGAGCCATTGTTTATATGCCGATGACCTTGTACTTATACTTATCAGCTGCCCGATGGGATATTGCCTTTTCTCGTCACATGGGATTCATCTGCAAAAGAACAATTACTCTGTACACCTTTATCTGGATCGCTACGATCGGCTGTATCTCTCAACATCGGGCGTAACGACAATTATACTGTGCTCTTTGGTATCATTTGAAACGGTCTCTTCTCCATCGTTGCCATCTTCGTTGTTGCTGTGTTCTACATTATTCTCGTCCTCGTCAATCTCTCCTTACTTTTGATATATTCAATGATCCAAAGGCAGAATGAATGACTTACATACGGTTCTAATCAGCCCACGGAGTGACGGGTACGTTCATGGAGTCCCACCTTTCGTGTGTGAACCAGTGTTCTATTTACTTCGTGGAGGATGTTGCTTTGTGTTTGTTTCAATCATTCTGCATTCACTCTAGCTACAGTATGGGAATACCCAATTCCCCTCCTCCTCCAGATGGCTGGCTAGGTATGGGAGCTCCCCTCCTTCTACCCTTCTTCAATGCTAACAAATGAACACAAAACAGTATCGATGCATATTAACAAAACAAAGGAAAACAAAAGACTGCAATGCACACTGTTTGTACTAAGTAATATGAAAACTTCCTGACCTTTGTTACCATAAGGAATTCTATTACTGCTTGACTATATATCCTCAGGATGAACAGTTCAAATATTGGCATATGCCTGAATCATCCTGCTTTACAGCCTGTTTTGACCTGACTTCTATTCAGTGTTGCTAAGCGGCCCGGCCGGAAAAGCCTGCAGGCCCGGTGTGGCGGGAAAATCCGTTTCTCACCACCACCGCCACTCAGCTTGGCAGAGGACTGAGCGATGGCCTGTGTACGGAGATACAAGGATGAGGCAAGTGGACTGGGCTACAGGGAGTATATATGTGAGAGACCCCAGAGTAAATGAACAGTATCTCATTTTATGATCATACAACGAAATACACAATCTATCATGCAAAACTTTGCATCTCACTCGCTCCCTTCCGAGATATCGTGGATCCACTCAGCCTGGTTGTAGCATATCTTCTGACCCTGTTCCTACACTTCCCAAGTGTTCCTAAGCGGCCAGCAGTTGATTTAAAAAGCCTGCATCGGCATGCATAAGGCTTGGTCTGGTTGATGAATGGAATACGGCAAGTGCAAGGCTACAATGATTGAGTTGGATATGGTTTATGTTTCGTACTTTTGAGACTATCTTAGTAAAGGCAGCAGAGAATCATTCAACCAAAATATCCTGTGTAGGCTGAGTCCGCCATGAAAAGCCACACGGCCAGCAAAAAAAACCGTCCCGCCCACCACATGGCTTGGGCCTGCAGATCGGCCACCTGACCGCCAAGAAGAAGCCTACAGGCCTAGCGCAAAGCCTGCCGGCGCGGCCCGGCCCTCATTCAAAAGCCGCCGCAAAGGGTGGCCTGTCCTGGCCGCTCAGGAACACTGCTTCTATTCACATTACACATAATACTTTTATAGATATCCTTTAGTTGAAAAAGCTATTCTTGCCCATCTCAACTACAATATAACATAATCTAGGTTCTTTACTATATAAATACCTAAAGAAGTGAATTTGTCTTCCAATAGGGATATACCAGCAATAAATTTGTTCGTTTTTTGTAACAAGCAACTATTCGTGCTCTATCAAAATTAAATTCTAGTAGTCAGTTCGATCAAGTCTACTAATGGAAAATTGGTAATTATGTGACCTGTGGTATGCTAGTGCTGAGCTGCACGTTTAATTGATATTTTGAATTGCAATCCAGTCTTATTAAGAATTGTTAGTGATACAACCGCCATTTGCAATTCCATTCCAAATCGAATATTGCCTTCTTCACAGTTTGCTATATGTATAATGACATTTTCCTTTGAAAGATTCAGTTTATGACTTTATCATGAACTACAGAAATCAATAGAGTATACTGATATAATACCCAGCAAATACTTTAATATACCTGTTGTATACTTAAGTATATGAGTATAATTTAGATTTCTTATACAATTGGGAAAATTTGACTGTATTTCATTACAAATTGAAGTGAATAAGTAATTTAGTTAATATTTTAAAGATCTGTAAAATAGCTATAGATATACAAAGTTAGTCAAAGACAGTGAAAATGTAGGTAATAAAGCAGAGGTGATATTAAGTCAAAGATGATTCACAGATTACAATGATCAATGGATGTGATAGTTGATGATATAGTTGATATTGACTTGCACAATGACGCATTAGTTGTAACAATTATTCAATATGTTGCATGTGGTCTCTATATTGTTATATGAGTTAGATCAGGAAAACAGATGTTAATGTTGCAATGTATGCTGATAATTTTGTTGTGAATGTCACTGTTGGAGAAGAACGGAGAAATGATAGAGTCAGGATCACCGAAAGTCGGAGGACATTATGCGACATACCAAAGGAATCACATTTGCGATTGGAGGAATCAGGTGATACAGACAGGATTCAGCTTGAAAAGAGATAATATGTGGTATTATATTGAAATAATTATATTACGAGGAAGAAGACGAAATTGTTTGATAGTGGTATTTGAAGATAGTAAGAGTTAGCAGGTATTATGAAAAGAGTATGTTGTGGCAACTACAGTGACAATTGAGGAATATAAATGAGGCACTTCATTGAGATATGTTTCTTTCTTTACATGTTCTGTAGTTTACCAATCCATTATCAAGTTTCCGCATCATACTTCTTTCACTTTTGTGTTCCTGGAATGGAGCCTTATGTTTCCATTGCCAGAGCTCTAGCAATAGATCATTTTTGTTCTTTTAGCCCTTCAGCTTTTGGTTTTCATAATTTATAGAACTTCATCTGAAGCTCCACTCTGATAGTACAACCAGTATACAATTTCATTCTATGTTTTATATGTTCAGTTGTGAAAGTACTGCTATCTTGATCAAAGCAGTTGTGAATTTTGTTACAAACTTTGCAATATTGATTGCACTATTTTTCAATCCATCAGCAACTTCAATGACCAATTGATTACATATACCTTCTGGCAACATAATAGTATTGTTTGCCAATGGAGCCTTCACAGTCCAAGGAAGAAAATATTTTGGTCTTCAAAAGAGATTTGCAATAATGAGACGCATTCTTTTGCTGGCCAAACAATATTTCACACACATAGATAGCTGAATTTATATCAAAGCTATTGGATTGCAATTATGATAAAAGGAAAATCGTGCAAGGTGTATCTTTAATCTCTGTTCTGCAGAATATAGTCATCACCAAAATGATCAGAAAATTGGTTCCATTCTGTGCAGATTGTGTCAGAATCCGAAAAGCTGTAATTGGTATGTTAACCCCTATGCTACTGTTAGCGGGATGTAAATCGGAACCAATAGACTCTGGGGGTATATGTATAATAATTGTCTGGATGTATGACAGTCAATGAGAGATAGAGAAATCAATGTCAACTAAATCCTGTATGAGTTGTCCTTTGAATATGTCAAGCAGCAACGAACCCAGCATGCTGCAGTACATGGAGATGTCAGGGTTGAAACCAGGAAACAACATAAAGGATTATCCTTATAGATTTCCCAGCATTCGATAAGCAAAATGCATTGATTATAACAAACCAGCGACAGGATTACACCGGGACAATCGCAGGAGCACCAAAATCCCAGGTTGAGAATCAAATAGAGTGGATGAATGAATGAATCTCCACTGAGGAAATGAGTATAGGACAACCCCAGTCAAGAATGTCCTAGTTATTCGACCAACCGGAAGATCTGGATTACAAAACAAGCAATTGGACGAGGCTTTAAAGTTGAGAAAACAGATATTTGAGGGATGGGAAACAAGGGCCCGAGATTGCACTTAAGAGGATTGGTATTCATGCATAACCCAGGGTGAACTACAATGAACATTGAGAATACCTGCGGACTTGGAGGAGAATAAACAAGACCTGGAATATATACTGGAACCACTTGGAGTAGTAGAAGCAGAAAGGATAATGTATCTGATACAAGTCAACAGAGTGCTAGCATCAGCAGGACATTGTGGACCAGGTGGAAAAAGAGGCCATAATATACAAAAAGGAAATAACATTCTTTGTTTCTCAGGTACAAAAAAAAAAGTACTCAGAGGATGGGTGGTGTAGCTAGCAGTGAAACTGGCAGAAGAACCGAACAGATTATTTGACAATCAATGAATGTTGTAATACCCAGCCAACAGGTTGGAAGGAGTAGCCCTGAGCCAGGTTCAACCATATGTGGATAAAGTTACTGGACTTGCCAAATTGTCAAATGTGTAAATATTAATTGAAATGCTATAGCTAGCTTTTGTTGACCATGATATACAAGCAAAGGCAGAGATGGAACTAGTCAAACCTTGACTGAAAGAGGGACAGTATATTCAATACACATTGGAATTTCAACATTTGGTAGGTGATATGGACTGGAATGAATGAGCACAAAAGCATACTTTGAGACAAAGACTGTTGCAAGTGATGAATAACCTCTTACAACAATAACATTCCGACAGAATTAACAAACGTTGTCGAGTAATGTTCCACAAGTAATACACAAATCTGAGTCTGCACTATAGAATACAAGTCAGACAATGGGTCATGGTTATTTACAAAACTATACCCAATGACAGACACTATATACATCCCACAACCAGCCCTTGCAGCCACTGTTGTGGATTATCACCGCCCTACTCTAATGGATATTTCTGCATTCCAGGAACACAAAATTACATCAGAAGAAAGAAAAGGCAAAGGGAAGGAGGACTTCATCTGAACTTTGGGGATAGCAGGCAGTTGGGAGTGCCATACAAAGGCAAAGACTAGCAGCTTGGGGACAAGAGGAAGCAACTCTGAATGTATCAATTAGGAGCAAGGGGAAGGAGCAATATATGAAGTTTGGAAAAGTTCAAGCAGAGGAATAAGAATGGCTATTGCACTTGACATGAATATCCTTGTTCAACAGATAGTAGTTTTACTTAAAGAGTGTCACAATTTTCAACTCAAAATTGAGAAATGTCAGAATGTTATAATGATAGTAACCACGTGGTATTGAAATATTCACATTGAATGAGTCAGAAAATCCGTGATGTGCACTCTTCGATTGCCTGTGAAGCAATGGGTAGTGTCAGGAACAGGTTGAAATTGCCGGGTCTGTTCCGGGTCCGTATCCACCCGAAACCGGACCGTGGCAAGGGGTCTTACCCCACGAAAAACCTGGACCATTAGAAACCGACCGGTTTTACCACCTAAAACCCGGCATTTCAAGTTCACAATTTTGCCTCCAATTAAGTATTTGGGATCTAATCGTATCTTAACACAAAGAATACGTAAGTTGTGCAGTTTTTGGGGCTCTTTCACCTCCCGCTGTCAGATATGCAATTCAACATGTATTCATTGAGTCGCGATCGACAACCCGCAGATTTCACTCGAAATCTGCCATCATTTCACAATCACTCAATGAATAGAAGTCGGATTGCAGATTTCAAAGCACGAGCCGAAAGAGCGGCACAAGCTGACCAATATACGTATTGACCACGTAATGATACCATCAAAACTCAAATAATTAAATTCAGGTAAAGCTGTAGGGACCATATAGTAGGAACCACGGTCCGGTTCTGACCCAGTCAGATACCCAATGATCTATGTCCATTCCGGGTAACTAACCCACCAAGACGAAGCGGGTCGGGTTATCGGCCGGGTCTGGAACCAAACCGAAAAGAACCGCTGGACAAAACCAGGACCGCTTGCTGGTTACCCGTATCTGTTGCTAACACTAGCAATGGGAACAGCATTTGTGAATCACAATATCGATTACCATTTTCAGTTGGAAGACAACAAGGGAAAACAATTGTGAGAGTGAGGGAACATGGACTGAAGACATGTTCAATAACGAACCATCTCGGTGATGGCCTACTGAAGTAAAGAACATAATTGCCCTTGAAACAGTTAGCAACATTGGTAATAAAATTAACATATTATCAGTTCAAACCAAATATAGGCTGGTTGAAGCAACATAGGTCGATATTCATAATCGAAAGTTAACGCATTGTTTTTGAAGGTATCAATCATTATCAACATTGTGACTATCTTTCAACAGTGTAGATCTGCGGTAATTATTTCAATGGCACAGACACCGACACTGAACTGCAGACTTGCAGAGTGGTAATACAGTTGCGCATATGTTCCAATGAGTCTAAATGTAGAATAGAGTTGTGATATTCCCGATACCAATCCAGGAGTCACAGCTGGGAGCAACAATCAATCGCTCACACCCGCCTGCAGGTCACCTCTCAGTGTTACCTTATCCCCCTGCTTGGACGTAGATCTTCCGGGGTGCCAAAGCCAGTATTTAAAAGAAATGAAGGAAAGAGTAAAATTGATGGAAATAATCACTCCACATAAGCTAGCATAAGAACCAATGGGTCACACAACCGATCAGTACAGCTCAATTGTGACATCTCAGCGGATTTGGTGCCATGTCCAACACCACATCCAGCGTGTGGGGACAGATTTGAGTGCGGTCATCACGCGGGCTGGTTTAGGGTTGAGTGCGGCGGAGCTGCATGCACTTTAGTTCTTGAGTATGTGTCAATTAGACTTAGCGAGAGTCAGTGAGTTTAGGTCGATAGAGAGTTTCAGGACACAGGACACCGGACACCGTACAACACAGCGGGAGGTGGTAGAACCCATGCCGACACCACCCATACCGGACGGGGATCCAATCACAAGCCAAGCGAAGAGAATTAAGACACAGAGGAAGGATCAAATGACAATAGCAGTGAGACAAAAGTCTTGGCGAAACAGAAACAGCGCACAACAGCAACTACCCAATGGATAGCGGCAATCAAATCATGATGTCGACTTCACCCCGTAGCGAGCGTCGCAGCACCGACATGACCACCTGAACAGGGCGCATACACCAGCCGACTCAATTGAGTGGAGTCGCGTAAAGTCTCCCCAGAGCAGGTGATTGCACAACGCTTCAGCCAACCAGCAAGTGACGATGAGAACTACCCTAGAAAGTGAAGTTTGCAACACAGGAGTGATGGCCGAAGCAAGACTAAGAGGGAGCAGCAACCTGTACACGGGGGAACCGGGAGATCGGAGAAGCAACGTGCCTGTGGCTATGGCGATGGAGATGGCGACAACGGCAACACCCATCACCGGGAAGACCACGGGCGCAACCATAGTTGAGCCAATGGTGAGAAACGACAACGAAAAGCGGAGAAGGAGGCGCAAGGCCCGGGCAACAGCCATTGCCCCCAGCGACTGGAGGTGCCCCTTGGAGAGGACGATGCGACAGCAGCCAAAGGAGCTAACGCAGCCGCACCAGACCATTCGACACCTAACAAACCTGCTGGAAGCACAGGCAGCCTGCGATGAGCCACAGTGGCGAGGAATGTTGACATGGATGCAAGAGAGAGAGCAGAAGTAGGAGACGAGCCACGAGGACGACAAACGGTGGGGGGCGGGCATCACAAACATGATCGCAAAGGTCATGAAATGAGTAGCCCCAAGCCCAGAAGCGAGAGAGGAAGAGACAGACAAGACTGCAAGGATGGACAGTGGGGGGCTAGTGGCCTCGCACCATGCAGATACAATGCAGGAAGGAGGGCCAGAGAAGCACCAACAGCTGAAGCAGCAACCAAAGCCCAGACTGCAGCTCAAACTGTATCCTAAACCGCAGCAACAACCCAAACCAAAGTCATCGCCCACAACCCCTAGACTGTGGGAGACAGTCCTACTGCGAGCTCAGAGTCAGAGGGCACCCATTGGCCCAGGCCCTACCCCGACGGCCGGATCATGCATGGCAGAGAGACGCCTCATGCCATGGAGAGACGAGGGTGTACCGCTCCCCAAACAAATGGACCAGGAAATTGCATCGGCAACCAACAGAGCAGTGTTCCACCAGAAGGCACCGGCCCACATTCGGGTCATGAATGCAAAAAGCAATGCACTGGGTACGATGACGGCAATCACCCACGCGAATTCTACCGGGGCGAGGGAACAAAGATCCGGCGACGTCATCATCACTGCAGTGCCCACGGTCGACCAGAGAGTGATTGATGTTGAAAAAAACGAATCCTGGGAGAGGCTCAAGGTCCATGCTATACCACTCGTGAGGTACATGGGAAATGCCACAGAGGGCCTGCAAAAGATGCGGTATGAAATCCACACTGGGAACGAAGAGGTAACGGTCCCGGTCCAGGTACGGTGGCTGGAGAGCCTGCCCATCATCGATGAGAGAAGCCAGATGAGGGAGATCTCCGCATCGTCAGTGCTCTTCGTAATAATGGGGACCAATGTCGCGCGAAGACTGGTCAGGAAAGGCATGAAGGCGGCGGGAGTGTGGTACCGAGTCGAACTGCTCATGACTGCAGCTTCACCCAGCAGGTGCGAGCACTGCTGCGGACGGCGCCACATACAGAGCAAATGCATCGGCAAGCCCACGTGCGGCTCCAGCTCAGGTCCGCACCATAGCAGCGACCATAAGTGCAACGTTGTGCGGTGGGCTGCAAAGGGGGGCGCTCTCTGCAGCCGCACACAAGAGAAATGCCCCGACTGCAGTGGTAACCACATCGCATTCAGCAGTTGGTGCGGAAAGAAGGCGGATGACACGAGAGCGGCATCGGAGGTGAGGTGAACGGAACTAGTAGGACGGACCACGAGGGCCGGGGGATCAGGCACAGGGACGAACAGGATCAATCTCGGCCCGCGGCCCGAGGCACTGGGAGTAGCACACAGAGGCCGGAGTGAATAGGAGATGTCTCACGCAAGGGTGAAGGGAGCGGCGGAGGAGGATAATACAATGGGCGGGAGCGCAACGGCGATGATGACGGCAACGGTCACGATCACAGTGACCTGCATTATACCTGAAGTTGAAACGGGCGCTACAGCAGCTGCCAATGTTCAGAGTGATCCGACACATCTGCGGCAGGTCGTATGTATGGACCATAGCCGCGCTCCAGACGCGAATCGAGCGGAAGGCGGACGTGGTATGTCTCCAGGAACCACCGAGAGTGAGACAACGAGTAGGAATCAGTCATCCGGCATACGATATCCGACACAAAAAAGAGAGTCTGGACGGCGGTGAGCAAGTGGAGCGGCTTTGCAACCAACATATGGACCCACTTTAGCAAGAAAGCGCTCAGCGACGTGAATGTGGTTGACATTGAAAGAATGTGATAGAAGACGACAATGATTGTGGACATCCACGATGGGAGAGAAGGGGAGACAGGAGGGGGACTCGTGAGGAGACTGAACTGGCAGAGAATAATTGGGCAGGGGGGGGGTGGTACGGTGATCGCGGGAGACTTCGACTCCCACAGCCAACCCTGGGACCCGACATGCACGGAGCAGTGGGACACCACATGCTTGGAAGCAATTATAGGCGAGCACTGGCTGGTATTTGGGAATGACAACAGCCGCAGTGACTACTGGAACCAGCACAACAGCATGGGCGAATCCGTCATTGACCTGACCCTTGCCAACCGATCTGTCGGAAAATGGATGATTCTGGACATGAGCCACGCCTCAGGGTCCAATCGCGAGATCATAGCGTGGGAATTGGAAATGGAGAAGCAGGAGGAAGGAAGGGGCACAGAAATCGTAGGGCGGAATCTGGCGGGCGTGTCGCTGAAGGACTTTGAGGCATTTGAGAAACTGTGGGGAGAGCGGGCAAAGGAACGGTCACACTTGGGAGCGGAGAGGACGGGGGACAAGGTCGAGAGCGAGGCCAAGTGGTGCGAGGAAGCACTGAGCAATGTACTTGATGCCATAGCTCAGAAACTGACCATCTGCGCGCACTCAAAGAGATGGTGGAATGGCGAGATTAAGGAGAAGAGGAGTCAACTTGGGAGACAGAAGAGAAGAAGGAGCAGGTGGGCAGTGACAGGCCGGGCCAAGGCCGAGCTACAAAAGTCAGTCCGGAGAGCAAAAGGCATGATGTGGAATGACAACCTGTATAACCTGACAGCAGCAGAGGTCTGAAGAGCGGCGAGGTTTGCCAACCCACAGGCAGGTATGCCTGTGGAGGCATTGACCAACAGAGATGGGAAGCCGGCAAACATGATCGCCGAAAAGGAAGTGAGGCTCAAACAAGAATCATTTCCAACAAACCTGTACGACCAATACTTCGTACTACCCCCGGCAGGACAAGCACACCAGTCCATCACTGAGCAAAGGGGTTGAGAGAGCCCTATACTCGCTATGTGTCACAGAGGCCCCTGGCCAGGACAAACTGGCTTTTGGAGCCATACACCTACTCTGGAAGTGGGACAAAGAGAGAATTTTGGAGCTGGCAAAAGCAGCCGTCCAGACAGGCTGACACCCAGCAGTCTGGACTCAGGCGAGTGGGGTCGTCATCCGCAAGCTAGGGAAGGACGACAACACGAAACTCAAGGCTTACTGCTTCATCTCCTTGCTGAGGTGCATGGGGAAGGTGATAGAGAAAGTGGTCGCAGAGCTACTGGCTGAAGAGGGTGAGAGATCAGGGCTGCTGAGCAACGGCCAGTTTCGAAGGAGGAAAAGAGCATCCGCGCTCGACGCAGCGGCAATCATCGTTGACAGAGCACATGCAGCCTGGAGGGAATGCCGCGTGGCCTCTGTGCTCCTGATGGACATCAAGGCAGATTTCCCGAGGGTGGGGACGGGGAGACTGGTTCACCCAATGAAGCGCAAAGGGATTGATTGAGACCTTTTACAATGGACAGCAAGCTTTCTCTCAGACCAAACGGTTGAAATGGTAATCAAAGGCAATATCATTGAAAGACGCCTGGTGGAAGCTAGAATACCACAGGGTTCACTGGAGTCTCCGTGCTTCTGCGCAATGTACACTTCAGGGCTCATGAGATGGCTGCGGGAGAGAGTATCCGGAATCGAAGGCCTCTCCTTCGTGGATGATGTAGGATTGATGGTGACCGGTGGCAAAGTTAGTCAAGTCTTCATAAAGCTGGAATCCTGCGCGAGAGAGAGCATCCACTCGGTGGAAATGGGGGAGCTGGGACTGGCCACCGCACAAACCGAGGCTGCTCTCCTCACACACAGAGGAGGCCACAAGAAGCACCGTCGCCCGAAGTTAACAGCAAAGATACTAGTTGGGAACAGCTTTGTCAGATTTAACAACGAAGCGACAAGATGGCTGGGAGTGTGGATGGCTGCCCACCTTACCTTCAAGGAGCATCATGATCGATGCATGAAGAAAGCTAGAGCCGCAGAGGCACGACTCAGATCGCTCACATGAACATATGCAGTGGTACCAGCATGTGTAAGAGCAGTACAAATAGCCAGCGTCCAGGCCATCGTGCTGTATGGAAGCGAGCTCTGGCGGGATCGGAAGGATGGCAGCCGGCTGGACCACCTTCAGCTTCTCCTGAATCGTCAAGACAGGTCCACCCTGGGTGTTCTGCATACAACTCCAGGATGCGCGCGTATGCGAGGCTTGAGGTTTATGTGTGTGGTAGTGCCGCTCGACAGTGGACAACATTGGTTCGTGGCGAGGATAGCAAACCCGTGCGAAGGCTTCAAGTCGAAGGAGATCTTCGAGTACCCCACACCTGGGGCACCGGTAGGCCGAGTGGCTGCGATAGAGCACACACACGGAAGGAGAGCAGAGACGATTCGCTGGCCCAACCATGCTCAGAAGCCAGTTGTCAAGACCACCATACTTGAAGATGACAACAAGGCCAAGAGAGAAGCTGAGCTATGGGCGGAAAAGAGGGAAAGCAGGTGAGGGTCTAGCACCTGAACATGGTGGACAGACAGATCGCGAACGGACGGTGAGAGTGTGGGAGCAACAGCGGTGTCTATACGGAGGCAGCTGGACGGAATTCCGAAGCCACCAGCGCACAGGGTGAATGAAGGTATTCGACACTGAACTATGGGCGATTAGAGTCACACTTGGGAAGTCCGTTGTGAAAGCGGAAGCATTACATGCACACGGAGTCACGCCAGTGGCGGTCTTCAGTGATTTGTTGGCAGCCATCAGACCGACGGCGCACCTGGACCCAGGGCCAGGGCAGCAGCTAGCAGGAGCAATTAACGAGCATGAAAGGGCCCTCCACACCCAGGGCATCGACATTGTGATCCACTGGGTTCCGGGGCACTCAGGCACCCCTGGAAAAGAAGCGGCTGACAGCTAGCCAAACAAGGAACGAGAAGGGCAATGTTACAGAGTGAGTGAGCGTACATAAAGATCGGCCGCGAATAGCGCCAGACGCATCTCGGAAAGAAGAACGGCGGCAAAGGCAAAGTGGGAGGTCGAGATGTGCTTCAAGCCCTACGGCTGTAGGATCAAAGGCAATGCCGGAGGCAACAGATCCGTGCCAATGGAAAGCGTGAAGCCACAGGTTGCGTGGATCTATAGACTGAAGAGCTGGTATACCCCGACTAGACTGTACCTAAGCCGGTTTGGGCACAGAGCGGTCAGCATATGCTGATGGTGCAGAGGGGGAGCTTCACACACCCGGGAGCATCTCTTCCACCACTGCAGCCAATTGAAAGACGACCAGACAACACTCTGGAAGACAGTGGGAAAGGCGACAGACTGGAAAGCGGGCAGATCGCGACATGTGCAGATGTCAGAGCGGTCTAGCATGCAGATATGTGACCAAGCGGTGATTGACTTCCTGGCATCCACTGCCGTCCGGAAGTTCCCCCCCAGGCAAGTGGAGGAGCGCGGGCAAGTGGAGGAGCTCGGGCAAGTGGAGGGCGGACAGGAGGAGCGCTGGCAGGAGCAGCGCGGGCAGGACGTGTGTGAGAAAGGGAGTTTGGGGTGGTGGTCTCTCTTTTTGTTGATCTCTTTTGTTCTTCCCAATCTTTTTGGATTTCATGTGGCTAAGGGGACGATGGGTAGTAAGTTGGAGCTCCGACATGTAGCCGGCTCGCCCGGAGGCGGAGGGGATATTGGGTCCTTTCATACTCTAATTAGAGTGCATACAGTATGAATAAAACAAAACAAAAGATGAATTGACGAAGGTACTTTGGTATCCTGTGTACATCGACCCCGGAGATCAATATCTCTCTCCTTCTGCACGACCAGTGTACTCTAGTTGGAGTTCCTCAGCAGCATAATAGGGGTTTTCTTGTTGCTACCAAAGTTTCCAGCTTGTAGGGATGCGGTTGTAACTGGCCCGGTTGATGAGAAAGTGCAGCTTGGGACCACTACAAATAGAGTTGAGTCCTCGTTCGACATCCTATCCCTCTGCTTCTTGAACTGTCACTGTGTGTCCATTTGCAGAGGGTTTGCCTCAGCTTGGTGGAGTGTAAAGATCAAGATGGGACATATGAAGAACGTTGTGGTTCTGCATTGTACTGAGCAAGTCCAATTTGTAACCATTCTTGATGATGATCCTACTTACCATATACAATCCTTCGCAGTTGTAATCGAGCTGCTTAGAAGGCATAGATCCATTCAAGTTCATGGTGGATGGCCATGATATATCTCGTACAGCAAAGGTCATGAATGTACCGGCAGGGGTAGTGTTAGCAACGGGTGCGGGTAACCCGCCGGCTGTCCGGTTTTTGCCCAGCGGTTCAGTTCGGTTAGGGTCGGTACCCAGCCAAACACCCGAACAGCTATGCCTTGAAGGGTTCGTTACCCGGACTGATCCGAAACACTGTGTGATTTGGCATGGTTGGAACCGGACCGCAGGTCCATTTAGTGGTTCCTACAATTTTGGCTCAAATTAAGTATTTGAGTTCTGATCGTATCATGACATGATGTATACGTAGATTGTGCAGTTTAAGCCGATCTTTCACCTCCCACTTTGAGAATTGTGATCCAACTGATATTTGTTGAGTGGCTGTGAAATAAGCGTAGATTTTCACCGAAATTAGTGGGTTTTCAACAGCGACTCAATGAATATTGGTGGGATTGCAAATCTGAAATCGGGAGGTAAAAGAGAGGCTAAAACTGCACAATGTGCGTATACATCATGTCATGATACGATCACAATTCAAATACCTAATTGGAGCGAAACATCTGTGCTTGCAAAGGCCGGGTTTTGAGGTGGAAACCGGCCCAAATGCCAACGGTCCGGGATTTTCATGTGGTAAAACCATTGCCCCGGTTCGGTTTCGGTTCCAACCCTAACCCGGAACTGTTCTACCAAGTTGGAACCGTTGGTAACACTAGGCGGGGGTCTGTGGTATTCGACCCTGCCTCCCAAATATGCCTTTCCAGAGATATTATTGAGTCTCCTCCCTGCCTGCCTTCCATGTGTCTGCCTGCACCTGTGATTTGGACCTGGGGTTTGTTAGTAGCTCAAATCTCATTGAAGGATGGTACGTGTATTTCGGCCAGAAGGGTGTGATCAACATGGATTGTTGGATGGAGTTGTAGTACACAAATTCAGCGAGCGGTAACAACTTGACCAGGTAGAATTCCTCGTAGTTGCAACAAGCATGAAGTTACTGCTCCCTTGTTTGTCTCTGACACTCAGTTTCACCATGCTCCTGTATGTGGAATGTGATATAAAGTCTGTGACGGAAACTGAGGTGGGAGGAAGCTCTGTCCCAAAGTCAACTGGTAAACTCTTTGTCGTGGTGGGTGGTGATACTGTCTGGTACACCATGTTTGCAGATCACGTGTTTGATACGCATTCCTGCTAGCTCTGGGATGTTCATGTTATGTCTGAGGGGTGGTCAGTCCCCATCTTGGTCAGATGGTCAAGATT
>Ga0307515_10013168_pt1 | contig 15474 bp, 18 predicted proteins | sample 17_EM_MG_FD_194513 | JGI IMG/M metagenome (GOLD analysis project Ga0307515, IMG submission 194513) | Populus trichocarpa ectomycorrhiza microbial communities from riparian zone in the Pacific Northwest, United States - 17_EM | ecosystem: Host-associated > Plants > Roots > Unclassified | place... | reverse complement strand
ATGAATATCAGACAAGAGACCACCTTTTTAAGTGGTGTAAAAGATGGAAACGAGAACAAAAAAGGCTTTGGGTTGATGGGCAAGAGGGGGAGGATGGGTATGACGGTGTTGAAAAGGTTTTGAAGAAGCCAAAGATTTCATTGCCAATGTCTTTCGTTTTTGCAGAAGAAAAATGTTCGTGGGCTCAGTTGGATTTTTTATTATGTACAGATGTTGGCAGAATTAGCGGAGTAGTGGAGGAGGCAGAGAACTCAGATCACGAGGAGTCAAGTGATGGGGGGGTGTAAAAGTTGATGTTGTTTTTGGCGGTTTCTTTTGTTAGTGGGGAAGAGGACTCGCGACTTTGCTTTTGTTTCTTTTTGTTACGGAAGAAGCGGGGAGGAAATATGTATTTGTGTGTTTGTAATCATATTGCATTCGGCCGCTGGCGGCCATGGCATAAACTACATCTTTTATATGAATACCACAGTCTTTCCCTCCGCAGCCGCTTCCGCGCAAATGAAAACTCAAAGACCCCAGAAATCTGACAACCCCGAAACCTCGAAATTAACACCCACACGGCAAAGTTGCAACCGCCACACTCCCCGGAAAAACTGTCCTCTCCCCCATAACACACTTAATTAATTGGCCCCCCTTCCTAGAGTATAACCTGCAATCCCAGCTTCTGACGTCCACCATTGAAAATCCTTGCTTGCACCAGTCCAGGGTCTCATTGATGTTATCGCAGTGGAATACCCCAACCGCCAAAACCAAAAACACAAGGTAATGGCAGGACTTCAGAGGTCCGGAAATGAAACTCCCTCAGTCATACACGGCGCGCTGACCATCGTCGGGCTTTGATGTGGCTGGGTGGGCGGAGGGTGATATTATCATAAGGCCACTCTTGTAGTTTGTCCTCGTGGTGCCCGAGAAGCGGGTCTTGTCCATCGTAGTCGGTTCGAAGAGCTTGTACGGAGCGTGTATCTCAGCACTCAACATTTCGCGGGGTTTTTTAGGCAGCCGCTTGATGGAACTTCACTGATACTGCGCTGATAGGCCATGGCTTTGACACTTCCGGACCTCACGTACTGGTATATCCACGGGCATGTTGTAGGCTTCGATAACTGGCGTAAGACCTCGAGTGGCGAGTTGCTGGGTAGACTACCGGTCGATGTCGATACTGAGTGGTAAAGAGAGCTTTACAACAACGAGATACACTTGCAAAAGCAAGCAGACACAGACAAAGGAATATCGTGAAGCCAAAGTAATACCCCACTCCCCCCCAAAACGAGGGGGGCTTGGCAAAACCAGGCGTTGAGTGTGGTTGTCGAAGGTGTGTGTGGAGGAAATATGTATGGGATATGCCATGGCCGCCAGCGGCCGAATGCAATATGATTACAAACAAACAAACAAAGTGCTGCACCCAACTCAAACTAGCAACAAATACCCTCCGGCGGATGCAGAATAGCACTCAAATTCCTCACAATCGACTCCTACAACACATCAGTAACGTACACTAAGGCAACTGATGCTAATAATACACACGTGCACCTACACACGGATCGGTCACCTCCGAAATCAGAGGCAAAGGGCGGATCAGAACCAGATACAATACTTCAGGAAGGGCAAGAGCAGCTTTAAGAGCAGCAACGTCAAAACTAATAGAGGTGCTGCAAGCTCCCGGGACGTACGCAAAGCGATCGTCACTGAAACCGGGAGTATCACTCACCGGCTGAACCAAGTCAGGCGACCGGTTCGCCAGCTCGCAGACGCCAAAACTGAAGAGATTGCTGCAGAGACGGCACCCCTACAGTTTCTCGTCAACCATCCCCCGCGTCGAGGCTCATTATACTACTACACTCATCGAGAAACTTGTGTCGGATCGTCGTGTGGTCAAAGGTGAATACAGGTAAGTTAGCTCTAATTTATCCTCTTATCACCGCCAATGTGTTTCTACTCCACATTTTTCACCCCTTTGACGATGCTCAGTGGTCATCGCTCTGACTTTCATCTGCCACCACTGTATTCACTGCTAACATTCTACTTCGAAATTTCCTAGATTTAACTACGACTCATTCACCTCTGAGCTTATGATCACGATGCCTACGAAACTGTACGATTCGGGAGCCACCTGGCTTAACAATAAGAAGACGAACATGAACCAACTCGGATTCTTGACCTTTGATGACGCCGAAAACATCGAAACAGTTGTAGGCACAAGTCAGATACCTCCTACGATTATGTTCTTTGCTGATAACAGGGTAGCTATACGACGTATGACTGGGGTTTATCGGGATTCAGTTAAACAACCGGACGCAGCACTCCGGCCTGATGGGCCTAGCTTGTTTCCCACTGTAGTCGTTGAGGCGGGTCATTCCGAGAGCCTTCCCCGTCTGCGCTCGGTCTGTATTCTGTGGTTCGTTAGTTCAGAATGTCAAACACAACTAGATCCATTTACTCTCTTTCCATCACCATCACCATAGGCAAGCTACCGTCATACATGAGACCAACGAAATCGTCACAGCTCTGGGCCACCACCGCCACCCCTCCATCTAGCATTCTAACTCGAGTCCGGACGACCTCAAGCATGCATGCCCATAAAATCGACGCGGCAGCATCCCTGTCCAAGTAATCGACACCGCGGAAGATTTCGGCATATCTGCCCCCAATTCGACTAGATTATGATATAACGGAGAAACACCTTTCACGAACACGGCTGGCTTCGCTGCCCATGTTCATGGAGCTGCGATCAATTAACATGGCGCATCGTGCGGTGATCGGGAAGCCACCGAAGAGGACCGCTCTCTCCAACTAGATGCTACGATCGTACTCAACGAGACCGCGGGACGAACGTTGTTGATTTTTGAGGGTAACCGTTCGGATAAAAGAAGATATGGCTTATAATGATGTGAATCTTCCCCTGGGATGGGAGTCGGGGTTTGGGGGTATCGGGGTTTAAGGGTATTAGTTCTTGTTTTCAGTTTTTGTACAACCCAGTCAGCCGTAATAGAAGATCCGATACTTCTAGACTGGATGGACCGATTACAAACTTCATGCGGAAATCCCTCCATCATGGGCTTTATGTTACTAGCCATCTCCTCTTTTGTGAAGTCGTCGTCATTGGCGTCCAAGGCGCACAATGCCGGGAGAACCGTGCTTTGGTATGAGCAATGCCTATTGCATTCATCAAGTTTGGTGTATGCACCCAGGTCCCACTTGCATTGGGCGCACGTTGCCCATCCGGAGCAGCTACGAGTAACTAGATCTAGAGCAAATACTCAACGAAGCCGGCATGAAGTTCAGAGACAAAAACATCACTTCCATGGAATTTCTGAGAGCTGCCCCGAAGATAAGCAAGAAAAGACCCCTTACAATCTACATCCCGAACAAGTTCAATCATAATGCGGTACATACTATTGTTGTCTACCTCAACTAGACAAACAAAAAACCAACAACAGGCGCCGGTCTCAAAGCCTAAGGCTATAATAATGGGATCTAGATAACGATTCCCAGTCGAAATTTAGACTCTGAAACAAATATTTCTGCAAACTGGAAGGATTGGACAACAACTTCAGGACTGAGGTGGAGGCAAGGCTTTTGTAAGCTTGGGAGATACTGCTAGCAGAGGTGGTACGCATACAGCCACAACGGAGGTTCAAAGTTAGGAAGTGGAGGACGAAGAAGTTTTAATATTGGCTACGTGGGTGGATTTCCTGTCTTTAATTGTATAATACAACCGAGATTCATTATCAAGATCTACCACTGTGGGTGAGAAATTGTGAGTCAAATCACATACGATCACTCTATTTACCGGTGGATTAAGGGCAATAAGAATCGATGCATTAACCAGCTATGCCAAAGTAAAGAAACGGAAATACCGAACCAAAACACGGTCATAAAATACATAAAATACACATCAAATCATCATACATATGAAACCCAACCCACATAACTCCCCTACCCCACCCCACCCCCATCAACCCCAAAACTCCCAAAAAATCCAATTCAAACCAAAAAAATCCAAAACACCAAATTACATTACCTATGTCATACTCAATAACGTCAACCCGCCCCCTAGTCCAACAACAACAACCGCAAACACCCACCACCCCTTCCGATCAATCAAGCTCACCACCGCCGGCATCAGCGCCAACACCCACAACACAGACTTTAGCAGGAAGCTCCCCCAGTTGAACGTTTTCACCGCGTTATTGCACGCACATGCCGGAGCATCGGATTGCATCAGCGGTGCTAGCAGAATAGCCGCTATTGTTAACCCCTGTAATGAACTTCCGCTTAGGACGGGCGGGGATAGAGGTTTCGCAGTGAGGATGGTGTCAAGTTCTGCGGTGGCGGTAGTATCCGGCTCTGGACTAGTGCTGGTAGAGGCGTCGAGCTTTGCCGGAGGAGCGGGGGAAGGGGTGCGCGTGGGTGTTGGCGCCGGCGGTGGAGGTGGGGAGGGGGGGCAGCCGAGCGCCATTAGGTCTGTTTCTTCGTCGAGGAAGGAGGATTCCTCGGGGACGAGAGGGTCATTCTCACGCAGCCAGGTGCGAAAGGATGCAACATCTGTGTCAGTGGCTGGAGGGATGGCGAGGGTGTCTTGGTATGCTTTTACTGCTTGATCTAAATCATCAATTAGCACTCTTTGTTAGGCAAGGAAAAGGGGTGTATGTACTGTATAGACCAATCTTCCACGCTATGGCACCAAGAATCTGCAACCGCTGGTCGCCGAGAATGGTTCCTGCCATTTGCCGCCGGTTCTTAACTTCCGACTCCGACTGGGCGTCGAGGGCATCAAGCATAGAAGAATACTCCGAAATCTCATCTTGCATGTGCAACAAGATGCGATGGTTCAGAGTTGAGAAGCGGCGGTAGACCTGGAGGTTTGGAGACGCGGCTATTGTTTTCGCCAGCAAGGGGTATCCAGTATTGGCGGGGGGATACGATCTCTCTGGCTGCGGCACTGCCCATGGCTCTGATATCTCTGGTTGGGGCGCTGTCCATGGCTCTGGTTCTTCTTCAGAGGAAGACTGCGATTCCGAGGGCGACGATACCGCACTTTCTGATACGGTGACGATCGATTTTGGAACGTGGAACCTTGGTTTTGGCGGGAGCTGTTGCTTTTTTTCCTCTTGCTGTGGCGGTGGTTGTAGTTGTGGTTGTGGCTGTGGCTGTGGCACCGATTGGGGAAGTTTCGACTTCTCCTTCCTGATCCAGTCCCGATGCTCCTCCCTCAAGTCCCTATTGTCCACATCTTCCACCGTCTCCTCAATCGTTTTCACTGGCGAGTGGGCACGTTCGCGACTCACAGACCTGGTGGTCCATTCCCCTGCACTACCATCGCTACAGAATCCACCCTCGATCTCGCTTTCACTCTCTTCTCCACGGACTTTAATCATCGGACCCTCGTAATACCCCCGATTTGACCCGCCTGCTTCCACAGCTGAGGACTTCCTCCGTCTTCGCCCAGTTCGATTAACGTTGGCCTGGACCGTCTCGACCTTTGGCACGGGCATGAGCTTTGGAGGTGGAGGAGGAGAAGCACCCATGTACTGGAATGAATCACTTCTATGGGTGTATGTGCTTTCAAAATCCATCCTAGGTGGTGGAGGAGGTGGTGGTGGTGGAGGCGGTTGATACGCAACACTGCCAGAGTATGGATCGTTAATCCAATCATATGAGGAGGGGTAGGCCGGCGGGGGCATTGGAGGAAGATAACTATATCCGAGGTGGTCCTGGTAATATGAGTGGGGCGGGTAGGGATTGCTGATACTTGCCCGCCTTGGGATATGATGTGATGTTCCTCTTGGTGTGGGCTGCGTATCTTCCTCGACGGATCCGTAGGGGGGCGCCGCGAAGGACTGCGGTCGTTTGGCGCGCGTACGTGCCGTTGCCGGGAATGATTGGGGTGTTGTCCATGAATCCGTGGATTGGGGCACAGTATAGTTGGGAGCGTAATCACGCTTAGGTTGAGCCTGGACAAGGGGTGATAATGAATCTTCTGGAGCGACAGAGTCAGTAGGAGAAGAAGATCTCGGTCGCTTTGGAACCGGCCCTGGCTGCTCTGACTGTGGCGGGAGAGTGGGGATGGGGTCTGAGATTCTGGTGGATGGTGCCGGGGATATCCGGGCTGGATGTGGTAGGGGGACAGAGATCCTAGCTGATGCCGGCGGCGGCGGTGGGGGGTCTGAAATCCTTACTGACGGTGACCTTTGTCGTGTTTGGGGTTGTTCAGTATTGATGGGGGTTACAACGGGTTTGGGCAGAGCGATTGAAGCTCGACGCACGGTTCCAGTACTGGCATTTGACTGTGCGGAGGACGGGGGTCGTTGTGGTTGTGATTGATGTTGGTAGGCCGGAGGTTGGCTATGACTTTGCTGCACTTGTTCCTCGGGTTCTGGTTTCTTCTTTTCCGCAACTGGTGACGGTGGAAGCGACCGTCTGGCTGTCTTTGATGATGGGGCTTGAGGAAGGGGTTTAGGGGCCACCGCAGAGGAAGGTGTTGCGACGGCAGTGGTGTTGGTTGGAGAGGGTGCTTTGCTACGTATTGCAGACTTTTTCTCGTCCGGCGGTGACTGAGGAGGTGTAATTGCTGGTGCATTATCACGTAGTTTCATCTCTGCATAGGCCGGTGGCGGTGGTGTACCCTTGTGGTCGCTGCTAGCGGACTGCGGAGGAGATGGTGGTGCAATCTGGTTCGCGGATGGGGCAGGAACAGGAGGAGTAGAAAGAGGTTGTGATTCTCGCTTTCTCACTTCTGTGTAAGGGTGGGACGATGGTGGAGGAGGAGGCGGATGGTTAGGCTGAGGAGGCGGAGGAGGGGGAATCTCAACAGTAATGGGGCGAAAGCTACTTTGTGGAGTACCTGGGATTCTGACTCCATGCTGGGAGTTGTCGTCTGTAATGGTGACAATTGAAACCCCCGATTTCAAGCCCTCTCTCTTCTTGTCTGGATTAGACAGTCAGTGCCAGCCAATGTCAGCATAATGACCCATCTCGACATACCTGTTCTCGGTCGTTCCCTCTCACTCTTGTTTCGATGGTGTTTCTTTTCCCGTTTCTCTTCCCTCCTCTCTCTTTTCTCCCTCTCCCGCTCGCGCACCTCCTTATTCCTCTGTTCCGTCTCTCGTTCCCTCTCCTCTTTGTTCCTCTGCTCCCTTTCCCGTTCCTTCTGTTCTTTTCTCCTCTCCTTCCTCAACACCGCTGCCGACGCCTCTTCCACAGTGCCTCCGTTCTCCCAGAACATGTCTCTCGAATGATCACTCGACCTTGAGGTGCCTCCACTGAGACGTCTGGTGCTTCCACTCAAGGCCTCACTGGAAATGGAGTGTTCTCTGCTTCCACTGGTAGTAGATCGTCGTTTAAGCTTAGGTTTGTTCCGGGTGCTGTCCGAGTCTTGTTCATCACCAGAGCCGTTCTCTCCACACACTGTGTCGTGGGGCGAGGGCGGTGGGCCGCGGGTATCGGGGAGGTTTTTGTACCGCGTCGCCGTCTGCGTCGCTGCCTGCGACATTGTGTATTCGGACGGTGCACGCGAGTGAGGGTGGTATGCGGACTGTTTGTTGTCGGTGGGGCGGGAATTAGTACATGCGCTAGCGGCGGGAGTGCTAACTGTGCAGCAGAAGGAATCAATGAGAGCTCACCATGACGGCCTCCACTGCAGGAAATATAGAGCCCGTACAAGTGTTCGCTGTGGGTAATATGGATGTGAGTCGTGGAGCAGTCTGGAGGCGAATGGAAACAGAGCAGGGAGCAGAGCAGGCTGGCTAAGATGTCGGGGCTCCTTTAACGTTGTGTTTCCGGTTTGCTGTGGTGCCCCCAGAATTGTGCCCATAATTTCCCCTTCGGGCTGGATTATCCTAAAATATAAACAAAGCGAATTCCATGCACACAGCGAGGCGGGAGCCGGAGCCCCAGCGCAGCAAATGATAGGCAGAATAATGCCGTGCCCCACCATCGCCCCCTGAGCGGCGCATTACATTCCTTATCGTCTCGAAGAACGAGGGACGCAGATCCAAAACAACGACCCCTCGCGTTGTGCCGCGTACGGACAGCCAATCACCGCGTCCAGCCCCGCCGCGATCAATGCGGGTCTCCACGCAAGAGAGACGGAGACTTGCACTCTACCTGGAGTCAAACACTCTTCGCAGGCGTTTGAGGTCTGCGAATGCATTGCCGCTGGGTGCTGCAGAGGTACCAGAGCTCTGGAAGCTCCCCAGGATTGTGGAGACCCATGTCGCACCATTATTATTAGAAAGTTTCAAGTGCTCTCGTTCCGGGTTTTCTGGAGTGCAGCCCCTGTTCGTGTCACCGACCTCGCCAATGAATGGCGGGGAGCTACCCTAACCCTCTCTGTGGAGGCAAGCTTCCGATGCACAGCTGACATCACTCTGCCGAGGTTGAAAATCCTGAGATCGTATCAGAGTACAACTCGACGAGCCTTGCGTCAACGTTAGATTTAAACTGCTGACGGTGTTGAGTAAACATCTGGATTGAGTTAAATATTCTTTGCGGACCCAAATAAATACCCGGATGTTGATCAGCAGGACGTGTGTGAAATGCTTCCAGAAGCCAGACCCGACCGAAGGGCCGCATGCATCTTTAAAAAGTCTGTCTATTAATACCGAGTCCGAAACCCGGTATAGCACGTCCATATTTATCAAACCAAGTACTCTATCAATAGCGAACACATTACGTTTACTTTTTCCGCCGGTAATTGCAAGGCAATTGTTTATACATAATATAACTTCCCCCACCTTCTTCATGATCACGCCTCACGAGCCTGCTCCTCGGGCGAGCCCTCTAGCCAGAGACGTAGAGCTGCGAGTTAGGTAGATTGGAGTGTTCGCTCAGAGAGCAGGCTACGTGAACTCTCCCTATACCTGCTTGCTTTTTGGCGGAAGAGATAAATCTTGATACAGAGTGTACTGCATTTGCATTTTATGAGGCTTCAACAAACCCCTGGAAGACGCCGGTTAATGAGCGCAGGTGAGTGGACGCCCCATTCAGCCCAGCTCGCAAGGCCGGTTCTTCTCTCGTTAACCGGATTTTTCGGCGAGCTCGCAAGAAGCGAAAGGAAAGTCTGGAATCCGAGAGCAATAAGGCCCTAATTTCAAGTCTTGGCTAAATAGGGTGCGTATCGATGCAGCCCCCAAACGTTAAGAAGGCGCGCGTCAATGGCACCGTAACATCCTGGGTACCAACACATGCGATGAAAATCATAGAACACTTCTAGAAACAGCCATATCAACCTTCTCGACTATTACCACTATTATCCCTTGCTGTGGGACCACTATCAAAATAACCCAGCATCAGGGTTGCAACTTGCAACGTCGGTGCGCGAATTTCCATATAATACCTCCCTTCAAGCGCTTTAGGCAACATAATGCCTACGTAAAAAGATATATAGTATCTGCACATACCTAGTCCACGCAGCACCCTGCGTTTCAATTTGTCCAGCTGATATGACAAGCATCGACAGCCTCCCCAGATGGTGGGGTAAAGCGTCCAGAGCCTGGTCTACAAACCCCCCGCATTGACGTATCTGTGCGTGTGCGCAATGTTTCCGCGGCGCTATGGGTGCGAGTCACAATTCAATATGGAGGCAACGCGGGAGTGAAGGAATGGAATGTTGGGGAAGATAAAGGAGCGTGTATGTGATACAACAGCAGGCAAGAAAGCAGCAAGCAAGCACGTCATAAGAGCAATACGTGCGATGGGCATCACCTAGAATGTGTCAACCCCATGCAAGATAGCGGGTTATGTGCTTTGGCATCCCCTGATTGGATTCCTGAAGCTCAAGTACTGCAGTCCGACGTGTATGAAGCGGGTGACCGATGGCGAAAATTTCGACACCAGGCTTCAGGAGTTACACTGCGAATGTAACCTCTAGGCAACACTGCAGAGCGACCATAAATTGTTTGGCTCGAATGCAAAGGTGCCTTTGATGCTACGTATCGCTGCTCCCTCCGTATTCAGGACCACATTGGAGAGGAACTATGGCCTGAGTGATAGATTGTCTTCCTGTAGATGCTGCCGTTTATTTCATGCTACGCAGCGTTGCCGTGCCGCTTCATGAATTTGGTACAATATATAACTGCGGCTATGGCATGGTATACCTCCATAGCTAAAGAAGGCCTCCAGATTCTAGAACTACCGATTGAGGCTCGACTATGGAAACCCACAGAACAATGATTGACGGGTGAGAGACTGTGATCAGACAGAATTTCAAGAGCATGGGAATTTCAATGAGAGGACTTTTCAGCACCCAATTCACTGAAACGGAGTAATTACGATTTGAAAAAGTCTACTTTATAACTTTGTCTTGGCCACGCTAGATCGTAACCAGTTCCCGGACCATACAGTCCGCCCGCGTAACCACCCCGACAATCGCCTAAAGATTAGAGTCAGAGGCCCTCCTTTTTATCAAGTTTTCTTTAGTAGTAAATAAAACCCTCTATCCAAGCGAATTGTAAATTACATGTAGTGTGGTGTTACAAGATCCGCTGCCCATCCAAAATCTACCCCCTCCAACCACAACCCTCCACCCTCCTACTGCACCATTAACCCACCTATCCCTAGACAGCTAGTGGAAATCAATGGCTGCTTGCATTTTGAGCAGGCCCAGCGAGTCTTCGGTGAGGATTTGGTGTTTTTGTTGGGATCTCCCTGTGATTCCAGCGGCACAGCTAACACCCAAATCAAATTTCCTTTTCAAGATGAACTGGAAAATGCCCATAGCCACAGCTTCGGTCTAGTTGCTTTACAATGGTTAAGGTCATTACTACATAATTGCAGTTACGTTTTTGTTTGTTTTAATCATTCTGCATGCACTCTAACTAGAGTGTGGCAGTACCTAATTCCCCTCCCCCTCCGGATAGCCGGCTAGGTGGGGAAGCTCCCTCCTTCTACCCTTCTTTGTTTCTCCTCTCCTTCCGTTTCCCCTAATTGCAGTTGCGTTGCCATGGAGTTGGGGAATGGGGAGTTGGTTGCCAAGGCCCAAACGGTCCTGTAGGTCAAAGTTACGATCCAGGGGATACAGTTCAATAGCCCACATCTATACTCAACATTGAGACCATATTGGGCATGCTCTCCAATATACACTTACTCAAATTTGATCACTCTCACATCTTCCCATGCACTACCTCCAATGGTTCATGATGATGAGGGTTCGCGGAAGGAGGCGAAAGCAGAAGCTGGAAAACCGTACTGAAAGCAAAAGAGAAGCCCAAAAGGCACCGTGCGGAAAATGAAAAAGAGATCGAAACCTTAGTGATGAAGACCCACGCTGAAAGCCAAGCCACAATTGCAAACAGGAACCTAAATGCTGTGCCAAAGAACTGAAAAACTTGTACCGAAAGCAGTCGGAAGGAAAGAAGGAACAAGGAGCCTCGCCGAAAGTAGTTGCCGAAACGAATGACAGCTCGTATGGGCCAGCGTCATCCATGGATGGAAAGCTGTTGAATTGTAAGTTGACTCCAATGGGCTCGAAACCATCACCATCGACTAGCAGGTACCACTCTAGTTAGGTAATTTATAAACAAGCAGAGGTTCCGAATCGAGTTTAATACTGCGGCCGAGCCTGGTTTGACTGACTTGTGGACAGTTTCACAGCCATCTGTTACTATATTCCTAGCTCCGCTCTTCAGAAGCAGCAGGACATTCGAGTGAGAATTCTGAGGCCGCAAAAAGTCACACGAGGATAGGTCCAATAATTTTGTATGTAGCATATTGTTACCCGAGCTATCTGTTGTGAAATAGCTGACGGAGTCCCTGGAGCCGAGAGCGTCAAGTCCCTTGGGACTGCCGAGTGCAGCAGATGCGATGGTAGTGGCGAAGATGCCTATGGCGGCACTGGCCTTGATAAAGCTGAAGGTTGCGATGCTAGAGGAGTCGGAGGGAGTCGAGTTCGCGGGCCTGATTAAGAGGTGGAAGGCGATAGTGGAGAAAGGGGATACTTAGTCTGTGCTGGACTCTCGGGTTTGTTTATGATAGCAATAACTGTGTATACAAACATCAGGAGTGCGTGGGTTTCTGAGCCTAATATTCCCCTCTAAGAAAGCTTTTGGCAGGTTTGTCTCGGTCCCACATGACTACCTCGTAAGCTCGCTCGACGCAGGGGTGCAATGAGAAAATCTATCAGAGGGGTGTAGGTACTTTGAGATAATGAGAAGATACTTCATACTAAGACTACAGCGAAGAGCAGAAAACAATGTAGAAGCAGTATCAAGAGCCAATCACATTCAATCAGCCCACACAAGAAAGCCCGCCTATTTCTACCAAGAGACGCAATCGATCGATAAAGACTCACCATAAAAAATGGGTCCGAGCTGGTTCGAAAGCGCCAGCCATAATCGAGCATCAAGTAGAGACAAGTGATAGTTTGTGGACGGACGCAGCAGCATGGCGGTTTTAGGAGGGCTCCAAAGAGAACTGGGTACCAGACACAGTTATTATCACGAGCAGCACTTGCTGGTGCCGCCGTTCATTCCCATGGTGTGTGATGGATCATATCACCGACACAGCATTCATAACGTTTGTAATATTAGAGACTGTGGGCCCCGTGCAAATCCAAAATTCCCACTTGAGATTTCTCGTTCTTGGCTGTGTGATGAGCGACACCGCTAAAGACGTGAAGATCACTCTTTTACTCTTTTGATCCTACAAGTCTGTTTACCCATCAAACCAAGTGTGCAGTTTGACGCGCAACCGAGGCTGAGAAATCCCAAGTGAGACTTTTAGATTTGCCCGGAGCCTACAGTCTCTATTGTAGCTATAGATGACAGTAGCGTGTCTCATCTAGGCTCGTCCTCGAATTTTCTTTACATTCATTCACAAACTCATTTCAAGGAAGTTTGGTCACCGAAATAACCTACCTAGTCTTCAAAAATCTGATGATAGGAGCGGGAAGCCGGGTTGCGGATCGTGTGGTCTATTGGTTGCTACGTTAGGGTTAACGTAGTTACCTGGTTGGGGAGTCGGGCTACTCTATAGGTATGTCGGAATGTGGAGGTTTGCCCTAAATTAATTCAGGTTTTTAACAATCCTCTTATTTCGGAGAGGGTTTATTCTAGATGTTGGCCTAAACTACAGCACTGCGTAAGTACCTAGGTCAAAAATTCCGGCGGATTTCTGCGTGCAACCGCCTCAACTCGGCGCCAGTTTTTTTTGACCGCCTCAGTAGCAATTTGGGGCTGAAGGTTTCGTTGGCCAACATCTGGCCATGGGAGTGGGACAAAGATTCACCTCAATCCGATATTGATGGGGGTAGGGTAATTCGTAGAACTACGATATCATTTGAAGGATCGGCATCCTATATCAGGAGAATGTATATAGGTAGGTTATTTTACGACTGTATGATATTGAGGTACGGGGTTTTTAGAGTTTCATTCTGCTGTTCCATTTAACAAGTACAATTCAGGATATAACCATTGAGCTTTTGGCGCGAAATCTTAATCTCCAACTCTTTTTCTGCGCGTGATATCGTGTAAGTTTACTTCATCCTCTCTCTTGAGCCTAGCTTTTTAGTTTGCAAATTCATTGGCCATGGCCAGAATTATATTATTTCCAGTCTGGGGACGGCACAATTCCTCACTATTATTTAGGAACAGTCTGGGAAGTCTAAGTGATTTGAAGAATTCTCAATTCTTATCGCACACCAGCAGGTACGTAAGTACATCTAAAGGATGTTAGTAACCCGAAATCAACAGCTCAATATCTGCACTTCAGAAGTATGGTCAAAACGAGTACTTAGCAATGGGGAATATCGTAACTTTAAAATTGGTTGGATGTCTCCAGATATACTTCAGTGCTATGTGGTACGTGGGAAAAAAAGAGAACAGTCTCTAGCTCTTGAAAATAAAAACACCTTTGGCCAAACTGTAAATAAGTAGACATTTGTAGTTAGTTCGCAGTCTTGACTATTCGGCTTGTGACCTTGAATCCCAATCTTTTTCTTTGTTATACTGTACCCTTGATCTGACTCGATTTTTAATTAGTACAAAAGGTGTCTGACCAATATTTAATCAAGTACGGTGATGCTGTGACAGATTTTGAGGAAAGTACAGCAGACGATGGTGACATGTAATGGGAAAAGTATGACCATAGAGGTACTTAGAACGCTGTGTTGCATATATAGTTATGAGGATGGCCCGTCGTGGGAGACTGAGAACTTGAAGAACTCAGATAATGGCTGTGATACGGAGATTGACTCCCCTACAAGAAAGCATACTGCTCGCACTGGAGGAATTGGTAAACAGGCTGGTCGGGATTAGGAGCAAGCGTGGTAGTTTATAGATAGCTCTATAGTTCATCAATAATTACTGTACAATCGAGCACTCTTGATATATTTTACCCTTTAGTACAGTCACTACTGACCTCTAGCCTTGCAAGTACAAAGTCTGCGTGACGTTTATAATATAGTCAAGTACGTACACCCTCTGTGACTGCTGACGTATCAACCTTATCGACCGGTACAGTATCCTAACGCCGTCAATAGAGTTTTTACACCGCAATTCCAGGATTGTTCCCAAACTGAACATTAAAAATAGCGGCCGTAAATACGGCGGTTATCACTGTAGCTGCTAATTTGAATATTGATATCAAAGGGCTGTAACTTTTTGTGCGATATTTATTTCGGAACCAAATTGGGATTTCACTTGGCCCTAATTGCCAGTTTTCCCAATTACCGCGGCTTGCAGAGCTTTAAATCCCGATTCACCCATGGCTGTTTATATATCCGCTACTACCTGCGGCTATCACGGCCCCCGCCCTTTCATCTCGGGCTGTTGCCCGAACGATTCCTGCATGTGTAGTGAGAATGACAGGACAGATGGTGCTAAGACCAAGCAGGTTAATCCCCACTTTCGATACCGTGTGACAACTACTAATCACAGATAGAAGATGTACTGATTGTATCACTAGATCGGACGGGCTCTGGCAGCGTGCGGAGGGATCAATTGTGTGACAACAGGTAGATAAGTCCACCTGCACCTCAAGATATCCGCAGGTAACTGTAGATCGATCTGACTTCTTGGGAACACTACACAACATGGGTTGCACATCAAGAAGCAACGACCTACAGGGGTGATTTTAACACCAGGAATACAATGAAATCATGCTACTGATGAACCGATTGATAGTCGTAACTAATACTGGCTGTAAAACGGGAGACGGTGGTCGAAAGCATGTACCGACTAGTGTTCTGTAGCCCAGAGATATTTGCTATGCATGCAAAGCCCATTACATATGAACTGCTGCCCATACCATATCCTCACTATAGTACATAGAGCTTGTAGAATCTAAAAGTGCCTATCATTCATTATTCTTAACTACTACTAAGTACATATATGCTCTAATATCATATATTACATGCTAAACTCCATCCAAAAGATATATATGTTCCGACCCATACGCCAAATTTCTCGTTGGCCAACAGGTCGACCGATTGGCAAAGCGGTCAACCTTTTGGTGTACAGAATAACCTATTGGCCAATG
>Ga0307515_10013167_pt1 | contig 15476 bp, 12 predicted proteins | sample 17_EM_MG_FD_194513 | JGI IMG/M metagenome (GOLD analysis project Ga0307515, IMG submission 194513) | Populus trichocarpa ectomycorrhiza microbial communities from riparian zone in the Pacific Northwest, United States - 17_EM | ecosystem: Host-associated > Plants > Roots > Unclassified | place... | reverse complement strand
GGCGCGCCGGAAATCGATGTGCCGAAGGAGTTCGCATCGCTTGGCGTTCCTTCAAAGACCTGCCCGCCGGAAGTTCAGGAACTCTACACGAAGATCTGGACCGAGCTTCAGAAGTAAGCCTGCCTCAATCGCACCCCGTCGATCGCGGCGGGGTGCGTTTCATTTTGCGCCGATGGGTATCCCGATGAAAACCGTCTTCTCGCCCCGCCACCGCGGTCATGCCGACCAGCTCGAACTCGTTGCGGGTGCCATTGTTCCCGGCTACGAACTGACCTCGCGTGCCGAATATGTCTCTGCGCGCATCAAGGCCATCGGTCTGGGGCCGATTCTTGTGCCCGAAGAGCATGACCTGACGACGGCCGCCCGCGTCCACAGGCAGGATTATCTCGATTTCCTGCCGACGATCTGGGATCGCTGGACGGCGGAGGGCCGTTCCGGCACGGCGCTTCCCTTCACCTGGCCGACGCGAGGCCTGCGCGGCGACGTTCCGCCGGAATTCATCGATGGGCTGCTTGGCTATTATTCCTTCGATGCCGGCTGCGGCATCGTCGAGCGCTCCTGGGACGCGATCAAATCCTCGCACGATGTTGCGCTGACGGCCGCCGGCCTTGTGCATGGGGGCGAGCACGCGGCCTTCGCGCTCTGCCGTCCGCCGGGCCACCATGCCGGCGCCGGCTTCATGGGCGGCTATTGCTATATCAATAATGCGGCGGTGGCGGCGCAATGGTTCCGCGATAACGGTGCCAAACGCGTCTCGATCCTCGATATCGACTATCACCATGGCAACGGCACGCAGGAGATTTTCTATTCCCGCGCTGACGTGCAGGTGATCAATCTCCATGCTGACCCGATGCAGGAATATCCCTATTTCCTCGGGCATGCGAACGAACGCGGCGCCGGCGAGGGGGAGGGCTACAATCTCAACTATCCCATGCGTTTCGGCACCGATTGGGCGCACTGGAGCCAGTCGCTGGAGGATGCCTGCGGCAAGCTGGTGGCTTATAACCCCGATGTGGTGGTGGTCTCGCTCGGCGTCGATACGTTCGAAAAGGATCCGATCAGCAAGTTCAAGCTGAAGACCAACGATTTCCCAAAGATCGGCGAACGCATTGCCCGGCTGGGCATGCCGACACTGTTTGTCATGGAAGGCGGCTATGCCGTCGCGGAAATCGGTGTCAATGCGGTGAGCGTCCTGACCGGATTCGAGGACGTTTGATCGTGGCTCCCGCATCAATCATGAGTTTGGGCGTCGTGCAGTTCGCCTGCACGGATGATCTCGCCGAAAATCTCGCGACCGCTTCGCGGTTGATCCGGCAGGCCGCTGCGAAGGGCGCCAACATCGTATTGGTTCAGGAGCTTTTCGAAGGTCTGTATTTCTGCCAGACGCAGGATCCGGTCCATTTCGGCCGCGCGCATCCGCTTGCCGATCATCCGGTGATCGCGCCGATGCAGGCCTTGGCACGCGAACTTGGCGTCGTGCTGCCGGTATCTTTCTTCGAAAAGAAGAACCAGGCCTTCTACAACAGCCTTGCGATGATCGATGACACAGGCTCAATCCTCGGCGTCTACCGGAAATCGCATATTCCCGACGGACCGGGCTATAGCGAAAAATTCTATTTCCGGCCCGGCGATACCGGCTTCAAGGTCTGGCCGACACGCTTCGGGACGATCGGTGTCGGGATCTGCTGGGACCAGTGGTTTCCGGAAGCCGCCCGCGCCATGGCGCTGATGGGGGCAGAACTGATCCTCTATCCGACCGCGATCGGCTCGGAGCCCGCCCGGCCCGATCTCGATACGATGGAGCATTGGCGCATGGTGATGCGCGGCCACGCCGCCGCCAATATGATGCCGGTCGCCGCCGCCAACCGTATCGGCTCGGAAACGATCGGCGGCCTGTCACAATCCTATTACGGCTCTTCCTTCATTGCCGGTCCCGACGGACAGCTCGCGGCCAGTGCCTCGCGCGATGCCGAGGAGGTGCTGAACGTCAGCTTCGACAGGCAATTGTTGGCCGATAATCGCGCCGCCTGGGGCATGTTCCGCGATCGCCGCCCGGAGCTTTATGGCGTGCTGGCAACGGCGGATGGTGGAGACAGGACATGACGGATTTCACACGCGCGGACGTGACGCTCGCCAACTGGCGAACAGCGCCCTATTCCCGCTGGTCCTTCCGGAATGTCAGCGAGGTCGTGCCCTCGGCCGTCATTCCCTCCAGCCGCCAGGGCGAAGGGCCGCCGATCAACCTGGGCGCGCTTGAAACGCTGGAGGTATCAGGCGTTGACGGCGGGGCCGTGTCGCTGAAGGCGTTTCTAACCTCGAGCGAAACCGACGAGCTTGTCGTGATGCGGAACGGACGCATCGTCGCCGAATGGTCGGCGGGTCATTCCGATCCGGTCCGGCCGCACATCATCTTCTCCGTTTCAAAGTCGCTGACCGCATTGCTTGCCGGAGTTCTGGCCGGAAAAGACCTGCTCTCCTTCGACAGATTGATTGCCGATTACGTGCCCGAGGTCGCGGGTTCCGCCTATGCGAACGCGACGGTGCAGCAACTGTTCGACATGGAAATCAGCGTCGATTTCGTCGAGGATTATCTGGACACCTCGGGCGGCTTTGACCGCTACCGCCGCGCAACAGGTTGGAACCCCGATAAACCGGACAACCCGGCGCCGGATTTGAAGAGCTTCATCTGCAGCATCGGGAAGGGCTCCTGGGAACACGGAGAAAAACATGCTTACCGCTCGCCCGGTACGGATCTTGCCGGTATTGTGCTGGAGCGGGCTGCCGGTGCGCGGCTAGCCACGTTGCTCAGCCAGCATCTCTGGAAGCCGATGGGGGCTAAGTCCGATGCCATGATCACGGTCGACCGCATCGGCACGGCCCGCGCCGCCGGCGGCATATCGGCAACGGCGCGCGATCTGGTTCTGGCCGGAGAACTCGTCCGCACACAGGGCGGCGGACTGATCCAGCCGTCTTTCATCGATGATCTTTGGACGGGCGGTAATCGCGATGCATGGAGGAACGGCGACCAGACGACGCTGTTTCCAACCGGCAGCTACCGCAATTACTGGTACGAGACCGGCCAGGGAGAACTTGCCGCCATCGGCATTCATGGCCAATGGATCTGGATCGACCCGGCCACCGAAACTGTGATCGTCAAGCTGTCGTCGCAAGCCTTGCCGGTCGATCCGGCTCTCGATCAGGCCATCGTGCGCATGCTGCGCACGGTCGCCACAGCTGCGGCCTCCTGATGGAAGCGGTACGAAATCGGGCTAGCCGGCTTTCTCGGTCAGCACCATGTTCGTTTCTTCGTCCGGAGCGGCTGGCCAGCGCGTCAGGGCCTGCGCGCCCAAAGGCGTCAGGCCGTAAATGCCGCGCTCAAGCCGTTCGAACCAGCCATAGACGTTGCCGCGCAGGATGTTCATCGCTGTAGGCACGATCGGCTTCAGGTCCCTGGGGCGGAGCGGCCCGGCTTGCAGGGCGGCCGCGCAGGCAAGTGCCTGCTGGCGATAGGCCGTCATGATCGGTGCGCGCGTGCTGCCGCCAACCGCCGGATCGCCTTTGCGGCGCTTGTGTTCGTTGACGAGGCGCGACCGCTTGCGCGCATTCTTGCGCGGCATCGGTGCAACCGGGCTGACGATGACATCGACCGTGCCATTGTCGGCAACACCGAGCATGCCAAAACCAAGCCGCCGGCAGAGGTCGCGGTAGCGGCGGTCGCTTTCGCGCCCCTTTCCCTTTGCCGAAACACGGGCGGCAATCCACACTTCGTCGCTCGCCGCCGCCCTGTCGACGGCCTGGAGGATCAGTTCGAGATTGAAACTGAGCTTCAATTCACAGATCACCACGACCGGCGGCTCGTCGGGCGTGAGGCCCACGAGATCACAGCCTGAAATCTCGCCCTTGACGCTGTAGCCGGCCGCCTCAAGAAAGCCTTTGATCGGCAGATAAAGCGTGGTCTCCAAATCATGTCCTCACATCATCGTCAGCCACGGTCTTTACGCGTTTCGTGGGTGAGATCAACGAAGGCTTGTAATTTTACGGACAGTGGCTGGTGACTATTACCCCTCCTGATCCGAGGCCCAATGCAAGGGCAAGGCATCGGGCCGCCGGATTATGTGGCGTGGCGTGAAACGCCAGAGACGTTCCGCCCCCTGAAAAGCTGCAATTTCAGGAGATTCCAGCACGACTTCCGCGTCGCCCGACAGCTGGAGCAGGCTGCCCGTCCCGAAATCGACAAAGACGAGGCCGGCCTTGCCGTTGGCAAGGATGTTGCCGAGCGTGTTGAAGAACAGATTGCCGGCGAAATCCGGAATGGTTAAAACGCCGGCCTCGTCGATGCGGACGAAGCCGGGTTCGCCGCCGCGATGCGAGACATCCACCTGCCGGCGCCCGTTCTCCACCTCGGCATAGGACGCGACGAAGAAGGTGTCAGCGGCGGCGATCATCCGCCGGGCGTCAGCGTCCAGCCCATCAAGCGTCAGCGGCTTGCCGGCAGGAGTTGCGGACGGGTTGCGGATGAAGCGGAAATCGCGCGGCTGGATATATCTCGGGCAGTTGCCGTAGGACTGACCGACCCTCACATCAAACCGGTCAGACCCGCTGCGCCTGATCGTTCCATTCAACCGGTTGCGGCGGCGCGTGTGCAACTCGATGCCAAGCATGCCGATCGCGTCGCCATCATCCATTCCGGCGTCAGCCGGGTCGATGGGTTCGCGCGCGAGGCCGACGCTCAACGTGAGAGGATCGGGGCTTTGCAGGAAGCCCGGGTGCGCGGCGCGCAGCGTTGCCCAAGGGTTGCCCTCGTCATCCACAGTGCCGAGGACGATGAAGGGAAGTTGCGGATAAAAGGCGCGATGCTGGTCGATCAGATAGTCGCGCAGCACGCGCCGGCCGATCTCTTCCATGCGCTCGGCAACGCCGGTTTGCTGATGAAGGGCACGCTCGCCCGCATGCCATGGAGATGGGGCTTCGACTATGTTGGCGGTCGGCATCATATGATCCTCTTGAAAGAAGAACGAGCAGCACAGCGCCGCTCTCCGGGTGTTTGATCAGGCCACTTCAGGAATGCCGACCGCGGTCTTCTGGAAGGCAACGAAGCCGGGAAGAGCTTCGACACGCCCCAGCCACGCATTGATATTCGCATAGGCGCTGCGGTCGATATTTCCTTCCGGCGCGCGGGCGATGTAGCTGTAGAGCGCGACATCGGCGATGGTCGGTCGCTCGGCGGCGATCCATTGGCGCCGGTCAAGTTCCGCTTCGACGCGAGCCAGGATGACATGGGCGCGGGCGATGACTTCGGCTGCGTTGAAGGGTGCGCCGAAGACGGTGACGAGCCGCGCCGCACAGGGGCCGTAGGCGATCTCGCCGGCGGCGACCGAAAGCCAGCGTTGCACGGCAGCGGCACCCTTGGGGTCTTCGGGAAGCCAGTTTTTCACCGCATGCTTCTTCGCGAGATAGACGAGGATGGCGTTGGAATCGGCGATGATGGTGCCGCCGTCATCCAGCACCGGCACTTGGCCGAACGGATTGAGCTTGAGGAAATCCGGGGCCTTGTGTGCGCCGGCGGCAAGGTTCACTTCGACCAGTTCCGCATGAACACCGAGCAGGGACAGGAACAGCCGGGCGCGGTGCGCATGGCCGGAAAGGGGATGGTAATAGAGCTTCATAGCGGGGTCTCCATGGTTCGTTGGTCACCGCGGGGACTATCTTTCTTTCTTCATGCGGACAGAAGTATGATAAAAGACAAGACATAATTCCGATTACCGGAATAATAGGATGGAGCGAAAGTCATGGATCGGCTTCAATGCATGCGGGTTGTGGTGAAGGTCGCCGATACCGGCAGCTTTGCGCAGGCGGCGCGAGCGCTGCACATGAGCCCGCCGGCAGTGACCAGGGCCATCGCCTATCTGGAGGAATTGACCGGCGCGCGGCTTTTCCTGCGGTCGACGCGATCGGTGAAGCTGACGGCGCCGGGCAGCCGCTATGTCGAGGATTGCCGCCGTATCCTTGCCGATATCGACGAGGCGGAAGCCTCGGCCGGCGGCTCCCATGCGACGCCCTCCGGCCTGCTGACGGTCACGGCGCCCGTTCTGTTCGGCCAGATCTATGTCATGCCGATCCTGACATCGTTCCTGACCCGGCATCCAGCCGTTACGGGACGCGCGCTGTTGCTCGACCGCGTCGTCAACCTGATGGAAGAGGGCATCGATGTCGCCCTGCGGATCGGACACCTGCCGGATTCCGGATATAGCGCCATCAAGGTCGGCAGCGTGCGGCGGGTCATCTGCGGAGCGCCCTCCTATTTCGAAAACCATCCGGTGCCGCAGGTTCCAGCCGATCTGGCGGGCCACACGATCATTGCCAATACGGGCTCGTCGGCACCGCTCGACTGGCGGTTCGCCCAGCGGCCGGAAGTCGGCGTCACGCTGCATCCCCGGCTGTTCTGCAACACCAACGATGCCTCCATTTCGACCGCGATCAGCGGTTGGGGCCTGGCGAGTGCCCTGTCCTATCAGGTGGCGTCCGCCGTCGGTGACGGCCGGCTGCGGATCGTGCTGGCAGGTTATGAAGAGCCGCCCGTGCCGATCCATGTGATGCATGCCGAGGGCCGGCATGTCTCCGCCAAGACGCGCGCTTTCGTCGATTTTCTCGTGTCGGAATTGCGCGCCAATCGTTATGTGCAGAGCGCTTCTTCATAAGAATTAACTAAAATTATCCGGTTGACAGGCGACCGTTTTCGATTTACGACTGACGAAATTCAAAATTCGTCAGTCTTAAATCGAAAGATTGTAGAGATGGATGACAGCACGGAAATCCTCGACGCCACCCGGCAGGAAAATGTGACGCGCATACTGGATAGCGCCGAGCGCCTGTTCCGGCACTATGGCTACTCCAAGACCAATGTCGCCGATATTGCCCGCGATCTCGGCATGTCGCCGGCCAATATCTACCGGTTCTTCGCCTCGAAGACCGAAATCCACCAGGCCGTCTGCGGCCGCATGCTCGCCCACGGCTACCAGCAGGCCCTGGCAATCTCCCGCCTGCCGATCGGCGCCGCCGATCGCCTGCGGCAGTATCTGCATGCGCAACACCAGATGATCGTGACCGGAATGATGGACCATGAAAAGGTCCACGAGATGGTCATCGTCGCCATCGAGCGGGACTGGCACGTTATCGAAAAGCACATTGACCGGATGCAGGAGCTGCTCAAAGGGATCATCCAGCAGGGCATCGCTGCCGGCGAATTTGCCGAGCAGGACGCTGCCGTTGCGGCCCGGTGCTTCGGCGCCGCGACCGTCAACATGTGCCATCCGCAGATGGTGGCCCAATGTCTCTCCAAGCCCAACCGGGCGACGGCCGACGAACTCATCGAATTCGCTATCAAGGCATTGAGATAACAGCGGCCGCGCATGCGGCCCGCCTTCGAAATTGTATTTAAAGATCAGGAGCGCGAAGATGTTTTCGCCCAGCCATTCCAGCATTCGTCTGTCGATTATTGCCTTCACATCCGTTGCAGTTCTCGCATTGTCCGGCTGCTCCGAGGAGAAGGCAGAGACGAAGGAGATCGTCCGCCCCGTAAAAGTGGTCGAGATTGACGCCGTCGATAGCACGCGCATGCTCAGCTATTCCGGCACGGTGCGCGCCCGCACCGAAATGAACCTCGGTTTTCGCATCAATGGCAAGGTCACTGAGCGGCGCGTCGATATCGGCCAGCGGGTGAAATCCGGCGATCTGCTCGCCCGTGTCGACCCGGCAGACTATGAACTCGCCGTCCGCAGCGCGCAGGCAAGCCTTGATTCAGCCGATCGGCAGGTCGAAACCACGGAATTGGCTCGCGTCCGTGCCGAGCAGCTGTTTGCCAAGAACGTCTCTCCGAAATCGCAGCTGGAGCAGGCGACGCTCAGTTACAATCAGGCCGTCGCTACCCGCGACTCGGCAAAATCGGCTCTGGATCAGGCAAGGAACCAGGTCAGCTACACCGATCTGAAATCCGATCAGAACGGCATCGTTACCGCCATCAACGCCGATGTCGGCCAGGTCGTCAGCTCGGGAACACCGGTTGTCACTGTCGCCGTCGACGGCGAGAAGGAAGTGCTGGTTGCCATATCCGAAACGGATATCGCACAGTTCAAGCCCGGCAAGGCCGTCAAGGTGGGCTTCTGGTCGGATGCCGCGCTGTTCCTTCAGGGCAGGGTTCGCGAGGTCGCCGGCAGCGCCGAACCGCAATCGCGTACCTTTGCCGTCCGCGTCAGTCTGCCGAACGATCCGAACGTGCTTCTCGGCATGACCGCCGGTATCGTCGCCTCCGCGACGAATAGCCAGCAGCTGGTGTCCATCCCGCTCAGCGCCCTTGCCAAGAAGGACGATCAGCCGGTCGTCTGGACGGTCGATCGCGCCGGCGACACCGTGCATTCCCGCCCGGTCAAGGTCGCCGGTTTCACTGGTGACGGCGTGCGGATCTCCGAAGGGCTGAAGCCCGGCGATGTCGTGGTCGCCGCCGGCACCCAGTTCATGACGGAAGGCCTCAAGGTGAAGTTCGACAACGAAACACCGCAGCAATCCGCGTCCGCCGATGACGCCGGCAGCAACGCCCGGCTCGTGCGCTGAAACCCAGATCCATCGAAAGCGGAACGACGCCGATGACCTCCTCCACCGACCAAAAACAATCCTTCAACCTGTCACGCTGGGCGATCGGGCATCCGAGCATCGCGCGGTTCCTGTTCGGCCTGATCCTCATCACCGGCGTGCTCGGCCTGATGCGCATGGGCCAGAAGGAAGATCCGGACTTCACCTTCCGCGTCATGGTCGTGCAGGCGATCTGGCCGGGCGCCTCGATCCAGGACATGGAAGACCAGGTCGTCAACAAGATCGAGCGCAAGCTGCAGGAAACCCCACATCTCGATTTCGTCCGTTCCTATACCCGTGCCGGCAGCGCCATCATCACGCTGCAGGTCAAGGGCGACACCAATTCGGCTGAGGTCGCCGATGCCTTCTATCAGGTGCGCAAGAAGGTCGGCGACATCGCCAACGAACTGCCGCAGGGCCTGCTCGGGCCTTATTTCAACGACGAGTTCGGCGATACCTTCATCACCCTGCATTCGCTCAGCGGTGATGGCTACAGCTATCCGCAACTGAAGAAATTCGCCATTCAGGCGCGCGACATGCTGTTGACGACGCCCGGCGTCGAAAAGGCCGTCATCATTGGCGACCAGCCGGAAAAGATCTATATCGACATCTCCTCCGCGGTGCTTGCCTCCCGGGGACTGACGCTCACCGACGTGCAGAATGCCATCAAGGGGCAGAACAATGTCGATCCGGCCGGCTCCGTCGATACCGGCACGCACTCGGTGCGCATCTCCGTCGAAGGCGGGCTGACCAAGGCGTCGGATATCCGCGAGCTTCGGCTGAAATCCGGCAGCGAGGTCACGCGCCTCGGCGATATCGCCACCGTCTCTTCGGGCCTCGAGGATCCCTACCAGCGTAAGTACCGGTACAACGGTCACGATAGCGTTCAGCTCGGGGTCGTCATGGCCAAGGGATACAACGTCAAGGATGTCGGCGCCGCGGTCGAGGAGACCTACAAACGCTTCGAAGCCGCGCTTCCCTATGGCGTCGCCGTCGATCAGATCGCCAATCAGCCGGAAGTGGTGACCGACGCCGTCACCGAGTTCATGCATGCCCTCGGCGAGGCGCTGGTGATCGTGCTGGTCGTTTCCTTCCTGTCGATCGGCTGGCGCTCCGGCCTCGTTATCGCCATTGCCATTCCGCTCGTCCTCGCCGCCACCTTCGCCATCATGTACGAACTCGGCATCGACCTGCAGCGTATTTCGCTCGGCGCTCTGATCATCGCGCTCGGGCTCCTGGTCGATGATGCGATGATCGTCGTCGAACTGATGGAGCGGAAGCTCGAAGAGGGCTTGGGCAAACTCGATGCCGCCAGCTTTGCCTATTCCTCGACTGCTTTCCCGATGCTGACCGGCACCCTGATCACCACGGCAGGCTTCATCCCGGTCGGCTTTGCGGCCTCCACCGCCGGCGAGTATGTGCGCTCGCTGTTCTATGTGGTCGGCATCGCGCTCGTCGTCTCGTGGTTCGTGGCCGTCTATTTCACGCCCTGGCTCGGCTATATGATCCTCAAGCAGCGCGCTCATGCCGGTGAGCATCACGATGTCTTCGACACGCGGTTCTACCGCCGCCTGCGCGGAACCGTCGGCTGGGCCGTGCGCTACCGCGCCATCGTTCTCGTCCTGACGCTGATGACCTTTGCCACCAGCCTCTGGGCCTTCCAGTTCATCCCGAAGAACTTCTTCCCGCAGTCGTCGCGTCCCGAAATCCTCGTCGATCTCTGGCTGCCGGAAGGCACCAGCATCAAGGAGGTCGAGACCCAGGCCAAGGCACTCGAAGCGAAGATACTGGACGACAAGGACAAGAAGTTTATTGCCACCTATATCGGCGAGGGCGCACCGCGCTTCTTCCTGCCGCTCGACCAGCAATTGCGCAATCCGAACTTCGCCCAGCTTCTCGTCATGGCCAATGACGAACCGGCCCGCGAGCGACTGATCGTCAAGCTGCGGACCATTCTTGCGCAGGATTTCCCGTCCATCCGCGGCAAGGTCGACCGTCTGTTCCTCGGGCCTCCGACCGGCTGGCCGGTGCAGATGCGTGTGACCGGACAGGACCGCGCCGAAGTTCGCCGCATCGCCGATCAGGTCAAGGCGAAGTTTGCCGAAAACCCTGAACTCGGCGCCATCCATGACGATTGGCTCGAACCTGTTCCGGCGATGAAGCTGGTGATCGATCAGGATCGCGCAAGTGCACTCGGCGTCAGCTCGCAGCGTATCCGTCAGATGTTGCAGGCAACGATGAGCGGTGCGCCGCTCGATGATTTCCGCGACGGCGAGGAAACGGTTTCGATCGTTGCCCGCGAACCGGAGACGAGCCGCCATCTGCTGTCGGCGGTGGATTCGATCTATATCCCGACCGATTTCGGCAGCTATGTGCCGTTGTCGCAGGTTGCCAAGGTCGTCCCGGTTCTCGAACAGGGTGTCGAATGGCGCCGCAACCGCCTGCCGACGATCACGGTGCGCGGCACGCTTCCCGATGGCGTGCAGCCGAACGACGTGGCGATGAAGATGTATGCCGACATGAAGCCGCTGCGTGACAGTCTCGCCCCCGGCTACTCGGTCGAAATCCAGGGTGGCGCCGAAGATGCGGCCGAAAGCCAGCAGTCGATCGCCGACAAGGCGCCGATCATGCTCGCTGTCATCGTCGTGCTGCTGATGATCCAGTTGCAGCATTTCGGCAAGGCGATGCTGGTGCTGGCAACCGGCCCGCTCGGCATCATCGGCGCGGCCGCGGCCCTTCTGATCAGCGGTGCTCCGTTCGGGTTCGTGGCCATTCTCGGCGTCATCGCGCTGCTCGGCATCATCATGCGAAACTCGATCATCCTGGTCGACCAGATCGATCAGGATATTGCCGCGGGCATGGATCGGACGGAGGCCATCGTCGGCTCGGCCGTCCGCCGCTTCCGCCCGATCGTGCTGACGGCGATGACGGCGGTGCTGGCGTTGATCCCGATCTCGCGCGGCGTGTTCTGGGGACCGCTCGCCTATGCGATGATGGGCGGCATCCTGGTCGCCACGGTGCTGACCATCCTCGTGCTGCCGGCCGGCTACGCCTTGTTCTTCGGCAAGGAACCGAAGAGCAAGGTTGCCGAACCCGAACAGGCGAGCGACGAACCCGAGATGGAGACGATGTATCCGGCATCGCTGGCGGCGGAATAACCCACCGAGCCTTGAGAGCAGATCCTACGTCAGGCGGCGCCCTTCGTGATCGAAGAGGCGCCGTTTGCCTGTCTCGGATGTCAATCGGACGGTGCTTCCCGCCGCGATCGGTTCCGCGCCGCGATGCTCGGCGGTAATCGGCTGGCCATCGGCGAGCTGGCAGTAGAGATATTGCGTGCCGCCGAGATATTCGAAGAAATCGACCCTCGCATCCAGCCCTTCGTCACTACCGCCCGCGACGACAAGATGCTCTGGACGGATACCGAAGGAGACCTTGTCTCCGGGCTTGAGGCCGCCACCGCTCACGGGGATCGTCATTTCGGTCTGCCCGATCGCGACCTTGCCGTTGCCCAGCCATTGGGCGTTCAGCAGGTTCATCCGCGGTGAACCGATGAAACCCGCCACGAACATATTGGCCGGGTTCTCGTAGATTTCGCGCGGGCTGCCGGTCTGTTCGATGCGGCCATCGCGCAGCACGACGATCACGTCGGCCAGCGTCATTGCCTCCGTCTGGTCGTGGGTGACATAGATCATCGTATTGCCGAGCTCGCGGTGAAGCCGGGCGATCTCGATGCGCATCGAGACGCGCAGTTCCGCGTCCAGATTAGAGAGCGGTTCGTCGAACAGGAACACGTCCGGCTTGCGCACGATCGCCCGCCCGATCGCCACCCGCTGGCGCTGGCCGCCGGACAGCTGGCCGGGCCGGCGTTCCAGCAGAGGATCGATCTTGAGGATCGCCGATGCTGCCCTGACGCGGGCTTCGATCTCGGCCGGCTCCGTGTGCGCCATCTTCAGTCCGAAGGCCAGGTTGTCGCGCACGCTCATATGCGGATAGAGCGCATAGGACTGGAAGACCATGGCGATGCCCCGGTCGGAGGGATCGAGATCGGTGACGTTGCGCCCCTTGATCTCGATCTCGCCGTCGGTGACCTCCTCCAGCCCGGCGATCATCCGGAGCAGCGTCGATTTTCCGCAGCCGGACGGCCCGACGAAGACCACGAAGGACCCCTCCGCGATCGTCAGGTCGATGCCGTGAATGACTTCCAGGCTGCCGAAGCTCTTGCGAATGTCGGTGAGAATAACACCGGTTTCGGACATATTGTTATTCACCGCTCAGTTCACCCGCTCTGACCCAGACAAGCATTTCGCCGGGCTCCCGGTTGTCCCAGAAGGGATAGGGCACGAACCGCGCCGTTCCCTTTTTCGTGCTTGGCGGCGTTGTGCGATAAAGCGCAGCGCCCCAGTCCGTTTCATCGCGCATGACCGGGATATCGAGAGCCACCGCACCGCGCAGCTCGGCGATTTCCGTTGTCCTTGCTGCGGCGAGGTTACCGATCAATTCGATCGCGTTCAATTGCTTGCCGTTGTCGGTCGCCTCGACGCAATAGACCATCGGTCCGCGCATCAGCGCCGTGCGGCCGGCATCCTGGCGGACGAGCGGATTGGCAAACAGCGCCCGTGGTGCAAGCGGAATATCGAGATCGATATGGTCTCCGCTTTTCCAGTCCCGCTCGATGCGGGCATAACCGTCGATCGTCACGACACTAAGATCGATGGTCTCGCCGTTGACCTTCAGTGTCGAGCCGTCAGCCCATTCGGGAATGCGCAGGGAGATGGCGAAACGCGCCGCCCTGTCCGTCGTCACATCGACGCGGATCGCGCCGTCCCATGGATAACGGGTCTTCTGCGCCAGTTCGATCTTGGCTCCGCCGATGTCGAAACGGGCCGTGCTCTCGCCGTAGAGATGCACGGCGATCTCGTCCTCGGAAGCCGCATACATGTAGGAGCCGATCGAGGCGAGGAGGCGGGCGATGTTCGGCGGGCAGCAGGGGCAATGGTGCCAGACCCAGCGGTGATGCTTGCCGCCGCTTTCCAGCGGGTTCTCGTAGAAGAACGTCTTGCCGTCGAGCGACAGGCCGGACATGGCACCGTTATAGAGCGCCTGCTCCATGATGTCGGCATAACGCCGGTTCGGACCGCGCCCAAGCATGCGGTTGGCCCAGAAGACCAGGCCGACCGAGGCGCAGGTTTCGGCGTAGGCGCTTTCGTTGGGCAGGTCGTAATAGTCGGTGAAGCCTTCGTTGGAGGCGGCCGGGCCGATGCCGCCGGTCACATACATCTGCTTGGTCGTCAGATCGTCCCACAGCGTTTCCAGCGCCGCCGTCAGGCTATCGTCGTTGTATTCGGTGGCGATATCGGCCATGCCGGAATAGAGATACATGGCGCGCACCGCATGGCCAACGACCTTTTTCTGGTCGCGCACCGGCAGGTGCGACTGGCTGTATTCATAGGTCTTCTGGATGAAGTTGGCCGGATCGCGGCCGTCGCGGATGGTTTCCTCGGTGAAATAATGCGGCTCGGTGCCGCGCTCGTCGATGAAGAACTTGCAGAGGTCGAGATATTTCTTGCTGCCGGTGACGCGGGCAAGCCTCACCAGCGCCAGTTCGATCTCCTCATGGCCGCAATAGCCGCGCAGCTGGCCTTCGCCACGACCGAAGGTCTTGATCAGGTAGTCGGCATAGCGGCACATAATGTCGAGCAGCTTGTGCTTCCCGGTTGCCTGATAGTAGGCGACAGCGCCCTCGATCAGATGACCGGCGCAATAGAGTTCGTGATGGTCGCGCAGGTTGGTCCAGCGGCGGCCGGGCTGGACGCGCTGGAACCAGGCATTGAGATAGCCGTCCTCGTCCTGCATCTTCCCGTACATGTCGATGATCCCGTCGACACGGGCCTCGAGCTTCGGGTTTTTCCGCCGATAGAGAGAGTAAGCCACCGTCTCGATCGACTTGCCGAGATCCGAGTCCCAGAACATCTGCGTCGTGCCGCCCCAGGGCTGGATCGGGATGACAACGCCGGGGCTCGGCTTGCTGGTGTCGATGGCATCAAGCATGCCGGCCTCGACACAGCGGTCGAGCAGCGTTTCGGCTGTCGTATCGCAGATCGCATCCTGACGGTCGCCGAACAGGCCGTGGATATCGACGCTGGGCACGGGCAGGGGGCGGAACTGGCGGTCTCTTTTCATCGTGTTCATGGCTTCATCCGTTTCTCGAGATCATTTCACCGCGCCGGCCATCAGCCCGCGCATGTAGTAGCGTTGTAAAAGCAAAAAGACGATCAGGCAGGGGACCGTCATGACGGCGACGCCGGCCTGTACGGCGCCCCAGTTGACCGCGCCGAGACGACCGGCGCGCACTGCCATCATCAGGACGGGCAGGGTATATTTCTCGTTGCTGGACAGGAGGATCAGGGCTGCGAGAAACTCGTTCCAGGCATTCAGGAAGGCAAAGATCGCCACGGTCGCAACGCCTGGCAGAACCAGCGGCAGCAGCACGCGCACCAGCAATCCAAGGTCCCGCGCGCCGTCGATGCGAGCCGCTTCCTCGATCTCCTTCGGCACGGCGTCGAAGGCGTTGCGCATCATAAAAACCGAGAAAGGCAGCTGCAGCGTCACGTAGACCAGCGTCAGCCCCAGCAGCGAATTGTTCAAGCCCAGCTTGGCAAGGATGATGAACAGCGGCGTCAGGATTGACTGGAACGGGATCATCAGCGTGGCGATAACAAGCACGAACAGCACGTTCTTTAGCGGGAACCGGTAGCGTGAAAAGCCATACCCGGCGAGCAGGCTGACGGCGACGGTCAGCACCACGGTTGCGAGCGACACCAGCAGCGAATTGATCGTGTGCTGCCAGATGC
>Ga0307515_10013166_pt1 | contig 15476 bp, 16 predicted proteins | sample 17_EM_MG_FD_194513 | JGI IMG/M metagenome (GOLD analysis project Ga0307515, IMG submission 194513) | Populus trichocarpa ectomycorrhiza microbial communities from riparian zone in the Pacific Northwest, United States - 17_EM | ecosystem: Host-associated > Plants > Roots > Unclassified | place... | reverse complement strand
CCTGCCGATGTACTGGTCGAGCCGTGCCAAGCTCACCAACACCGCCGACATGATCCGGCTGATCATCCGCGACGAGGCGGTGCACGGCTATTATATCGGCTACAAGTTCCAGCGCGGGCTGGAGCGCCTCGGCGACGAGCGGAAGCAGGAGATCAAGGATTTCGCCTTCGAGCTGCTGCTCGAGCTCTATGACAACGAGGCGAAATATACCGAGGCGCTCTATGACGGCGTCGGGCTGACCGAGGACGTCAAGAAATTCCTGCATTACAATGCCAATAAGGCGCTGATGAACCTTGGCTATGAGGCGCTGTTCCCGGCCGAGGCCTGCAAGGTCAATCCGGCGATCCTGTCGGCGCTTTCGCCGAATGCCGACGAGAACCACGACTTCTTCTCCGGTTCCGGTTCCTCCTATGTCATCGGCAAGGCTGTGGCGACCGAAGACGAGGATTGGGATTTCTGAGACTTAATCTGAGACTTAATCGTTGGCTCCCCTTATCATTTGCTCCCCTATCGACCACATTCAACGGGAAGCCGAATTTGGCACTCGTCGATGATGTGGCGTAGCGGGAGTTTCTGATGTCTTCTTCTTTGAACAAGGCCGATACTGCAGGTGAGGCGGACGAGGGCGTCTGGCCGATCCGCAGGAGACGGATTCTCGATTGGCTGGTGAACGAGACACGCGGCCAGCGCTTCATCGACAACATCCTCGTGGAAATGTGCGAGAAGCTTCTGGCTTCAGGCGTGCCGGTGACGCGTGCGACATTGCATTTCCGAACGAACCATCCGCAATGGATGGGCGCCCGCATCCTCTGGACGGAGGGGCTGGTGGAGGCGCGGATCAATACATTCGCCTATGGTGTCGAAAACACGCCGCAGTTCCAGAGCAGCCCGATCAATGAGATCTATAGTGGTGCGGAGGAGGTGCGCAAGCATCTGGAAGGCACAGCCGAAGACGACGACTACCCGCTCTATCAGGAACTGCGTGATGAAGGCCTGACGGATTACATCGCCTGGCCGATCGACCATACATTCGACAAGCGCCACGTCGTGACCTTCGCCACTAACCGGCCGGGCGGCTTCGAAAGCGAGCATGTCGATTTCCTGCGCGACCTGCTGCCGGCCGTCACCCTCATCAGCGAAATCAGGCTGAAGAACATCATGGCGCGCACGCTGCTGCAGACCTATGTGGGGCCACATGCCAGCGAGCAGATCCTGTCGGGCGTCACGACCCGCGGCAGCGGCGCGACCGTCGGTGCTGCAATCATGATCTGCGACCTGCGCGACTTTACCGCGATCTCCGATCTCTGGCCGCGCGACGACGTCATCCATTTGCTCAACGATTATTTCGATGCCATGTCCGACCCGATCGAACGCCATGGCGGAGAGATCCTGAAATTCATGGGCGACGGATTGCTGGCGATTTTTCCGCTGACCAAGGAAAATGCCTGTCACGACCTGCTGCAGGCGATCCGCGAAGGACAGGCTGCGATGGCAAGGCTGAACGAGCAGCATGCGCGCATGGGGCGCGAACCGCTGCGCTACGGCGTCGGCGTGCATGTCGGTGACGTCATGTATGGCAATATCGGCTCGCGCACGCGGCTGGATTTCACCGTCATCGGCCCTGCGGTCAATGTCGCGTCGCGGCTGGAAAGCCTGACCAAGGAGGTCAAGCGCCCCGTCCTCTTGTCGCGGGCCTTCGTCGAAATGGCGAGTTGCGCGAAAGACATGGAGAGCCTCGGCACCTTCCCGCTGCGCGGGCTCGGCGAGCCGGTCGATGTCTTCGCTTTTCCGGATCGGTAGCTCTTTGCTTTATGCATGTCGTCTTCCCAAAACCGCTACACACTTTTGGGCGACATGCATCCAGAGCCTGAGACTTATACCCCTCGTTTGTTCCCCCAAAGCAGCACGTGCAATTGAGGCAGGACGCGCGCCGCAAACCATTGGTCGGCCGTCACTCTCTCGATAAGCCAGTGCATACGATCCATCACGCCGTCGATATCGATGCGGGCATCGTCATCATCGGGCGGCGGTGGCGTATGATTGCCTGGCTGAAGGAACAAAGGGATCTGGGGATAGCGCTCACCCGCTTGTCGAGCGAATTCGTAATCGGCATCGTCGAAGACGATGATTTTCAGTGCGATCTCCGGTCCTCCGCCGGCCAGCTGAAGACAGTTGTCTACCTGATCCCAATCGGTCAGCATTCCGCTTGACGGCGGTTTGGGGCTGATGACCAGGACGTCGAGATCGCGAAACCAGTCTTGGGCGATGCTTCCCTGCGTTTCCAACGCAAAGCGGTATCCGTGCGAATGGCCAAGCTCGATCAGCGGCCTCAAGGGCTGTATCGCCGGGTTGCCTCCGGAAAGGGAAACCGTGATTGGCTTGCCTCCCGAGAGCTTCGTGACCTCATGCCAGATCGCCTCAGTGGACATGGAAGCCCATTGATCCCGGAATGCACTGTCGACCGCATGAAGGCTGTCGCACCAGGAACACCTGTAGTCACAGCCGCCTGTCCTCACAAACACTGTCGGCAACCCGATCAGCGCGCCTTCACCCTGTATGGTCGGGCCGAAGATCTCGCTGACGCGAATGGTCCCCGCGCTCACGGCCTGTATTCCGCCCATGTCTTCGGCGTCTCGCTGACGCGAACAGACGATGTCTCCGGGAAGTGCTGTTTGCACCAGTCGTAAAAATGCCTTGCCAGGAACTCGGACGTGACTTTCGAATGACCGAAGACGTCGTTCAGGTGGCGATGATCGAGAGTGTCGTCGATATAGCGCTTGAGGGGCTGGAGGTCGCGATAGTCACGAACGAAGCCGTCATCATTCAGGTCTTCGGCAGCCAGCTCGACGATCACCACGTAGTTGTGACCGTGGAGCCGGGCGCATTGATGGTCGGCAGGCAGATGATCCAACCGATGGGAGGCGGAGAGATGAAACTCTTTGGTGATGCGGTACATCAATGCACCTCCGTGGCGGAGTATCGCGACACGGCCGCTTTCCAGAAATCCCGGTCTTCGTATTCCGTGGGATCGGGGATATCAGCAAGATGGAAAGCTTCGCGGCGTTCCACGCAGGTTCCGCAACGCCCGCAGTGGAGCTTGCCGCCTTTGTAGCAGGACCAGGTCTCCGCGAACGGCGTACCGTGTTTGGCGCCGTCGGCCACGATCGCGGCTTTGGAAACATCGACATAGGGTGCGAGCAGTTTCACGCTGGCATAACCATCGAGCGCCTCGTTTTGCATGCGCTGGAAGGCATCGATGAAGCCCGGCCGGCAATCCGGGTAAATGAAGTGATCGCCGCCATGCACGGCGACGGCAACGGCATCTGCTTTTTGCGCGGCCGCCAAGCCGAATGCGATGGCCAGCATGATGGCATTGCGGTTGGGCACGACGGTCGCTTTCATGGTCTCTTCAGCGTAGTGGCCATCCGGAACTTCGACATCGTCGGTCAGGGCCGATCCGCTGAGATGACCGCCGATGCTAGCGATGTCGATGATATGATGGGGAACGGCGAGGCGTGAGGCGCACTTGGCGGCGAATTCCAGTTCCTTGCGATGCCGCTGGCCGTAGTCGAAGGAGATTAGGCCGATAAGCTGTTTTTCCGCTGCGACCTTATGGGCAAGCGAAACGGAGTCCAATCCGCCGGAGCAGACGACGATGGTTTTCATATTTTAGATTCCCTTGTTTTGACCGGGTGGGCTGCGACCGGATTACGCCGTGCTTCTAGGATAGATCACGCTTCATGGAAACAGTTTTGCGGTGCCCGCCCCCATTTTTGGGGTGACACGACGTCGATTGAGATTTTCAGTTCAGTGACGGCTTAATAGCTAGTCGAGGATTCGGACGGGCCGGTCCCATTGGATCAGCACGACGCAACCGGTGTCGCTCCAGACCGAGTGCTCGGTGCCGGGCGCGTTGACGATATAGCTGCCCTTGCCATAATCGCCCGTCTCGTCGGACTGTACGCCGTCGAGCACGAGGATGGTTTCCAGACCTTCATGGTGGTGGCGGGGAACGGAGGCGCCGGCCTCGTATTTCAGCAGCGCCACGCCCGGCTGGTCACCCTCGAAAGGGCGGATCCAGTGGATGGTGACGTCGTCGCGGAAGGGACCGAAGGTCAATTCCTTCCAGCCGCCCGATGTCAGCAGTTCGCGGGTGGTTTCAGGCATGGGCTATGCTTTCCAATATATCGTCGACATGCGCCGTCCAGCCGACGATCGCGCCCTGGGCGCGGATCATGGCGATGGCGGCGGCCTTGAATTCGGGGAAATAGCTTTCCGTCGCCTCCTCGGCGAGCAGGCATTCGTAGCCGCGGTCGTTGGCCTCGCGCATCGTCGTCTGGACGCAGACCTCGGTGGTGACGCCGGCAAAGACGAGCTGAGTGATGCGCTTTTCCTTCAGCACGTCTCCCAGTTCGGTGGCGTAGAAGGCGCCCTTGCCGGGTTTTTCGATGACGATCTCGCCATCGATCGGGGCAAGCTCCGGCAGGATCGCTGTGCCCGGTTCGCCTGCGATGAGAACCCTGCCCATCGGACCTTCGTCGCCGATGCGCAGGGTCGGATTGCCGCGGTTCTGCTTGGCGGGCGGCAGGTCGGACAAGTCGGGCTTGTGGCACTCCATCGTGTGGATGACGGGCAGGCCGGCATCCCTGAAACCTTCAATTAGCCGTTTCACGTCGGGCACGATCCGGGTGATGCGACCGACATCGTTGCCGAGGCTGGCGCCGAAACCGCCGGGCTCGGCGAAATCGCGCTGCATGTCGATGACGATAAGCGCCAGCTCACCGCGCTTCATCGGGAAGGCGAAGGGTTCTGCCTTGATCTCCGCCATCAGTGATGCCCCGCCATATGGGCGCCGATGATGGATATGTCGGCGGCAAGCGCCGGCGTCTCGTAGACGAGCTTGCCTTCGGAGATGACCATGATGCGGTCGGACATTTCGAGCAGTTCGTCCAGATCCTCGGAAAGCAGCAACACGGCGGTGCCGGCATTGCGGGCGCGCATGATGCGGGCGCGGATCTCGGCGACGGCGGAGAAATCGAGGCCGAAGCAGGGGTTGGAGACGATCAGCAGGTCGACCTCGCCGGTCAGTTCGCGGGCAAGCACGGCGCGCTGCACATTGCCGCCGGAGAGAGCTGATATCGGCGAAGAGGAGGACGCGGTCTTCACCTTGAAATCTAATATCAGCGAGGTGGCGCTCTTCTTCATCCGACCCTTGTTCAGCCAGATTGCATCCTTGCCGTCCCCCTTCAGATCGAAGGTGCGGAAGGCGAGGTTCTCGCTGACGGTCATGCGCGGGGCGCAGGCGTTCTGCAACGGCTCCTCGGGAATGAAGCGGACATTGTTCTTGCGCGTTTCCGGCCGCGTCGCGCCATAGGCTTCGCCGTTCACCGTCACCGTGCCGGCGTCGGTCGGGCGCTGGCCGGCGAGGATTTCGGTCAGCTCCTTCTGGCCATTTCCCGATATGCCGGCAATACCGACGATCTCGCCGGAACGCACTGTCAGATTGTCGATCTCGATGGTCTTGAGGCCGGAACGATCCGGCGCCTTGACGTGCTCGACCTTCAGCACCGGTTTTGCCGCATCGCCGACCGGTACGCGGGTGTCGAGTTCGGCAAGCTTGACGTCGCCGATCATCATGGCGGCCATATCCGATGTCGAGAGTTCGCCGACCTTGCCTGACCCGACGAGCTTGCCGCGGCGCAGGATCGAGACCGCGTCGGCGAATTTCGTCACCTCGTGAAACTTGTGGCTGATCATCAGCACCGTCAGTTCGCCGCGCTCCGTCATGCCGCGCACCAGGCCGAGCATCTCATCGGCTTCGGCCGGCGTCAGCACCGAGGTCGGCTCATCGAGCACCAGGAAGCTGCGGCCGAGATAAAGCTGCTTGACGATCTCCAGCTTCTGCTTTTCGCCGGCGGCAAGCTCGCTCACCGGCCGGTCGAGCGGAATCTGGAAGGGCATGCGCTCCATGAAACCCGCAAGATCCCTCCGCTCCTTCGCCCAGTTGATGATGGCAGGCACTTCGGTGCGGCTGATGACGAGGTTCTCGGCACCGGTCAGCGAGGGAACCAGCGTGAAATGCTGGTAGACCATGCCGAGGCCATAGGTCGCCGCATCCTTCGGCGAGGAAACATTGACTTCGCGGCCGTCGACCGAGAGCGAGCCTGAGGTCTGGTGGTAGAAACCCATGATGCATTTGACGAGGGTCGACTTGCCGGCGCCGTTTTCGCCGAGAAGCGCATGAAAGGTGCCGGCCGGGATGTTGACCGAGACATGGTCGAGCGCGGTGAAGCTGCCGAAACGCATGGTCATATCGAGTGTCTGGATGCCGACGGCCTTGCCGGCCTGGGGGAGGGGCGTGTCGCGGATGGTGCTCATGGCAGCGCACTCACAAGGGCTTCGGAATTGGAGACCGAGCCGAATACGCCACCCTGCATCTTGACCATCTTGATGGCGGCCAGGTGATTGCCGTAATCGGTGGCGCCGCAGCAGTCTTCGAGCAGCAGGCATTCGAAGCCGCGGTCGTTCGCCTCGCGCATGGTGGTGGAGACGCAGACATCGGTGGTAATGCCTGTGAGTATGATGTTTTCGATGCGCTTCTGGTTGAGGATCAGCTCCAGGTCGGTGGCGCAGAAGGAGCCTTTGCCCGGCTTGTCGATGATGACCTCGCCCTCGATCGGGTAGAGTTCGGGGATGATGTCCCAGCCGGGTTCGCCACGGGTCAGGATGCGGCCGCAGGGGCCGGGATCGCCGATGCCGGCGCCGATGCGCTGTGAGCGCCAGCGTTTGTTGGCCGGCAGATCGGCGAGATCGGGGCGATGGCCCTCGCGGGTGTGAATGATGTGGTAGCCCTTGGCGCGCATTGCCGCGAGCACCTTCTTGATCGGCTCGATCGGCGCCTGCACGAGGGACAGGTCGTAGCCCATATGATCGACATAGCCGCCCTTGCCGCAGAAATCCGTCTGCATGTCGATGATGATGAGGGCGGTGTTGTCAGGCCTGAGGGCGCCATTATAGGGCCAGGGATAAGGATCGGCGTTGATATAATGCCCTCTGGTCTCGACCATCGCGTCCATCTGTCTCTCCTATTCACCCGCAAGTTTGAATGTTTCGCCGTAGCGGCGCACCGGCCTGTCGAAGCCGCAGGACGTGCCGTCAGTCACCTTGACCTCGTCCTCCCAAGGCAGGCGATACCGCCCGGCGATGAGGTCGTGCATATAGGTGTAGGGCGCATCGCCGGCGCCGCCGGAGACGGCGACATAACCGCGATGGCCGAACTGGTAGATGTTGTTTTCGACACCCCAGCCGAGGCGCGCCTCGCGCACGAGATCGGGGCGAACTTCTGCGGTGATGATCTCATTGACGCGGCCCGACGTGCCGTGGGCGATGATCGACCCGTCGAAATTGCAGATCATGCCTTCGCCCATGCTGTCGAAGGTGCCGTCGGTGCCGCACATGCAGACGTTTGCCGTGACCATAAGATTGCAGAAGGCGTTCGACTGGTTGGTGAACTTCCAGCTTTCGCGGATCGGCGCGGTATAGCCGGCGGTGCGGATCATGATCTCCGCACCCTTATAGGCGCATTCACGGGCCATCTCAGGGAACATGCCGTCATGGCAGATGATCAGCGCAAGCTTTGCGCCCTTCGGGCCTGATATCACAGGGATGCCGAGATTGCCGGGTTCCCAGGGCTCGACCGGCACCCAGGGATGCATCTTGCGATAATAGAGCTTCAGTTCGCCGGTATCGTCGATGACGATGCCGGAATTATAGGGCATGCCAATAGGATTGAGCTCCATGATCGAGAAGCAGCCCCAGATATTGTTGTCGCGACAGGCCTTCTTGAAGGCTGCGACCTCGGGGCCGTCGAGCGTGCACATAATGTCAGGATTGATGTCCATCGACAGGCCGTGCAGGGCATATTCCGGGAAGACGACGAGATCCATGCCCGGCTGGTTGCGCCGCGCCTTGGCGACCAGATCGACGATCACCTGCGTCTGGCGGGCAAGATCGGCCTTGGAGACGGTATTCGGCAATTGCAGTTGGACGAGGCCTATGCCGACGCCATGCTCCGATTTGTTCAATCCACCGAGGCCGTTCATGGCGTCTTTCCCTATTTATTTCGTCAGCGACAGCGCGCCGGGTGCGCCGGATAGCGAGCGCGTGGGCGAGGAGGTGGCGATCATGATGACGAGGGTGAGCACGTAAGGGGCGGCGTAGAAGAGGTAATAGCCCTGGCTGACGCCGACCGATTGCAGCGCAGGACCGAGCGCGCCGGCACCGCCGAAGAGCAGGGCGGCGAGGAAGCAGCCGATCGGATTCCAGCGGGCGAAGATGACGAGCGCCACGGCCATCAAGCCTTGCCCGGAGGAGATACCTTCGTTCCACGAGCCGGGATAATAGAGCGAGAGATAGGCGCCGCCGATTGCCGCCAGCGATCCGCCGACGGCGGTGGCGAGCAGGCGGACGAGATCCGGATTGATGCCCATGGCGCGCGCCGCATCGGTGCTGTCGCCGACGACGCGCAGGATGAGGCCGACGCGAGTGTTTTTGAAGGCCCAGCGAAGCACGAAAGCAAGCACGGCGCCGATGATGAAGAGCACGTTGATATTCAGCGCTGCCTGGATCTGCGGCATATCAGACCAGAAGCCGAGCGGGATGGCCGGCAGATGCGGGGCGGCGGGCTGGATGAAGGACTTGCCGAGGAAGAAGGCGAGGCCGAGGCCGAACTGCATCATGGCGATGCCGATGGCGATGTCGTTGACCTTCGGCCATTTGCAGATCCAGCCGTGGATCAGGCCGAAGGCCGCACCTGTTGCCATGGCGGCGAGAACGCCGAGCCAGGGCGAATTGGTCATGACCGCGACCGCATAGGCGGTCATGGCGCCGAAGACCAGCGTGCCCTCGAGGCCGAGATTGATGCGGCCGGAACGCTCGGTGATCGTCTCGCCGAGGCTGACGAAGATGAAGGGCGTCGAAACGCGGATGGCGCCTGCAAGAATGGCGAGGGGCACGCCCCAGAGGCCGATGCCGCTGTCTTCCATCAGAGGCTCCTTTTCCAGAGGTCGGGATTGAAGATCTTGAAGCGGCCGTAGAAGGTTTCGCAGAAGAGGATGACGATGAAGAGTGTGCCCTGCAGCACCAGCACCGTCGCATCCGGCAGACCCATGCGGCGCTGAATGAGGCCGCCCGAGGCGTCGATGCCGCCGAGCAGGATCGCGACCGGGATGATCGCCAGCGGATTGTGCCGGGCGAGGAAGGCGACGAGGATGCCGGTATAACCGTAGCCTGCGGCGAGCGAGGCGTTGGCGCTGCCCTGGACAGCTGCGACCTCGACCATGCCGGCAAGCCCGGCAAAACTGCCGGCGATCGCCGTGAAGCCGGCAATCAGCCGGCCGACCGGCAGGCCCTGGATCTGGGCGGCGCGGACATTGCCGCCGGCGATGCGGGCGGCGAAACCATAGCTCGTCACCTCGATCAGGATCCACGAGACGATGCAGGCGACGATGCCGATGACGAGGCCCCAATGCACGTCCATGCCGGGGATGTTGCCGAGCATATATTCCGGCGGCAGCGGTTTCGTCGACGGCTTGTTGAGGCTTGCCGGATCGCGCAGCAGCCCTTCGACGAACTGGTTCATCAGGGCGATGGCAATATAGGCGAGCAGCAGCGAGGAGATGGTTTCGTTGACGCCGCGATAATGGCGCAGGAAACCGGCAAGGCCGATCCAGATGCCGCCGATCACCATGGCGGCGATGCCCATCAGCACGAGCACGACGATGGGGGGAAACGTGCCGACGATCGGCAGGGCGATTGCCGCCGCCGCAACGCCGCCCAGCACGACCGCTCCTTCCCCGCCGATGATGACGAGGCCGAGACGGGCGGGCAGGGCGACGCAGAGCGCCGTCAGGAGAAGGGGTGCGGCGCGGCTGAGGCTGTTCTGCACTGAAAACCAGCTGCCGAAGCCGCCGGTGTACATCAATTGAAAGAGGGTGGCCGGCGACTTGCCGACCGCCAGGATGAACAGGGAGAAGAGTGCCAGACCGATCAGGATGGCCGTGAGGCCGATGACGATCGGTTCTGCCCGCCGCGCGATCCATTCGAGAACGGGGCGCAGCGAAGCAGTTTTTTCGGAAGCGATTGATATTGCGGGATCACTGGTCTCGACGGTCATGGCGCTTCTCCCTTCCCGGTTCAGGACGTGGATCCGACGACGCCCTCGACCAGATAATCCATGCTTTCGAGCTCGATCGCCTCTTCGGCGAAGGCCTTGCCCTCGGCGACGACGACATTGCCCTTGTTGTCCTTCAACGGTCCCTTGAAGACCGAGAAGCCGCCCTTCATCATGTTCGCCTGGGTGGCCTCGAAGGCCTTGCGGCCCTCCGCGGAAACGCCGGGGCCGAGCGCGCTCATCTTGACGAAGCCGTCCTTCAGGCCACCGCGCACGAAGTTGCCGAGCTTTTCGCTGGCCTGCGCCTTCTTGACGAAGTCACTGTAGACATTGCCCCAGGCCCATTCCGCGCCGGTGAGATATTTTTCGGGGGCAAGCGGGCTCTGATTGGCGTGATAACCACAGATGAAGGCGCCGCGGCCGGCGCCGGTCTCGACGACGACCTTCGGGCTGTCGACGTGGCAGGTGATGACGTCGGCGCCCTGGTCGACCAGCGCGTTGGTGGCTTCGGCTTCCTTGACGGCCAGCGACCATTCGCCGGTGAAGATCACCTGGCAGGTGATCGTAGGATCGACGCTGCGGGCGCCGAGCAGGAAGGCGTTGATATTCTGCAGCACCTGCGGGATCGGCTTGGCTGCGACGAAGCCGATCTTCTTGCTCTTCGTCGCATAACCGGCGGCGATGCCATTGAGATACTGGCCCTGGTTGATGTAGCCGAAATAGGAGCCGGTATTGGCCGGGTTCTTGCCCTCCTGCCAGAGGCCGCCGCAATGGCGGAACTGGATGTCGGGATATTTGGCGGCGATCGCCAGCATGTGTGGATCGAAGTAACCGAAGGAAGTCGGGAAGAGCAGCGTCGCACCGTCGAGGTTGATCATCGATTCCATCGTCTTCTGGACATCGACGGTTTCGGGCACGTTTTCTTCCTCGACGACGGTGATGCCAGGCAGCGCCTTGATGATGGCGGCGCCTTCGGCATGCGCCTGATTGTAACCATAGTCATCCTTGGGGCCGACATAGATGAAACCGACAGTCAGCGCCGTCTGGGCGAGCGCACGGGAAGAGAGCAAGCCGGGAGCCGCGGTCACGAGGGCGCCTGCTGCCGAGGCCTGAAGAAAATTGCGGCGGTTCATGGAAAGGAGTTTGGTCATCGGAATGCTCCCTTGCGGCTCTGGGGCCGGTTCAAATGGTTACAAGAAAGTGTATGCAATGCGCATGCCAGATTTTAAGTATTTGATTTATCGTTATAAAATTTTCGAGCAGGTTAGGCATGTAAAAAGTGTATGCAGGTTTAAAGCGATTCAGATCAAAAACTGTGCACAGGATAGATATTGGGCGAAAATTGCCATTAGAATAGTCGATCCGGAAGGGTGTCAGCGATAGTTCAATCATAAATCTATAATATACAATGGCTTATTGCTTTATTTGACTTTGCGGCAAGAGGCATGCATGTGTATGCAATAACCAACGCAGAATCGCTACGTGAAGCAGGTCAGACGCAAGGAAATCATTCGGGCAGGCAACACCGTCGAGCAGATGGTGCGGGCGATCGCAGACCTGATCGTCATCGGTGAGATGCTGCCGGGCGAAAAACTCGACGAAATCTCGCTTGCGGCGCGTTTCGAAGTGTCGCGCACGCCGGTGCGGGAAGCGCTACGGCAGCTCTGCGCCATGGGCCTCGTCGACCGGGAGCCGAACCGCAGCGCTGTTGTCACCAATGTCACGGAAAGTTATCTGCATTCGATGTTCGAGGCGATGGCGGAACTCGAGGGCATCTGCGCGCGGCTTGCGGCGGAGCGGATGACAGTGGACGAGCGCCGTGCGCTGGAGTTGGAGCACCGCGCCTCCGCCCGGCTGGTGCACCAGGGGGCGGAAGAGGATTACGCCGCCCATAATGTCGAATTCCATACGCGGCTTTATCGCGGGGCGCATAACGAGCATATCTGCGAACTGGTGACGCAGAGCCGCGTGCGGCTCGCCCCTTTCCGCCGCGCGCAGTTCCGCCTGCCGGGGCGCCTGGCAAAATCCTATGACGAGCACGACGTCATCGTCACCGCCATCATGCGCGCCGATGCGACAGGGGCCGGACAGGCCGCCTATTCGCATGTGGCGATCGTCAGCGACGTCAGCACGGTTTTCGCCTCGGCGAAAGGTGATCTGCACAGCGCGTAATCTTCAGTTGCCTAGAGCGCCGTGCGTCCTTTCGGACGCACAAAGGACGCTCTAACTCTTTGAATCTACGCATCGTGCTTTCCGAAAATCGATTCCGATTTTCGGGCCGATGCGCTAGGCTCGTTTGAACGCGGATCGCGGAATTTTTCGTGTCCGCGATTTTCATCGTTGCGAATCACATAAGTCTGTGCTTATGTATTTTCATGTCAGAGGCAGAGATATTCAAGGCACTTGCCGATCCGACGCGCCGCGCGATCTTCGAGCGGCTGGCGGACGGGGAACGCAATGCGACGGAACTGCGGGAGGGATTTGCGATCTCGCAGCCGGCCATGTCGCAGCATCTCGCCGTGCTTCGCGCGGCCGGCCTGGTGTCCGAGGAGCGTGTCGGGCGCAATGTCAATTACGGTGTCGATGCGGACGGGCTGATGCAGATGTATCAATGGCTGCATCGCTACCGGAAATTCTGGCCGGAGCGTGTCGATGCGCTGAGGCAGCTCCTCAAGGAGATGGATCAATGACAGCAGGTGTTCCCTTTTCCGACAAGCCGGTCCTCACCTACGAATACGAGCTCGATGCTCCGCCCGAGAAGGTGTGGCGCGCGCTGACGGTGCCGGAGTTCCTGCAGCGGTGGCTGGTGCAGCCGCAGCCGGCGGGAGATGACGAGCAGGCAGCGGCGGCTTCGCTATCATTACTGGAATCGGAGACGGGTCGCTATGTCCGCTATGCCATGGGCGAGCGGGAGGACGAGCCAGCCGAGGATATCGTCACCTTCCTGATCGATCCGAACGATGCGGGCGGCACGACGTTCCGCATCGTCCATGAAGCGCGTCCCGCGGGAAAGCTTTCCGTGACCGCAGCAAACGGCAATCGGCCGGCGCTTCTGCGCGCCGCCTGAACCCAACGCTCCATCGCTAACGAAAAGGCTCGCCCATGCGCGACATGATGCAGCTCGTCCCTATGGTCGTCGAACAGTCCAATCGCGGCGAACGATCCTTCGATATCTATTCCCGCCTGCTGCGCGAGCGGATCGTCTTCCTGAACGGGGAGGTGGAGGACGGCATGGCGGCGCTGATCTGTGCTCAACTGCTCTTCCTCGAATCGGAAAATCCGAAGAAGGAGATCGCGCTCTACATCAATTCGCCCGGCGGCGCGGTGACGAGCGGATTTGCGATCTACGACACGATGCAATTCCTGCGTTGCCCGGTGCAGACGCTCTGCATGGGTACGGCACGTTCCATGGGTTCGTTCCTGCTGATGGCCGGTGCGCCCGGCCAGCGCTTCGCGCTGCCGAATGCGAGCGTGCTGCTGCACCAGCCTTCCGGTGGTTTCCAGGGGCAGGTGTCCGATATCGAGCGGCACGCCGAGGATATCGTCAAGGTGAAGCGCCGGCTCAACAACCTCTATGCCCAGCATTGCCGCAGGACCTATGACGAGGTCGAAAGAACGCTCGACCGCGATCATTTCATGACGGCCGAAGAGGCGCGCGACTGGGGCGTGATCGACGCCGTCATCTCGAAGCGGGAAGAGGAGCCCGAGACGGCGAAAGGCAACGGAGAAAATTGATCGCTCCGCTCGGCGCGTTTAGGTGGTCGCGAAATTGATCTGAGGCGGCATGAGAAGATGCAGGTTCTCGGCCTCGGGGTTGTTGATGCGCTGAATCAGCATGTGGCCGAGCTGTTCGCCCGCCGCGGTCAAGTCCTCGTGGATCGTGTCGACCTTCGGCTGCAACTGGGTGAGCAGGTGGGACGTCTCCTTGGCGACGATATCGTAATCCTCCGCCAAGGTGTAGCCGGCATCACTCATGCCGCTGATGACGGCGAGTGCGGAGACTTCACCAGGACAGACGAAACCATCGGGCGCATCCGGGGCAGAAGCGCGACCGCGGATGAACTCACGCACAACATTTGCCGGCGAATCGAGATCGATGGTATCGGGGATCTCGTAGGTGATGCCTGCCTCCCGCACCGCGGTCATGAAGCCGTGCAGGATGTGCTGGCAGAAGGTCAGCCGTTTCGGCGGCAGGATCACCATGACTTTTGTACGGCCCTTGGCGATCAGTCGGCGCGTCGCCTCGTAGGCGAAGGTGAAGTTGTCGTAATCGACGTATGGGTGTGGCGTCGAAAATTCCGTGCGCCCATGCGAGATGAAGGGAAAGCCGGTTTCGAGCAGCAGGCGGACGCGTGCATCGAGCGGCTCTGTGCGTGTGAAGATCAGCCCGTCTGCGAGATGGTTGCGGATGATGTATTCGGCGGCTTCGACATCGGTCGTCGACAGGAAGTTCGGGGCGACGACGAGATGGTAGGAGGTTTCCTTCAGCGCCTTGGCAATGCCGTACATGATCGAGGTGCCGAAGCCGACGACTTCCTCGTGTGAATCGAGCAGGATGCTGATGACGTTGGTGCGACCGGTCTTCAGGCGCTGGGCGGCGCGGTCCGGCAGGTAGCCGAGTTCGCGGGCGATGCGGTGTACGCGCTCGCGGGTTTCCAGCGAAATCTGCGGCGCATCGCTGAGCGCCCGCGAAACCGTCGTCACCGCAAGACCGGCGATCGTCGCGATCGTCCGCAAGGTCGGCTTGCCGCGCCTGTTGGCGATATCGAGATTTTCGCCGCGTTGCGGCCGGGACGGCTCGGTCACTCTGGGGCTTTCCATGCTGGCTTCCGGACACAATAACACGATGAATCCCGTGCGCAATAAACGAATGGAAACGTTTTAAATTTTAATATCAAATTAACCGAATTAAAAATATTGAGTAAATTCAGCATGATAAGAAAGTAACGATATTTTTCTCGGGAGTCGAGAAAGGGCTTGACGACAAAGAGTTTATAACGTTTTAAATTATCAACCGCGCCGAGGAGTGCGGTGGTATGTTGACCGCTGCAATGGCGGGAAGCATCGGGCGGCAGGGAAGGTCCCGCCGCCGACTTGCAAACGGGAGGAAATTCATGCGTAAGTTTTTGAGCTCGGCAGCCATGGCTGTCGTGATGATGGCTGGCTTCGGCGTCGCCCACGCGGCGGACGTGAAGGAAGTGCAGATGCTGCACTGGTGGACATCGGGTGGTGAGGCTGCGGCACTCAACGTGCTCAAGCAGGACCTGTCCAAGGAAGGCTTTGCCTGGAAGGACGTGCCGGTTGC
>Ga0307515_10013165_pt1 | contig 15479 bp, 3 predicted proteins | sample 17_EM_MG_FD_194513 | JGI IMG/M metagenome (GOLD analysis project Ga0307515, IMG submission 194513) | Populus trichocarpa ectomycorrhiza microbial communities from riparian zone in the Pacific Northwest, United States - 17_EM | ecosystem: Host-associated > Plants > Roots > Unclassified | place... | reverse complement strand
AAATACGTATAGTATCGTATGCTCTTTGGGATGGTGGTGACTGTCGATTCTATTGAGGTAGACTACGTGGTCTATATACTGACGCACCTCCCCCCTAATTAGTTAGTGCTTTAGGGGTGCACCAAACGCGTAAGCGGGTGGTTGGTGCACCGAACGCGTAAACGCGTACTCGGCGTACCGAGCGCGTAAGTACGCGGTTAGTACGACAGGTGCTGTAATTATACACCTATAAAAAAAACTAAAGCAGTTTAATGCCTGCCCTAATTAGTAAAAGCAATTTTATAATAATTAGAACTTACTAGCTATACCTATAGGAGCTAGAGTAGGAAGATAAGTTATAACTACTCTTATACTAAAGGTGGTTATAACTATATACTAATAAGCCTCGCCTAACTAATTATATACTACGCTATTAACTAATATTCGCCGTAATACTCTAATTAACCCTGCCTCGGCTATATACTACAACTATAATAAGTAGGGTTATTTTACCTTATCCTACCTAGAGCTAAAGGATATAAGCGATATTAAGGAGATAGAGGAAGGAGAAATATCTAATAAGTTAGGAAAAAAAGAACCCTAGGGAAAGACTCCCCCCTAGGGTACCCTATTAATCTTAAAGAGATTAATTTTAGTTAGTTAATAGGTGGAAAGTATTTTATAGTTCTATATATAGTATCTTAAAATAGATATAGAGTTAATATAACTACCCTTATTAACACTAAAGCAAATAGCTTCGCCTTTATAAATACTACCTATATAAATAATGTTGCTAAGTTTCTAAATATAGAAGCTATCTAACTAGAGAAGCCTATCTAGGTAAAAGGCTATAACAGCTAAGCTAGTTAGCCGGTTACCCACGTCTTAAAGTTATATATTGCTCTTAACGGATAACGCTAATATAGTATCCCTTTTTGCATCCTAGACCTAGGGTTCTATAATATAATCCTTAGACGAAAATAGATGTCCTATTTTAATATTTAGTTAAATATATAATAAAGACAGTTTATTTAGCCGGAGGATAAACCAAACTTACCCTCCTTTATTAAGGAAATCCGAACTAACCGTAAGATACTAGCCGTAAGGGCTGACTTTACCTACTAGTAGGATATCCGGGCCTGTGACCTAGCCTTTACCTAAGAAGACGCCCGCTGCGAAGTTAGAAAGAACTCTGTACTAATAAAGATACTCTCCCAAAACGCTATATTTAAAGAAGACTTTATATATAGAAGTGGGATAGATAGCGATGTAGACAACGTCCTAATTGCGCAGGTCTAACCGGTATGGAAAAGAACGTATTAATAGGATATAAGGGATAACCTCTAAAAGATATAATAGGAGCTAAAAGGAGTAGTAATAACACTAGTACCCTAGAAGTCTCTAAAGTTATATACGCCCCTATTGTTATATAAACCCCCTACTATAGATATTACCGTAATTAGCGCTATAGTGTTTCACTTTAATATATACTAGAAGGATAATAAGGTCTTTATTGTAATAGAACCTTATAGGAGATACTACAATAGGTCCTATTAATGGGCTAGGTATGTAGGTAATGTAAATAAAGTTAACAACGTAATAATAACTAGTGGAGTAGTTGCCTAATAGATTAACTCTAATTATATTCTGAGAATTACTACTAGGAAGGAACTATCTAGGTAGGGACTATAGTCCTTTAAATATATAACTGTACTCCTAAGAAATCCTTCTTATACGTAATATATGTGTTATATATAAGGTACGTAAGTTCCTTCTATCCCTCTTATTTAATATATAGCATATTATATAACCTTGGCTTATTATTCCTTATTACATAGTTCTATCAGCTCTATCCTAGACTGTGCTTATATTAACTAACTAGCTTCCTCTAACTCTTCTCTAAGTAGTTATAGTATTATACTTAAAGCGTCCGTAATACTATCTTCCTCCTCTTTATTTTTGTCCTTAAAGATTCCTAATATCTCTAAGTTATTTATTAGAGGTATAATATCAGTTTAATTAATTTAGTTAATATTTTTACTTATTATACCTAAAGCCTCTTCTTCTTTATACGCGCAACGTTATGCTCGCACTATTGCTACTATACTATTGCTTAGTGAAATTATACTATCTCTATATTCTTGCTGTGTAAAAGAGGGGTTAGTTTATATTACGTTAGTAAGCCCTTCCTCGCGGCAACCCTTCTCTTATTTAGAGTGTACTAAGGTAAACATTTAATTATTCTATAATATTTGTTCTATTTCTAACGCTAAGTATACACGTCCTATAACTCTTAGTAGTCTCTAAATTCCCTAAGTAATTTATTATAGGGTCTTATGTTTAAACTGTTACTATAAAGCTTAACGGTAACCTAGCGTAGGCTCTTGCTAAGCTTAAGCGTTTTTAGGATATAGAATAGAAGGCCCTAGATACTTATATCGCGGCATTTATTTAGCTGCTTTATCTTAAAAAGGTTTATAAGAAGGTCTGTTTTAAGAAGTGGAAACTTATAGAGTAAGGTCTATAGAAATTTAGTAATAAGAGGACTGGTCCTTCCTTAACTAAGTAGAAAACAGCTCTAAATAGCTTAGTAGCTATTTCTCCTAGGTCCCTCTTAAGTGACTTGTTTTTTAACAACCCTTCTTTATTGATATTGTCTAACCTAATCTCTCCTAATACTCCTATACCTTTCCTATAGCGTTTTTTAAATTCTTTAATAGTTTCTAGGTAGTCTTATTATAGCCTATCTACTTAACCTTATACTATACTTTATCATTAACGTCCTTATAGCTAATAATTTTTAAAACTTACTATTTGTCTTCTTTTTATTCTCTATACGTATCTGCCTTATAAACTAGTGGCTTAATATTCCCGTATACTAGCTTTAGTATTGCGATATATTATATAGGATAGATCTTTATTTTGGCTAGTAGGTTTAACTTAAATATAACTAGTGAAATTCTTTACGTAATTTTAAAAGGTCCTAGTCTAACGTAGTCTAATTTCTTACTTAGTTGTTAACTCTTAAAAATTTTATATAGTAGCCATACTTTATTTCCCTCCTTAAGATCTAGTCCCTTAGATCTTTTAGCGTTATAGTACTTTTTATTCTTTGCTGTATTACTTTTACTATTTCTATAAGGTCTATATAAAGATTTATTAATATCTTTATTCTTTACTTAGCTATACTATTTATTTTCTTTACTTAATATAGCAATAATAATGTTCTTATTTTGTATCTATAATTTGCCTTAAATAGTAATATGCCTATTTCTTCCTGTGGTGTTATATTATATATAAATTATATAACTAGTAACAACAATACCTAATTATTCTGTATATGGTTAACGTAATGTCTTAGATATTGCTCTAGTGTCTAATTTAACCTTTCTATTTAACCGTCTATCTGCGAATAATATACGGTAGAAGTTGCTACTCTAACTCCTTACTCCACTAAGAATACTTTCTAAAATATTGCTATAAATCTTAGATCTCTATTTAATATAATTTTATCTAGTGCTCTATATCTTATAAACACTTCCTTAATATAAATTCTAGTAATATCTTCCGCTAAGATTTCTTCTGTGCATGCTATAAAGTATCCCCACTTTATAAGCTTATTTACTATTACTAAAATTATATCGTAATCTTATCTGGTAATAGGATCTCTTAATTTTAGTAACTTAATAATAAAGTCCCATAATATAACCTCCTATAGTCTCTTTAGTATTTTAATAGGTTGTAGCCCTTTATATAGCTTATACCTTATTAGTTTATTTCTTTAGCAATCTAGGCATTCTCTAGTAACTTTCTAGCAATTCCCTAAATTCTATTAATAGTGTACTCTTTTTATAGTCTTAATACTAAGCCTATGGCTCCGTTGTGTCCTTAGGTTATTCCCTTATAGAAATCTTCTATAAAATACTCTACTATGCTTTTTAGGATGTATATAGCTTCTCGGTTCTTATATATATCTATTTATAAATCTTCTAGCTATACTTCTAGAATTCTTTATACTTAAAAGCTTTCTAGTGTCTTATAGACTCTTTCTAACTTATCTTCTTATATTACTGCAATTTTTAGATAATTATACCTAATTAATCCGTCTGTGTCTTTTTGCAGTAAAGCCCCTAATAGCTTTTTATTATTTTATAGTTTAGCCTTTCTGCTTAACGCGTCTACTTATACGTTGTCTATACCCTTAGTATACTAAATCTTAAAATAGTAGTCTATAAGTATCTCTACCTATCTAACCTATCTTTAGTTAAGTTCCTTTATTATTAGGAATCCTATTAGGTTTTTATAGTCCGTCTTAACTATAAATGGTTTCTTTATACCTTATAAGAATGCTCTCTATTCCTTAAGTACTATAACTATATCTAATAACTCTTTGTTATAGATATTATAGTTTAACTCTAGTAGTATTATCTTCCGACTATAGTACGCTACTAGATGCCATCTATTTTTATATTTCTATATAAAGTATACTCCTAATATAAAGTCTAATACATCTGTCTTAATAACCGTTTTTAACTTTGGTTAATAGATCTTAAGGATTAGTTCCTAGGTAAATAACTCCTTAAGTTCTATAAATAACTTCTTTTACTCTTTTACTTATACCTATAGTTCTTCTTTCTTTATTAATTAAGTAAACGGCTTAATATTCTTTAACTATTACGCTATAAACCTCCTGTAGTAATTACAAACCCCTAAAAATAATCTTAACTATATAACATTCTCTAGTTCCTACCAATTAACTATAGCTTTAATTTTCTTTAGGTCTATGCTTAACTTACTTAGTTTAATAATAAATCTAATAAAATTAGTCTTCCTTATAAAGAACTTATATTTCTTAATTACTACTAGTATCTGTTCTTCTTATAGTCCTTTTAAAACCTATTTAATATAGTTTTTATATTCTTCCTTACTTATTAAGTAGATAATATTATTATTAAGGTATGCTATAATAAACTTATTAAGGTATTCTCCTAATATATTATTAATTCGCTTCTAGAACGTCACTAATGCGTTTATAAGTCCGAATTATATAACTAATAGTTTATATAGTCCTTCCTTTAACCTAAAGGCTGCCTTCTATTTATTGCCTTCCTTAATTATAATCTAATGGTACGCCTACCTTAGATTTATCTTTATAAAGATTTATATATTACCTATCCTGTCTTAAATTTCGCTAATTAAGGGTAAAGGATATCTATCCTTTCTTATAATGCTATTTAACTATTTATAGTTAATATATAACCTAAGCTTTCTATTTTTTTGGTATAAATAGTACTAGATAACCTACTAATAACTATAATAGTCTAATATATCCCTTTTATAAGTTCTCCTGGATAAACTCTTTAAGTGCTTATAACTCCTTTTCTATAAGTTTATAGGTTAGAAAGAACCTTAGACTTATTTTTAGTTCTAACTCTATTTTATAGTCCTATGCTATATATTTTAACAGTTTCTTACTTTCTAGTAACTATAGTTTCTTACTATACTTATAGTATCTCTTTAGTATATAATCTAACCCTTTCTTAGTTTCTTTATATATTGCTCCTGCTTAGTACTATACTAACTTAGTTTATTATTATATCTTACGGTGTTAAGTATCCCTAATATTAACTTATTCTATAATCCAATTAATTTTTAGATTATATTCCTATAACTAAAGCATTTTTAGTACTGCCTTATTATTTCCTAATGGTAATATGTTAAAAGATATTTTAATTTATTTTCCTTTAATGGTTAACTAAATAGGTCCTGTTTTAAGATTAATAATACCTCCTCTATAGGCTATTAGATCTCCTAAAATTATTACTAATAAGTAAAAATGTTCCTTCTTTCTATATGGTAATCCTATTCTTTTAACTACTACTAGTAAGATATGGTTTCTTATTACTCTACTATCTATTAATACCTTAAACTATTAATCTTGCTATTTTACTTATAAATTTAGGTATTATTCTTAAATTTCCTTAAGGGTCTAAGGCTCTACTATTAGTTCCCTTTAGTTTTATAGGCCTCTACTTTTCCTAACTATTAGCTACTTAATCCTGTCTATACTTGGTCTACTTTTAGCTAATACTTAGTTCGCTTTTTATCTTTAATATGCCATAAATAGGTATTTTCTAAACATTCCTACCATTATCGTCCATCTAGGCATTCTTCCGTAAGGAATCTTCCTAGTTAAAGTATTAAGTCCCCTTATTTTTAAACTTCTATAGGGTACTAATTATATATATACCTAGCGTTTCTATATTTCGCCTTATCTGGTACCTAATATATCCTTACTAAATATTTCTAATTTTTATCTTTTAGTGCTCTATGTATATTATATATATCGTCCATATATATAATCTATGCTAATATATAGTACGCTTAATATCTTAGGTTAACTCTTAGCTCGTCTTTATCCTTAAGTTTAAACCTCTTTTGCGTTAATCTAAGTACTGCGACTTTACTTACTAGTACTAAGATTTGCCTTTCGCTTCTCTAGTCCTCTAATTACTCCTCTAGATCCTTTAATATTATAATTAAGGCTCCTTTAATATAAGTTATAGCCTTTTTTATAATTAGGTGGTCTTAGATAACTTTCTTATTTAGCTATATATAGAAATCTTCCTACTTATTATTATATTGTTGTTTATACCACTTTTAGTATAACCCCTTAAGTATATATAGCGTATCCGTAAGAAAATATCTTTTTATTACTGCGTTGTAATAACCTTTTATATATTATTCCTTAAACCTAGTTAAAATCTCTAGATCCTTCTTTTATTTTAGTTTAATAAGCCACTTAGCTCTTAGTATGCCTGCCTTAGGCCTATTAGTAACCCTTTATATAGGTGCTCTATCCCTTATATATCCCAATATACTAGATTTCTTATCTAGTTTTTATTCTTACTATACAGTAATTCTTACTCTAAATTCTGCTATAGTTTCTTTTTTTTTACGTCTTATAAATGGATCTTTAAAGTCTTCTTACTTCTTAATTCCCTTATTAATAGTCCTTATTCGTGCGTTAAAATCTCAGTCCTATAGAATTCTTAATTTTAAGCTTACTTCTTTCTTAAGCTTTGCTCCTACCTTAGTCTAACTAGGCTTAGGTATTCTTATCTTATCTTAAGAGTCTTAAATTTTACTTATCTCGTCCTAAGAATCTTATACCTGTAGGAAACTCTATCCCAAGCTCATTTATATATCTTTAAACTAAGCTACTACCCTACTTTATTAGTTCTCGTCTATTATAGGTCCTTAGGTATATCTTATTTTATTTTAAGAATCTTAATTATCTCTTATTTCTTCTTAAAAATTTTAAGCCTTTAGCCTTTTACCTTTATTAAGTAGTAAATTAGCACTAGTATATATCTACTTACTTAGTTTCTATAAGATACTCTTCCTACCGTCTTATAAAGCGATAGATGCCGTATTTAATAGTATTATAACTCCCGTTACTAAACCTTACTCTATAGCGGTCTTAGTTTCTACTTTTACGTTCTTAAGGTCTATATACTCCTAGTAAACTACCCTTATTACCTTATTATCGCTAAATGTTTTACCTATATTAAACTTATTATCTTTAATATCCGATTTATATAATAGTTTATTAGTTCCTTTAAACTTTATTAATTCTAGCTCTTACGGCTAATAACTTACGCTATACTTAGCGTCTTTATAAATTTGGTATATATTATTATAATAAAATACAAAACTTTTAATTAAACATTTTTTTGTTCCTCGCAGTATACTATTATTTCTCTATTTATATATATTATCTATAGGTCTGGTTCCTTTTATTATATAATAACTTTAACTATCTTTATAATTCCTAGCAAAGTAACCTTATTTTCCGCAATTTATATAAGCTCTATTTTTAAACTACTAACTTTGCTATAAAGTCCGCCTAAACGTCTTCTGCTATTAAAATCCCTAATTTAGCCTTTACTCCTTAGTTCTATAATTACTTAATCCTTAACCTTTAGGTTTCTATAGTTTTTTAGCCTATTTTTTATAGGTTTTTTTAGTACCGCTTAGGTCTATTAGCTCCGCGCTATACTATATTTTCTAATTCTACTTTAATTATTGCGTACTCTACGCCTTATATAACTATGGAACTCTATTCTAACCTCTCTTAGTCTATTCCCTTTAGTAGATTTAATTGTTAATCTTAATCGCTTAATCTATTAGTTCCCTTAGGGTGTCTGTATCTTTTATTAGAATAATTACGTCCTAGACTTTAGCCTTAAGTCCCTATTTATACTATACTATAAGCGCCCTATTATTCTATTTAACCTATATAGCTAACGTCTAAAACTGCGTTATATATTTAATTGCTAAAGTTTATTATACTAGGTCCTAAAGTTTTCTTTTTACCGTAGTTATTGCCTCTAGGTTTTTAAATATTTATATAAGTTATTTTATAAACCCGCTTTAACTTAAGAATATAAATCGTACCTTCTAATTAGTGGTCGTTATGCCGTACTCTTATACCTCCATTAGGTAAGGTTTAAACAACTTAAGTACTCTCCCTATTAAAAATAATTCTACGTAAGCGACTTAATCTATAGGCGTTCCTAGTTTTACCCCCTCCTATATAACCTTAAAGTACATTTACGTAAGGAATCCTTTAAGCTTCGATCTCTCTCCTAAGAATTATTTAATTAAAGGTAACTTAACTTTAGCTACTTCTATTCCATTAATCCTATCTTTAAGTATCCTATTATTATCTATTAATCGATTAACTATTTTCTATAATTATCTAACTGTAACTAATTGTAAGTTAGTATCTGCTATATTAGTGTTATTACCTAACCCTAAGGTTATTACTGCCGTTAATGGCGTTATTATGGCTGCTTTTAGTAGCATATTGTTTAACTTTCTATTAATACTGTAACTAGGTAGTAACTGTGTAATAAAACCTTATAGGAGATACTACGATAGGTCCTGTTAATAGGCTAGGTGTATAGGTAATGTAAATAAAGTTAACAATGTAATAATAACTGGTAGAGTGGTTGCCTAATAGATTAACTCTAATTATATTCTAAGAATTACTACTAAGAAGGAACTATCTAGGTAGGGACTATAGTCCTTTAAATACACGACTGTACTCCTAAGAAATCCTTCTTATATATAATGTACGTATTATATATAAGGTACGTAAGTTCCTCCTATCCCTCTCGTTTAATATGTAGTATATTATATGACCTTAGCTTACTATTCCTCGTTATATAGTTCTATCGGCTCCATCCTAAACCGTACTTATATTAACTAACTAGCTTCCTCTAACTCTTCTCTAAGTAGTTGTAGTATCGTACTTAAAGCGTACGTAATATTTATAATAAGCCTATTTATCTCTTGTTGTTATCTCACACACAGGCGAAATATGGCTTATTTTGAAAAGGATTTTTAATAGATGGGGGTGCAGGCTATTTAGGGCCTCGCATAGCTACTTGCTAGCTACTAAGAGGCTTAATTTACATAGTAAGTTGCTAGATAGCTGTAAGAAGCCTAGTAAAGACCCTAAATGCCCAGCCGTAAGCCTAACGGGCTACAATAAAGCTAAAGTATATAGTTTCCAGCTTAAAAATAAAAAGGGGACGGTGGGTGGGTAATTGATGAATAGGCCAATATTACGTTATGTGCGAGATAATAATAATATAGTGGAGTAAACGATCTATTTAATGGAAGATAGAAGATACTTTATGCTAAGTGATGTATAGACATGTAATATCTATCTCTTATTATTATCTCACATATAGGCGAAATATGGCTTATTTTGAAAAGGATTTTTAATAGATGGGGGTGTAGGCTATTTAGGGCCTCGCATAGCTACTTACTAGCTACTAGAAGGCTTAATTTACATAGTAAGTTGCTAGATAGCTGTAAGAAGCCTAGTAAAGACCCTAAATGCCCACTAGCGAAGCGCCTGCGCCCATTAAAAGAAAGGTAGTTTTGGTATACCTTTTAGAAAAGTACGTTAGCCGGGTAGTCTGTAAATATATCGCGAGGGTCGCTAAGGCGCTAGTAGTAAGTAGGCTAATAGCGATTTTCTATGCCGGGTATGGAAAATCCTAATTAGTTAGTAGAAGTTAGGGTCCACAGAATATAGTAGGTGGCAATACCCTAGTACCGTTATAGCTAGGCTTTAGCGCTGTGTACTAACAGTGGAATACCGCGCTAAAAGTGGTCATTTAACTTTAATAATGCTGTGTTGCTATCCTTGTAGTATAGCTTAACTATATTAGATTTTTATCTCCTAAGTAGGCCTAGCTAAGCTTCAGCGAAGCTGTAGTCCCTAGTGTGTTAAGTAGCGCCTTATTAGAAGGAGTGGTTAATATAGTCGTTAGGCTGTATTCCTATATTAAGTAGTTTAGCTTAAAGGATTGCTTAAATAGAGCTCTTTATAAATGGCTTAGTGTTAAGAGTAAATAAAGGCGCTAAGTCTGGCTAAGGATCCCGATTTTAAAGCCTGATTATTACTACTACTGTATATAGCGGGTCCCCTAGCTGTGCTAAGATTTAAATTTTTACTCTAGAGTATAAGGTATCTGTTTTACTCCGTTTTAGGTATAAAACTATTAATAATTAGTTCTTTATAATGCTAACATTGCCGTAAATGGCCTTTGTTTAAATAAAGGCCTTTAAGCGGAGTTTAGCGGCTATATACGAAATTTCTCCCATCTAAAGGAAACCTGCAAAAGCGATGGTAAAGGCTGTATTAATATTAATATCCTGCTTTAAGCGACCGCCTATAACGATTTAAGTAAGGATATCCTATATAATTGGCAGCTTTTTCTTCTTTTTCTATAGAAATAAGGACCTAGCCCTAGTAAGTAAGCGTTTTATAAATAGATCGTTAAATACTATAATAGAGTATCTAAAGTCTATATGCTTTAACTGTAGTGTAGAGATATAATTGGATAAGGTTGAGGGGGAGACCTATTATATAGTAGGCGTCCTAAAGGCACGCCGTGCGATTTACTTGCCTAAGTAAGGCTTTTAGACTGGGTACGGCTGTACTGATTATAAGGCGCAGAAGGCCTCCTAGCTGTTTGTCGCGGATAAGTACCTAGCTCTTATTTTAGGTGCTAGGCCGCTCTATAGTAGTATAGCAACTAATAAGGAGGAGCTAATTGTATTGGCGAAGCCGTTCGGTACTAAGAAGGGGGTAGGTTTACAGACTAATAGTGTAATTAGCGAAGTATAAAGTTGGAAGTATTCTAGTGCGGGTATAGGCAAGATATCTTATTGGTTAAACCCTAAGAGAGAGTATCTGCTAGGCCGTTGTTAACACTAGGCACCTAGGAAGTAGTAATCTTAATATCGTATTATACGGCGGCTAAGATAATAGCTTAAAGGGAGAGGTTGTTTAGTCCTTTAAGTACGGTCTTAACTAGGCCTTGTAAAGCCACGAGGCTATCTATATAGATAGAGACGGAGGCTCCTTTCTAGTTTAGTGACTATTAAGTAAAAGCCTTATTAATCGCGTGTATCTCCTTCTAATTGATATAATCTTCCACCTGGTAATTAGGAGGGAGTGTTATAAATGTATTATATTGTGGTAAGGTGGTTAAATATATAGGCTAGTGGTCTAATTTGGAAGACTTATAAAAGTAGAACCTACCGTAACTAACCTGTAATAAAGTATCTGTAAAGAGATGGAATATGTCTTAATATAAGTTATCTAAAAAACGTATTCTATTGCTAATAATTAGAGACTCCCTTTATAATTAGAGGTTGTTTCTAACTTCTAAACTAAATCTCCTTGGTATATAGCGCTTTAAATACGTAGGCTAATTCGTTATAAAGGTCTATAATAACCGCGAATATAACCTTCTAAGTTAAATAACTATTGCGCTCTATAAGAGCTAGCTAGATAGTTACTGTACCTAGTAAAGAGAGAGAGAGCTATGGTAAAGCGCTGTATTAATCTAAATAAGCGCCTTCTTTTACTTTTCCTTAGAAAGGTGGATTTCTATTAACGCCGTGTTAATTATATAGCCTAATATAATAACTTCGGTACCCTTTATATTCTTTAAGTTATTTTAAGGGACTCCTAATTCGTCTATAACTTTAATATACGTTTGGGCCGTATATACGGCATTAGTGGCGTTCTAGATAATAAAGATAAAATTATTAAGATAGTGTTTAATTAGGAAGGCTAGTTTAGTAGCGAGTATTTAATATAAACCCTCCGCAAATAAATTAAATAGGAAGGGCGCTATCTGAAGACTAAATAATAAGCAGCATTCCTTATACGTAATACCCCTCTAGTAGAAGCCTATTAGGCGACGTGATTAAATTAAAAGTGGTATATTCTAAAAGGCATTCTTTAAGTCTCTCTTAATTAATATATAGCTGCGGCCGGCCTTATGTATATGTTTAAGAATAGCGCTAACTATAGTGTATTTAAGCGCGCTAAACTTAGGTAGGATATAATAGTTAACTAAGTCTTCTATAGGGGAAGAGAAATTGTATATACGCCGCCATCCGCTATTGCTTTTAGGTACTAGACCTAGAGGGGAAGTAATAATAGAAAATAAGGCGATTTAAATACGGCTAAGTGCTAGGTCTTCGGCTATCTTTTAAAAAATAATACTGGGGTCTTTAAAACAAGAGATCTGGTTTTTATAACTGCGTGCCTATAGGGAGAGATTGGAGCTAATCTTGTACCTAAAAGTAAGGATACCAACTAGGATTAAAAGGAGGTGCCCTAGGTAGTCTACTAGAAGCGTGGCCTAGGCCTAAATTTATAGTGGTAATAGCGAGTTAATAAGAGGGTTTGTCTGGATAAAGGGCATAAATTAAGGCGTTATATTAGGGCGCGGAAGTCGAATCTCGGAGGCCGTTAATAGTCGGCTGCGGCCTGTGAAAACACTATAAATTGCCAGGATATCGTCCGAATCCTCTACTTTAGGACTTAGGGATTGCTATAAAGCACACTTCCTACTAGAGGCTGAATGCTGGCTACCATATTTGCTGCACCTATGCTCGAATTTGCACGGATTTTTTAGGCAGGGCGTACCCTTATTAAAGTTATTGCAAGTATTTAATATAAGAGGCGGCGAGGTACAAGTGTTGGTCCTAGGTCTTTTTCTAGCAGCGCCTTAAATAGCAAGTCCTTTCTTAAGTATTATAAAAGGTGTAGTAAAAGTATATTAAAATAAATTGGGTATAGTCTAATTAGTAGGCTTTAATTAACTATGGTTTATAATAACCCGGTAGTATACTAAGGCCAGATTAAGTACCGCCCCTTTCCATATATAGAAACCTAAAAGAAATTAAATCTTATTTATAAAATATAGTATAGCGATATATAGGCCTAGGGGGCATTGGTAAAGTAATAAGACGATAATAATATAATTAGTAAAGTATTTAAAATAGATCTTAGAAGAATGTAGTGGTTTTAAGTTGGCTTTTAGTAGGCCAGTCTCTAGCTAACCATTTTCTAGTATAGTAATATTGCCGCGGTGTTGATAGCGTGCATAGGACCGTAGTCTAGCAATATTATTAGGGTTAAAAGAGCCTTTCTATATAGCAAGAAGATCCTTTTTATAAAGACCTAGGATCTAAAGGGCAAGATCTTATATAGCTGGAGGGAGTTTAATAGACCTACCTTTAGGCGCCTTAGGTTTACCTTGGCCTACAGTAGGAGCATTTAATTTAGCCATTATAGCCACGTAAACTTCTACCTGTCTTTCCATTTAAAGGCAATGTGCCTCTGCCTTGCGAGCATCCTTATCTGCTAAGCTCCTAATCTATACTATAACAAGACGCGCGTTTGGGTCTTCTGCAAGTGTGTAACGGGCTAGTAGGTTATAGTAAGGGGGTAGAGGAGATGGGGTAGGCATTATATCTTTAGTAGCTGTAGCTTCGGAGTTGCTACGAAGTAATTAATGCGGTAAGGTTAACGACTAACGACGTTAAGATTGGGTAGAAACCCTAGGGCGCTATATATTTGGAACGCGCGTAGATATTAAAAAGATTAGTACGCTAATGGTATAAGATTAAGCTATCTTAATTGATAAATAGGCCAATATTACGTTATATGTGAGATAATAATAATATAGTGGAGTAAACGATCTATCCGATAGAAGATAGAAGATACTTTATGCCAAGCGATGTATAGACACGTGACATATAAAATTAACCGAATTATTAATAATAGGGAGAAAGAGCTAGCCGAGGAAACTAATAAGAAATTAGTTAAACGCCTTCTTCCTACTATCTATATAAATTATAAGGATGTATTTTTAAAGGCGGCTTTAGATAAGTTACCCCCTTACCGGATATATAATTATAAAATTTAATTAAAAGCTAATAACTCGCTAGGTTATAGCCCCCTCTACTAATAATTAATGGATAAGCTAAAAGTAATAAAGCAGTACTTAATTAATAACCTGGATAAAGGGTTTATTAAGCCTAGTTAAGCCCCTTTTACTTCCCTTATCCTATTTATAAAAAAGCCTAATAGAGGCCTTCGTTTTTATATTGACTATTAAAAGCTTAACGCTATTACTTAAAAGAATTAGTATCCTATTCCTTTAATTAACGAGACCCTTACACGTCTAAGCTGGGTAAAGATCTTTACTAAACTTAATATCCGTTAAGCTTTCTACTGGATTAGAATAGACCCTATATTTAAAGATTTAATAATGTTCCGTACCTATTACGGTTCTTATAAATATAAAGTTCTTCCTTTTAGACTAATAAATGGACCGGCTACGTACTAAAGGTATATAAATGACGTTCTCTTTAATTACCTTAATAAATTTTGTATGGCATACCTAGACGATATTCTTATATACTTAGATAACAAACTTAAGTATTAAGTTTATATTAAGAAGGTCTTGGAGAGATTACAAAACGCGGGCTTATAAGTTAATATTAAGAAATGTAAGTTTGGGGTAAAGTATATAAAGTACCTTGGGTTTATTATAACTATAGAAGAAATTAAGGTTAACCCTAAGAAGGTAGAGGCAATCTATAACTAGAAGCCCCCTTATATAGTAAAAGGGATCCAATCCTTTCTTAGTTTTTATAATTTCTACTATTGGTTTATTTATAACTACGGAGTTATAGTAAAACCCCTTATATAACTAACTAGGAAGGATACACCTTTTATCTTTAATAATAACTATATAGAAGCCTTTAAAGAAATAAAAGATTGGCTTATTTCTTTTTTAGTCCTTTATTACTATAACCTAGACCTTAAATTAATACTAGAAATAGATGCTTTTAATAAAGTTATAGCGGGAATCCTATTGCAGCTATATCTAGACGGCGAATAGTACCCTATTACCTTCTTTTTAAAAATAATAGACCTAGCTAAGTATAACTACGAAGTATATAATAAAGAAATGCTAGCTATTATTTAATTACTTTTTTAATAGTGTGCAGAGCTTAAAGGTATAAACTTCTAGATTAAGATATATATAGATTATAAAGCCCTAGAGTACTTTATAACTATAAAGTAGCTTACTAAATAATAAGCC
>Ga0307515_10013164_pt1 | contig 15480 bp, 2 predicted proteins | sample 17_EM_MG_FD_194513 | JGI IMG/M metagenome (GOLD analysis project Ga0307515, IMG submission 194513) | Populus trichocarpa ectomycorrhiza microbial communities from riparian zone in the Pacific Northwest, United States - 17_EM | ecosystem: Host-associated > Plants > Roots > Unclassified | place... | reverse complement strand
AGTTTATATTAGCCTTCTAGAATAAGTTTACCCAAATCCTAAGCATTAAGCTAAAGCTTTCTACGGCTTATTACCCCCAGACAGACGGTTAGATAGAGATTATAAATCAATACCTAGACTAAAGGCTTAGGCCCTTTGTTAACTATTTCTAGGACAACTAATCTAAACTACTACCCTTAATAGACTACGCGCAAGCAACCCTACCCTATAACTCTACAGGGTTTACCCCGATTTAGCTAGAAATAGGATACTTACCCCATATAAGCTTTAACTAGAAAAGGCTAGAAAAACCCCAAACTGTATAAGAGAAGCTATCCTATACTAAGGCCTAACAGTACGCCAAATAATTAGAGGAGGCCTAAACGGTAGCCCGTAAGAACCTAGAAAAAGCTTAGAGGTTAATAGAACAGCAGGCGAACAAACACCGTTAAGAGCCCAATTTTGCCCCTAGTGATATAGTCTAGGTTATAATAAGGAATTAGAGGACCGAACGACCTAGCCGTAAGCTAGACTACTAGATAGCAGGACCGTATAAGGTTCTTAAGAAGATAGGCAACTCGTATAAGATAAAGCTCCCAGACTTAATTAGGGTTTACCCTATCTTCTTACTAGATAAGTTACGGAAAGCTGCGAACGACCTATTACCTAGACAAAAGAATAAGCCTCCCCTACCAGTTTAAGTAAACGGTGATAACAAATGGGAGGTTAACAAAATACTGGCCTATAAGATAGTACGGGGAGCGCTAAAATACCGTGTCTAATAAAAGGGCTATAATCCTGACCCAACCTAGTACCCTATATAGAACTTTATAGGCTGCCCCTAGAAGCTTAAAGAATTCTATAACTAATACCCTAATGCGCCTGGACCCCCGAAGTACCTAGACAAATAGATAGAATGCTAGCATAATAAAGACGATAAGTTACCGGAAGAATATAGGGACAAAAACGCCCCAAAGCCCTAATATAGCTGTCTGCCAAATTCTGCCATATTCTGCCGTTTTCTGCCAGTACCGTAAAATTTCAGATGTCTAGGAACTTCGACCGCCGGTTAAAGTTATCTGATTGGTTAGATCCGTGCCAAGACTTTTAGCGGCTACTCTTTCTAGCCTAGTGCTTCCACTTAGCCCACAATCGCCCTTTATACTTAGTCAGGACGGACTCATATCCCCTTTATCTCCTCATCTTATATTTTTATAATCCTACGTTTATAAGCCTAGTGCTACCCTATTTCTAACTAAGCCTAAGGGCAGGCTTTCTTTTAAAGAGGGGGGTGATGTAATGGCGCTATCGCACGTTACCTGCCAAATTCTGCCATATTCTGCCGACCTGTGATTGGCCCGCCTAAAGCTAGCGCCTTGGCGGCTTACCCTACATATTTGTTTACATCGGTCCTGGCGACCCCTTTTCCTTCTCTTTAGCTTAGTATCTTCGTAATATAGCATTCGTTTAAGCTTTGGTTCAGAGGCATTTATTTAAGCCGTAACAAGAACTAAGTATATAGGGCTTAATAGATATCTCTACTACTAAAAAGTACTAGGGTACCTAACACCGGCCTACCTATACGGCTATAACTAATAATTAACGATGCACGTAGTGGTATTCTGCCCTAGATAAGCCGCTAGCTAAGCAGAAATGTATTACTATGCCGGAACGTCCTTATATAAAGAACTCCTAACTAAGCCTAAGGCTACTAAGGTGGTTACGGACTAGTTTATATAGATAAACCTCCTACTGTACCTCTTACTAGCTAGAGAGCTAGCTAGGGCAAAGGGAGGAGGCTAAGAAGCGCGTTAAGAGGAGGAAGAGAACTGTGGAGGAGCCTAATCCTAGTACCCACCCGTCCCTACCGCCTTAACTCTACTAACCTCCACCGTTTTCCACCTCTACCTCTACCGTATCCCACCTCTACCGTATTCCACCTTTACCGTTTTCTACCTCCACCGTATTCCTATTCCACCTCTACCGTTTTCTACCTCTACCGTATTCCACCTCCACCGTATTCTACTATATTTTACTATATTCTACCTACCCCGTTAATAGAATTTAGTAGAATTTAGTAAAATTTGGTAGAACATAATAGGACCACCTTAACCTCTACTGTATTCCACCTACCTATTGGTAGAAATTGGCAGAATATAGCAGAACTTAGTAGAATACGGTAGAATATAGCAAAATATCTACCTCCCTACTATAAATTTCGACACCATTAGCCTTACGGGCCGCTGGCCTACGCCCTACCTAGATAATAGGAGCAACTAGGAATATACCATGGGACTAACCCTAGGATACTAAACTTAGGCCTAGTTATACACCCACTAGACGGACCTAGGAGTATATATTAAGATGGCTTTTCTATAGCGCCTTAAGGAGACGTTTACTTGTGCTTAGTAGTTACTAATTAGAAGAGAGGCCATATAGGCTATATAATAGAAGAAGGAGAGGTTTTACCCGGCTCTGTACGGTTCCCCTCTTATATATAAAATACACCTATATAGACCCGCTGCATGGACCCTAATGGGAACCGCAACAGCGTAATTGAATATTATTATTATTATTATTATAACAGCTGTGTCTATGACGGCCGTAAGTAATGGGTATTTATAGGGGCGACCTCTACCTCGCTTTAGCGGTAGCCGTGGTTTAGCCTTAGGTAATAATTAAGGTTCGGCTAGTAAAGGTACTAGTTTATCTAATTTAATAAACTTTTGTGGTTTAACTGGGTCTTATGGGTCTAGTAGGTAGGGTTTTATAACCGTAAAGCGGAAGGTTATAGGTCTATTTAGTAGCTTTACGGTGCAGGTTTTACTATTAACGGTAAGTAGCATATATAGTCCGTCCTAATAACTACTTTAGCTAGTATTGCCTTCTCTCTAAACTAAGACAGGCGAACTAGGTAGGAGGTTATAAATGGCGTTAGTTTGTGGTCCGTTTTGTATATTAAGAGCGTTAGCGATCTGTCATTTAGCTTGTAGCTTTTGGATTTCTATTATTGCTTTCTTAATGGCCGCAGCTCGCTATATAACTAAAGGTAATGGCGCGTCCGATTTAACTATTTAGGGGTAGGCTTTAAAAACTAGGAGTGTAGGGACTAGGCCTTCTGGGCCAGCCATGTTATTAATGGCTTTAAAGGCCATTTATAGGGCTATCTCCTTGCTAATTTCAGGGATTTCAGTTATAATAATTTAGTAGGCTTGTCATAGCGGACCGTAGTAGCGTTCTACCATTTTAATGGAATTTTGTGATTCGACTAAAACTAACTTTGTAGTTGCTCCCATAGTAGCAGTATAGTACTTAAACTCCTTACTAATAAAGTTCTTCTTAGTGTCTGTGGTGATTAAGTCTAGTAGTCCTAAATAGCTATTAATCTAGCACATTTAAAGAACATCCTAAGTGTGCTTGGCGCCGATATCTCGTAGCTATCTACCAGCTTAAAATTAAGTTGCTTTGTCGACTACGTATAGTAGGGGGGAGCCGCTAATATATATAATGTTAACGATGATATTATAATTGAAATTAATGTTATCTTATAAGGTAAAGCGAAATCTACCTAGAGATCTGTTATACTTCTAGCAGTAGTGGCAGAGTTTAGTTAGCTCTTCAATAGCAGATCTATCGGTGTTATAGCTGTAGCTAGCCTTGTTAAGAAGCTTTTATAGTTTATTAACTAATGGGTAACCAAATCGACAGTATAGACGTTGTAGTTCTACGTCCGTTAAGTAGTAAGGGTTCGTATTAAAAGACTTAACTAAGTAAGACTATAAGGAGAAGCTCTATAAGAGAAATAGGTAGCTAAATTATCTAACTACTAGCACCTTTTTAGTGCGAGTAATAATGACGTCCTTTAGGTTATCGTATTTAATATAGAGTCTATCTATATCTGCTAAGCAAAGTAGGAAAAAAGTATCTGCTTTAATGATATAGAATTATACCTTGCCTATAGGGCTGTTGACGTCTATAGTTCCGATAAACGTAAAGGCTCTAATCCCGAATTGGATAGTTACTTAGCCCTTAGTTAACGTGTTAAGACTTACGGACTTATCTACGGCCTATAGAGCTTAGAATTAACCGTAGCTAGCTATAGACTTGCGCGAAGCACCCGTATTAATTATAATTCCTATAAAGACCGTTAAGGTGTATCGTAACGCTGTGGCTATAGCCATACTGTAGGCAAATAGGTCGGTCTCCGTGTGAGGTTCCGTAATAGACTCTATAGTAAGTTCTAAAGCCGTAAGCAGGTGTATATAAGCCTTATTAGCTAGTTCTACGCTTATAGAGGTTGCTTCCTTTATAGTAAGTGTTCTAAAGGTAGTTGTTACGGACGCTTTAAGTACAATGCTACGACTACTTGGAGAGGAGTCGGAAGAAGCTAGTTGGTTAATAAGAGCACGGTCTAAAATGGAGCCGGTAGAACCATGTGACGAGGAATGGTAGTATGAGTTACATGATGTGCTATATAAGGAACGTGGAGAACGAACGGAACGTATGTACCTTATGTACCTCACGTATATTACGTATAAGAAGGATTTTATAGGAGTACGGTTGTGTATTTAAGGACCCTCAATCCCTACCTAGATAGTTCTTTCCTTATAGTAATTCTCAGAATATAATTAGAGTTAATTTATTAGGCAACTACTCCACTAGTTATTATTACGTTATTAACTTTACGCATTACCTATATACCTAGCCTAATAACAAACCCATTATAGTACCTGCTATAAGGTTCCGTTATATAATTACTACCTAGTTACGGTATTAAAAGTTAAATAACATGCTACTAAAAGCAGCCACCATAACGCCATTGACGGCGGCAACTACTTTAAGGTTAGGAGGGGACACTAGTATAACGGACACTAACTCGCAATAACCCGTAATGGTTAAACAGTTACAGGAAATAATTAACTAGTTAACGGTAAATAATACGGCACTAGAATATAGGGTTAACGGAATAGGCGTAGTAAAGGTTAAGTTACTATCAATTAAACGATTCTTAGGAGAGAGATCGAAGCTTAAAGGATTCCTTATATAAATGTACTTTAAGGTAACACAGGAAGGAGTAAATCTGGTAACACCTATGGATTAAATAGCGTACGTAGGGCTATTCTTAATAGGAAGGGCACTTAAATGGTTTAAACTTTACCTTATAGAGATATAAGCTAATGGAATAATAACTATAAACTAAGACGTACGGTTTATATTCTTAAGTTAGGAGGGATTCGCGGAACAACTTACATAGATGTTTGGAGATCTAGAGGCAACGACTATAGCAGAAAGAAAGCTTTAAGACATTACGCAGCAAACCTTAGCAATTAAGTATATAATGTAGTTTTAGACGCTAGCAATATAAGTTAAGTGGAATAATAAGGCGCTTATGGTATAGTATAAATAGGGACTTAAGGCTAAAGTCTAGGACGCAATTATCCTAATAGAAGATGCGGAAACCCTAAGGGAATTAATAGATTAAGCGATAAAGATTAACAATAGGATCTACTAAAGGGAGTAGACTAAGAGAGGTTAGAATAGAGTTCTATAGTTATATAAGGCGCAGAGTACGCATTAACTAAAGCTAAGTTAGAAAATATAGTATAGCGCAGAGCTAATAGACCTAAGTGGTACTAAAGAAACTTATAAGAGATAGAGTAAAAGACTATAGAAACTAAGAGGATAAGGATTAAGTAATTAAAGGCCTAGGAAGTAAAGGCTAAATTAGGGATCTTAGCAGCAGAAGATATTTAGGCAAACTCTATAATAAGAAAGATGGTTTAAAAAGGGAGCTTATATAAATTACGGAAAATAGGGCTATTTCGCTAGAGATTGCAAAGATGGTTAGAGTTACTATATAATAAAGGGAACTAAACTAGTAGACGGCATATATATATAGAGGGACAATAATATACTACGAGAAATAAAGGATTATTTAATTAACTATTTTACGTTTTGTTATAATAACGCGTGCCAAATTTATAAAGACGCTAAGTATAGTATAAGCTATTAGCTATAGGAACCTAGTTTAGAGAAACTAAGAGCTACCTAAGACTATAAAGAGTAAAACAGGCTCTATAAATGCGACGAAGATCTAACAGCAACTTTTAGTATAGTATTAATAAGGCAGTATTTGGAAAGGGACTTTAAGAAAAATCTATTCAGCGATATTAAGAAAGGAGACCTTAAGACATTAGTATTAGAAGTAGAGACTAAGACTGCTATAGAGTAAGGTTTAGTAACGGGCATTATAACACCGTTAGATACGGCATCTATTGCTTTATAAAATAGTAGGAAGAGTATCTTACAGAGACTAAGTAAGCAGACAACTGCTAGTGCTAATTTACTACTTAATAAAGGCAAAAGGCTAAAGGCTTAAGATTCTTAAGATAAGATAAGAGACGACTAAGATTCTTAAGACGAGATAAGGTATACCTAAGGACCTATAACGGACGAAAACCGATAAAGTAGGGTAGTAGCTTAGTTTAGGAATATACAAATGAGCTTAGGATAGAGTTTCCTATAGGCATTAAATTCTTAAGACGAGATAGATAAGATTTAAGACTCTTAAAATAAGATAAGAATACTATAAACGCCTAGTTGGACTAAGGCGGGAGCTAAGCTTAAGTTAGAAGTAAGCTTAGAATTAAAGAATTTAAGGGACTAAGAATTCAAAGAACGAATAAGGATACCTATAGGTAAGAGGTAAGGAGCTTCTTTATAGATTAGAGAATCTATAATATAAGTAGCAGTTAGACTAGGAGATAGATATATAGACTTAGAAGACTTACTAGTTAAATATAGTGTTTAGTTTAAAGATCGAAGAACTAATATTAAGATTAAGAAGTATAAAGACTTTAAGGATTTACTTATAAGACGCGAAAGAAAAGAAACTATAGAGGAATTTAGAGTAAGAATTACCTTATAGTAAGAGCAGAAACTAGATAAGAGATTTAGTTTACTAGGTTGTATAAGGGACAGAGCACCTATATAAAGAATTACTAATAGGCTAAGAGTAGGCATACTAAGAGCTAAGTGGCTTACTAAACTAGAATAAGAAGAGGATTTAGGAATCTTAACTAGATTTAAAAAACGATATATAAAGGGCTATTACGACGTAGTAATAAGAAGATACTTCCTTACGGATAGAGTATATATACTTAAGTAGCTGTACTAAAAGTGGTATAGGCAAAGGCATAATAATAAGTGGGAAGATTTCTATATATGGTTGGATAAGAAAGTTATCTAAGACTACCTAATTATAGAAAAGGCTATAACTTACATTAAGGGGGCCTTAATTATGACGTTAAAAGATCTAGAGGAGTAATTAGAGGACTAGAGAAGTAAAAGACAAATCTTAGTACCTGTAAATAAAGTCGCGACGCTTAGATTAATATAAAAAAGGTTTAAACTTAAGGACAAAGATAAGCTAAGAGTTAACCTAAGACACTAAGTATATTATACACTATTATAGATAGTATACGTGGATAATATATATAGTATATATAGGACATTAAAAGATAAGAATTGGAAATATCTAATAAGAATATATTAAATAACGGACGAGGCGAAATATTAAAATGTTAAGTATATATATGACTAGTACCTAGTAGAAGTTTAAGAATAAGGGGACTTAATACTTTAACCAGGAAGATTCCTTACGGAAGAATGCCTAGATAGACGATAATAGTGGGAATGTCTAGAGAATACCTGTCTATAGTATATTAAAGATAAGAAGCGAACTAAGTATTAGCTAAAAGTGGACTAAGTATAAATAGGATCTAGTAGCTAATAATTAGGAAAAGTAGAGGCCTACGGGATTAAAGGGAACTAGTGGTAGAGCCTTAGACCCTTAAAGGAATTTAAGAAAGACACCTAAATTTACGAATTAAATAGTAAGATTAATAGTTTAAAGCACTAATAGATAGTGGAGTAATAAGGAACTATATCTTATTAGTAGTAGTTAAAAGAATAGGACTACCATATAGGAGAAAGGAGCACCTATATTTATTAGTAATAATTTTAGGAGATCTAATAGCCTACGGGAACAGTATTATTAATCTCAAAATAGGACCTATTTAGTTAACTATTAAAGGAAGATAAATTCGGATATCTTTTAATATCCTACTATTAGGGAAGGATAAGGCAATACTAGAAATGCCTTAGTTATAGGAATATAATCTAAAGATTAATTAGGTTATAGGTTAAGTTAATATTAGAGATACTTAACGCCGTAAGATATAATAATAAACTAAGATGGTATAGTACTAAGTTAGAGTAACGTATAAAGAAACTAAGAGAGGGTTAGATTATATACTAAAGAAATACTATAAATATGGTAAGAAACTATAGTCGCTAGAAAGTAAAAAGCTGTTAGAGTATATAGCATAGGACTATAAGATAGAATTAGAACTAGGAATAAGTTTAAGGTTCTTTCCAATCTATAAGCTTACTAAAGAAGAAGGTAGAGTATTAAAAGAGTTTATTTAGGAAAATCTATAAAAGGGATATATTAGACTATTACAATTATTAGTGGGTTATCTAGTACTATTTGTACTAAAGAAGAATGGTAAGCTAAGGCTGTGTATTAACTATAGATAGTTAAATAGCATTACTAGGAAGGATAGGTATCCTTTACCCTTAATTAGCGAAATTTAAGATAGGATAGGTAATGCGTAAATCTTTATAAAGATAAATCTAAGATGGGCGTACTATTAGATTAGAATTAAGGAAGGCAACAAATAAAAGGCAGCCTTTAGGTTAAAGGAAGGACTATATAAACTATTAGTTATATAATTTAGGCTTATAAACGCACTAGTAACGTTCTAGAAGCGAATTAATAATATATTAGGAGAATACTTAGATAAATTTATTATAGTATACCTTAACAATATTATTATCTATTTAATAACTAAGAAAGAATATAGGGAACACGTTAAATAGGTTTTAAAGAGACTATAAGAAGAACAGATACTAGTAGTAATTAAGAAATACAAGTTCTTTACTAGGAAGATAGATTTTGTTAGATTTATTATTAAACTAGGCCAACTTAGCATAGATCTAAAAAAGATTAAGGCTATAGTAAATTGGCAAGAACTAGAGAACGTTACGCAGTTAAGATTATTTTTAGGGTTTTATAATTACTGCAGAAGGTTTATAGCGTAATGGTTAAAGGATATTAAGCCATTTACACAATTAATAAAGAAAGAAGAACTATAGGTATAGGGAAAGGAATAATAAGAACTATTTAAGGAAGTTAAAAGGTTATTTACCTAAGAGCTAGTTTTTAAAATTTATTAACTAGGACTAGAAATGGTTGTTAAGATAGATATATTAGACTTTATACTAGGGGTATACTTTATATAAAAGCATCCAGATAGATAGCACCTAGTGGTATATTATAGTTAAAAGATAACACTACTGGAACTAAACTATGATATCTATAATAAGGAGTTATTAGGTATAGTTATAGTACTAAAGGAATAGAGAGTATTCTTATAAGGTATAGAGAAACCATTTATAGTTAAGATAGATTATAAGAACCTAATAGGATTCCTAATAATAAAGGAACTTAACTAAAGATAGGTTAGATGGGCAGAGATGCTTATAGAATACTATTTTAAGATTTAGTATACTAAGGGTATAGATAATATACAAGCAGATACTCTAAGTAAAAAGACTAAACTATAAAACAATAAGAAGCTATTAGGGGCTTTACTATAAAAAGATATAGATGGATTAATTAGGTATAATTATTTAAAAAATTATAGTAACTTAAGAAGAATTAGACAAAGTCTATAAGACACTAAAAGGCTTTTAGGTATAGAGAATTCTAGAAGTATAGCTAGAAGATCTATAGATAGATATATATAAAAACCAAGAAGTAAAGTATATCCTAAGAAGCATAGTAGAGTAATTTATAGAAGATTTCTATAAAGGACTAACTTAAGGACATAACGGAGCTATAGGCTTAGTGTTAAGACTCTAGGAGGAGTATATTATTAATAGAATCTAGGGGATAGCTAGAAAGGTTACTAAGGAGTATTTAAATTGCTAAAGAAATAAACTAATAAGGTATAAGCTATATAAAGGGCTACAACCTATTAAAATACTAGAGAGACTATAGGAGGTCATATTATGGGACTTTATTATTAAGTTGCCAAAATTAAGAGATCCTATTACCGGATAAGATTATAATGCGATCTTAGTAATAGTAGATAAGCTTATAAAATGGGGATACTTTATAGTATATATAGAAGAAATATTAGTAGAAGATATTGCTAGAATTTATATTAAAGAAGTATTTATAAGGCATGGAGTACTAAGTAAGATTATATTAGATAGAGATTTAAGATTTATAGCAGTATTTTAGGAGGTATTCTTAGCGGAGTAAGGAGTTTAAGTAGTAACTTTTACCGCATATTATCCGCAGACAGACGGTTAAATAAAAAGATTAAATTAGACACTAGAGCAGTATCTAAGATATTATATTAATTACGTATAAAATAATTGGGTATTACTATTACTAGTTATATAGTTTGCATATAATGCAACACTATAAGAAGAAATGGGTACGTTACTATTTAAGGCGAATTACGGATATAAGCCAAGAACATCGCTATCGCTATATTAAGTAAAGAAGATAAGTAGCATAGCTAAGTAAAGGATGGAGATATTAATAAATCTTTATAAAAACCTTACGGAAATAGCTAAGGTAGTATAGCAAAGAATAAATAAATACTATAATACTAAGAGATCTAAGGGACTAGATCTTAAGGAGGGAGATAAAGTATAGCTACTACATAAAAATTTTAAGAGTTAATGACTAAGCAAAAAGTTGGACTATATTAGGCTAGGACCTTTCAAAATTAGTTAAAAGATTTTACTAGTTATGTTTAAGTTAAACCTACTAGCTAAAATAAGGATCTACCCTATATAGTATATTGCAATGCTAGAACCAGTATACGGAAATGTTAAGCTGCTAGTTTATAAGGTAGACATATACTAAGGATAGGAAGAAGATAAGTGGTAAGTTTTAAAGATTGTTAGTTATAAGGACGTTAATAATAAAATATAGTATAAGGTTAAGTAGATAGGCTATAATAAGACTACCTAGGAACTACTAGAGAATTTAAAGAACGCTATAGGAAAGGTATAGGAGTATTAAAAGAAAATAGGTTAGGTAATATTAAGGAAGGATTACTAAAGAATAAGTTACCTAAAGGGGACCTAGGAAGAGCGATTGCTAAACTACTTAGAGTTATTTCCTTCGCTATTAGAAGAGAATCCGTTCTTTTATTACTAAGTTTCTACAGACCTTATTCTATAAGTTTTTACTCCTTAGAACGAACCTTCGTACGAACCTTCTTAAGGCGAAGAAGACGAGTAGATGCCGTAATTTAAGCGTTTAAAGCTTTCTGTTCCGTATTATAAGAACGTTCTAGCTTAGCTAGGGCTTATAACAACTTACTATCAAGCTTTATAGCAGCAGATTAAACATAAGACCCTATAATAAATTACTTAGGGAACTTAACGACTATTAAGAGTTATAGGACGCGTATACTTAGCGTTAGAGGAAAAGTAAACGTTATAGGATAAATAAATATTCGCTTTAGTACACTCTAAATAAGAAGAGGGTTGCCAGAATAAAGGACTTGCTAGCGTAATATAAACCAACCCTTCTTTTGTATAATGAGAATACAGAGAAGGTATAATTTTACCTAGCGACAGTATTACAGCAATAGTGCGGGCACGTTATTGCGCGTATAAAGAAGAAGAGGCTTTAGGCATTATAAGTAACGATATTAACTAAATTAATTAGACGGACATTATACCTTTAGTAAACGACTTAGAGATATTAGGAATCTTTAAAGACGAAGATAAAGAGGAGGGAGATAGTGTTACGGACGCTTTAAGTACAATGCTATAATTACTTAGAGAGGAGTTAGAAGAAGCTAGTTGGTTAATAAGAGTACGGTCTAGAATAGAGCCGGTAGAACTATATAACGAGGAATAGTAGTATAAGTTATATAATATGCTATATAAGGAACGTGGAGAATGAATAGAACGTACGTACCTTATATACCTCACGTACATTACGTATAAGAAGGATTTTATAGGAGTACGGTCGTGTATTTAAGGACCCTTAGTCTCTACCTAGATAGTTCTTTCCTTGTAGTGATTCTTAGAATACAATTAGAGTTAATCTGTTGGGCAACTACTCCACTAGTTGTTATTATGTTGTTGACTTTACATATTACCTATATACCTAGCCTAATAACGAACTTATTATAGTACCTGCTATAAGGTTCCGTTATAGTAGTAATATAGGTAAAATTATCGTCAGGTTCTCCAGCATCGCTTTTAGAGTTATTAGCGTTGTATATATAGGCTTTAAAGTCTAAGTTATTCTCTTTATCTCTTTTACAGGCGGCGACGTATTATTTAAAGTAGTTATTAAAGTTGCCCTTATTGCGGCCCTTAATATCAATAAAACGTCTCTTATAGTTATCTCTAGACTAATTACGCTCCTCCTCTATATGTTTCCATAAACGGCAGTCCTCCTTTTTATAGACGTAGTACTTAGCCTTTAGTCTACCGTTAGTTCTATAGGGGCGATTACTGCTATAGCGATTAATATTTCGGTCTTAATCCTAGTTATTTCGGTAGTAACATTAATCCGTAAAAAAGGCTTAGTAAGACGATCTTATTAAGGCCTATAGGGGGTATTCTTTTTCCTACGTAATAATAGAGGATTATAGCTTACTAATTAACTAAAAGAGGTCTTCTAAAGGGTTGGAGACAGTAATATAGTATACTAGTACTCCCTAGCAAGCAGTAACTAACTTATTTATAAAAATGCGGTTTATATAAAAGTCTAGGTATAGTCTATAACGTTGCTTTAATAGTTTATCTATAAGCAGTTGGAAGTTTTAATAGATTAACTTATTAGGGTTCTTATCTATAACTCCTTAGAGGGTTATACTGTTCCACTCCGTAAGGTTCTTGTAGTAGTATTCTAGCCCTTTAAAGAATTGTTATATATGGTTGTAGGCTTTAGTAAAAGGTCTTAACTTAAGGTTGCTGTTGTAGTAGTGGTCCTAAGTAAGCCCCTTTAGCATACTAGGGAATGCCACTGTATAGCCTTCTAGTGGTAAGCTAGATCTCTTATAGATGTTATAAAAGATAGTTAACTTAAAGTTAAAGCTGTCACTAACTTTATTATACTTTTAGTTGTCTGTATAGATCTTTATAATTATAGCTACCTCTTTACTATATTTAGGTCCTTGCCTAGGTCCTTGCTCTATACTAGGTACGGCTAGTTTAAGTAGTGTATATATATATAGCTACTGCGGTTGCCGTGGCTGCTATAGTTGCTACTCTTTTGGCTATAGTAGTTAGTTAATAAGAGCGTGAATTTAGTTATAATTAGAGGATTAAGGACTGGGGGGGGTATTAGGGGTAGCGGGGGTAGTAATCGGAGTAGCTGGCGGTGTAGTAACCGGAGTAGCTAGTGGTATAGCAGCTAGAGTAGCTGGCGGTGCAGCAACTGGAGTAGCTGGTGGTATAGCAGCTAGAATAGCTAGTGGAGTTAGTAGAGTAGCTAGTAGTAGGGCTAGAGGTATAGCAAGCTTATCTAAGGTCGAATTAAGTCAGTCTTGTAGAGTTATTATAATTATTAGCTTTACCTCTATAAGGGCCGCGATAAGTTTTTTATCTGTCTATTTATAAAACTCTTCTTTATTGGCGACGTCCGTTAGCACCTTGCTAAGGGAGTATCTCTTATCTTGCTTAATAACATATACTCCTCTCTTAACTAGGTATTAACGAATTCCCATTTTAGTATTGGATTATACTCGTTTAAAGGTCTCTAGCGTAAAGTTCTTAAAGTTTTTCTAAAATACTGTCTACAATATAAAGTCTATAAGGTTAGATTATATATATAGATGTATCTTAGTCTCTATATACTCCGTTAGGTTATTATCTGTAGCCGTCTCTAAGTCAATTTTATAGCCGTATTTAGTAATTCTTTCCTTCTAGTTAATTTCTATATTGTCGTGTCTTTGTATATAAGGGTAGGTATAAGGGTAGGTATAAGGGTAGTTGTTAGTTTAAAGAAGTTAAGGTTTAAGGTAAGGGTATAAAGGTATGTATATGTCCTATCAACAAATCTACAGTTCTTAGATACTGTAGATAATTCTTAGCAAAGATACGGTCCTCTAGGCGATCTAATACGTCAACAGTTAAGTTAATACGTGGTTTTAAGCTTTAAGGGTCCTCTAGGCGATCTAATACGTTAACAGTTAAGCTAATGCGTGGTTTTAAGCTTTAAGGATAACGTAGCTCTCTCTAAGTAAAGATATAATTCTCTAGGCGATCTAACGTATCAGTAAGCTAATACGTGGTCTCGAGCTTTAAGGGTAACGTAGTTTTCTCCTTTAACTGAAATAGGGCGATAGCTTTGCGATCTAACGCGTTAGCAGTTAAGCTAATGCGTGGTTTCAAGCTTTGCTATTACGTAATTCCTAATCTGTACGTCTACTGATTAGTATTAATATACTCGCATTATTAACGTGCACGAATATCACTTATAGTGGTACGTATGCTATGTTAAAGTTGGTAGTTAATTAATAGTCTAGAAGTAAGGGGTTGCTCTAAGGTTAGGTTAGCTAGCCTCGCTTTGTGGTCTCGCGACTACGTTATATAACTAACATTCCAACATATAGTATGGCTTTTATATAGCAAGGATATAGTATTTCTTTAGGTCTAGACTGTCTAGTAAGGGCCTTACGAGATAGTAGTTTGTGTTGCCGCAGTTATACTATATAATAGATAGGTGGCGGACCCCTAGTAAGGGTCCTTCGCCTTTTCTTTATTTCTCGCTTTTTCTATTTCTACTTTTTCTAAGATCTTTAGAACTTCTATCTCTTATATTTATACCCTAGTTACTACTTATTTTGTATAGAGCTTTCCATTCCTATATTTTATATTCCTACTAACGCTTCTATATCTAAATCTATTATTATCTCTAGTTCTTCCCCTATTCTTACTAGTTGGCTATATACCCTTTATAGGTCGACTATAAATGTTATATTTACCGCATTAAATCTAATTTTTAATTATCCTGGTCTTAAGCTTACTATAGCTATCTATAGAGGTCTTCCTATAGGGTATCCTCTCCCTAGTATCCCCTATAACCCTTATATCCCTATTTAGTCTAGTAATATTATATAGCGCCGCTTCTAGCCCGTTAAGGCTTAGGATGGCTAGCCTAGCCCCCTAATATTAAAGGTAGGGAACGCTAGGAAGGCACCTATATCTCCCTAGCTTATTACCTATTATTTCTATTTATTTAACCTAACGTGCAGTTATTCCTATAGCTGTTAAGCCCTTACCTTCCGTCTCCTATATTTAATACAGTCTTCTCTTTCCTACGCCTTATATATACTTTAGTGGCAGTTTACGCATTTTATTTAGTCTTGATTTAAGTAGTATCTTATA
>Ga0307515_10013163_pt1 | contig 15481 bp, 12 predicted proteins | sample 17_EM_MG_FD_194513 | JGI IMG/M metagenome (GOLD analysis project Ga0307515, IMG submission 194513) | Populus trichocarpa ectomycorrhiza microbial communities from riparian zone in the Pacific Northwest, United States - 17_EM | ecosystem: Host-associated > Plants > Roots > Unclassified | place... | reverse complement strand
GGCCACCGCGGTCAGCGCCTCGACGATCTTGCGGTCGGCGTCGGCGGTCTTCGCGTACAGGCCGCGGCCGAACTCGTCGGTTTCGGCGCGTGCACTCTGCGCGTCCCAGTCGCGCGTCAGGCGGCCGCGCGCGAGCGGGCTCCACGGGATCACGCCGATGCCCTCGGCCTGGCACAGTGGCAGCATCTCGCGCTCTTCTTCGCGGTAGAGCAGGTTCACATACGGCTGCATCGTCGCGAAGCGCGTCCAGCCGTGGCGCTCGGAGATCGCGAGTGCCTGCGCGAACTGCCACGCGAACATCGACGACGCGCCGATATAGCGCGCCTTGCCCGCCTTGACCACATCGTGCAGCGCTTCGAGCGTCTCCTCGATCGGCACGCCGTAGTCCCAGCGATGGATCTGGTACAGATCGACAAAGTCGGTGCCGAGGCGCTTCAGGCTGTGGTCGATCTCGCTCAGGATCGCCTTGCGCGACAAGCCCGCGCCGTTCGGCCCGGGCCGCATGCGGCCGTGGACCTTGGTCGCGATCACGACATCGTCGCGGCGCGCGTACTCGGTCAGCGCGCGGCCGACGATCTCTTCGCTGCTGCCGTCGGAATAGACGTTCGCGGTGTCGAAGAAGTTGATCCCCGCATCGAGCGCCTTCTTCAGGAACGGCCGGCTCTGCGCCTCACCCAGCGTCCAGGGGTGATTGCCGCTGCCGGGCGCACCGTAGCTCATGCAGCCCAGACACAGCCGCGAGACCTTCAGGCCAGTGCGGCCCAAATTGACGTAATCCATCAGGTCGTCCTTTCAATCACGTTGCGCGCCGCGGACCGGCCATAGGTGAGCCGCGCCCACAGCGCCTCCATCGGCCCGCGCTCGTGCGTGCGCAGCCACCACAGGCTCCATGGCACTTGAATGCCGAAGTAGATCAGCAAGGCCAATCCCAGCCCCGCGGCAGGGCCGACGCGGCCCCACTGGCCGAAGCCCCAGCCGTAGAACAGCGCCGTGCACAGCAGCGTCTGCATCAGGTAGTTGGTGAGCGGCATGCGGCCGGTCGTCGCCAGCGGCACGAGCGCGCGTGCGCCGGCGGGCGTCTGCGCCAGGCGCACGATCGTCAGCACGTAGAAGACCATCAGCGCAAAGCGGCTCGTCCAGTAGCACAGGCTGCCGAGCAGCTTCAACGGCGTCGGCCCCGGCGCGCGCTGCGCTTCGAAGATGATCGTGAACACGACACCGCAGACCAGGCCGAGCGCGAGCGCGCCCCATTGCAGGCGCGGGATGCGCGGCAGCAGTTCGGGGATGCGCTGCGGCCAGTGGCGCCGGCCGGCCAGCAGGCCGAGCAGCATCGTCATTGCCATCTGCACATAGAAGCCCAGCGTGTTCCACAGCGCCCAGCGGTCGCCGTAGAAGTGGCTGAACTCGCGCAGGTGCTCGGCCGCGGCATCGAAGAAGCTGCCGTGCCCATAGGCGGCGTTGTTGCTGGTCTCGAAGGCCTTGGCCTGGGCTACGAGTTGCGCGACGATCTCGGGCGTCATGACCAGCAGCCGCAGCGCGCCCGAGACGACCGGGTACAGCAAGCACGCGCCGATCAGCAGCACGATCGCGCGATCGCCGAGGCGGCGCAGCGCAAGCAGCATCAGCAGGCCGAGCAGCGCATAGATGTGCAGCACGTCGCCGGTCCAGAACACTGTGGCGTGGACCAGCCCGAACCCGCCGAGTACCAGCAGCCGCCGCAGGTACTGGCCGGCGGCGCGATCGGGATCGCGCTGCTGCATGCGCGCAAACTGGATCGTGAAGCCGATCCCGAACAGCAGGCTGAACATGCTGTTGAACTTGCCCGAGAACAGCAGGTCGCGCGCCAGCTCGGCCAACTGGTCGAGCCGGCCCGGCCACAGGTGCGAGCCGTCGACCTCGGCGAAAAACGAGGTCGAGAAACCCGGCATGTTCATGATCAGGATGCCCAGCAGCGCGAAGCCGCGCACGATGTCGAGCGTGGCGATGCGTTCGGAGGCCGGGAGCGGGGACGATGGGGTCGGCATGGGCTCTTTCGGTGAGGCACAGGCGGTGCCGCCGATGTTGGCGCAAGTGCCGCGCGTGCGGCAGCCCCAAGAACGTGGTGGGCCTGGTGGGCCGGTCAGCCGGCGATGCTGACGTTGAGCTGCCGCAGCCGCGCCATCGCGATGCCCGCGGCCGCGGTGCGCGTCTCGACACCGAGCTTGACGTAGACGCGCTCGAGGTGCTTCTTCACCGTCGCCGGGCTGGTGCCGAGGATGTCGCCGATGTCGCGATTCGTCTTGCCCTTCGCGACCCAGTACAGCACCTCGGCTTCGCGCAGCGTGAGCTTGAGCGCTTGCACCAGCGTCTGCACGACAGCGGCGTCCGACACCTCGCGCATCACGATCAGCAGGTCGTCGTCGCCGGTGCGCTGCTGCAGCGCGAGCACGAGCTGGCGGTCGTCCTTGTCGACGCTCAGCGTGCGCGGTTCGCGGCCTTGCGCCCCGACCGCGGCCTCGTTGCGCAGCCACTCCAGCACCGAGTCGGGCACCTGGCCCGCCGCCGCCTCGAAGTAGCTCTGCATCAGGTCGCGCGCGAGCGGCGTCTGCCACACCGCGCGCGCCGGGCCGCCGGCTTCATCGACGTGGATCGCCATCGTCGCGTGGCCGAAGGCATCGAGCGCGTTGCGCGCCTGCGTCGCCTGCATCGCCTGGCGCGCGCCGCGCATGTGCACCGCCATGCGCGCGAGCACCTCTTGCGCGCGGATCGGCTTGGTCACGTAGTCGACGCCGCCGGCACCGAAGGCCTTGATCACGTGCTCGGTCTCGGTCAGCCCGGTCATGAAGATGATCGGGATGTGCGCGGTCTCGGCCTGCGCCTTGAGCCGGCGCGCGACCTCGAAGCCGTCCATGCCCGGCATCACCGCGTCGAGCAGCACGATGTCGGGCAATGCCTGCGCGGCCCGCTGCAACGCGCTCTCGCCGTTCGTCGCGACGAGCACGATGTAGCCGGATTCGTCGAGCGCGTCGTGCAGCACCGACAGGTTGTCGGGCACGTCGTCGACGATCAGCACGACGTTGCTGGCGCTGCGGTCGGGGAGGCGGTCGGTCATGCGGGGGAGCGCGAAACGAGAGGGATCGGGGCGATAGCGTGAGCGTAGCCCACTTCGGTCGCACGATGCGCCAGTAGGCCGGCGTGATGCGCAACGCGCTCAGGCGCTGCGACTCACTTGCAGCGCCTGACGCAGGATGCGGCTGATCGCGTCGAGCTGGAACTGACGCGCCAGGCCGCGCAGTTGCTCTGCAAAGCGCGCGTGGGCGGGGTCATCGGCCTCGATCTCGTCGAGCTTGCGCACGATGCCGCGGAAGTAGCCCAGGCTCACCAACTCGTCGAGCGCCTGCAGTTGTTCTGGTGCGGGCAACGCGCCGTCGACGGCATGCTCGGGCTCCGCGGCCGCCAGCGCAGCGGGTGCGGCGCTGAGCCACTCGAGTTGCAGGCGCGCGCCGAGCCAGTCGAGCAGCTCGTTGACGCGCACCGGCTTCAGGATGAAGTCTTCGATCGAGATGCCGACCTCGTTGTCCAGGCCCTTGTCGAACGCATTGCCCGAGACGATCGCGACCGGCGCGGCGCTCAAGCCCTGCGCGCGGATCGCACGCACTGTCGCCCAGCCGTCGATGCCGGGCATCGCGAGGTCCATCAGGATCGCGTCCGCGCGGTGTTGATCCAGCCACGCCAGGCACTCGTGGCCCGAGGCCACCGCATCGATCTTGAAGCCCAGCGGCTGCAACACGCTCACGAGCAGCTCGCGCTCGACCTCTTCGTTGTCGACGACGAGGATGCGTTTGCGCGCGCCGAGGTAGCCGGTGCGCGCGCTGCGCGGCGCCTCGGCGGGCAGCCGCACGCCATGCACCTCGGGCAGGAACAGGCGGATGCGGAACACCGTGCCGGTCTGCGGTGTGTCCGCGCTGCTGCGCACCGTCAGCTCGCCGCCCATCAACCCGATCAGCATCTTGCTGATCGTCAGGCCGAGACCGGTGCCGCCGCCGGCCTCGTGACCGCGCGCGAACGGCTCGAACATGTGCTCGATCTCGTCGGCCGGGATGCCGGGGCCGGTGTCCTCGATCTCGAACACCGCCATCTCGCGCGCGAAGCTGACGCGAAACTCGACCCGCCCGGTCTGCGTGAACTTGACCGCGTTGCCGAGCACGTTGATGAGGATCTGGCGCAGGCGCTTCTCGTCGGCGCGCACGATCTCGGGCAGCGCGTCGGCGAGCGCGCGGCGAAACTCGATGCCCTTGGCCGCGGCCTGCAGCTCGAACATCCGCACGATCTCGTGCATGCAGTCGCGAAAGCGCATCGGCCGGTTCTCGAGCCGCAGCCGGCCGGCCTCGATGCGCGCGATGTCGAGCGTGCCCTCGATCAGCGACAGCAGGTGATCGCCGCCGCGGCGGATCACCGTGACAGCCTGGCGGCGGTGCGCGGGCACCGACGCGTCTTCTTCGAGCAGCTGTGCGTAGCCGAGGATGCTGTTCAGCGGCGTGCGCAACTCGTGGCTCACGGTCGTGATGTAGCGGCTCTTGGCCTGGTTCGCGAGCTCGGCCTGGCGTCGCGCGGCTTCGGCTTGAAGCTTGGCCTGCTGCAGCTGCTCGTCGGTGCGGCGGTGCGATTCGATCTCGTGGCGCAGCGCATGCGTCTGCTCGTTCAGCGCCTGGGTCTGGCGGTTCGATTCTTCTTGCGCGACCTGCCGGCTCTTGTGCGTGAGCACCAGCCACCACGCGACGATGCCGCTGACGAGCAGCAGCGCGGCGAAGGCCTTGATGAAGCCCAGGCGCAGCGCGGCGGCCGAGGCCGTGTCGGCCAGCAGCGGCAGGCCCTGGTGATAGAGCGTGGCGAACAGGCCCGCGAGCAGCGGCACGATCACCGCCATCAACAGCAGGTAGTGGCCGAGGCCGGTGTCGAGGTACGGCCACATCGCGCGCGGCAGCACCGCACGCAGCGCGCTGTTCCATTGCACCGAGAGCCGCGCATGCGGCTTGCACAGGTCGTTGCAGCGCGCATCGAGCGTGCAGCACAGCGAGCAGATGTCGCCCTGGTAGGCGGGGCAGTGCGCAAGGTCGTCGCGCTCGTAATCGCGGTCGCAGATCACGCAGCGGGTCAGGCGCTTGTAGCTGCCCTCGTCCTCATTCGTTCGGGGTTCGCGCGCAAGGTAATAGCGACCTTGCGTGGCCCACGCGATCAGCGGCGACACGACCAGCGCCGTGACGAGCGCGATCACGGCCGAGAAAGCCTGCGCCATCGGCCCGAGCACGCCCAACCACGCGACGATGGACAGCAGCGACGCGACGCCCATCGCGCCGACGCCGACCGGGTTCACGTCGTACAAGTGCGCGCGCTTGAACTCGATGCCCTTGGGCGACCAGCCCATCGGCTTGTTGATCACCAGATCGGCGACGACGGCCATCATCCACGCGATCGCGATGTTCGAGTACAGGCCCAGCACCTTGCCCAAGGCTTGGAACACGTCGAGCTCCATCAGCATCAGCGCGATCGCGGTGTTGAACAGCATCCACACGACGCGGCCGGGGTGGCTGTGTGTCAGCCGCGCGAAGAAGTTCGACCATGCGAGCGAGCCGGCGTACGCGTTCGTGACGTTGATCTTGAGCTGCGAGACGAACACGAACAACGCGGTCGCCGCAACCGCGAGGCCGTACTGCGAGAACACCGCGTTGTACGCGACGAGGTACATCTGCGTCGGGTCGACCGCGCGATCCGGCGGCACCGCATAGCCGATCGCCAAGTAGGCGAGCAGCGCGCCGCTGAGCATCTTCAACACGCCGGGGATCACCCAGCCGGGGCCGCCGATGATCACACCGGCCCACCAGCGGCTTCGCTGGCCCGGTTGCGGCTCGGGCATGAAGCGAAGGTAGTCGGCCTGCTCGCCCATCTGCGTGATCAGCGCGATGCCGACGGTCATCGCCGCGCCGAACTTCATCAAATCGAAGCCGGCCGGGCGCGCGCCGTCCGGGCCTTCGCCGCCGTAGCGCCAGATCTCGGCGAGCACCTGCGGGTGCTGGTTCAGCACATAGGCCAGCGGCACGATCAGCATCAGCAGCCACAGCGGCTGCGTCCAGACCTGCAGCTTGCTGATCGTGGTCACGCCGTGCGTGACCAGCGGGATCACGATCAGCGAACACAGCAAATAGCCCCAGGCCGGCGGGATGTCGAACGCGAGCTCCATCGCGTAGGCCATGATGGCCGCCTCGAGCGCGAAGAAGATGAAGGTGAAGCTCGCGTAGATCAGCGACGTGATCGTCGAGCCGATGTAGCCGAAGCCGGCGCCGCGGGTCAGCAGGTCCATGTCGACGCCATGCTTGGCCGCGTAGACGCTGATCGGCCAGCCGGCCATGAAAATGATCAGGCCGGTCGCGAGGATGGCCCAGAACGCGTTGATGAAACCGTACTCGACCAGCAGCGTGCCGCCGACCGCCTCGAGCACGAGGAACGACGCGGCGCCGAACGCGGTGTTGGCCACCCGCAGTGCCGACCACTTGCGGAACGAGCGCGGCGTGAAGCGCAGCGCGTAGTCTTCCATCGTCTCGCGCGCGACCCAGCTGTTGTAGTCGCGGCGAACCTTGACGACCTGCTGCACTGGCTTGGTGCCCGACGGTGGCGCCATCGCCTGACCGATGCGCGGGGCTTCGGCGACGGAGGCGGCCAACGGCAGGATCGGGACAACGCTCATGAACCGAGTTGGTGCAAGCCCTGTGCCACGCGTGGTACGTCTCCTGCTACCTTCGATGCCATGGACCTCACGCCCCGCGAGAAAGACAAGCTGCTGATCTTCACTGCCGCTTTGCTGGCCGAACGCCGCAAGGCCCGCGGGCTGAAGCTCAACTACCCCGAGGCGGTGGCACTGATCAGCGCCGCCATCATGGAAGGCGCGCGCGACGGCAAGAGCGTGGCCGCGCTGATGAGCGAAGGCAAGACCTGGCTCACCCGCGCCGACGTGATGATTGGGGTCGCCGAGCTGATCCCCGAGATCCAGATGGAGGCCACGTTCCCCGATGGCACCAAGCTGGTGACCGTGCACCAACCGATTGCATGAAGCAGCAACCATGATCCCTGGCGAACTCCTCACCGATGGCCCTGACCACGAACTCAACCCCGGCCGGCGCACCGCGTCGCTGGTGATCGAAAACACCGGCGACCGCCCGATCCAGGTCGGCTCGCACTACCATTTCGCCGAGACCAACGCGGCGCTGCGCTTCGATCGCGCGGCCGCGCGCGGGATGCGGCTGAACATCGCCTCGGGCACCGCGGTGCGCTTCGAGCCGGGGCAGCAACGCACCGTCGAGCTCGTCGACTACGCCGGTGCTCGGACCGTATACGGATTTCGTGGCTTGGTACAGGGAGCGCTTTGATCAGCGGCTGTTGATGATGCGACCTCCTTTTTGGATCGCAAAGAACGCGAAGGAACGCAAAGGGCACCAAGTGAATGAGTGAAGATGAGCTTGCCGCGCAAATCGTGGACGCAGCCATTGCCATTCACAAGATGCTCGGGCCGGGGCTTCTCGAGTCGGCGTATCTGGCCGCGCTTGAAATCGAATGTGGGGAACGAGGGCTGACGTTCGCACGCGAGGTGCCAATACTCGCGCAGTACCACGGCAAACCCTTGGGCATTGCGTACCGCGCCGATCTCGTCGTCGAAACCATTCTGCTGGTTGAAGTGAAGTCTGTCGTCGCCCTCAGCCCTGCCCACGCGGCGCAAACCCTGTCATATCTGCGCCTTGGACACTTTCGATTGGGCCTGCTGCTGAACTTCTCTGCCCCGCTGATGAAACAAGGCATCAAACGCATCATCAACAACATCTGAGTCTTCGCGCCCTTTGCGTTCCTTCGCGTTCTTTGCGATCAAAAAATAGCCCACGAGCCAACTCGACCTCCCAGAAAGCAAACATCCCATGGCAACCATCAACCGCCGCGCCTATGCCGAGATGTTCGGCCCGACCACCGGCGACCGGGTTCGGCTTGCCGACACGGGCCTGATCGTCGAGGTCGAAAAAGACTACACGCTGGCCGCCGGCGGCTACGGCGAAGAGGTCAAGTTCGGTGGCGGCAAGACCATCCGCGACGGCATGGCCCAGAGCCAGCGCCTGTCGGCCGAGGTCGCCGACACCGTGATCACCAACGCGCTGATCATCGACCACTGGGGCATCGTGAAGGCCGACATCGGCCTGAAGAACGGTCTGATCAGCACCATCGGCAAGGCCGGCAACCCGGACGTTCAGCCAGGCGTCGACATCGTCATCGGGCCCGGCACCGAAATCATCGCCGGCGAGGGCAACATCATCACCGCCGGCGGCATCGACTCGCACATCCACTTCATCTGCCCGCAGCAGATCGAAGAGGCGCTGATGAGCGGCGTCACGACGATGATGGGCGGCGGCACCGGCCCCGCGACCGGTACCTTCGCGACCACCTGCACGCCGGGGCCGTGGCACATCCACTCGATGCTGCGTGCGGCCGAGAGCTTCCCGATGAACCTCGGCTTCCAGGGCAAGGGCAATGCCTCGCTGCCGCGCGCGCTCGAAGAGCAGGTCGAGGCCGGCGCCTACGGCCTGAAGCTGCACGAAGACTGGGGCACGACGCCCGCGGCGATCGACAACTGCCTGAACGTGGCCGATGCGCATGACGTGCAGGTCACGATCCACACCGACACGCTGAACGAGTCAGGCTTCGTCGAAGACACGGTGGCCGCGTTCAAGGGCCGCGCGATCGCGACCTTCCACACCGAAGGCGCGGGCGGCGGGCATGCGCCCGACATCATCAAGGTCGCCGGTCTGCCCAACGTGCTGCCCTCGTCGACGAACCCGACGATGCCGTACACGGTCAACACCGTCGACGAGCACCTCGACATGCTGATGGTGTGCCACCACCTGCACGCGAACATCGCCGAGGACCTGGCCTTCGCCGAGAGCCGCATCCGCCGCGAGACGATCGCGGCCGAGGACATCCTGCACGACCTGGGCGTGTTCTCGATGATGTCGTCCGACAGCCAGGCGATGGGCCGCGTCGGCGAGGTCATCATCCGCACCTGGCAGGCCGCGCACAAGATGAAGTCGCAGCGCGGCACGCTGCCCGAAGACAACGCGCGCCACGACAACTTCCGCGTCAAGCGCTACATCGCGAAGTACACGATCAACCCCGCGATCACGCAGGGCATCTCGCACGTCGTCGGCTCCATCGAGGTGGGCAAGCTCGCCGACCTGGTCGTGTGGAAGCCGGCGTTCTTCGGCGTCAAGCCGAGCCTGATCATCAAGGGCGGCATGATCGCCGCGGCCGCGATGGGCGACCCGAACGCGAGCATCCCGACGCCGCAGCCGGTGCACTACCGGCCGATGTTCGGCGCCTTCGGCAGCGCGATGGACAACACCTGCCTCACCTTCATCTCGAAGGCCGCGGCCGATCTCGGCGTGCCGGCCAAGCTGGGCCTGCGCCGCCGCACCGAGGTCGTGAAGAACACGCGCACGATCGGCAAGAAGGACATGGTCCACAACAGCGGCACGCCCACCATCGAGGTCGATGCGCAGACCTACGAGGTGCGCGCCGACGGCGTGCTGCTGACCTGCGAGCCAGCGACCGAGTTGCCGATGGCGCAGCGCTACTTCCTGTTCTGAGAAGTACCTCACCGCATTTTGTAAACAATGAGGTTGTTTTCCCTCTGATCGAGCCACGTTTTCTGTTTACAGAGAGCCGGCCGTCGGTAAGCTGGCGCCACATCAACTACGCACCGCGGCAGCGGTGTAAACATGGCGCTGGAGATCGAGCAACGGGTAGTCGTCGCGGAAGACGGTGAACGGTTCTGTGTGCTCCTCGCGGGCGAGGAGCACACACGGCCGTTTTCTAGCCAAACTACCGGACCACCTTGGAAGCTGCCGGTCAGAGATGTTGTCGGGAAATCGATGTTCGTCGGCAGTCGTTCGCGTGTGTCAACCGGCGAACCAAGCAAGATCATGAGTCAACGTCTGCATCCGAAAGTCCCGAACTGTTACTGCCAACCCTTCGCCAACGTACGCCGAACCAGATTGGGCGCCTGAAACCTGACGCTCGAGCCTTTGGTGCAAACCGCGAGTATGACGACCATGGAGATGACGATTTGGCCCCATGAAATGGCGCGCTTCGGACTGCCGGCCGTGTCCGTGAGCGGCGACACCTCTGATCTGGTCCCACCCCGCCCCGCCAGGCGGCGCGGCGACAGAGACCCTAAGCGCACCGCTGGGCCTACCGGGCGGTGCCTTCGCCGACCCAAATTGTGTCTGCCACCACCTTGCCTCGCTGTCGGCAAGCCCTGAATACATCACAGGCGAAGCGTAGTGTGCCTTCAGTCGCGTTGCGCCGATTCGGTCAGAAACTCCACGAAATCCAAGACGAGACCGGAGCTTTCCTGCTCCCGCCAAAAGATATGCACATTCAAATCCGGAAGCCCTTCGATCGGGATATAGACGATGCCATCGTGCTTCTCTCTCAATACGTAGTCGGCGCCGAGCATCAGCCCGCCACCATCCTTGACGATGCGCAGCCCGATTTGCGCTTGGGTCGTCTCGTAAACGAAGTTTGGCTTGACCTTGGCGCGTTGAAAGCTCGCGAGAACAGTGTCGTAGAGCGGCTCGTTAATATTGCGAGAAAAGATTATTAGGTTTTCATCTATCAGATCTGAGAGATGAATAACCTTGGCCTGAGCCAGTCGATGAATGCTCGGCACGGCCAATAGCCATCGCCCATCGATGACAAATCGAGTCGAAATATTCGACGCCTGATCTTCATTCGTCAATAGCACGCCCATGCCAATGTCGATCTGGTGGGTGATAAGGGCCTTGATTTGCTGCGTTGATACCATTTCCTTGCGGCTGATCTTCACGTTTGGATAGAGTTTCTGCAGTTTCGTCAACGCCGGCACGATAAAGGGCAGATCGGTGTATTCGACCATTGCGATCGCAATCCGCTGTTCGTTCTGAAACGCGGTGCGTCGCGTGACCTCGACCATTGTTTCCATCTGCGCCAAGACGTCGATTGCCTGCCCTCGAAAGACCGCTCCTGCGGCCGTCAGTACGACGCTTCTGCGATCACGGATCAGAAGCTGCACTCCCAGAATGGCTTCCAGCGCCGCGATCTGCTGGCTCAACGCTGACTGTGTCACCGCGAGTTTTGCTGCCGCGCGCCCGAAATGCAATTCGTCGGCGACGCCGACAAAATAGCGCAGGTGCTTGATGTCGATCGGACTCATAAGTTCATCTAATCACAGAGCCGGTAATAGTTAATTGGACGGTGCGCGCCGGGGATCATAGGATTGCTGCACTAGATAAACACCGCGAGGAACTAAAGCATGTCCAATTGGATGATTACAGGAATTTCTAGAGGCTTCGGAAAGCAAATGTCGGAAGAGCTTCTGAAAAATGGACATCGTGTGGCTGGCACGACGCGCAACGGCCTCAGCGATCTTCGTCACGCAAATCTGACCGTATTCAAGCTCGACGTGACGAAGGCAGAAGATGTGCACGCAGTCGTCCTCGATATCATCGAAACCATCGGGCCAATCGATGTAGTCGTCAACAACGCCGGCTTCGGCATGGTCGGAGCGGTCGAAGAGGTTTCACCGGATGAAGCGCGACATGTGTTCGCAACGAACGTGTTTGGAACGCTGAACGTCATCCAAGCGGTTCTACCCTCCCTCAGAGAACAGCGTTCCGGCCTGATCATCAACTTCTCGTCGGTTGGCGGGATGGCGGGTTCGGCCGGGTTCGGGATCTACAACGCGACCAAATTCGCCGTCGAAGGCATGTCCGAAGCGCTTGCCCTGGAGGTGAACCCTTTCGGCATTCGCGTGATGCTGGTCGAGCCCGGCTACTTCCGCACCGACTTCCTGTCGTCGCAATCCATGTCCAAAGCCGAGCGCGTGATCGAGGACTATGCGCCGACCGCAGGCGTGACACGCGCGAACGTCGGAAGCCGCGATGGTAGCCAGCCAGGCGATCCGGCGAAAGCTGTGCAGGTGATTGTCCAGGCGGCGGAATCTGAGTCCCCGCCATTGCGGCTGCCGCTGGGCGCCGATGCATTCACCAGGATTGACGAAAAGATCGCGAAAGTGAAAGCCGACATGGCGGCGTGGCGCGAGTTGGCCACCTCAACCTCGTTCGAGCCCTGAAGCTTTGCTGCATTCCATCTCCGATAGCCAACATGCGCAGTCAACGTGGCAGGTGCAATCCCGCTCCTGCCATATCCCCCTGCGCTCCAACTTCCCGAAAGAAAACACATGCCCTTCGTAAACGTGAAACTGGTCGATGGCGTCTTCACCAGTACCCAGAAACATGCGCTGGCAAAGGCCCTGACGGACGTCATGGTCAAGTTCGAGGGCTCCGAGGCCTTTCGCCAGGTGACCTGGGTCTTGATCGAAGAGCTTCACACCGACGGCTGGCACATCGGCGGAGAGCCATTCAGCGGGCCGCCGTCCCTGATGGGGACGCTGGGTCGTTCCAAGGAGGTCTTCGAAATGATCGACGGGACACCGACGTCCAGAGACGAGTTCGCCGCCGTCCTGCCGCCCGTCAATGCTTCCGAGCAGGCGGCCAAGCTCCACGCCCAGAAGTAGAGCCGGTCACGTTCGAAGCTCGACTTGTCTTCGAGGCAACACACCAGGAGCAATCAAATGCAGTACATCGTGATAACCCGCCGGCGCAGCGAAATATTCCCGGAGTCCGATTACAGCCCCGAGAGACTTGCAGCCGAAACCGCCGCCGTTCGCAAGCTCTATGGCGAAGGCATCGTGCGCCACATCTGGCACCGTGGCGACGTGGGGGGTGCATGCCTCCTGCTCGAAGTCGAATCCGAAGACGGCGTAACGTCTGCCCTGGGCAGGCTGCCGTTGTTTGGTTTGGGGATGCAAGAAGCGGTCTCCATCGTGCCCTTGGCACCCTACCGCGGCTTCGCGGCCGGATAGCGCCTCTTCGGACACCTGAGCGGGATGATCCCGCACCATCCCGAAGACATCGCACATCGAAGCCGAGCGTTGGCCAGGTCTTCGCCAACCCACAAGAGATCATGCCCATGTCCACCTCTACTCCCTCCGCGCCTTCTCCCTATGCCTTTAGCGAACTCCTGATCGACGGGCGCTGGCGTGCCGGCGCTGCAGGAACGATCTTCAAGGATATCGATCCCTACACGGGCCGGACGCTCGTCGAAGTACCACAGGCGAATGTCGCGGATATTGACGCTGCCTATGCGAGCGCCAAACGGGCTCAGCGCCACTGGGCTGACACCATGCCGGGACAGCGGGCGGAGATTCTGCGCAGAGCCGCCGCGATCATGGACGTTCGTCACGTCGAGATCGTCGACTGGTTGATCTGGGAATCCGGCAGCGTTCGCATCAAGGCGGAACTCGAATGGTCGGCGGTTCGCGCCATCATTCTCGAGGCGTCGACCCTGCCAACCCGCGAGTGGGGTCGCATCATGCCCGGCGATATTCCGGGCAAGGAGCACCGGATCTACCGCGTCCCGGTGGGCGTCGTCTCTGTCATCAGCCCCTGGAATTGGCCGATGCATCTGAGCAGCCGCGCCACCGCGCCCGCGCTGGCTCTCGGAAATGCCGTCGTCTTGAAGCCGGCCTCCGAGACCGTCGTCAGCGGCGGGCTGCTTCTCGGGAAGATCTTCGAGGAAGCTGGTCTCCCGCCGGGTGTCCTGAATGTCGTCAGCGGTGACAATCGTCTGGTCGGCGATCCGTTCGTCCTGCACCCCGCATCCCGGGTGATCTCGTTCACCGGCTCAACGCCGGTCGGACGACGCATCGCCGGATTGGCGGCCACCGGAAGGACACTCAAGAAGGCGCAGCTCGAATTGGGCGGCAACAATCCGCTTGTCATCCTCGACGATGCCGATCTTGAGCAGGCCGTGAACATCGCCACCTTCGGACGTTTTCTGCACCAGGGTGAGCTGTGTGTCAGCGTCAATCGGGTGATCGTTGAGGATGCCCTTCACGATCGGTTCGTGGAGGCGTTCGTCGAGCGGGTGAAAGGTCTGAAATATGGCGATCCGAATCTCGCCGATACGGCTGTGGGTCCGATCATCAATCAACGTCAGCTTGATGGTCTGAACACGATGATCGCCAATGCGCGCGCGGACGGCGCGACGGAGCGCGTTGGCGGCAGATCCGAGGGGCTCGTTCTTCCGCCACACGTCTTCACCAACGTGACGGAGAACGTGCGTCTCGGGCGAGACGAGATTTTTGGGCCTGTCGTACCGATCTCGCGCGCCAAAGACGAATCGGATGCGCTGCGTATGGCGAACGATACCGAATTCGGTCTGTCGAGCGCCGTGTTGACACGCAACATCGATCGCGGCGTGCGGTTCGCACATCAGGTCGAGGCCGGCATGACCCACGTCAACGACGTTCCAGCGGTGGATCTCGCGAACATGCCATTTGGCGGCGAGAAGAACTCTGGTCTTGGCCGGTTTGGCGCCAACGGAATGTTCGAGGACTTCACGACCGAGCACTGGATCTCGGTGCAACACGGCACGCGTCAGTTTCCTTTCTGATTACGGCCATTTTCGAAAAGCGTCGCCGTCAGTCAACCGGTACTGGCGTCGTGAGTCCACACCCCTCCGCGGGACGCCCCTGCGGCCTTTTCATCGACGACAGAACTGGAGGCTCCGAGATGTCAGACGGTTACTCATACGACCTGGTGCCGCTCTCGCGGCGTCAGATCCTGATAGCCGGCGCAAGCGGCGCTACCGCAATCGCTTTCCCTGCCGCGGCCTTGGCCGCCACCGCGCCCGATGGCGCAGACCCTCACCCATCAAACAAGACTGGAAATCACGCGATGAGCTCAATCAAGACCAAAGACGGAAACGAGATCTTCTACAAGGACTGGGGCGACAAGGCCGCCCAACCGATCGTCTTCTCGCACGGCTGGCCGCTGAGCGCAGACGATTGGGACGGCCAGATGCTGTTCTTCCTCCAGCAGGGATACCGCGTGATCGCGCATGACCGCCGCGGTCACGGTCGTTCCAGCCAGATCTCCACCGGCCACGACATGGACCACTACGCCGACGACTTGGCGGCAGTGACCGAGCACCTGGATCTCCACCGCGCGATCCACGTCGGCCACTCCACCGGGGGCGGCGAAGTGGCGCACTACATTGCCCGGCACGGCGGCAAGCGCGTCGCCAAGGCCGTGCTGATCAGCGCGGTACCCCCGCTGATGCTGAAGACCGCGGCCAATCCCGGTGGCCTGCCGCTCGACGTTTTCGACGGCATCCGCGCAGGCGTGGCAACCAACCGTCCGCAGTTCTACAAGGACCTCACGATGCCCTTCTACGGCTTCAACCGGCCCAACGCCAAGGTCTCGGAAGGGATTCGCGAGCACTGGTGGCTGCAGGGCATGATGGGCTCAATCCAGGCGCACTACCTGGGCGTCAAGGCCTTCTCCGAGACGGACTTCACCGAAGACTT
>Ga0307515_10013162_pt1 | contig 15481 bp, 9 predicted proteins | sample 17_EM_MG_FD_194513 | JGI IMG/M metagenome (GOLD analysis project Ga0307515, IMG submission 194513) | Populus trichocarpa ectomycorrhiza microbial communities from riparian zone in the Pacific Northwest, United States - 17_EM | ecosystem: Host-associated > Plants > Roots > Unclassified | place... | reverse complement strand
AGGAGCAATTAGAACTAAAAGAAAGAAGCTACGAACAACAATCACTTCAAAAAAATCAAATTCTCTTATTTTCCCATACTCGTAAGTGATGTTCATTGTATTAGGTTTGTATCCTTTTAATTTAGCTATAGTGGTTCTTTATTCTAGTATCTGTTGAGTATTTTATCTAAACTTAATGCTTGTGTGTGCTTAATCACCGTTTACATGATTTGGGATTCAATTTGAGACCGATAAATGATATTTATTTTAGCTATTGTTTGAAATATATAAGGAATCAATAGGATTGAGATATCTATAAAACTTGTGTATTTCTTAAAGATTTTATCGTTTCTAATGAATTTTGACAAGTTTAGAATTTTCACAAAGATGTACTAAATTTTCTTATTAAAATAATTCATTGATACTTGAGTGAGATTAGTGACTTACTTAGTAAAACCTAATTATTAATAAAAAAAAAATCAATATGATCAATTCAATTGAAAAATTCGTATAGTATTAGTTATAGCAAAGTCATAAATCATAAGATTCGTTAAATTTATTTTCAACGTCATTTAATTATTTGTCTGTTTGTTATAATTTTTTTTGTTTCACAAACTTTAATAATTGAATCAGAGGTTTAATAATTTTGGAATTATTGATATTTTTCGTGAATCCTCATAGAATTTGTTAGGATATCTTACTCATTCACTTAATTACTTTTTACGAATTATGCACTTGAGATTTTGTGATTTTGACCAACAATAACCCCTCTAAATTATCTTCTACTCGTTGCAAGATGGGACCGGACATGAAAGACCGCTTGAAAGGCACCACATTTTTTCCCCACTTTTTTCTCTTACCGACTTGGAAACTTCAAGGAAGACTATTTTCGCTTGTATATTTTTTTGTTCTTTCCATTTTTGCTTCTCTTGTGTGGGCTCGTTTGCATCGCATTTAGAATGGTCCAAGATGGAGACGAGCTTGACTTTGTATGTGGCGGCCATTCAGAAGTCTTCCCCTTGTTTGGTGGGAACTCTACATGCAATTTCCTAATTAATTCTTAATCAATGAAAGTGGCCATTCAATAATTCAAAGACTTTAATTTGTGACCATTGATTGATTTCCTTTCGTATTGATCCAAGATGGCATTCGTAGTCTGTGGATGAGTATTATTCCCAAGATCTTACAAACCTAAAGCGATTATTTGATTTCTCTGAAAGTTTTCTCCTTCAATGTTCAGTAAAATATCAACGCACCTCTTTGGTGCGTATGCAGCCCTTCTTTTGCTTGTGATCCTATCCACTCACCATAGTTGCAGTGCTAGAAAGACCAACAATTACTGCGCTCCTTCTTCTTGTGGCAATTTCCATAATATTAGCTACCCTTTTCGATTAAGTACCGATCCCGAAAGCTGTGGCAACAAAAACTATGAACTTGCTTGTGAAAACAACGAGCGCCTAACTTTACACTTGAACATGGTAAAATATTATGTTCAGGCAATCAATTACAGTGACTTATCAATTCGACTTGTGGATGCTGCTGTTCAGAAAGATGATTGCTTCTCCCTCCCTCATCCACTTAGTTTTCGCCGGTTAGATTACTCAGTCAAAAGCTCTTTTACGTTAGTTTTCATAAGTTGTGAAAATCCAATACTGAATCCTCCAGCTTATATAGTGGACACTTCTTCTTGCAAAAATGACAGTAGCACTGCATATAATTCTACTTCGTCTAGCAGTGTTTCTTCTCCCAGCTTCTTTAATATGGAAGGTTATTCCTATGTCATGGTTGGTGGTGTTAAAATGGCCGACATACCAGACTTGTGCCGTATAAATTTGATTTGTTATGTGCCTGGATTTCTTCTGCCAGAAAACAAGACCAATATGTCGTATATAGATGTTCATGATATCTTGGTATATGGGTTCGAGCTTTCATGGTTTTCGCCCTGTTGTGGTTCTGTCAGAGAGAACCGCTGCGGGTACCTTGATAAAACAGCCATGGTCTCCTACTGTGGTAAGCATGCCTATGATTATCCATACCGTATTTGCTTTATTTTAGAATGATAAAAGCTAAATATCGTTGATCTTTGTAATGCTAAAATAAGATTTGAACACTGATACGACCTTTTCTTTTCCTTGAAATATTGCAGTTGGAATCGTGATAGACTGTTATTTAAAAGGTGATGACTATTGGAATCTTATTTGCTGTTGCTCGATTTTACAAAAAGTTGCATATGCCTTGGGCTCGATCATATATATTAAGGTTTTCTTCTGTTTTTCATTCATCGAACCCTTGACGCTGACAATGACTCAATATCTTTTTGGTGATTTCAGGTATCGACTGGGTAATAAATCGAATTATGGGTGAGTTGATTTATTTTGTCTAATTATAGCACTATCAAGAAAGAGCACTAATATTTTACAAGTACAAGAACCTAAAAATAACTTATAAATCCCAAATATATGTTCTTTTATCCTTTAGTTTTTTTAGTTTGATATATCAAGAAAGAGTACTGATAATCCTGGGAAAACTGATGTGATTTTTTCCTTTCCATGAGCTGTAGCAATATGGTTGAAAGGCACATGGATGAATGCCAGGTATTTGAAAGGTGAGGACCATTGCTTGTCTTTTTTGTTTTCTTGAAATACATGGATTGGACTTGTTGCATTTACCCTAATCATTTTCTTCGCAAAGAAGGTGTTCTTTTGTTATTTATTCATCAGGATTTTACACTCTCATGCTAACTCTTTATTGTCTGATATAAATATAGGTGTCATGTCGATAATAAATCGAAGCATAGGTGAGTTAATTTATTTCTTCTAAAAATAACTTAATATATTCTTTTTATTCGTTAATCTTTTGAATTTATATGAATATCATGTTGTTAATTTATGTAAAGTAATAATAAGATTCCAAGCACTATAGAAGTACTAGAATAATCGAATCTGACCGAAATCGATCAATTATATAGATTTTAATTTTTATTCTAAAATAAACTCATATGATGAGCAATCTTATTTTTGGGTTTGTTTTCAAGCAAACAATTTTTTTGAATTCATTATTGAGCTCGAAACCATGTTGAGATTTGATATTTCTATTTTCAATATAAAAAAAAAACCAAATTCTTTATTTAGTTTGGTGATTAAAGTAATAATTTTAATCTAAAAACTTAAATTATTAATTAAAGTTAAATCCTCTTGAAACTCTTATACAATTGTTAGATAAAACTCTTTGTTGTTTATTTTTTAAAGGTTTTACGTTCTAACACTACCTCTCCTTGTTTTTTTTTTTTTTTGGGTGAATATAGATCACAACTCGATGTCTTATCGAAACCCAGGTGAGTTAACTTGTTAATTTCTTCGTATTATAGTACTAATTATTTCCGTTGTGGGTCAGTGACCATTTGACCTTGTTTTTCCGATTCATAACCTTTCAATTAGTCTTTTATCAAGTGATTTATTAAAAGAGAATTACAAGTCACCTAGCATTGCATTTATATAATATTTATTTATGATTCTTAGTTTTTTTTTATTCATTATTATCGATTTTTTTTCATTAATTGTCCTCGTGTTTTTCTTGTAGGAACGACCATCGCTTCAAATTTACTAATCATTCTCGTAAATTTGTTCTTGACGCTGCTACTTGTGTTACTTGTCCTCATCGGTAAGTATTTTACTTTGCTTTTTTAGACTAATTGTGAGACATTCAATTCATGTACATCAGACATAAAACAAATTCATCTTATAGCATAAGCTCTATACATGATTAAGGAAAAATTAAGTGCAAGAAATGATCATCTCCAAGTTTTGGCTCATAATTAACAGTTAATTTTTAAGAGTTAGAATATTCATATAAATGGTTTTTAGTGATGTAAACAAGTATTAAGCTAATGTTTAAAATAAAAATCATGGGGAAAACTAAAGCATGCATGCTCACACAAATATTCACACGTAGCATAAAATAAAAGAAATATTTATATGAATATTTTATTTTAATTTTAAGCTAAGAATTTGATGTTCCAAAACAAATATGCTTTCATAGATACACTATTAAATTGGAAGGACTCAACATGGAGATACATAATAATGAAAGTCACTTTTCTATTCATAAAAAAAATATATTGATATGAAAGTCTAATAACACTATATTTTATCAACATTGATTGTTTTTGTGATGTCTTTACACAGCGGCATTGCATGCGCTATTATTCCTTTGTGGTTTTCCATGTCTCATAATCTTGCTTATCTACAAGTGGCAAAGAAGGCATTTATCCATGTATAACAATATTGAGAAATTCTTGCAAAGTCATGATAATGATCTCATGCCGATAAGGTATAATTATTCAGAGATTAAGAAGATAACAAACGGATTTAAAGACAAATTAGGACAAGGAGGTTTTGGCTCAGTTTATAAAGGAAAGCTTCGAAGTGGTCGTTTTGTAGCAGTAAAAATATTGGGCAAGTCAAAAGCCAATGGGCAAGATTTTATCAACGAAGTTGCCACTATTGGGAGAATTTACCATGTCAATGTCATGCGAATCATAGGCTTTGCTGTTGAGGGATCAAAGCGTGCTCTTATATTAGAATTCATGCCTAATGGGTCTCTTGAAAAGTACCTTTTTTCTAATCAAGGTAGCATCCCACTAAGCAATAATAAAATGTATGAGATTTCTCTTGGGGTGGCTCGTGGAATTGAATATCTACATCAAGGTTGTGATATGCAAATTTTACATTTTGATATCAAACCTCACAATATTCTGCTGGATGAAAAATTTATTCCAAAAATCTCAGATTTTGGACTAGCCAAATTATACCCATCAGGTAATAATAATGTGTCTCTCACAACTGTCAGAGGAACAATTGGATACATGGCTCCTGAATTATTATATAAAAATATTGGAGGTGTTTCTTACAAAGCTGATGTCTATAGTTTTGGGATGTTATTAATGGATATGGTAGGAAGAAGAAAGAACTTGAATGCATTGGCCAATCATTCAAGCCGAATTTACTTTCCTGCGTGGGTTTATGACAAAATTAGTGAAGGAAAGGACATAGAAATACAAGAAGATGCCACGGAATATGAAAAGAAAATAGTAAAGAAGATGATGATTGTGGCGTTGTGGTGCATACAATTGAAGCCCGATGATCGTCCCTCAATGCATAAAGTTGTTGAGATGCTTGAATCAGATGTTGATTTTCTCCGGATACCTCCCAAACCTTTTTTAAGCCCACATCAGATCCTAGAAGATGATGATAGAGCTAACCCTAAGAGGTTATCAGATCCACTAAATGACTGTATTGACTCTTCATATATGTTTGGTCGTTAATGATAAGAGTATAGCTGATTACATGTTTATTACTAATGGATTAGCCATCTACATTAAACTTTATTGATTGTATCGAACAATTGGATATTTTATTGATTGTATGGAACAATTGGATATTGGATAAATATCATCCAATCAAGTGTTTTTATTAAAAAGTACATTTGAATATGTATCAGATTTTTATAATTTTTTTCAAGTGGTTTTTTTATGATTCTAATACCTGAACATATTCGACAAGATAAGGGCTTTATTCGGGTTTCGGAACATTAATAAAGCAATGTCAAACTTCCGTGCATGATCTCCTTCGCATAACGAACACAAACCAGAATTTGCAGAAAATCTTTATCCATAACTTATTAGGTTGATTTCTACAACATATTTTACAACAGCTGAACAGGCAAATTGAACCTTTTACTCTGCGAAACCGTTGGACTCTTCGATATTCTTCGAATATAAGTTTTGCTGCAAACTCTTCGATATTCTTGTCAGAGCTTCCACCTTCATCTATTGTCACTTTGGCCAGTTCCTTCCACTTATATGAATTCCTTCTAATCTCACTCCTTCCATGGATTCCCTTAATTATGCAAAACATCAGTGATATACTTAGCATTTGTTGATTGATCAGTCCACTGTGTTTGACATTGCTTAATTATGCAAAACATCAGTAAAGAAGCACCCAACATATTTGTGCTCCAGAACTAATTTGGCTTTTTCATTATTTAAAAAAATTATTTTGAGGCTTTTATATATCATTCTTTTATTATTAAATAGTTATATTCAATGTTATATATATAAAAAAAAACTTTTAAAAAATTAAAACATTTATAAATTATTTTTTATTATATAGTCAATTAAATACTGAAAATTATTTTTCAATTTATTCTCCATATTAAATATTAAAAAAAAATACTTTTAAAAAATTTATTTTTTATAAAAATCATATTCTTCTATTAAAAAAAATCAAACAACGTTATCGAGTTTTTAAGAATTTTACTAACCCAAACCGTTGACTTTTCTTGAAAGATTTGTTAGACTCTTATGCATGAACCTGCATGATGCATGAAGGTAAGAAAACGTTACCAATCTAAGCTGGTAGAGTCAACCTTTTTTTCCTCTTCATATTCTCTTAACATAAGATTATTTTTTGGTCTATTAAAAAAATCCATGAATAAAGAATGATAGTTTTAATTGAAAAGATACATTTTTTCAACTTTTATTTAAATCATTGAGTTTTTATGAATGTTTATTTTAATAATTTTAAGTTTTGATTCAAAAATCTATATTACTAATAAAAAAATCATGTTTTTTTTTCAAATGAAAAAAGAAATAGAAGAATTAAAAAAGAAAAATTATATTTTTTTCTCAATAATTTAGATCGGTGGGTGTCTTGTAAAAATCTATTTTAATTATTATATAATCTAATAAAAATAGACTTTGAAAATAACATAGAGACAACATGCCGGCATAAAAGCTAATTTAAATTATTAAATAAGATTTTAATAATAGTTTTATATTATTTTTGACCATTCTCCTGACATTTTTCCTCCATCCCGTAAAAGTTTTACCATTCAGATTAACGATGGTTGAACATGACAGGTACCCATCAGAATTGACTTGCGGACGCCGCCAATCTTGACACGTCATGTGTTTTTTTTATCATTCTGATAGATTAAAGATATGAAATCAACTTACGTGTCCAAGAAAAGGGAACAAGTTGGTCCAAATTCTAATGCTAATAGTACTAATACTCAATTACTTAGTTAACGATATTAAATATTTAAAAATTAAATTAATTTTAATTATTTATTTTAAGTCTCTGTTGTTTCTGTAGTGTGATATGATGTGTTTTGTGTTTTGTGTTTTGTTATTTGAAAGTGTTCAGTTTAATCATTAGCCAACATACATTTTAATTTTATATAAGTTTCTTAAAAACTCTTTCTTGAATTATTGGCTAAAAAAAACTACAATTTTTAAGACAGTGACATATTAAATGATGTTTTTTTATTAAATAATGAGACAATGATATATTGAATTGACCCGGTTTAACATGTCGAACATGCAATTTTAGTCATAAAATCATGATAACTCTATAAAAATAAATTATAAAACTCAACTCCTAAGCAATCCAATATTGAAGGACAAAATTGAAAAATAAAATATTTAATTTAAAAGGACAAAAAATATGTAAATCAACACGGGTTAACCTGTCAAACTCATGATTTGATTAATCTTTTAAACTATTTTTTATTTAATTAAGCAAAAACTAAGTACTGAGAAATTCGTGTAAGATCGCGATAATTCTACATAAAGCAAACAAAAATAGATTATGAAAATCAATTCAATATCAATAAAAATATTGAATGGTGAAATTAAAAAAAAATAAAAATAAAAACTTAAACTTGAAGGAAAAAATTAAAAACAATCCATAACAAAATCAAATAACTAAAAAAGAAAAAGCTCAAGCAAGCAGGCCTATATGGCCAATCTGCCCCCCCGGCCCGATTGCAGGATTTTTTATAAAACTTTGAAAGACAAAAAAATTAAAACAAATTATCAACCTAAAATCTCAATCAATATAATTTTAAAGAATAAAATTAAAATAAATTAATAACAAAAAAATATAACCGGAACCAAAAAAAAGAAAATCAATGCTGCAATCTATAATCTTTTGTGTGAGGAAACCATTAGGCTTTTGATAATTTAATAGTTATATAAATGGTTACTTAACCTGACTTTTTCACGCCACACGCATCATTCTGACTTTTTAACGAGGATTTAGACTTCGTAAGGGAAGCCATGAAGACGCCACATGCAATTTCCTATTTCTTAATCAGTGAGACTTTGACTGTGCAATAATTCGAAGATTGTTAATTTCAGATTTGAAGAAAGTTTTCAACTTCATCTCACAAGAATATTGCCTTAAGAAATCAAATTTATAAGTAAATCAAATTTATAAGTAAATTATCACTACGTCTATAATAAGATGTGAATAAAAAATATAAATAATAATAAAATTAATTAATCCTTCAAAGAATTTTTAGATTTAATCAAAAACTTAGTGTGAAAATCACTCAACCACACCAAAAAAAACACAATATATAGTAACCTTAGATAAAAATTCATCAACTAAATAAAAATCCTTACATAATAGTATTTATATGTAAATCCTACACTAGTCTAGCTAATATTATTTTTCACCCTTTGCCATATACTATAGTGAAAAATATCCAAGAGAAATAATTGTTAAAGAATCCTTGCTAAACAAAAGCTTGATGTCATGTAAAATAAGAATTGATTTTTTACTAATTAATTCTTCTTGTTTGATATAGAATTCTTGTAAAATAAGTCAAAGGCTACCACAAGAGTTTCAAATAGCATTAAGAACTCTTTGTAGTGAATATAATCCTTAACTCTTAAGGAAACAATATTTTTTCTATTTTCGCACTTTGCTGATAGGTTCTAGGCTCAATTTCAAATATGTCATTCTCTCTTGTCCAGATGAAGTAGCGGTCCTACCATATATAGTTGGAAAGATATAGATGTCTAGTTTACAACCCAATTTGAATCACATCCAAAATTCTTTTGTAGATTCAGATATGACCTAAAAAGTAGACAAAAATCTATATTTGTATATTTGAACCTTTTTAACCCAAGTCTTTTGACTTAACCTATTAAACTCCTCTTGGATCCAATTTGTTTAAGGCCTTATAATAGATCCAATGGACACTCATAATAGATTCTTTGATGTCGTAGTTAGGATCGCATCATCCCCTCTCTTTTCAAAATGATTTGACCTCAAATCATACCTATGTCGAACAAGAAAAAAGATTTAAAATTTTTTTTTTTGAATATAGCACTAGCATTATACTTACCTTATAAATCCATTTTGTAGGAATTAACTCCTTCAGTGATTCTAAATGAACCATCTCCTTTAAGCATCAACATTGATTTCCTATGTTCAGGAAACCTCTCTTTGCGCATATACACCCAAACTCAATCTCTTGGTTCAAAGACAACCCTTTTTATCTTTTGTTTGCTAGGAATGCATACTCGTCATTCTTTTTCTCAACAAAGCTACCTATTAATGCACACAATATATTATTCATCACAATCATTAAATTACTATGTGCAATAGTAAGACTAAATAACATGACTAACCATTCAAACAATCCACATTTAGCTTTAAAATTATTTTTCCCTTCATCTCATTCTTTCATCTTAATTTGATAATAATTAATTTTCAAATCAACCTTACTAAACATATAAGATCCATGCAACTCATTAAGAATATCATCAAGTATAAAGATAGGATGTTTATACTTTTTCATACTATTGTTGACTGTCTTTTATCAATGGCAAACTACTATGGATCTCATAAGAAAATGCATAGCAAGATTGGAAAACAACTTCTATCCTTTTATCAAAAAGTCTTATCAAACTCTGATCGTCCTAAAATTTTAACCCAAGATAATAAAAAAATATTTTTGAAAACTTTTGGTAAAGTTTCAACTTGATCCAAATGTCGAATAAAAAATTATGTTTATTGACATTAAGCTATGTAATAGGACACATTGAGCTCAAATCCGAATTTGATTGTTCCATATCATCTTCAAAATCCTATAACAAAAATATAGCAACACTAGGAATAAAAGAATCAAGATTGTTAGTATTAAAATATATCTTCTTAGACACAAGTAAAATCATAGGCATGTCAGAAAAATAAGTATTCTTGATCTCGTTATATTTTGTATAGAAACTCAAGTATTTACCTATATTTTCCTTCACTCGTTTTCTCATCCTTATTTTCTTTTTCCACTCTCAACTTCAATTGTCTTTTTTTTTCTTCCTCAGCAAAATCTAAATCTTTTCTCTCATCTTTTATTTTTTCTTTGTTCACTCTTTAAATTCATGGCCTCACTATGGTTTATTTGTCTCCTCAACTTTGCTTTCTTTTTTAAGCTTTAGTTGGTCTTGTTTAAGCCTTCAAAGCTTCTTTTTTTTACCTACTTTTGCCTTCATCGACACTGTATGAAAATAGTTGCCGATAATAATTTTAGATAAGCACGTTTTACTAACCACTTTCATACATATTTTCAAATAAGATCTATAATGCTTAACAATGTTTAGATTCAATTTCTTAATAAGTATAATACTACTAACATTAGAACAATTTTCACTATCAATAATCATACTACACACCTTATTACTAATGTGACATCTAGTATGGAAAATGTTCTCTCTTTATTGCTTCTTTACCAATTTCATAGCAATTTTCTAATTATCAACCTTTGAAAACTTTTTTTTCTTTAGAATTATCACCCACACTCTTATCATTCATTGTAGCCCTAATGGTAGGCATTTTAACTTCCTTTTATTTATGACTAGGAACTCCTTGTCTACCAATCATCTCATCAAACTTACTCATTAACACTTTTATCATAGCTTCCATTTTAGCATGCCTTTCCTTTATAGTTCTCGTCTTTTTTTGTTCAACACTTTTAAAAGACATTGTTTATACCTGAAATAAAGGTTAATAGCAAATAAAAAATAATAATTTTTTCCTCACACAAACCTCACATGTTTACTCTCACAACAAAATCCACTTCTCTTGTGTTTCATGCAATTTTATGAGGCTTTTCACTCTAATGGACTCGCTACGCCTTTTACCACTCTATTCCTATACTTTGATTATTAAAAGTAACTTAACAACTTATCAAACAATTAACCAAATTACACAATGATTTATTTTATGTTTAAAAACTCCAAAATCAAGAATTATTCAAACTTTCAAAACAAAACTTGAGAACAAACTTACAAGCAGCAATGTAAACTTATGCAAATATAATGTTGAAAACGAAGACACCAAATAAAAGCAACAATTATTATTAAGAAATAATGAAAAACTACAAAATTAAAGAAATTAAAGAAAATGATGCAAGAAAACAAGAAACTAAAGAAATTGATGCAATATAATCAAGAAACTACATAAATTTGCAAGAAATCAATCAAGAACACCAAGAATTTCCAAGACAAGTTTCGGCTAAACGCTAGTTCTTGCAAGATCTAAAATTTCCAAATTATTTCTCTAAGAATCCTTTTGAGGTTTGTGATTGTGATTCTTTTTTTTTAATAGGTGCTGAATTTCTCAAGTTCAAAGATGAACACAATTTATTATTTGTATGCGATTTTTTTCAGCAACTTCAAGATTTTTTTTCTCTTTCCCTATCAAAAACCGATTCTCTTCTTCCTTCTTCCTTTTTTTTTAAAAAAAACCCAAAACACCACAAAGATTAATCAAGATTCTTTTTTTGTTGTTGTTGTAATAGCCAAATTCATAGAGAGATAGAATCCAAGGAAAACAAGAAACGAAACCTGGATATAGCAAGATCTAAAGAAAATCCTAAAATTACTTATAACAATAAAAATTAAAGATATATAACCTGAAATTAGTCATGCTCTGTTACCAACCTGATGCAGAATTGTCTCTTAGATCGATAATTTAAGGTCTGAAGAAAGCTTTAACTTGACTCAACAAAAACCCTGCCTTAAAGAACCAAAGTTATATGCAACTAGTCACTCCCACCCTACGCCTATGATGAGATGCGAATGAGAAATATAAATTATAACGAAGTTGATTATTCGAAGAGTTTGTAAGTTAAATTAAAAACTTAGTATGAGAATCACTTAACAACAAAAAGAGAAAAAGGCACACAATATACAACAAACTTAGATAAAAATTCATCAACTAAATAAAAATCCTTACATAAGAGTATTTATATGTAATTCTAAAACTAATGGGTCAGACATACATCTAATTTAAATAAAGCCTAAACTAGTTAAAATAAGGTTTAAAATAATAAAAATAAATAAAACAATAGCCTAAAATTATTTCCACCCTTTGTCGCATATGATAGTGAAAAATACCTAAGAGAAATAATTGTTGAAGAATCCTTGTTGAACAAAAGGTTGATGCCTTCTAAAATAAGCATTAATTTTTTTATATGGAATCCTTATAAAATAAGTGAGTTAAAGCCTGCCACATAAATACCGAATAATATTAAGGACTCGTTGTAGTTAATGGAATCCATAATTTTTAATGAAAAAATATATTTTCTGTTTTTGCACTTTGCTGGCATATTCTATACCCAACTTCAAACATGTTTTTTTTTTTTTTATAGATGAATTAGTAGGCCTATAATATATCGTTTGAAAGGTATAAATGTTTAGTTTTCAATTTAAATTGATTCGCATCCAAAACCCTTTTGTAGCCCTTAGATATGCTCCAAAAAATAAACAAATATCCAGATTGATAGATTTGAGTCTTTCTGTTGAATTCACTTCATTTCAGGCTTTAAAATAAACTCAATGAAGCCTTCTAATGGATACTTTGACTTTTGTAGCCATTATCTCATTAGTAGATAAGTATTAGCTAAGACTTTGAACTCATCAATAATTTGTGGCCATTGATTTGCTTTTGTCTTGATCCAAGTTGGTATTCGTAGACAAGTATTAATTGTTCTCATCTCAAGAACACATAATATAGTTATATCCTATATTTCCCATAAAAATTTTGTCTCTCAATGTTCAGTGCCATATTAAGGCACCTCTTTGGTGCGCATGTAGCCCTTCTCTTGCTAGTTACCCTATCCACCCACCATTCTTGCAGTGCTAGAAAGAACATCAATGACTGCGCTCCTTCTTCTTGTGGCAATATCCGTAATATTAGCTACCCTTTTCGATTAAAAACCGATCCCAAAGGCTGTGGCAACCAAAATTTTGAACTTGATTGTGAAAACAACGTTCGTCCAACTTTAATCTTGAACAAGGTAAAGTATTATGTTCAGGCAATCAGGTACAGTGACTTCACAATTCGACTTGTGGATGCTTCTGTTCAGAAGGATGATTGCTTCTCCCTTCCTCATCAACTCGTGGATTATCGTCCATATAAGTTTTTCAGCTCAATCGTTGACTTTCCTAAGTTGATTTTTATAACTTGCGAAAATCAAATACCGAGTCCTCCAGATTATATTTTGGATACCAGTTCTTGCATAAATGGCAATTAGACTGCATATAATTCTGCCTTTTCTAGCAGTGTTTCTTCTCCCAGATCCATCAATATGGAAGGTCATTCCTACGTCATGGTTGGTGCCGACTTGCTGGATGTGCCGGACTTATGCCTTATAAATTTGATTTATTTTTTGCCTCGATCTCTTCTGCCAGAAAACAAAGCCAATATGTCGTATCTAGATGTCCATGATATTTTGGTGAATGGGTTCGAGCTTTCATGGTTCTCATTCTGCTGTGATTCTGTCAAAGAGCACCGCTGCAGTTATCTTGATGAAGCTACCGCGGACAAGAACAGTTGTGGATATTCATTCTACTGTACGTGTTTTCTTTCTCTCTCTCTCGGTCAATTAATGTATCTGCTTTATTTTTGTATTGCTTAATAGAAATCTTCTACAAGACAATAGAGAAAGAAAAATTAGTCTCGTAACACAATTTCAAGTTTTCAGCCAATTAATCTCTTAAATCAATTATTTTAATTTGACTTTTGTTTTTATTTCTTTTTAATAAAACAGCCAACATCATGGATGATCCGATCAGAGTTGTAACAGGTAAAAAACTCCTTCGTATCGCTGTTATTTTTTACATATATTATTCATTTTTTAATTAATATTCTATTTAATTAGCTCCAAAGGTAACAAACAGCATACATGGTTGAAAACAGAGTTTTCATAGTCATATACTTTGTCAAGCTCCCTCTCTCTCTCTCTCTCTTATATATTATAAATATAGACACCGACATTTAGTTAAAAAAAGGAAATATTTTATTATTATTATTATTAGAAAGGTTGCAAATTACTCCCGTAGTTGGGCTAACTTTTAAACACCCCTTCCCCAATTATATATTAAATATATCTTTTTTTTTATTTCTCTCTCAAATTTAAACCTCTCTCCTACAGCATTATAACTAATTTTAAAAAACATTTCCCATGATCTGTATCATTATTTAAGTTATTATATTTAGTTATTATATTTCTATATTCCCAATAAAGCACATGGCAATGATTTAGTTATTATATTTCTATATTCCCCGGTAAACAGTACAATTACCAAGATCATTTTTTTTTTATTTAATAACAATAACAATCGTTTGTGTTTCTTGCAGAATTTCTGGCTGATGAGGTACTCACAAAACTTGGTAAGAGCTTTTCTATTACCTATTAAGTATGTCAAATGAGAATTAAGGAAGGTATGAGATAATAAATAAATAAATAAAATAAATAATCATATCTATCGATATGATTTTCGGGTATGTGTAGCTACTTCATACCCTTCTAATTAATGCCCATTAATTAAAAAGAAAAAAAATGACACAGTAGCCTAATTTCATAAAAGAAAAATTGACACCCCGACTCAATTGTTTTTTCTAAAACAATGAGGTGCAAAAAACTTCTAATTCTAGAACTTATTTATAAAATAATATTAAAATTAATATATAATTAAGATAATTGTTTCTTTTACTTGAAACTCTCTAATTTGAATATTCTCAAAATAAAATAAGATATTGGACATATTATGTTTCTTTCATGCGTTGATTTATTTAACGTCATTATAAGAATTTTAACACTGTCGTTACTTTTTTTTAGGGCGAAAAAACTGGTGGTATTTACAAGGTGAGGACTATTGATGTCGTTTTGATTAATTGTGGCTTAATTCTGCAAAAAGAATATATGGATTGGAGTCCTTGCAATGTATATCATGGCTTGTTATTTATTCATTATCAAGATTTTGCACGCTGACAATAGTTTTCTCTTTTTCTTTATTGTCGCACGTGCGCGACGTCGCGGCGATCGTCCACCCTCGAATGTGTGATGGGATATATATATCTGGTAAATAAGGGGAGACAAGGAATTCTTTGTCTCTTAGCAGTGAGAGATGGTGTGGGAGTCGCCACCTAGTATTTTGGTCACTAGGAACCCTAACTGGTCTCAGAGATCGGGTACGGGGACTGGTTGCGTAAAGGGAAGGTATTAGCACCCCAAATACGCCCTACCTAAGGTAAGCTGCATTGTTTATTTGTCTGATAAAATTCAAGGTCTCGTTGTGTTTCCTAGTTGTTGGGCCGTCCATGGTTCAAGAAAAGTCCTCCTCAATAAGGAGGTCCTTATCTTATCG
>Ga0307515_10013161_pt1 | contig 15481 bp, 15 predicted proteins | sample 17_EM_MG_FD_194513 | JGI IMG/M metagenome (GOLD analysis project Ga0307515, IMG submission 194513) | Populus trichocarpa ectomycorrhiza microbial communities from riparian zone in the Pacific Northwest, United States - 17_EM | ecosystem: Host-associated > Plants > Roots > Unclassified | place... | reverse complement strand
TATTCCAGCCACCGTACCGACAGACTGCGCTCTCAGTCGTTTCCTGTCCACGGGTGACACATAAAATACCCACTGCGGAGGTCTTGGTGGGATGCTTCCTCCGGCGTCCGGTATTACTGTGTAATGTGTTTCCCGCGGCGTGGCGCGCGATGCGGAATCACGCCACGGAAGCTTCGCCTGTGATCCCCGCCATCGGTGTTATTTATCCTGCCATCATTGGTGTGTCCGATTGACAACGGTGTGCTTCCGTACGCCTCAAAGGTACCCAAATGTAAAACCTCGTCTCGCCCAAGTCTCGCCCCTAGCGAGTTGGAAGGGCTCAGTTCTCCGCTTCATACACAGCTGGCACCCAGGGAACGAACCTTTCTGTCATCTCCTCTGGGATCTGCAATGAAATGACACTGTCATCGTGTTTCTGAACTCCTTTCTTAGAAAGAGGGAATGCTACCACGGGCGCCGTGGAGTCAACGCCCAGGCGGGATCCCGCAAGGAAGATGGCAACCCGACGTGATGATTCTTGTCGCAGGGATAAAAGCTGGCTCACGCGAGCCGCTTTGACGCAAGCCCCCCCTTTTACATCTCCACGGCTCAGTCCCTCTAGCAGTCTAGTGCGAGCATCATGGTAGCCGACAATCCCCTGTTCCAAGGCTCACTTTCGTGGAAGAAACTGCAGGCTACTGTCATTAATGACATCTGGCCGGAGGTCCTCTTCTTCACCCTCGTTGCGACGAGTAAGAACGCCCACCCTTTCTCTAGCCTCTCTGACACTGTCCTGTAGTGGTCTCCACCGTCGACGGGTTGACTTCGGCCAATTTGGGTATCTCGAACCAGTTGTTGACCGTGTTGGGTACAGTACTGGGTCTAGTCGTCTCTTTCCGGACTTCATCCGCCTATGAGAGGTAGTTCTTCTTTCTCCGATACCAGGATCACACTAAAGACCTGTTCAGGTTCTCTGAGGGTCGCAGATTCTGGGCCAGTGTCATGGTGCTCTGTCGCAACGCCGCACAAACGGTACATTGGGCATTCGTCGATTCACTCGCCTCCCCACTCACCCTTCTCAGATTTGGCTCCACGTTCCTGACGAACGCCCACACAAAACCGACCCCGCGCTCTCGAAGCCTGCTCTGTATGGTGTAGTTGAAAATAAATCGATGATTAACCTCGTAAGTCGTGTAACTTGTTCGACAGTTGTGAGTAAACTGACTCCAGTTTAGCTCCAAGGCGTTGCTGTTGCGTTGAAGGTTTAAAATTTATCCCTCCCCATCGACTTCTATTCACTTTTTCAATAGCACATGCTCCGTGCAGAAACCGGTGTCTATTACGAGGACCTCTACCCTCTGGTCTGCGTCCTACCCCGATATGCATACGACCGATGGACTGAAGCCCAACGACCTTCTTCCCATGTGGCAAGCATCGCTGACCGGCAATCGTTCGGAATGGAAGCCCCCTGCGCTCAAGAAATCGGCGACAACCCTCTCCGTCAGCATTACCCTGGATGAGGTTGAGAAACAGGGCTGGCACAGCACCTCTAGGTTCAAGACTGGGTTTGATCCGGAGAGGGTCCTACCAACAGTGCTTAGTGACGTCCCACTGCGACCTTCGCGCAACCCCCCCTCCGACGGTTTCTTCAGTTACTTCCCGATCTTCCGCCCATTGAAGCGCCTCGGAAAGGTTTTCTCTCGTAACCGCGATACCCACGACGATGACGGTGACTATGAACTTGACACTGCTGAACGGAAGAGGAAGAACAGAGAACCATGTGATTCCAACGTCCCCCTCGAGATCCTCATGTATCTCAATGGTTACAACGCTTTTTTGTTGAAGAACGGATTCCTTCTTCCTGCCGCTGCGACCTCCCTTACCAACACGCTCTCTTCCCTTCACGACATGATCTCTGGTCTTGATCGTATTCGTACCACCCCGCTTCCGTTCGCCTACCAGGCCCACTTGAGGATGTCCTTATGGTAAGGTAGTCGGGGATCATTCGCGCCGGGGCAGTGGTGACCTGTTGTCCCTAGGTTATACTTGCTCTTCTTGCCATTCCAGATTTACAATGCGATGGGGTGGTTGACTATCCCGTGAGTCCTCTCGTTTTGGTTCATGTGAGCGAACTTAATGAGTTGGTCAGAGCAACAGCCTTCACTTCATTCTTGTTGCTCGGGTTCCTGGAGATCGGACAGGAGATGTACGTGTTCACCTTTACTCAACCGCCCCCGCCGATACTGAAAGGCCGCAGTGAGAATCCGTTCAATTACGATCTCAATGATTTGGACCTTGACGGTTTCTGCCTCGCGCTTCAACGTGATCTGCACGAGATCACTGCGGTAAGTCTTTTAACTGGTCAAAATTTAATTTTTCTCATTTTAACCTCGCCACGCAGCATCCTGGCCCTCTCGCCCCCGATGATTATGTCTTCACGACCTGGAACCAGCCGTTTGCCCCTGCTGACAGGAGATCTGCGGAAGAGATTATGAGTGATACAGAACATCCCTATCACGGCGATTCTTGGAAGGACAGTGTCAGGCAGACTCTGTTGCAGAACTGGAAGATGGTCGACACTGAAACAAGGAAGCGTTGATTTGCTGGGTTCTGGACGGATTTCGGACTACGCCAAGGTTTTTTTTCTCGGATATCGCTATTATGCGCTAATATCTATCGATAATCACACAATCTTTATTATTATAACTTCTCAGAACTCGTGTTGTACCTTCGGTTCGCCCTTGAAGTTCAGACGCTGCACTGGAAAGGCCGCAGTTGCAAGTGAGACCGCTGTGACAAGCAACATCGCCCTGCCCAATCCCATTGTCAAACCGCCAAGCCACAACACCCCCCGTAGTCGGGAACGCGGCCGGCTCGGTGAATGACGTCGGCGCCAGCTGTGATTTAGGGTTTCAAACTTTGGCCCGAGTTTCAGTTTGGCCCCTTTGTACGCGCTGCGTCACGTGACGATTGGCATTTCTTGAATCGGCTCAACGGAACCTGATACTGTCACTGTGGAGTACACCCGACGTCTGAATGTCTGAGGCCCAAGGGACTTCGCTACCAATCAGAATCGGTGGGGCGGCGCCATCCGTGCAAAACGAGTTCACCCAGAGAATCAATTCATAGGGTCAGAAGATGGATCGGAATGTCCAAAAATTTCCCCATGCAGTGTCACCGAACTCCCCGACCTAATTACAAGACGACAGGCGGAGCGATTATTATTTAAACAGTCGCGTTGTCCAGTGCCTCAGACGACACTCCCCTCTCCCCCTCAGTGGTCCCGCGACCCCGGTTCACGATGACGAAAAACACTATATTCTCGGGCAAGCTCTCAAAAATGAAACTCAGGGCCACAGTCATCAACGATGTGTGGCCCGGGATACTCTTTTTCACCTTGGTTGCAACGGGTGAGTAGGTTTTTTATCAGCCATCTCTTCCCGGACTTATGAGTTGAGCGATCCAGTCGTCGAGCTCGTGGATAGGTTCACGAACGTCAAGCCCGCGTTCAACGGCCAACTTTTGACTGTACTCGGTGTTGTTCTTGGTCTGGTGATATCTTTCAGGACATCTTCTGCATACGAGCGGTAAGTAGATCCAAGAACCTCATGTCTTCCTGACACTCGTTGATAGTGGCATTCGATTCCAGGTATAGCGAGGGTCGCAGGCTGTGGAGCTCAGTCTGCTTTCTTTGTCGAAACATCGCACAGCTAGTGCGTACCCGGGTCGTCGAACCGTTTGAGCGGTATTAACTCAGCGCGCAGATTTGGACCCAAGTTCCTACCGAGCGGCCCAACGCCGATAAACCCGAGTTGGCTGTCTCAGTGCTGCACGGGACTATTGAAAAGAAGTCAATGATCAACTTGGTATGGTCATACGCTTTTTGGGTTACACGTAACAGAAGTGCTGACTCTCCCCAGCTTCAGGCCGTTGCTGTAGCCGTCAAGGTACGTCCTCGTATCGTTCACATCCGATATAGCCCAAGGCTGAAGGTTCACAAAGCACATGCTCCGCAACGAGGCTGGAATCTACTACGAAGACCTCTATCCCCACATCGCCTTCCTTCCTCGTTTTGCGTATGCATCCGACGGGACCGATGCCGACGATCTTTTGCCCTTGTGGCGGGCGTCACACGACAAGAACGTTGCACCATTAAAACGGGTGGAGGACCGTACCCAGTCGCGTACGACCTCGCTGGACGATGTAGACAACAGGACGTGGTCCATGTCGTACCGGCCCCGAGGCCACCACGAGTTTGATCCTGAAAAGGTGCTTCCTATCACATACACCGACCACCCTTTGCGTCCGTCTCGGTTACCACCGGACATGGGTTTCTTCGATTATTTCCCCATCTTGCGACCGATAAAGCGGATCCCAAGAATGTTCAGACCAAGGAGAGTTGAGGTCCACGAGGATGAAAGGTTCATCGGATCTCGCTCCTACGACGGGAGAAGTTACCTTGGTCGCAAGAGGAAGGAACCGATCGATTCGAATGTACCCTTGCAGATCATGCTGTATATCAGCAGCTATAACGCTTTCCTGTTGAGAAGTGACCTCCTCACATCGCCAGCGGGCTCCATGTTGGCGAACTCCATCAGTGCCCTGCAGGACGCTATCTCGGGCCTTGACCGGATCAAGTCTACGCCACTCCCGTTCGCCTACCAGGCACATCTGCGGATGACGTTATGGTGCGAAGCCTCGTCTCTTTTCATTGCTAGTGCATTCGGCTGAGACCTTCGCTATAGGCTCTATCTCTTCTTCCTTCCTGTATGTTTCCGATCGCCGAGTAGTGGTCTCCGTTGCCTTCCGAGTCAGCTCACACCAGCGCTTTAGTTCCAAATCTCAGAAACCATGGGCTACGTGACCATCCCGTAAGTTTGACTCCATGGTGTTGGGGTCAAACATTGACCCAAGTCAATTGATAGGGCCACAGCATTTGCGTCGTTCCTCTTGCTTGGTTTCCTTGAAATTGGACAGGAAATGTGAGATCATCTTTGACATGACAAATCTAGACCAGACGGAATTGACGAAACTATAGTGAGAATCCTTTCAACTACGATTCGAATGACCTGGGTACGTAAGATTCATCGATCGTCTGACCCTATTACCCATGGTGGCCGCAGATCTCGACAGCTTTTGCCTCGCCCTCCAACGTGACCTACACGAGATTACAGCTGTGCGTAGTGCGCGTGCCTTCAAGGTTTGCACCTAACTTTATCCTACAGCACCCCAACTTCACGCCGTCCGAGTTCTGCTACACAAGCTGGAACCAACCGTTTGCCCCCAGTGACCGGAGGACGGCGGAGAATATGATTCTCGATGAGAAAAATGAATATCACGACAAAGAGACGGGACGGGACGGGATCAGAAAGACGCTACTACACAGCTGGCGCCAGGTCGACCAGGAGACCAGAGCCTGAAGGTGAAGGTGAAGGTGAAGGTGAAGGCCTGATCATCAAGTTCATCAGTGCACGTGCTACTATTGCCCTTATCTACGTACAATACTTACTCGTCGCAGAACAGCATGGACACTCTGGCGGACGAAAGGATTAGGATTTTCTATGTAGTTTTTACTTTTTAACACACGATGAATTGGGGTCGAGACATGGATCCGGCCAGATCCATTGTTTTGCCTCAAACTTGCCCCTTGCGGCCGATTTAACAGACACGCGTACTAGACCATGAGGCCGGTTTCGCATCCATATTCCAGCCTCCGACACTCGGTCTATTTTCTTCCAAGAGCCCTGCCAACAAGCTAGGCTCCTGCATGCCGTGCACCCACTTCCTTACATCCCTTGCTGTTCTCTCTCTCTCTGTCGTCTGTTAGTGGTTCGGGGTCGTCTCACACTATTACTTCCGTTATCTGCTGTCTATGACCTGAACATCTCCCCGCATCGCGTATGGCAACCCCCGACCACACAATCGATATCCAGCCTACAACCCCACATCCCGATTTCGAACCAGAAGAAGAATGGAAGACTAGCCTCAGACAGCGCATCGAGGATACTCTCAAGCCTGCCGCAGAGAAGCTCAAGCGAGAACTTACCGAGAAGCTCAAGGGTCTTTCTCCGCCTGAGGACTCCAAAGCTCATACCGACTACGATAACGCTATGATTGGACTACGTCGCACAGCGAACGAGCAGTATCGTCAGCTGCTGGAACGCGAGCGTCAAGAGCGACGGTGGGCTGCTGGAGAGAAGGTCGATGAGAAGTGGTCTGAGATTCTGATGAAGGAGCAGCAGGCTCTATTGGACATGTACAAGAAGGGTTCTATGCCCAAGACTAACCAACCCGAGGCCACTCGAGACGAGGAGCGTGGCCAGCCCCCACCGTCAGCCAAGGCGCCTGATCGGGTATCCCTCCCCCCAGAGTCCATCGCTAGAGACCGTACGTAACGCTATCCGAGGCTTCTCCTGCTCTATCTCATCCCGCCACTATCCTAGGGATGCGGAGGCCGTCGAACATCCTTACAGAACCCATACCCGAAGATTCCCCACCAACACGACCCTCCATGGAGGACCGAGATCCACGGCCTTATTCTAACGCCGGAAGTTGGTCGCGACGAAGTAACGGCCGCGACCGGTCAGCCAGTTTTGGATCCCCTCCACGACCTGCCCCGGAGATCTGGAAACCGGCTTCAAACGAAAGCACCACTTCTCGTACTCTCGCTCATGCCACCGGAGGACCGACGAAACCTCGACGCGATAGCAGTGCCAGCATCGGAACCACATCTTCATTTCCTGCTACCATTCCTGAAGACACTTCTCCTGGCGCCGATAAGGACAAGGAGAATGAGAAACTATGGAGCGGTATATTCCGATCTCGACAGAAGGCTCGCAAAGGTTCTGCCAGTGTGGACGATCGCGTAACTGTCGCCCAACTCTTTCCTGACCTGAAGCGCGACGACTCCGCCATCACTGCCTCCCCTGTGACTCCCGACTCTCCGTACGGTATTGCTCGTCATCCCTCATACACGATGTCCTCCGGCCGCCCGATCATGAACAGTAGACGCTCGTTCACAGATGAACCGCGTCAGCCTTCCCGGTGGTATCCTCCACCTCAGACCTCCGATCCACGACCCATCAAGTCCAAATCATCATTCCGGGCTGATGACGACGGAGGCTTCCCCTTCCAACCCTCGAGTCCTGGTTCTGGTCCCTGGAATCCTAGGTCTTCTCTGGAGGAAACCGCTCCTATATACCCTACCTCCTCCCCCCAGGACGAATTCCGCCCCTGGAAAATACCTTCTTCCAAGCCGGGTTCCATTCGCTCACGTTCGTCTCTCAACTCTCTCCGATATCGCCCTCCCATGACCCATCAACCTTCTAAACACTATCCTGATGATGAAGAGTCCATATCTGATACCGAGGACGACTCCGAAGAGGATTGGAAGCTGAGGATCGAAGCTGAATTTTCCCGGCGAGAGAGCAACGCAATGCAGATGGAAGAGGAGGTCATGAGACGGAGAGAGGAAGCTCGCAAGAAAGAGGTTGAGCTGAAAGCCAAGGAGGTGGAGACCAAGCGGAGAGAAGATGAACTGAACCGCAAGGAAGGGGAGGCAAGGGAAGAGGCTCGACGGAAGGATGAAGAACTACGGCAGAAGGAGGAAGAGTTGCTTCGCAAAGAAGAGGAGGCTCGACGGAAGGAGGAAGAGGTCCTGGCGAAGGAGGAGGAAGTCAGACTGAAGGAGGAGGAAGCAAGGCGGTTGGCCGAAGACGCGGAGAAACGGGAAGAAGAGGCGAAGCTGATGGAGGAAGAGGCACGTCGCAAGGAGGAGGGTGCCAGGCAGAGGGAGCGTGAAGCCAAGAAACGCGTGGACGAGGCTAAGAGGAAGGAGGAGGAAGCTCGACGAAAGGAGGAAGCGGCTCGACTTCGTGAGGAAGACGCGAGGAAGAAGGTGGAGGAAGCTCGAAAGAAGGAGGCAGAACTCAGGAAGAAGGAGTGGGAGGCCAAGCTACTGGAAGAGGACGCCAAGCAGAAGGAGGAGGAAGCGAGGCAGGTGGAGGAGGAGGCTCGCAAAAGGGAGGAAGAGCTCGAGAGGAAGGAGGACGAGATGAGGCAATTGTCTGAGCTCGTTGAGCAGAAGGAGGAAGACGCCAGGCGGAAGGAGGATGAAGCTAGGCTGAAGGAGGAGGACGCTCGTCGCAAGGAGGACGATATCCGCAAACGCGAACGCGATATCCGTAGGAAGGAGGACGTCCTGAAACGCCGCGAGAAGGAGCTCCAAGATCGCGAGGCCGCGCTCCAGACCCGTGAACAACAGGAGGAAGAGGACCGCCGCGTTAAGCAAGAGGCTGCCGACTCCGAGGCTATCCTTCAGGAGGGGGAAATCAAACAGAAGGAGGATGAGCTCGAGAAGCGGGAAGCTGAGTTGGAGAGGCGAGAGGCTGAAATGAAGGTGAGGGAAGAGGAGCGCCTTCGACAAGAGGAAGCCGACCGTCTAGCCCGCGAGGAGGATGAGAAGCAGGAGGAGGAGCGTGCTCGAGAGGAAGCCGAAGGACTGGCAAAGGAGGCCGAACGACTCGCCAAGGAGGAAGAGGAACGCCTTGCCCAAGAAGAAGCCGACCGCCTGGCAAAGCTCGAGGCCGAACAGTCAGCAAGGGAAGAGGCTGACCGTCTTGCCAAGGAGACCGAACGCCAGAAAAGGGAGCAACGACGTCTGGAGAGGGAAGCAGCCGATAGGAGGAGAGAAGAGAACGTCAGGCTAGAGCAGGAGCGGGAGGAAGCTAAGCGGAAAGAGCGCGAAGAGAGACGGAAGGAGGCTGAGCGGAAGCAGAGGGGTGCAGCAGGACGCCAGCGGGAGGGGAGCGATCGCAAGGAGCGAGAGGAGGAGGCCGAGCAGAAGAGGAGGGAGGAGGAGAGGCTCAGGGCTGAACAACTCGAGGCGGATCACCTGGCGGCTCTCAAGTTGTCGGAGGAATGGCGCCAGGAAGACCTCCGCGCTAGGGACGAAGAGGCTCGTCGGGCTGAGGCTAAGCTCAGGGAGGTTCAGCGTAAAGACGAGGCGAGGCGTAGCGAATCTGGCGGATCCGACGCCCGCTTCAAGGAAGAACAACGCAAACTGGAGGCTCAGCGACAACGGTGGAAGACATCCGACGATCCCCGTCGCCGAACAGAATCTTCTGCGTCTTACATGTCCACTTCTTCCACGATGCCACTATCTGAATCACCCACGAAATCTGGCGCAGCTTGGTCTTCTGCTTCGAGCCAATGGACTTCCCCGAATGCATCTACTCGTCCCACTTCCACGTCTAGTTCTCAAGGACCTATCCCCGTTCGCACTCCAACGATGTCTACTTCTGCTGGCCGCTCATCCACTGGTGGTTGGTCCGCCAATGGGGCTGGGACCTCTGGCACTTCTCCTTACCAAACTACATCGATGTCTCCCGAAGAGTGGGAGAAGCGCCAACAGGAGCACGCCAGGAGACAACAGGAGCAGTTCCGTCGCGAACAGGAGCGCAAGGAACGAGAGCGTCAGGCGAGGACCTCGAAGACGTTGAGCGAGAAGGAGGTCGTCGCATTGTTCGCAGAGCACGATCGACAATGGACGAGGCTGAAGACGCTCGATGACCTCGGCTGGGACAGCTTTCCCTGGCCGATGTTCAAGAAGCCGATGGAACCGGAGGAGCTGACGAGCGTTGCTATCGGAGCCTATGTCCTCTCGCCCCATCACCCAACCGAGAAGTCGAAAGGAGCAAGGGACCGGGTGAAGGACCACATAAAGAAGTGGCATCCGGACCGATTCGAGACGAAGCTGCTACGCAAAGTCCGCGAGGAGGAACGGGAGAAAGTGCGAGAGGGGGCAGGGTTGGTTGCTCGGAACCTGAATGAGATGCTTACACGCTCAAATATCTTGGACGCATTCTCCTGACTATGGTATGTGTATAGTTGTCGGACCCTCGTTTTTTGGTTTCAGGTCTGACGCTCATTTCAGGCTTTGGATTTGCTCGGGGTTGTGGATGATGTATGATAGGCTGTACCTAAGTACCATTGACACCGACACTCACACATGCACGCATGCATCAACAATCTTGTAGGACTATCTTTTCGCATTTAACGCATAGTCTCAGTATATCTATACATCATGTGGAGGAAGAAAGTAGGTAGTATGACGAAATGTGTATTGTACTCTCAACTCGCTTTCGGCTTTTGTGTCGGGGGTTGAACTTTTGATTGGATCAAACACGCGTTCTCCTCGTGTTCGCGTCGTCATAGACCCGCTGCGAATAAGACGAGGATCCGCTGGTTACGGGGAGAGAGAAATCCAAAAGTGTAAACGTTGGCCCAACAGATTTCGAGATGCGTTCGCTCCTCGCCTCGCTTAAAGTTTTCCGTCCCAAAGCGGCAGCTGGGCAAGAACCCTAGTCAGTTTTGTGTATTGTCGCCTCCCGATGGCTGAAACTCGGCGTTTTGACCACCATTGCTCTGGCGACCAGACGGTGGTAGTCTGGAGGACGAGGGCCGGACGGGCGACACTCACCGGTTGCTTTTCCACATGCGCACGAGGCCGGATTCGTACACGGGATTAATATCTCACCATCGTCATCTGTCTCTTGATCTCTGCCTTCTATATCCTCTCTCGTCATTCTCCCTTCTCTTCACACCAACACCCCCTCCCCTCATCCCCCTCCCTCCATCCTACAGACTCTGGAGATGGTCGATACACAACGATTCGCAATCTGGCACCCACCGGGCATGCCAACAGAGGTCAAGAAACCAGCACCTGTTCCGATTATTCCGGACCAGCCACAGGCTCTCAACAAGAACATAGAAAATTTGGTCAAGGACTTCAAGTGGGACGACAGCTTCAGTGCCGCGAAACCCAGTCCAGTTCCAACATCGAGACCGCGCATCCAGTCCGTCTCCTCGTACACCCGCCCCAGTGTGGCACAACAACCAATCCACCTGGCAACACACCTGAGCAGGACGGACGAGGACGACAGCGAGTTTACCTCCTCTTCTGAGGAAGAGGTCTTCAAGGCCCCCCCAGTGGCGGCGCGCAAATTTTCCAGTTCGAGTCCCCCAAAACCAATTCTCAGTTCGACCCCCGTCAACAGCAACCTGTCAAACGGGCGCCCAAAAGCAACCGAGCGGGTTTCATTTGCCCTTCCCAAGGTTGGTTGATTCGCATTTCACAGCCCCCGGCTCCTGAACACTCGTATCCAGGAAACACAGAAGGAGAACGAGAGCAATTTTTCCCAGACCCGCTCCAAACCAATTGAAAGGCCAACAAGCCAGGGTCCGAAGGTACTTCCGTGGTTCCGCCTGTACAAACATAGAACTAGTAGGCTGATTTTGTCCTAGGCGATCTCGAAACAGCCGAGCCCTCCGAGTGCCCAGTACCCAGAGCAGCCTAAGCACGCCCTTGGCCCCATGAAGCCGTTTGGTGCCACAGATACCAAAAAGGACTCTACACCTGAACCAGTACGTTGGTCGCTGCTCCGGAGACAAATTTCCTTCCACTAAGTCCCCGAATTAGAAGCCGCCGATGAAGAGTCCACCCCCGATCGAATCGAGGAGGATCACGCCTCCCGACTCCGTGAGTCTGGTTTTCAAAATTTCCGGTCAAAGGATGAGCCTCATCTTTTTTCATAGCAAATTGCTGCCCAGCGGAGGCAACATATCCCGAAACCAGTCCCTGCTCCCGTACCAACCCTAGCCTCTTCGCAAATTGGTCGCCAACCACTTGCACCTGTCAACGATCAGGGATTCGTCACCCACAATGGGTTCACCTCTCTCGACGCTTTTCTCATTCACCTCCAGGACGAGGCCTTCGACAGCGTAAAATTGTCTATGATGGAAGTCTCTATTCGCCAGTTCCATCTGATTGCTGCGGAGGCTGATGTTCAGCTCACCCGGAAACTTTGCTCTATCAAAACGGCCAACGTCGTGGAGAAGAGGCTGGCATTGATCGAAGAGCACAGACAGTCCATGGAGGCTCAGGCCAGCTCGCTATTAACGGATATGAGGGCGCTCCATGATCAATTGAAGGAGCAGCAGACCACGTCCGCGCGGGGTTTGTTTGATATCCCCGTCGGTGAAGACGGCTGGGAACGGCCACTTCCTCCTTCGACCGCAACGTGGAAGACCGCATCTCCTCTGAACCAATCCAAGTCTTCTGACTCTTGGAAGCCTGCGTCCTCGCCCCCAAAGACTGTGGAAATCCCGAAACCCCAGCCACGTCCTCCGAAGCCCAATTTGGAGCCCGAATTGGCCATGCCATCGTTCTGGAAACCCTCTTGGGATGGTGAATTTACTGAACCTCCAACCCCTCATGTTCCGCCGGTTTCCAGACTCGCCACAGTCGAAGATGTTTCTGATGATGACGACGACATTATTGAACCCCCCACTCCTGCCCCGGTCCCTAAAAACGTGAAACCAGCCCCAGTCCCCGTACAGCAGCCTATCCCCACGAAAACCCAGCTCCCGAGTGTCACTGACGAACCCACTCCAGTCTGGGGTCAACCATGGAGGAAAGGTCAGTCTTACTTTCTCCCATCGATGATTTTTCACTCACGATGTGGCGACAGGAAAACCGCAGGTTTCTAGCACTTCGAACCAGGTAACGAAACCCGCCCAGGTCTCTCCTCTGCCACCCCCCGCTGTCGAAAAGCCCCCTACTCCACCACCGGTCACTGCTCCTGCCCCAGAGCCTGTCCCTGCACCTGCCCCAACTCCCCCGTCGGTCCAAAACAAGCCCAAGACTGCCAAACAGGCCCGGGCGGAGAGGAACCGTAAAGGCAAAAATAAGGCGGTAGCGACCGTGACCAAAGAGGACGTGGTAGAAGAACAGGAGGAAGTTTCGACGCCCTCAGTTTCAACGCCCTCAGTTTCGACACCCCCTGTTCCGACGCCCCCACCTCAACAAAGTCAACCTTCGGCTTCTCGGAAAACTGGAATTGATGCGGCTATCGACAACATGGTGAACACTGGCAACTTCCAATCGGCCCTCGAACAGATCAACTGGTGGAAGTGAGGTGACACACATTTCACCTGGTGAAGGTGTGATCCCCGGATTTAACCTTTGCCGTTACCTTTCACCCTTCGCAACCTTCGAGCATAGACGAAGGCGCGTAAGGGACGCATGACAGGGAGTGGCAGCAGGCTCCTGTCGGTGACCTCTTTGCGTGCGTGATTCTTCGTGACTTATTCCGTTTCCTTTTCTTTCCCCTCCTTTTTTTCGTCTCGGGTCTTGTGTTTGTGTGGTATGGTGAGTGTGTGGAGGGTGTAATTGTGTTGAGACGAAGGATGCACGCCCAAAATTCCATATCATCATCTGTACAATATTCATATTCCTGTCATTATTTTTCGCCGTGTTGTCGACGCTTTTGACCCTTGTTTTCTCTCCCCTCTCCTTCATGCTTGCCGTCTGCTTTGCCCTCTCCCCATTACTTTACGATTCTTTTATCTCTTTCCTCGGTTTTAGAGTTGGGCCGTCGATTGCGGTGTCGAGAGCAAACGGCCCAAGTTTCGCGTTGTTTTTTCTTTCTTTCTTTCTTTCTTTCTTTCTCTTCCGTATTTACTTCGTACCCTACTTGTACTACTTCATTCTTTATTCTATGCTACAGACCCTCTTTCCCCCCATCCCCCAATCCAGGCGAACGCCCTTCCAGCTCGTGTTTTACTCGAGTTCAGACGCGTCTGCCATTCCTGTATGATCTCCCCTCCCCTGCTTCGACTAGTTCGAACTTGCTCTCGTCCTCCCCTGGCTTTTACGTTTACCGGTTTGCAACCACCACATTGGCATCGCACATCGGCACGTGCACACCAGGGCCGCCCGTCACCGCTTCCAGGCTGTTCGCCATTCACCTTGCCCTTTCAATGCCCCATCATAATACCTGTGTTCTGTGTCTGTGTTTCTTGGATCTTTCGTTTTGCGCGCGCGCACACCTATGCATGTCTTCCATCAGTATGAAACCCTAATACATCCAGTTTCGAGTTCTCGTTATCAGGGTGGGTTTTTGGGGTTCGTAGTACGTTTGTGTGCTGAGGCCGAGGCCGCAGAGACTGTGCATCCGAAGATCACTAATTTCTGAACGCCGGCTAGTCTATCTAGGTCAAGTAGGAGCCGGTGGCGCGCAACTCCTTTTCCCAAGAACCGAGGACCCTCCGTAAAAATATTACAACCACCGGCGTTGACGTCATACGGTGGTCAGGGGAGCCGTTACGAACTCAACGTCAATGAAAAGTGATGCGTCGATTATTACTACCAGGCACGGACCGCGGACGCGGATACGTACTGATATGTACAATAAGGCGCCGTTCGTGGTCACATCCTCCACCTCAAAAGCCACGAGGATTCGTCGTGGTCTTGATAACGGAGATATGAATACCGCGCGCGTGCGCGGCGGGTATCCAGATCCTCTGGTCCGTTGACAGCTGATGCTAAGACGGTGTTTTACCCCCCTCAAGTGCGGTCTTTACCTTATGGCGGGTGACGTCGGAGATATCATCTGAATCCAGGGACGAGGCCGGTTGTTAAGTTAGCGTGCGGATTCCGTTCGTGGTCGATAAGGTATACGTGAGCGGTGTGTTACCAGTACGTACGTCGGTTACGCCAGGTGGTTCATAATATTTCGGGATGCGTTTTCTGATGAATGCATACATGTCGTACTTTGCAGCAAGGTCTCACGCTAGCGGTTAGAGTCTAGGTGGCCTAGCGCGATGCTTTTCGCTCGTCATTAATTCACCTCGCGAGAGTGAATGGTTGGAGTTGTCCGCTTGCCGAGCGCCGTCTCTTCCCCACTCGTGTGTTCCGCGAGGGGATGTCCGCATGAAGGATGAGAGATCCTGCCAACGATTCGAGGGGGTGACAGCGATTAGATAGGAGTCTCCGATCTCCACCCAACCATCGATCCTGTCATGATCAATTCACAATGCGTGGGCGCTCAAGCGCTCAAGGTCTTATCAGAGTATCAGTGAAGAGTACAAGTTTCTAATCGGATTATGTAACGACCTTCGGAAGTAATGTAAGCTGGTTACAGGCCATCTATGAACATCGATGCTCAAAACACTGAGGAGAGGGGTGTGGTAGCAGGCGGAGCATATTTAAGTACAGCTAAGAAGTCCAAGGAACGAACGGATGATTGAAAGGAGCGGAAAACATTCGGATCGAAACACAGAACGAGGAAATTTTTTCAAGGTCAATCGAGCGACGGTCTACGTAATGAATTTAACCGTCGCTTCAGGGAGATGGCGACGGGACAGCGTGGGAGGTGGGATGGACGGAGACGGAAGTGGGAACGGGAGATATCGAGGAGCGGGCTCTGGGGGTGCTGACAGCGATGTGGGAGGAGATGGGGAATGGGAATGGCAATATGGTGAAGGTGGGGGGCTCGTCAGAGGAGCCGCCAGTGTGGCTATCATCGGCGAAGAGGAGAGTGGTGTCGTTCAGTCCCGGGAAGTGAGGGATGGTCCCGTTGAAATCGGGAAAGGTCCCATTGAAATCAGGGAAGGTCCCGTTAAAATCAGGGAAGGTTCCGTTAAAATCAGGGAAGGTTCC